>Ga0310810_10005611_pt1 | contig 14068 bp, 12 predicted proteins | sample NCmetagenome_FD_207641 | JGI IMG/M metagenome (GOLD analysis project Ga0310810, IMG submission 207641) | Soil microbial communities from experimental microcosm in Duke University, North Carolina, United States - NC | ecosystem: Engineered > Artificial ecosystem > Soil microcosm > Unclassified ... | reverse complement strand
TGCGGCATCGCCTCCGCGGAACAGGTCCGTGTCGACGCCACACGGGATGACCGCGACGCGGGATGCGTCGGCTCCGTACGCCTTCACGAGACCGGCACGCTCGATGGCGTTGGCGGCGACCAGCCGGTCGGCGGCGCCGACAATTCGCCGCTCCTCGGCGAGGCGCAGCGCGGGTTCCCGCTCGGCCACCACGCCGGCACCGTTCTTCATGGCGGCGAGCGTGTGGAACATCTGCACGAGCGGCACGCCCCAGCGCGCGCGGAGCCTCAGCCCGACCAGGCCGGACAGCCAGTAATGGCCGTGCACCAGATCGTAGTCGGCGCCGTTCGCGAGGCGCCACGCCTCCACGCCGTCGACGAACTCCTCGAGATACGCGTGCACTCGCTCGCGCGCCATTGGCGCCTGCGGCCCCGCCGGCAGGTGGATCACCCGCGCGCCGTCTCCCAGGCGAACCACGCGGGAGATGGCGGGATTCTGCGAGCGCGTGAACACGTCGACGGCGGCGCCCATGCGCGCGAGCTCGCGGGCGAGCTCGCGCACGTAAACATTCATCCCGCCGGTTTCCTTGCCGCCGAGCGCCGCGAGGGGGCAGGTGTGCACGCTCAGCATCGCGACGCGCAGGGGGGTCATGCGCGCGGCGCCGTCTTCGCGCCGGAGATCGTCACTCGGACTACCTCTTCGAGCTTCGGCTCGAACTCCAGCTTGTAGCGCTCTTCGCCGCGCAAAAAGTCGAAGCGCGGCCGGCCGCGCGCGATCGCATCGCGAATCACGTGCGCCAAGAGCACGAGCCCCGGGGAAAGCGCGGCGCGCTCCGGCGCGAAACCGGAATTGTAGAGGCCGACCCTGCCGTCCCACTCGAGACACACGAACGAGGCGATCGGCGTCCCCGCGGCCTCGAGAAACCACAGCGCGACGGCGTCGCGCTCGGCGAGCGCGGGCAGGACGCGGCGGAAGAACAGCTCCATCCGTTCGTCCATGAACTTCGCCTTGCCGACGCGCGAGGCGCGGTGCAGCTCGATGAAATCGCCGAGCCGGGCCGCGACGGCGTCCGGAGCGCGCACGGCAACGGCGCGCCCGTCCGGCACTTCACGCTCGAAGCGACGAATCTTGCGGCTGAGCTCGTGGCGATGTTTTCCGGAAAGCGAGGCGAGGTAGAGATCCCAGGAGGCCGGCAGATCGAGGACGGGACAGCGCTCCTCGAGCGTGACGTCCGTGACGAGACCGAGTGTCGTCGCGAGCGCGGGAACCGTCCGCGTGGTGGGCGATGCGGCGGGCACCGCATGCAGAACCCAGCGCTTGGGATCACCACCGCGACTGGCGAGCAGTGCCGACCAGGCGTCGTCCTCGTGCCCTGCGCGGACGATCAGATCGAGATAATCCGACACGTCGGCGCCGCCCACCAGCTCGAGCGCGTCCGGCGCAATCTCGTAGAGCGGCAGGATCGCGACGAGCCGACCGTCGCCGTCGCGAACGTGTCGCACGTCGAGCCGGCAGCCTTCGGCAAAGACCGCGGCCCACTGGTGCTGCCACGTCCATCCCAGGAACGGCGCGCGGCAGCGGGCCGCCGCGACGATCTCGTCCCAGGCGGCCGCCTCCGACGCGTCGAGGCGGTCGGCAGACTCGACCTTGAGGGGGGTCACAGATCCTCTGACGAGCCCGCGGTGTCCAGGGATTCGTCGGCGCTCGCGCCGGCCTCCCCCATCCCCTCCCCGCCTGTCTCGGCTTCGGTCATCGCCTCGTCCACGGCGGAATCGAAGTCGTCGCCGAGCTCGTCGCCGAACTCCTGTCCCATCTTCTTCATGAACCGCGCGACGCTGGCCGGATCGTTCTCGTCGAGATCGCCGACGCCGCCGTCCGCGAGCGCTTCGAGCCGTGCGTCTTCCGACTTCACCGTGGAAAAACGCGACATCAGTCGTGTCAGCGCCGTCGACCCACACCGGGGACACGCCGGTGGCTCCGCGGACGAGAGCGTTCGCACCAGCAGGCTGACACGGCGCCGACAGTCGTGGCAGTCGTACTCGTAAATCGGCATTTCGGTGAAGTTTAGCACGGCGTTACGTCGCGGCTGCGCCCGCGAACAGCGCTTCCAGCCGATCGACCGCGCGATCCCAGTCGAACGCGCTCGTCACGAACGCCTGGCCCGCCGCGGCCAGCTGCGCTCGCAGTGGCGCATCGGTCGCCATCCGAGCGAGGCACGCGGCCAGACGCTCGACGTCGCGGCGCGGCGCGACCAGCGCCGTGTCAGCGTCACGCGCGTAGTCGCGGCTGCCGCCGTTGTCGTACGTCACGAGGGCGGCCCCGCACGCCATCGCCTCCATCGACGGCATGCCGAGGCCCTCGTCCCACGACGGACACAGATAGATCTCGCAGCCGCTGTAGAGTTCCGCGAGCCTCTCCTGAGGCGGATTCGCGTGGAACTCGTCGTACGGCAGGCGCTCTCGGGGCGGCTTCACGCCGAACCCGACGAGCCATAGCCCGGACACGCGCGCTCGCACGTGCCGGACGGCGTCGAGACCGTCGGCGACGCCTTTCCACGCGTAGTCGTGGTGCAGCATCAGCACGCGGGGGCGCGACGTCGTCACGCGCACCGGCACGGGGTGGAACAGCGCGCGGTCGACGGGAGTCACGAGCACGTCGCTTTCGGCGGCGAAGCGCTCGCGCAAGACGTCGGCCAGCCACGTGGAGATGACGATGCGGCGTAGCGGCAGCCGATACGTCGCGTCCACCGTCGCGGGCGCGCCGTGATACAGGCTCTCGTAGTGCTGGATGAGATAGAACTTCGCGCCACACCGGGTGGGCGCCGCGGCCACCACCGGCGCCGATTGCCACGCCGTGGCAAGCGTGACGTCGGCGTCGGGCAGCGCCGCGGCCTCCCAGCGTGGCACCCAGCGCACACGCGGCCGAAAGTTCGTGACCCACGTGGGGCCGGCGCCGCGCACGTTCCGCCACCCCGCGCTCATCGCGCCTCGCGCGGGGACCACGAGCGTGACGGCGTGACCGCGGATCGCGAGTCGATCGGCATACGTCAGAATCGCGCGCACGCCGCCGGCGATGCGCAGGTGCGGACAGAGGACGGTGACTCTCAGATCAGATCGCCATCGACACCGTCCCCGTGTTCCGGTAGGCCGCCGGATCGAGGACGACGTTGACGCACCACACCTCGCCGCTGCCGAGCGCCTTGTCGAGCGCGGGCGCGAGCTCACGCGGCTCACGGACCAGAGCGCCGCGCGCGCCGAGCGCCTCGGCCAGCACGTCGAAGCGCGTGTACGGCAACGACGTGGCGACGGCACGGTCGGCGCCGTAGAACGACAGCTGGGGGTTGCGGATCTGGCCCCAGCCGCCGTCGTTGCCGACCACGCACACGAACGGCAGCCGGAAGCGCACCGCCGTCTCGAGTTCCATGGCGTTGAGGCCGAGCGCGCCGTCGCCGGCCACGAGAATGACGGGTCGGTCTCGATGCAGCAGCTTGGCCGTGAGCGCGAACGACGGCCCGACGCCGAGACAACCGAGCGGGCCGGGATCGAGCCACTGCCCCGGACGGTGCAGCGTCACGATCTTCGATGTGCAGCCGACGACGTCGCCGCCGTCGCCGACGACGATCGTGTCCGGGCCGACCACACGCGCGATCTCGGCCGCCAGGCGGTAATGGGCGATCGGCACGTCGTCGGACGCGCAGTACGCCGCGAGCTTCTCGCGGCTCTCCCGCTCCTTCGTGCGCACGCTTGCGAGCCACGGCGCGACACGCGCCGCCATCGAGGCCGGGACGACGTCGCCTGCCTGGCGCAGGATCACGCCGAGATCGCCGGCCATGCCGAGCGCGAGCGGGCGATTGCGGCCGAGCTCGGCCGGATCGCTGTCGACCATCACCACGCGCGCGTCCTCCACGAACGTCGGCGGTCGCCCGTAGCCCAGCCGAAAGTCGAGCGGCGCGCCGAGCACGAGCACGAGATCCGCACGGCCGAGCGCCATCGAGCGCGCTTGTGCGAACGCGTTCGGATGGCTCGTCGGCAGGGCACCGCGCCCCGCGCCGTTCATGAACACCGGCACACCGGCGCGCTCGGCAAAGGTCGTCAGGACTTCTGCGGCGTCGTCCCACCAGATCCCGCCGCCGGCCAGGATGACAGGGCGCTCGGCGCCCGCGAGCAGCCGCCCGAGCGTCGCGAGCGCGCCCGCGTCGGCCGCCGGCCGCGGCCGATGCACGTAGTCGGTCGGGATGGGGGCCAGGCGGTCCTCGATCGTCGTCATCAAGAGGTCGATCGGGATCTCGACGAACACCGGGCCTGGACGGCCGGACAGCGCGGTACGGATCGCCGTCGTCAGCACCTCGGGAATCTGGCGCGTCTCCGGCACCGTGAACGAGGCCTTGGTGATCGGCCGGAACAGGGCGACCTGCTCCATTTCCTGCAGCGCGCCGAGCCCGCGCAGGCCGAGCGGCGCGGCGCCTCCGATCAAGAGCAGCGGGCTGCGTGCGGCCTGGGCGTTGGCGACACCCGTGACCGCGTCAGTCACTCCGGGTCCCGGCGCCACCATCGCCACGCCGACGTTGCGCGTCAGCCGTGCGTACGCGTCGGCGCAATGCGCGGCGGCCTGCTCGTGGCGCGTATCGATCACGGCGATCCCCTCGTCGAGACAGCCGTCGTAGATCGGCAGCAAGTGTCCGCCGCACAGCGTGAACACGTGGCGCACGCCGGCCTGCCGCAGCACGCGCGCGACGAGCTGCCCGCCGGTGAGGTCAGCCACGAAGCTTGGGAAGCACCTCGGCCGCGAAGCGCTCGACCTGCTCGCGGTCCTGCGCGGCCGGCCCGATCGGGCTCAGGATGACGTAGTTGCAGCCCGCCGCGCGGAAGCGGTCGAGCTGCTCGGCGCACTGCTCGGGCGTGCCGATGATCCCGTACTTGCGCGCGAGCGGTTCGAAGTTCTGCGCGTAGCGCTTCGTCAGAGCCTCCGCCCACACCGTCTTGGCGGATTCCCAGTCGCGTCCGATCGTGACGAATGCCAGGTGCGCGGCGGCGAACCCCTCGAGCTTGCGGCCCGCGGCGTCCGCCGCGGCGCGGATCTTGTCGAGGCTCTGCGCATAGCGGTCAGCCTGCACGACGTACGCAACCCAGCCGTCACCCTGCCGGCCCGCGCGCGTCAGCGCCGCGTCCGAGCGGCCGCCCACCCAGATCGGCGGTCCGGGCTTCTGCACCGGCTTGGGATCGATCGATACGGCGGAAAACTGCGTGAAGCGACCCTTGAACGTGGCGGGCGTATCTCGCCACAGCGTGCGCACGACGTCGATCGCCTCGGTCACGCGCGCACCCCGCTCGCGATGCGGCACGCCGCACAGCTCGAACTCCTTGGGATTCTCGCCGCCCACGCCGACACCGAAGACGAACCGCCCACCCGACAGCACGTCGAGGGTCGCGGTGATCTTCGCGGCGATCGCCGGGGCGCGCAGCGCGAGCAGGTAGACGGCGCTGCCGAGCCGCAGCCGAGTCGTGATCGGCACATAGCTGGCCAACAGCGTCAACGACTCGTAGATCGGGTTGTGAAACGACACGTGGTCGCCGCACCACACGCTGTCGAAGCCGAGCGCCTCGATGCGACGGACCAGGTCGAACTGCTCCTGCGGCGCCTTGAGCTGGAGTGAGACACCGAAGCCCAGTGCGGCCGCGGTCACCTCGGGAACCCAGCGTTACCGATGGTGGACGGGTTGATGGGGTTCATGTTCATGGTCGAGTGCATCGTGCAGGCTGCATGATAACTCGGCCGATCATCGAGCGTGCGCGGGTCGGACCGCTCGAGTCGGAGGGGACACATGCTCCACGTTGACCCACCGAGGGGTCACGCCTAGACTCCGCCTACCTAGCAGTCAATGCGAAAAGGTTCCACCCCGCCCTTGCATCGGCGGGGTGGTCGCATTTTGGGGGGCAGTGCGGGCTGGCCACGCTCCACGTCCATCCCGACGAGTCGGCGGATCTGGAGTTCTCCTCCACGGGCTCTCGCTTCTACGTGTTCGCGGCGACGTGGATAGACGATCCGGGCCCGCTCGCCAGGGACTTAACAGCACTGAAGTTCCACCTGTTGAAGGCCGGGCCCCTCGACCGAGACTCATTCCACGCCACCGAAGATCTCCAGACGCTCGCGATCGAGCGTCCAAACGATGACCCAGTACACGACCTGGAGGTACGCCTCGATCGTGCTTGAGACGCGTTACATCAACCCGTCGATCCGCGACCCGTTGGATTTCTACCCGAAGTTCGCCTCAATGATGCTGCGCTTTGAACCGCGCCAGTTCCCGGAGACCCGGTTACGTGACTGTCGCCAGCTCGGCCGAAGCCGAGTGGTGACGGTAACAGGCCTGCTCACACTCGTCGCGGGAAGCATACCCGAGCGGCTCCAGCAGGCGGCGCGTGTTGTACCACGCGACCCACTCCAGCGTGGCGAACTCGACGTCCTCGATTCCTTTCCGCGGCCCGCGCCGGTAGGTCTCTTCAGTCTTGTAGAGGCCGATGACGGATTCCGCGAGCGCGTTGTGGTACGAATCGCCGTGCTGCCGACGCGTCGCCGCGCTCGCGGCCCTCGCGTTCCTCGGCTCATGCTCACTCGCAAATGCGCAGTCGAAGGTCAATATCCAGGCGGTGTACCTCGGTCAATGCGATGCGTCCTACGTCTCATCATCATCGACCTCAATCAGGAATCCCCAGGCCGGACCACGCTGAGACCCGCGGCGCTACGACGGCCGCGACTGGCGCGCGATGTTCTTCCTGAGTGGTTTCGCACACTCGCTCACTGCGGATGCGGGCAGCGCGTGGGCGCGGAGTCCGTGGGGAAGCGGTGCAGCGCGCGGCATAACGACAATGATGCCTCGCCGTTCCGCGAGGGGGTAGAGAGCGAGCAACGCATGACCAAGCTGTTATCGGACGGCCCTCGCGACGATCCTCTCGATCGGGGTCCCACAGACCTATTACGATCTCGTAAACGCGAGCCGCGCCGGGTGTCTGACCCTACCTTGGCACGCACTGCCCGTTGACGTACGTCTGGCCGTACGCGCATTGCGTTGACGGAAGGGCCGCCGGCGTCGGAAACGGGCGGACGCCGATGCCCGGATTCGCGCTCGGGCTCCCGCCCTCGTCGGATGGACTCGCGGAGGGTGATCCGGTCCCGCCCGCATCGGCCGCGCCACTCGGCGCACCAGCGCCGCTCGGTGCGCCGGCGCCACTCGACGCGCCAGCACTCGGCGATCCCCCACCGCTCGGCGCACCAGAGCCAGCCGCCGGCGCGCCGGTGCCCGAGCCAGCACCAGAGCCCGCGCCCGGTCCATGGGCCAGCGCCAACGACGCCGTCATCGGCGTGAGCAGCAGCACGGCGACGAGCAGAAACGACAAAACAGGCAGCATTTCTTTCATGGTCCCTCCCGAGCGAACGCGCAACGGACAGCAACGACGATCCCCACCTTATGCGCCGATGCGAGGACGTACGCCTTTGACGTCGGTAGAGGCGCCGCGCTGGTTGTTTTCATATCGTCCTCCAGCTTCAGCCCTCGACGCCGACGCTACCAGAGAGTCGAACGAGAGCCCATTGCCCTCTTGGTCATGGGTCGATACGCACTTAGTCCATACATGGGAGCCCGGGCAACGTTTTCCCGGCGCATTGGATGAAATGCCGGTCGGCGAGCGTGACGTCGAGCGTCACTTATAGTTGACTATGACGCCGGGACACATAGGAATGACCTCAGGCGGATTCGCAGGGGCAAGGGCATGAGCCAGTACGCGCTCGGGAAGGCGACTAAACCCGAGGTGTCGCGCGAATACATCCGAAAGCTCGAAGCCGGAAAATCGGATCCGACGATAGGGATGCTCCAACGGCTCGCGAAGGTTCTCGGCGTGCCGCTGACGGCGCTCCTCGATAGACGGAGACCGACGACACGTGCCGGTGAGTGGAATTGGTGACAGGGGCTTGGGTCGGCATCAGGTGGCTGCTATGGCTGCTCGACGCGTCAACAAACACAGATCGGCAAATCCTCCGGCCCATGCTCGGAGGCGAGCAGCAGCGGTGGCGATGCGAGCCGTTCGACGATGCCGAGGGGCGCCGCTACAAGTGCACGGCGCCCGCCGAGTACCGACGTCTGGGACTTCGCGTATTTGACGCGCCCACCGTCGGCTACCGCGGGAAGGCGTCCTTGACGCCGCCATCCACGGTGAGCGTGCAGCCCGTCGTCTTCGACGCGCGGTCGGAGGCGAGGAAGAGCACCGCCTCCCCAACGTCCTCGGGCAGGATCCGCGCGCCAAGCAGGTTGCGCTTGCGATAGAAATCCTCGAGCTGATCGACGGCGATGCCCTGCGCGGCGGCGCGCTCGCGCCGCACGTCCTCGGACCAGAGCTTGCTGTCCTGAAAGACGGCGTCGGGGTTCACGATGTTCGAGCGGATCCCGTGCGGCGCGCCCTCGAGGGCCAGCACCTTCGCGAGCTGCGCCTCCGCCGCCTTGGCCGCCGAGTACGCGGCGAAATCCTTGCCCGGCGACATCACGTTCTTGGTGGCGACGAAGACGAGTGCGCCACCGAGCCCTTGCGGGATCAGAATGCGCATCGCCTCACGGGCCACGAGGAAGTGGCCCGTCGCGTTGACCGCGAACGAGCGCTCCCAGTCGGCCAGCGCCATGCGATCCACCGGCGCCGAGTGCGCGATGCCGGCATTCGAGACGAGGATGTCGAGGCCGCCATACGCGAGCACCGTCGCCTCGAACGCGGCACGCACCGACGCCTCGCTCGTGACGTCCATGCGCAGGCCGATGGCGCGACCTCCGCCGACGGCCGCGCTCACCTCGTCGGCCGTCCGGCGCGCCCCGGCCTCGTCGAGATCGCCGACGACGACGTGCGCGCCTTCCGCGGCCAGGCGTCGCGCGACGGCGCGGCCGATGCCCGAGCCACCACCCGTGACGAGCGCGATGCGCCGCGCGAGCTCTTTCTCCGGCGGCGCAAGCGTGAGCTTGTAGAGCTCGAGCGGCCAGTACTCGACGTCGTACGCATCCTTCGCGCTGAGCGACACGTAGCGGCCGAACGCGGTCGCATTGCCGATGACGTCGATCGTGTGGTGATAGATGTCGTCCACGATGCCGGCCGTGCGGCGGTCGCGTCCCGCCGTGAACATGCCGAGCCCGGGCACGAGCACGACGCGCGGCATCGGATCGGTCAGCTCGGCGCCCGACTCACGATACGTGTCGAAGTACGTGGTGTAGTCGGAAACGAATTGGCCGATCGCATCGTCGATGGCCGTCCACACGGCGTCCGCGGAGCCCGGCGTCTGACCGAGCGGCACGAAGCACGGCAGGCGCTTGGTATAGATCGTGTGATCGGGTGTCGCCGGGCCGACCTGCGACACAGCCGGCGCATCCATCGACGAGGTGAACTCGGTGACCGCGTCGCCGTCGTCGAACGTCACGATGACGCGCCGCTGTCGCCCGAGACGACCGCGCAGCCGCGGCGCCACGCCGAGCGCGATGGCCCGTCGCGTGGCGGGATCGAGCACAGGCACGCGCGGGCCGCCGAAGACGCGGCGCCCTTTGCGGCGCTCGGCAATGACCTCCTCGGCGCGCGTGATCAGCTCGATCGTCGCCTCATAGGCCTCGCGCACCGTGGCGCCCCACGTGATCGTGCCGTGACGCTCGAGCACGAGCGCGCGCGCTTCGGGGTGCTCGGCGATCGCGTCGGCGACCTCTCGCGAGATTTTGAAGCCCGGCCGACGGTATTCGAGCGGAATGACGTCCTTGCCGTACACGGAGGTCAGCACCTCGCGCGGCCGGTCGTTGTTCGTCAGCGACACGATCGCATCCGCGTGGGTGTGCACGACCGCGTGCGCGTCGACGAACCCGTGCAGCAGCGTTTCGATCGAGGGCCGCACGCCGCCCGGATCTTGCAGCGCGTGCGCGAGGTAGCCGACCATGTCCTGGTCGCCCATGTCGTGCCGCTCGAGCAGCGCGCGGATGTCGTCCATGCGCACGCCCGGGAAGTCTTTGCGCTGAACTGATTTCAGGTCGGATCCACTGCCCTTCACGCGCAGCACGGGGATCTCACGGCCGCGGTGATCGCGCTCGACGGTCTTGATCGAGGTGTTGCCGCCGCCCCACACGACCAGCGACGTCTCGGCGCCAACGAGCCGGGAGGCGTACACGAGGAGGTCGAGGCCTTGGAGCGTCGCGGCGTCGGCGTCGTTCCAGCGCGACTTCATCGCGCGCTCACCATATCACAGCGCATGACGAACGATCAGGCAGCAGACACACGTCGGGGGCGCGAGAAGCGCGCCCCCGTGGGGTTCGTTTCGTCGAGCGAGCGCTCAGCGCGAGCCGAGGATCGTGCCGCACTCGTTCTGCGTCTTGTACGCGCCGTAGCCCGTGCCGAGGGCCGCGCCGGCGATGCCGCCGAGAAGAGCGCCCTTGCCGGCGCCGTTACCGCCCTTGACCACCGCGCCTCCCGCAGCGCCGAGGCCCGCACCGAGTAGCGCCCCGATCGCACCAGGCTTGGCGATTCGGATGGCGCGATCGGTTCCGGTGGTGCAATCAGCCGGCGCGGTGGCCACGCGCGTGACCGGGGCCGGCGCTTCGGTGCGAACAACGGCCGGCGTGATCGAGGGACGGGCGACGGCGGGGGTGACGCGCGCCGCGGACGGCGAGATCGATGCGGCATACGGCATCGCCGCACGCGCGGTTAGCGGCGTGACTGGCGCCGACTGCGCCTGGGCCTCCGCCGACGGTCGCAGCATCCACGCCGTGGTGAGGCCGGTGCTCAGTGCAGTGACACCCGTGAGGGCCACAGCGATCGTCGCGAGCTTCCAGTGCTTCCTCTCCATGGCTTTGTCCTCCGTTCAGCCGATCAGACGGCATGTTGCGGAGGTGTATTCGGCGCACGAGCCCGAAATCCTTACAATCCCCGCCAATGGCGGCCGCGCTCGGCGCGACGTTGACGACCCCGATCGTATTCACGCCGGCGAGTGGACGGCAACGATGTTGAAGCCGTACCCTTATCTTCCGCTCCGGGAGGACATTGATGACCGCGCAGCTCGATAACCTCATGATGAACTATCCGCTGACGCTGCCGCACTTCATCGAACGAACGCGGCGGGTGTTCGCCAAGAAAACCCTCGCGACGCGCGTGCCCGGCGTGGGCCTCGAGCGCATGGACTACGGACGCTGGGCGGAGCGCACGCAGCGTCTGGCCGGCGCGCTGAAGGCGCTCGGCGTCGGCAAGGGCGACCGTGTCGGTACGTTCGCCTGGAACTCGCACCGCCATCTCGAGGTCTACTTCGCGGCGCCGTGCATGGGCGCGGTGCTGCACACCGTCAACATCCGTCTGTCGGCCGCCGATCTGACCTACATCATCAATCACGCGGGCGACAAGGTCCTCATCGTCGACGCCTCGTGCTGGCCCACGCTGGAGCCGATTCGCGCGCAGCTCAAGACGGTGCAGCACGTCATCGTGATGAAGGACACACCCACCGCCCAGATTCCGCTTGGCGCGCTCGACTACGAGACGCTGCTGGCCGACGCGCGACCGATGGAGAGCTGGCCGTCGCTGTCGGAGACGGATGCCGCCGGCATCTGCTACACGTCGGGTACGACCGGGCATCCCAAAGGGGCGGTCTACACGCATCGGGCGGTCTTTCTGCACAGCCTGGCGTCGTCGACCACCGATCTGTTCGGCATCAGCGAGCGCGACGTCATCCTGCACATCGTGCCGATGTTCCACGCCAACGGATGGTGCGTTCCGTTTGCCGGCGTGCTGAACGGCGCCACGCAGATCTTCGGCGGACCCAATCCCCAGCCGCGCGACATCATCGAGATGGTCCACACCGAGCGGGTGACGTTCGTGGGCGCGGTGCCGACGGTGTGGATTGCGATCGACGCGATCCTCGAGGCCGAGCCCCACTGGGACATCTCGTCGATCCGCTGCATCCCCATCGGCGGCTCCGCGGCGCCCCGCACGCTGATCGAGAAGTTCGACAAGAAGTACCGCGCGCCGATGCTGCACGCGTGGGGCATGACGGAGATGACGCCGCTCGGCACCGTGTGCCGGCTGAAGTCGTACATGGACGCGCTGTCCGACGACGAGCGCTACGCGATCCGCGCCAAGCAGGGATACATCGCTGCCGGCGTCGACATGCGCATCGTGAACGACGAGGGCGTCGAGCAGCCGTGGGACGGCAAGAGCGTGGGCGAGATCCAGGTGCGCGGGCCGTGGGTGATTCGCTCGTACTACGATAATCCCGAATCCGCCGATCGCTTTACCGCCGACGGCTGGTTCCGTACCGGTGACGTCGCGTCGATCGATCCCGAGGGCTACGTGCAGATCACCGACCGCACGAAAGACCTCATCAAGTCCGGCGGCGAGTGGATCTCGTCGATCGACGTCGAGACGATGATCATGGGCCACCCGAAGGTCCTCGAGGCGGCCGTGATCGCCGTGCCGCACCCGAAGTGGGTGGAGCGACCGCTCGCGTGCGTGGTGCCCAAGCCCGGGGTGACGCTCGAACCGCGGGAGATCATCGAGTACTTGCGACCGAAGCTCGCCAAGTTCCAGCTGCCCGACGAAGTCGTCCTCGTCGACACCGTACCGAAGACGAGCGTCGGGAAGTTCGACAAGAAGGTGCTCCGCGAGCGCTTCAAGGCGTGGCGCCCGAAGGACTAAAGAGTGTTATCCTCCCGTCACTCGTTCGAAAACTCATCCCCCCGGCCTGTGCGGCCGAGAGGAGGCTCCATGGTTCGGCTCTCGCGACGGCAGTTCGTCATCGGCAGCGCCAGCGGGCTGGCCGGCATCCTGGCCACGCGCACGGCGCCTGCGGTCGGTCAGACGCGTGAAATCAGCTACCTGGCCTGGAACAACTTCGCGCCCGCCTCGGACAAGAAGCTCGGCGAGATCGGCCAGCGGTTCACGAAGGACACCGGCATCAAGCTGAAGATCGACCACATCTCGCACATGGGGCCGCAGCAGGCGAAGTACGCGTCCGAGGTCCAGACGCAGGCCGGTCACGACCTCGTCGAGATGCGCATGCACTTTCCGTGGCTCTACGAGCCGCAGCTCGTCGATGTGTCGGACATCGTGAGCGAGCTCGAGAAGAAATACGGCAAGGCGATCTCGTCAGCGTATGAAGGTGCCCACGTGCAAGGTGTCTGGCGCGCGGTGCCGCAGTACCACGGCATGTTCGTCGCCACCTACCGCGAGGACCTCTTCAAGAAGCACAGCCTCAAGGTCCCCGACACCTGGGACGACCTCTACACCGTCGGCAAAGAGCTGAAGAAGATCGGCAACCCCGTGGGGATTCCGATCAGCCAGAACTACGATTCGATCTCGACCGCCGGCCCGGTGCTGTGGTCGTTCGGCGGCATGGAGGTCGACAAGGACGGCAAGACGGTGCGCATCAACTCCAAGGAAGCCGTGCGCGCCGTCGAGTGGTACCAGAAGATGTACCGCGACTGCATGGAGCCCGAGGTGCTGTCGTGGTCGGACGCGAGCAACAACGAGTCGATCCAGCAGGGCAAGGCCGGCTGGATCCACAATCCGGTCAGCGCCTACATCGTCGCCAAGCAGCGCAAGCTCGTCACCGCCGACGGCATCAACCACCACCGCAGCCTCGGTGGTCCGGCCGGGCGATTCGAGACGGACACGCCGCGGCACATCGGCATCTGGAAGTTCAGCAAGAACATCGAGCCCGCGAAGGAGTGGATCAAGTATCTGCTCGGCACCAAGGAGCGCTACGACGAGTACATCATGTCCGGCGACGCCTTCAATCTGCCCGCGTTCTCGAAGCTGCAGGACCATCCGGTGCTCAGGACGGACCCGAAGTATGCCGCGCTGAAGGGTGAGGGCGTCGAGTACCACACCTACGGCTGGCCGGCGCCTCCTTCGGACAAGGTGCAGCTCATCACCAATGCCTACATCTTGCCGAACATGATGGCCAAGGCCGTCACCGGCACGCCCACGAAGGACGCGATCGGGTGGGCGGAGGCGGAGATGAAGAAGATCATGGCGGGCTGAGCCACCCCGTGGCCATCGGAACTCTGCCCGTCACGGGCGCGCGCGCGCGTCCGTCGCTG
>Ga0310810_10005610_pt1 | contig 14069 bp, 15 predicted proteins | sample NCmetagenome_FD_207641 | JGI IMG/M metagenome (GOLD analysis project Ga0310810, IMG submission 207641) | Soil microbial communities from experimental microcosm in Duke University, North Carolina, United States - NC | ecosystem: Engineered > Artificial ecosystem > Soil microcosm > Unclassified ... | reverse complement strand
GGACCGCAGATAGTCGATGCGTTCGCGGTCGGGGATTTCGCCGGCCTCGTTCGGCGTCTCGACCGCGCCGGCGCCGTTCTCGGTGACGTAGATCGGCAGCCGGTAGCGGCGATGGATGTCGATCAGCGTGTCGCGGAAGGCGGCCGGATCGAGCTGCCAGCCGATCGGCGACCGAGGGGCCGTGGCGGGAGAATCAGCCCACGCAAAGCCGAGCGGCGCTTGTTCATCGGCACGCGCATAGATCGGCGAATAGTGGTTGAGGCCGAACCAGTCGACCGGGCGGCGGATGCGCTCGAGATCGCCCGGCCTGACCACCGCTTCCATCAGCGGCGCGAGTTCGGCGGGATAGCGGCCGAGCAGCTGCGGTTCGGGAAATGCTCGGTTCCAATAGGCGTCGAGCAGGCGTGCGGCAGCGGCGTCTTCGGGCGTCGTTGCCACCGGGCGACTCGGCTGGACGTTGTGGATCGCCGCGATCGCGGACCCCGGAGCGGCGGCGCGGATCGCATCGACGCCCGCACCGTGCGCCAAGTTCACGTGATGGATCGCGCGATGCAGGGCCGACCGGTCGACCAGGCCCGGCGGATGCCAGGCGAAGCCGTAGCCGAACAGCGTAAAGACCGACGGCTCGTTGAACGTGGCGAATCGCTTGACGCGGTCGCCGTAGCGGCGCGCCACCAGCGCCGCATAGTCGCCGAACCAACCGGCGATGTCGCGCACCTCCCAGCCGCCGCGATCCTGCAACCCCTGCGGCAGGTCCCAATGGTAGAGACAGAGCCATGGCTGGATGCCGACCTCGAGCAGCCCGTCGATCAGCCGGTCGTAGAAGGCGAGGCCCGCCTCGTTCGGCGGGCCGCTGCCTTGCGGGAGCAGGCGCGGCCAAGCGACGGAGAAACGATAGGCCTGGACGCCGAGGCGGTGCATCAACGCGATGTCCTCGCGGAAGCGGTGATAGTGATCGCAAGCGACGTCCCCAGTGTCGCCGTTGGCGATCCGCCCCGGCTGCCGGCAGAAGTTGTCCCAAACGCTGGGTCCGCGACCATCGGCCTGCACCGCACCTTCGATCTGATAGCTCGAGGTCGAGACACCCCAGACGAAATCGCGCGGCAGCGGACGCTCCGCACGGTGGTCGGAACGGTGCTCGAGGAGGTCGGCTTCGATGCTCATGGTCTTCTCCGGCTCAAGTAGTGATCGCGACCTTGAGGACGCCGTCGCGCTGGCTTGAAAAGAGATCATAGGCCTGCTCGATCTGGTCGAGTGTGAAGCGATGGGTGACCATGCGCTTCAGGTCGATTCGGCCGGACTCGATGACGGACATCAGGCGGCGCATTCGCTCCTTGCCGCCCGGGCACAGCGACGTGACGATCCGGTTGTCGCCAAGCCCGGCGGCGAAGGCGTCGAGGGGGATCCGCAGGTCGTTGGAATAGACGCCGAGGCTCGACAGAGTCCCCCCGGGTCGTAATGAGCGCAACGCGCCCTCGAACGTGGCTTGGGTGCCGAGCGCTTCGATGGCGACATCCACTCCGCGACCATCTGTGAACTCGCGGATCGCAGTCACGGGGTCGCCAGACTTGAAGTCCACGACATGATCGACGCCCAGGAACCGACTCATCTCCAGCCGCTCGGGAACAGTGTCGACAGCGATGATGCTGGTCGCGCCCATCAGACGTGCACCCGCCGCGGCGCAGAGGCCGATCGGTCCTTGGGCGAACACCGCGACCGTGTCGCCGATCTTCACGCCGCCGCTTTCGGCGCCGGCGAACCCAGTGGACATGATGTCGGGGCACATCAGAACCTGCTCGTCGGTCAGCCCCTCGGGCACCGGCGCGAGGTTGGTCATCGCGTCCGGCACCAGCACGTATTCCGCCTGGCAACCGTCGACGGTGTTGCCGAGGCGCCAGCCTCCCATCGGCCTGAAGCCGTGCCGCGCGTCGGCGCCATCCTGCGAGTGTTGGCCGCACAGACAGGCATTGCTCCAGCCGCTGGGGGTGATCGCGCCGGAGATCACGCGCTGGCCCTCCTCGTAGCCGGTGACTGCACCGCCCAGTTTCTCGATGACGCCGACCGGCTCGTGGCCGATCGTCAGACCCTTACTCACCGGGTATTCGCCGCGGAGGATGTGCACGTCGGTCCCGCAGATCGTCGTGGTCGTGATGCGGAGCAGTGCATCGAGCGGCCCGACCATAGGGATCGGCTTGGACTCCAGGACGATTCGGCCCGGCTCTACGAATATGGCGGCTTTCATCTTTGGCATCGCACGGCCTTTTCCCGAGGATCGTGCGAAGCCTAGAATCGCGACGGCGGCCGCCCATTGACCTGCATCAAGCGCTGTCCATTCAACGGGCTGCCTGAACCGCAGCTCCTGCAGTGCAGCGCCTCACCGCGGCAACCGCCGCCTGACCGACGCGCAGATCAACCAGGAGTTGGCCGTCGAAGCGGGATGCCTCGCCCGCCCCTGCTCTGCAAACGGCGCGATGACGCCGGGCTTCGGCGGCGTCGGGACTTGCTGCGTCATGAGAACCTCCTTGAAAGAACCCCTCGTCGTCTGCGGATGTACAAGCCGTTGCCGTCGGCCACGAGCCAATCGCCGGTGCCTTGCGGGGCTTCATCTTGCGAAGCCCAGTGTCCGTGAGCGCCATGTTACCTCTTATTCTGGCGCAGTTTGGGGTAACCTGTTGGGTGACCCTTAACCAAAGCTGTGGACGGACACCGACGGACCATGCTGGACAAGAAACCAATAGCACTCGGCCTTCCCGGACGTCGGTGGACGGACACGGATCGGCGCGCCATCACAGGGCAAGAAGCGAGGGCCGGGGGGCGAGGGGCGTGAGGGGCATCGCCAGGATAGTCGCCGCCGCCCTGCTCACGTCGGCGCCGGCCCTGGCCGAGGTCGCCGTCAGCGGGCCCGACCAGGGATTGACCTTCACGCTGACCAGCCAGACCAACGTGCTGACCGGCGAGATCGCCAGCCCGCGCGGCAAGCGCGAGCCGCTGCTGCTGACGTTGACGACGGTGACGCGCGAGACGCTGGGCTCGAAGGGCATCGACGGCACCGCCGGGATCGCCGCGCGCGCCGCCACGCGCGACATGCCGCTGCTCTACTCGGTGCGCCTGCCGGGACGGACCGCGGCGCTCGACGAGCTGGGGTTGATCTCGATCGACCTCGACGACTGCTGCACGCTGCACCGCGCCTACCACGACCCGGCGACCGGCGAGCGGCTGTTCGAGACGACGGTGCCGGTGGCGCCGCTGACCATCGAGGGACCGAGCTACAAGCGGCGCGTCGCGGCCTTCGTGGCGCGCATGGACGGCCGCGAGGATCACCGGGCGTGGGGCGACACGGCGGTCGGCATGATCACCTATGCGGCGCCCGATCGCGTGATCCATCGGATCCTGGTCAAGGCCGACACCGTGGAGAATGCCCGCCGCCTGCGCTCGCTCGACGACGAGCGGACCGCGTTGGCATGGGTCGACGCCGTGAACGGCGGGCCGATCGTCACCGTGCCGGAGAACGGCACGGTGCCGCCGGTGCTGCGGCTGCATTTCATCACCGCGGATATCCAGCTGACGATTCCGCTGCACGACGACGGCTTCGTGCCGGACCCGCCGCCGGCCGACCTCACGCTCACCGCGCAGCCCGAGCCGCCGATCGCCGGCGGCTGGCGCGTCGCCAGCGCGAAGGCCGCGCCCTGGGCCTCGGGCGCGACGACGCCGGAGCTCGCCAATCGCTACATCCTGTTCTCGCGCGACACCGTGCGGTCGGCCGGCAGCGTGTTCGATTGCCGCCACGCCACCTACGAGCGCTCGACGGTGCCGCCGGAGGGCCTGTTCCTGGGCGCCGGCCTGACGCCTGCCCAGGCGGCGGCGCTCGGCCTCGACCAGCCGATGTCGCCGTCCTTCACGCTGACCTGCGACACCGGCGTCTTCACCTTCCACCGCACGCCCGACGGGCGCTGGCTGGTCGCCCTCAGCAACGTCATCTATGGACTGGAGCGTGCGGTCGAGTAGCGCGCGGACGCGCCGCGATCTGCTCGCGCAGCCACAGGTACGCCGCGGCGAGCGGCACCCAGCCCAGCCAACGCAGGCCGTCGATCAGGTACTCGCCGGTCGTGGTCGCCAGCAGGTAGTCGATCTGCATCGCCCAGGCATCGGCCGCCACCTCGAAGGCCAGCATCCAGACCAGCAGCGCCGGCAGCAGCACGGCCAGCGGCTTGATCGCCTCCGACATCCGCGCGGTGTACCAGGGCGCGAGCGAGATCGAGAAGATCAAGACCGCCACCACCAGCTTGGTCGCGGCGTGGCCGGCGAACCAGCCGGCCAGCAGCGGCTCGCGCACGACCATCGAATAGCCGGTCCAGGCGAGCACCGCGCCGCCCAGCAGGATGACCGACGGGAAGCGATCGACCAGCTTGATGACCAGGTGACTGCCCCAGACGATGATCGGCACGCTGATCGCGAGGCCAAGCACGATCAGCAGCATGCTGCCCGAGGCCGCGCCGCCGATCGCCAGCACGTTGTCGACGCCCATCACCGCGTCGGCCACCACGATGGTGCGAAGCGCGGCGGCGAACGACACCGCCGGCGCCTTGGCGGCGTGCGCGGCCGCGGCGTCGGGCTCGGGCGTCAGGAGCTTGCGCGCGATCCATACCAAAGCGATGCCGCCCGCCAGCATGAAGCCCGGCAGGTTGAGGATCCACACCACCACGATGGCCATGACCGCGCGCGTGGCGATCGCGCCGAAGGTGCCCCAGAAGATGACCTTGCGCTGCCTGTCCTTGGGCAGGTTGCGGGCGACCAAGCCGATGATCAGGGCATTGTCGCCCGCCAGCACCAGGTCGATCAGGACGATGGCGAACAGGGCCGACAGAAAGGCGGCCGAAAAGAACTCGAGGTCCACGACGATATCTCCAACGAAAACGGGAATGGGACCGAAGGCCGCGCTCGCGGGGAGGCAGCCGTCGGCAAAGTCAGTCCGTCGTCAGAGTTGGATCGGCACCTTCTCGATCGCGCGGCCCGGCGCCGGACGCAGGGGCTTGGCGAGGAACGAGACGGCGATCCTGAGGGCGCAGATGCCCACGGCCACGAAACCGCCCGCCAGCAGCAGCTCGAGCAAAGACCAGTGCCGCATCGCCAGCACGCCGGTCTCGCCACCGAGGTCGAACAGGGCGAATTCGGTCTCGCCCAGCAGCATCGGGTCGACCGCGTCGCCGAACGCCGCCATGATCATGCACAGAACGACCGACGCCACGAACAGCTCGCCGCCCGGCGATACGGTGCGGACGGCATTGGCGGCGCGGCGCGAGCGATGGATCAGCAGCACGGTGCTCCCTATGTGCGGCGCGCGGGACCGCAGATCAAGTGCAAATGGAAGGAAAACGCCATGAAATCGGGGCACGAATGAGCACACGCGCCGCTGGGGTCGTCGTTCGCGAGGTGACGGAAGCGGATTTCCCGCAATGGCTGCCGCTGTGGACCGGCTACAATACCTTCTACAAGCGCACCCTGCCGGACGAGGTCACGAAGGTGACCTGGTCGCGCTTCTTCGATCCGTCCGAGCGGATGCACGCGCTGGTCGCCGACGAGAACGGCACGCTGCTCGGCCTGACGCACTACCTCTTCCACCGCGCGACGGCGTTCACCGCCCATAGCTGCTACCTGTCCGACCTCTTCACCAACCAGGCCGCGCGCGGCAAGGGGGTCGGCCGCGCCCTGATCGAGGCGGTCTACGAGAGGGCGCGTCTGGCCGGCTCGCCGCGCGTCTATTGGCAGACGCACGAGACCAATGCCGTGGCGCAGGTGCTCTACAACGACGTGGCCGAGCGCTCGGGCTTCATCGTCTATCGCAAGCAGGTCTAGCCGATGCCCGCGTCCTGCCGCCTCTACCTGATCTCGCCCGAGCGCATCGACCATCCGTCGATCTTCGCCGCCGAGCTGCGCGCCGCCCTCGACGGCGGCGACGTCGCGGCGTTCCAGCTGCGCCTCAAGGACGTCGACGATGCGGCGATCGCCCGCGCCGCCGACACGCTGCGGCCGATCTGCCAGCAGCGCGACGTCGCCTTCATCATGAACGACCGCCCCGATCTCGCGGTGAAGCTCGACTGCGACGGCGTGCATGTCGGCCAGGACGACATGCCCTATGGCGAGGCGCGCCGAATCGTCGGACCCGACCGCCAGGTCGGTGTCACGTGCAAGGCTTCGCGCCATCTCGCCATGGAAGCGGCCGATGCGGGCGCCGACTACGTCGCGTTCGGTGCCTTCTTCCTGTCCCAGACCAAGCACGTCACCACGCCGGCCGATCCCGAGATCCTCCAGTGGTGGAGCGGGCTGATGGAGGTGCCGTGCGTGGCGATCGGCGGCATCACCGTCGACAACTGCCGCCCGCTGATCGCGGCCGGCGCCGATTTCCTCGCCGTCGCGGGCGGCGTGTGGGGCCACAAGGACGGACCCGAGGCGGCGGTGCGGGGCTTCAACGCGCTCTTCGCGGCGACCGGCTAGCCAAAATCTTGCACTCAAAGTGCATAGTTGCTAGCCTCGCAGAATGCCTGTCGTCGATGTCGATGCGCTGCCGGAAATCCTGATGCGCGCTGGTGTGACCGGGCGATGGCTCTCGGGCCACGAGCACGGGGCGGCGAGCGTCAGCGTGCTGCGCAACTGGGTCGAACCGGGCGTCGCGATCCCCCGCCACCTCCACGACCAGGAGGAAATCGTCCTGGTCGAGAACGGCGAGATCTGGGTCGAGATCGACGGTGTTCGCCATGAGGCGGGACCGGGCCGGACGGTCATCATTCCACCCCGCGCGGCCCATGCCTGGGGAACGCAGCAAGGAAAGGCGCAGGTGCTGTTCATCTGGCCCGTCCTCGATCCCTTCGCGGCCGGCAAGAGCACGTACCTCGAAGGCAAGCCGCCGACCGTCGCGTGATCGGACAAAGGGGCACCAATGATCGGACGCCGCACCATTCTTGCGAGGCTACGGCGCATGCTCGTTGTCGTGGCGGCAGTCGCCCTGCCCTCATCGATTCGAAACGCACAGGCGAAAGGCGAGAACGTGGTGGACCGCAAGGCCATGGTCGACCTGTTCGAGAAGCATGTGAACGCCGAGCTCGCCGGCAATCTCGACGTCACCATGGCGACGATGAGCGACGCGCCGCATCTCAACCACGTGCCGACGATGGCCGGCGGCGTCGGCCGCGAGGGCGTCCATGCCTTCTATCGCGACCACCTCGTCGGCAAGTTCTTTCCGCCCGACGTGAAGATGGTCTCGGTGTCGCGCACGGTGGGTGAGACCGGCATCGTCGACGAGGTGCTGATCAGCTTCACCCACACCGCCACCATCGACTGGCTGCTGCCCGGCGTCGCCCCGACCGGCAAGCCCGTGGAAATGGCGGTGGCCGTCATCGTCGGCATCAAGGACGGCAAGATCACGCACGAGCACATCTACTGGGACCAGGCGAGCGTGCTGGTCCAGGTCGGCCTGCTCGATCCCAAGGGCCTCCCGGTCGGAGGTGCCGAGGTCGCCCGCAAGGTCGCCAACCCCAACCTGCCGTTCCGCCGCTACTAGAGCCGCTCGCTCAGCGCACCGGCAGCCACAGCACGTCCTCTATGTGCGGCGCGCCGGTCGCCAGCATGACCAGCCGGTCGAAGCCCAGCGCGATGCCGGCGCAATCCGGCAGGCCGTGCTCCAGCGCCGCGAGGAAATCCTCGTCGACCGGCCAGCGCAGGCCATACAGCCGCTCCTTCTCGTCCATGTCGGCCTTGAGCCGCGCGCGCTGAACGGCGGGATCGGTCAGCTCGCCGAAGGCATTGGCGAGCTCGACGCCGCAGGCATAGAGCTCGAATCGTTCGGCGACCCGCGGATCGCCGGGCTTGGCGCGGGCGAGCGCCGCCATGGAAATCGGATACTCGCAGAGGATGGTCGGCCGCCCGGCGCCGAGATGCGGCTCGATCTTCTCGAACATGATGCGGAAGAAGACGTCGTCCCAGCTGTCGCCCTCGTGCATCGCCACGCCCGACACGCGCGACAGCTTGCCGGCATCGCCGACTGTGGCGAACAGGTCGACGCCGGCGTGGCGGTCGAACGCCTCGGCGACGGTCAGGCGCTGCGGCGTCGCGGCCGGATCGCAGGCCGTGTCCTGCCAGCGCAGCTCGGTCGCGCCGATCGACGACAGCAGCGCGCCGCAATCGTCCATGATCGATTCGTAGGTGGCCCGTGCGCGGTACCATTCGAGCATGGTGAATTCCGGATGATGCAGCGCCGAGCCCTCGCTGTTGCGGAATACCCGCGCGAACTGGAACAGCCGCGGCACCCCGCCGGCCAGCAGCTTCTTCATTGCGAACTCGGGCGAGCTGTGCAGCCAGCGCGGATGCGCCCCACCGTCCGGCGTCTTCCATTCGGTCGCGAAGCCCGAGAGATGCACCTCGGCGCCGGGCGCCACCTGCAGGATCGGCGTCTCGACCTCGACGAAGCCCTCGCCAGCGAACCATTGCCGTATTGCTGCCTGGACCGCCTCCCGCGCCTGCAGGTAGGGCAGCCGGCGGGCGAGCTTGTCGGGACGCCATTCGGTCATGCCGGACCATCGCACGCGTGGTGCGCGGCGTGTAGGGTCCGGCCATGACACCGCGCCAGATCGACAAATTCTGCGCCAGCCTGCCCGCCGCCACGCGCATCGTGCAGTGGGAGGGGGTGGCGGTGTTCAAGGTCGGTGGCAAGATGTTCTGCCTGATCGCGCCGGCGGACCATTCGGTCGGCCGCATCTCCTTCAAGTCGGCGCCTGAGCACTACGAGGCGCTCTCGCACTCGCCCGGCTTCAGGCCAGCGCCGTACCTCGCGCGCGCCAAGTGGGTATCGGTCGACGACCCGGCGGCCCTGACCGACGCCGAGATGAAAGCGTACCTCCGCCGCGCCCATGCCGTGATCGCCGCCGCGCTGCCCCGCAAGAAGCAACGGGAACTCGGCCTCCAATCGGTGACCGCCCCGCCGGTTGCGGCCCCTGCCCGCCTTTGATACAAGCCCGCGCCGGCCTCGCCCCGCTCGGGCGATTCCTCTGGAATCGCGCATGCGGACGAGGCCGAATTCCATTCATTGACCGAGCGGCAAATCATGAAAGTTCCTGTCAATTCCATCCGCGCCGGCAACGTCATCGAATACAACGGCAAGCTCTGGGTGGCCTCCAAGGTCCAGCACATCAGCCCGGGCAAGGGCGGCGCCTTCGTGGCGATCGAGGCCAAGGCGCTGCGCGAGGGCAACAAGCTGCAGGAGCGCTTCCGCTCGGGCGAGACCATCGAGCAGGCGCATATCGAGGCGCGCGACTGCACTTTCCTGTTCAAGGACGACAACGGCTTCACCTTCATGGACAAGGAGAACTACGAGCAGCTCACCGTCGGCGCCGACGTGCTCGACCCCGAGCAGTCGCGCTGGCTGCAGGACGGCATGGAAGTGACCGTGTCGCTGCACGAAGGATCCCCGGTCGGCGTCGAGCTGCCGAAGTCGGTGACGCTCGCCGTGGTCGAGGCCGACGCCGTCGTGAAGGGCCAGACCGCGTCTTCGTCCTACAAGCCGGCCGTCGTCGAAGGCGGCATCCGCGTGATGGTGCCGCCGCACATTGCCGTTGGCACCAAGCTGGTGATCAGCACCGAGGACGGCAGCTACCTGGAACGAGCCAAGGACTGAGATCCGGTCTGATGGCATTTCCTCCCCGAGATCGTCCCGTCGCCCGGGTGGGCCGTGGTCCTCTCGTCATGGGCCGCGAGCGCTCAGGCCCGCCGGAGCGCAAGTCTCTGGCGGTGCGCTCGGCCACGATCACGGTGATGATCCGCGCCGCCTTCGCCGCAGCCAAGGGATTGAAGCGCGACTTCGGCGAGGTCGAGCAGCTGCAGGTTTCCGAGAAGGGTCCGGGCGACTTCGTCAGCCGCGCCGACCTGATGGCCGAGCGCACCTTGCGCAAGGAGCTCGAGCGCACGCGGCCGGAATACGGCTTCCTCGGCGAAGAGGGCGGCGAGACCAAGGGCGACGGCCGCAACCGCTGGATCGTCGATCCGCTCGATGGCACCACGAATTTCCTGCACGGCGTGCCGCACTTCGCTATATCGATCGGCCTGGAGCGCGACGGCGAGATGATCGCGGGCGTGATCTACCAGCCGATCTCCGACGAGCTGTTCTGGACCGAGAAGGGCAACGGCGCCTTCGTCGACACGCCCAATGCCCGCTCGCGCCGGCTGCGCGTGTCGGGTCGCAAGGATCCGGCGCGGGCGCTGGTCGGCACCGGTATCCCGCATCTCGGCAAGGGCGACCACGCCGCCTACCACCAGAAACTGGCGCAAGTGACCGGCAAGGTCGCGGGCGTGCGCCGCTGGGGCGCCGCGGCGCTCGACCTCGCCTTTGTGGCAGCTGGCCGCTACGACGCCTTCTTCGAGTACGGGCTGGCGCCGTGGGACGTTGCGGCTGGCACGTTGATGGTGCGCGAGGCGGGCGGCCTGGTGAACGAGACCTCGGGCGCGCCGTACGCGCTCGGCACGTCCAGCAGCATCCTCGCGACCAACGCCGGTCTGCGCGAGGTCATGGTCGAGATCCTGGCGTAGCGGATCTCGTTCTCCGGACCGCGCGATGACTTTAGCCTCCGTCATCCCGAGCGGAGCGCCGTAGGCGTGCAGTCGAGGGACCTCCTCATGCAAGTGCCAGAGAAGAGAAGGCCCCTCGACTTCGCCTCGCTTCGCTCGGGGTGACGGCTGATCGTCTATCGCTTCTGCAGGACGTCGAGCAGCAGCAGGCTCATCGCCTCGGCGCCGGTGCGGATGCTGGGCTCGGGCACCGGCGCGAATTCGGGCGAATGGTTGCCCGGTACCGGCTTCTTGGCCGCCATCGCCTCGGACCACGCCTTGGGATCGAGACCGCCGATGCCAAAGTAGAACGACGGCACACCGGCGATCACGAACTCCGAATAGTCCTCGCTGGCCGAGCCGGGCTCGGCCATCAATCGCGCCTTGTCGCCGAATGCCGCCTTCAGGACGGCGCCGCTGCGCGCGGTCAGCGTCTCGTCGTTGACCACGGCCTTGGGACCCTCGCCGAGCCTGATCTGCGGCTCCGGCGCGCCGGCCATCATCGCCACCGCCTTGGCGGTGCGCTCAATGCCCGCAAGCATCTTCAATCGCGTGTCGTTGTCGTAGGAGCGGATCGTGCCGCGCACCGTCGCGGTGTCGGGGATGACGTTGCCGGCATTGCCCGCCTGCACCGAGCCAATGGTGACCACGCCGAACTTCGCCGCATCCTTCTCGCGGCTGATCACGGCCTGCACGTCGACGATGAAGTGCGCCGCCATCATCACCGGATCGATGGTGGTGTGCGGCCGCGAACCGTGGCCGCCCTTGCCGATGAAGGTGATGTCTAGTCCGTCGGCGGTCGAGTTGATGACGCCGGGCTTGTAGCTGACATAGCCGAACGGGAACGGGCCGACATGCAGAGCGAAGCCGTAGTCGGGTTTGGGAAAGCGCGTGAACAGCCCGTCCGCCACCATGCTCCTTGCGCCGCCGCCACCCTCCTCCGCCGGCTGGCCGACGAACATCAAGGTGCCGCTCCACTGGTCCTTCAGCTCGAGCATGGTCCTGGCCACCGCCACCCACGCCGCCATGTGGATGTCATGGCCGCAGGCATGCATGACCGAAGTCTCGACGCCGCGCAGCATCTGCCTGGCCTTGCTCGCATAGGCGAGGCCGGTCTTCTCCTCGAGCGGCAGCGCATCGAGCTCGGTGCGCACCATCACGGTCGGGCCGGGACCGTTGCGGTAGAGCGCGACGATGCCGGTCCGGCCGACGCCCTCGGTCACCTCGTAGCCAAGCGCCTTCATCTCGGCGGCAAGCTTCGCGGCGGTTCGCTTCTCCTGGAAGCCGAGCTCGGGATGGGCGTGGATGTCCTTGTACAGCGCCTCGATGTGCGAGTACTGGCCGTCGAGGCTGCGCGCGATCGCGGCGCGGGTGCCGGTCAGATCGGCCGCCTGGGCGATGCCCGGCACCGTCGCCATCAGCAGCGCGAGAGTTCCGAGCCTCATCATGCAATCCTCCCCAGCCGTCCTCCGGCAGGCTACTCGGGCCCTATTGGCCCCGCCACCTTCATTGGCTATTGTCCGCTCGACGTTTCTCGTCGGGGTGAAAAACCCTTCAAGGACAAACAGTTATGCCAAGCTCTTCGGTCGCGATGCGTAGCCTGGCCTTCGCGGTGGCAAGCCTGAGCACGGCGGTTGCCCTCGCGCAGACCGGCCCGGCTGCGCCCGCGATGACCGTTCCGTTCGAGGTGCAATCGGTCGAGATCGCCCAGGCAGGCCGCGGCGCGCTCGATGGCCTTGCGCGATCGCTGTCGGAACGCGGCGTGCGCCAGATCGAGGTACGCGGTTATGCCAGCGGCGACGATGCCAGCGACGCGCGCAAGCTGGCGCTTGCCCGCGCGTTGTCGGTGCGCAGCTACCTGATCGACCAGGGCGTGAAGGCGCGCATCGAGGTGAACGTCAATGGCCAGCCCGCGCGCACCGCGCCGCGCGAGCGGGTCGATGTGCTGGTGCCATAGCCGCCCCCCATGAGCAGCCCCTTTCCCTACCTGATCCGCATGCTGGTGTTCCTTGCCGCCGTGGCGGGGCTTGGCTGGGTGCTGCACGAGGACTTGCTGCGCATCTTCGCGCACACCCCGACGCTTGACGGGGTGATCGTGGCCGTGCTGCTGCTCGGCATCTTCTTCATCTTCCGCCAGGTCATCATCCTGTGGCCGGAGATCAAGTGGATGCGCCGCTACATGGCCCGCGAGCCCGATGCGCCGGCGCCGCCGGCCGACACGGTGAATCTGCTGGCACCGATGGCCGCCATGCTGGGCGAGCGCCAGGACGAGATCCGGCTGTCGCCGACCGCCGGGCGCGCGGTGCTCGACGGCATCGCGACACGGCTCGACGAGCGGCGCGAACTCGCACGCTACATGATCGGCCTGCTGATCTTCCTCGGCCTGCTCGGCACTTTCTGGGGCCTGCTGCAGACCATCGGCGCGGTCGCCGACGCGATCAACAGCCTGCAGGTGAGCGCCGGCGACGCCGTGCAGATGTTCGCCAAGCTCAAGAGCAGCATCGAGGGCCCGCTCACCGGCATGTCGACCGCGTTCGGCGCGTCGCTGTTCGGCCTCTCCGGCTCGCTGGTGCTGGGCTTCCTCGAATTGCAGGCGAGCCAGGCGCAGGGCCGCTTCCACAGCGAGCTCGAGCAGTGGCTGGCGGGCGCCACCAACCTCGGCGGCTCGAGCCTGTCGCCGCTCGAGGCGCTGCTGGAGCGCAACGCCGAGGGTGCCGACGGCTTGATCCGCGCCCTGCAGCGCATCGAGGAGAGCCGCCAGGCCGCAGCCGCGAGCAGCGCCGCGCTGGTCGAGCGGCTTGCCGCGCTCGCCGAGACCATGCGCGCCCAGCAGAACATGCTGGCGCGCTTCACCGAGCTGTCGATCGAATTGCGCGCCGCGGTGGTCCGTCTCTCCGAGCGCTCGGCCGGCGCCGACGCCGACCGCGAGGCGGGCCTTGCGCATCAGCGCAACATCGAGAGCCATCTCGGCCGCCTCGTCGAGGAGAGCCTGCGCACCCGTGGCTCACTCGCCCAGGAGCTGCGCGCTGGCATCGACGAGGTGCAAGCCCGCGCGACCGCAGAATCGGATGTCCAGCGGCAGGTCCTGGAAAGCCGGCTCGAGCGGCTCGCCGAGGAGCAGACGCGTGGCCGCGCCCAGCTGGCCGAGGACCTCAACCGCACGATCACCCGCCTGGCCGGACGGCCCGACGCCGAGGCCGACCGCGAGGCGCTGGCCAATCTGCAGCGCTCGGTCGAGAGCCACCTCGCCCACCTGGTCGAGGAAAGCGCGCGCAACCGGACCGCGCTTGCCGAGGAGATGAAGGCCGCGATCGGCAAGCTCGCCGAGCGCTTCGCCGACGTCGACAAGGAGTCGATGGCGGCGCACCGGCGCAACATCGAGGCCCATCTCGCCCACCTGGTCGAGGGCACCGCGCAGAACCGGGTCGCGCTGGCCGACGAGATCCGCGGCGAGATCCGGCTGCTGGCACGCACCATCG
>Ga0310810_10005609_pt1 | contig 14069 bp, 14 predicted proteins | sample NCmetagenome_FD_207641 | JGI IMG/M metagenome (GOLD analysis project Ga0310810, IMG submission 207641) | Soil microbial communities from experimental microcosm in Duke University, North Carolina, United States - NC | ecosystem: Engineered > Artificial ecosystem > Soil microcosm > Unclassified ... | reverse complement strand
CGCCGTTGTCGGCGGGCTTGAGGTCGGCCTCCTTGATCCAGCCGTCGAGCTGGACCCGCACCCATTCGCCGGAGCGGCTCATGACCCGGGCGGGGATGCCGGGCTGCAGCGTCGCGTAAGGAGTGGAGTCCGGAGCGCGGGCGAGGCCGGTCTCCCGGCTCACCTCGACGCCTTCGACCGGTCCGGTCGGGGCGGCGGCGGCCGGTGGCGTGCGCGCCTTGGTCGGTGCAGCGGCCGCCGGCGTGGGCTTGGCCGAGGCCTGTTGGCCCTGCGCCTGCGCGCCTTGCTGACCCTGCGTCGGCGTCGCGGGCTTGGCCTGACCCTGGCGCGAGGCCACCGCCGAGCGGGGCACCCAGCCTTCGCGGCGGACCTGGAACCACTTCCCCTGCTTGCCGACCCGCTCCAGCAAGGTGCCTTCGCGCACCCGCCCGACCACCGGGCCGTTGGGATTGCGCCGGAGGTTCTCGCCCTCGTCCGAGGTGACTATCAGGTCGTACCCGTCGCGCTTGGTCGGGGTTGTCGAAGGGGAGAAAATCCAGCCCTGGACCGCGGCCTCGCGCCAGTCGCCCTTGGCCGCGCCGGTCTCGATCGGCGTGCCGGCAGGCAGGCTCACGAGGGGGGCGCCCTCGGGGTCACGGTGCAGATCGGTGGAGTCGCTGAGGTGCCGCTGGTCCTGGGCGGCGACCGGTCCGGCAGCCAGCGCGGCGAGCAGCAGACAGGCTGGTAGCAGGCGCAGGCGTGGACTAGATTGCGGCGCGTAACTCACAGTCCGGCATTGTAGAACACGCGGAGAGCCATGTCAAACGGAAAGGCCCGGAACCGGGTCGTCCTGGTAGTTCTGGACGGCTGGGGATACCGGCGCGAGCGCGAGGGCAATGCCATCGAGCTGGCGTCGACTCCGGTGTGGCACCGGCTCTGGGACTCGGCTCCGCGCGCCCTGCTCGACGCCAGCGGCCTGGCGGTCGGCCTGCCGGACGGGCAGATGGGCAACAGCGAAGTGGGCCATCTCAACCTGGGCGCCGGCCGGGTCGTGCCCCAGGACCTGGTTCGCATCTCCCAAAGCATTCAGAGCGGCGAGTTCTATCAGCTCAAGCCGCTGGTGGACCTCTGCACTGGCCTCCGGCACAGCGGGGGAACTCTGCACCTGGTCGGCCTGCTCGGTCCGGGCGGGGTGCACGCCCTGGATCGGCACCTCCTGGCCTGTGTGGAGCTGGGGGTCCGACACCGAGTCCCCGCCATCGCCATCCACGGCTTTCTCGACGGCCGCGATTCGGCCCCGACTCTCGGGGCCGAAGTCGTCCGGACGCTGCTGCAGGACATGCGCCGCATCGCCGGGAGCACGGTGGACGTCGCCACCCTGACCGGCCGCTACTTCGGGATGGATCGCGACCGCCGCTGGGACCGGACCAAGCTGGCCTACGACGCGATGGTGCATGGGGCGGGTACCCCGGTCGAGCACCCCGTGCTGGCGGTGCAGGCCGCCTACCAGCGGGGGGAGACCGACGAGTTCATCCGCCCGCTGGTGCACGTCCGGCGCGGCGCGCCGGTGGCCACCATGAAGGACGGCGACGGAGTGCTCTTCTTCAACTACCGGAGCGATCGGATGCGGCAGATCGTGAGCGCGCTCGCGATCGACGGGTTCGACGAGTTCGACCTGGGCCCCCGGCCGGAGCTGTCCTGCGTCACCATGACGCAGTACGACCAGACCTTTCCCCTGCCCCAGGCCTTTCCGCCCTTCAGCCTGGCCCGGATCCTGGCGGAGGTACTGGCGGAACAGGGCAGGTCCCAATTCCGCACCGCGGAGACCGAGAAGTATCCCCACGTCACGTACTTCTTCAACGGCGGCTACGAGCCGCCTTACCCGGGCGAGGAGCGCTGCCTGATTCCCTCTCAACGGGTCGCAACGTACGACCTGGCGCCGGAGATGAGCGCGGGGGGCATCACCGAGGCGCTCTGCCGCACCATCGAATCGGGCCGACATGATTTCCTGCTCTGCAACTTCGCCAACGCCGACATGGTGGGTCACACCGGAGTGCTGCCGGCGGTGATCCGCGCGGTCGAGACCGTGGATCGCTGTCTGGAGCGAGTCCTGGCCAGTGCGGATCGGGCGGGGTGCCGCGTCCTCATCACCGCCGACCACGGCAACTGCGAGATGATGGTGGATCCCACGACCGGCGGGGTGCACACGGCCCACACCACCAACCCGGTGCCGCTGGTGGCGATCGGCACGGGCGCCGAGCGGCTCCGCACCGGCGGCTCGCTCCGGGACGTGGCGCCGACGGTGCTCCGCCTGCTCGACATCGAGCCCCCCGCCGACATGACGGGGCGCGACCTGAGGGAGTGCTGATGGGGAGACCTGTGCGACTGGCGGTGATCCTGGCGTTCGCGCTCGGCGGCACGGCGCCCGCGGTGGCCCAGGTGGGGTACGATCCCCATGGCTCACCCTACCGGGATGTCGCCAAGGGCCACACCATCACCGCGATCGGCGGCTACCTCAGCGGCGACGGCGGGCGCTTCGGCATCGCCCCGCAAACCGGCCCGTTCGGCGGCATCCGCTACGAGATCCGGAACTCGCAAACGATCGCGTTTGCGCTGCAGGTCATCTACGGCGACTTCGACCGGCTGATCGTGGACCCCTTCGTGACGCCGGCGAACCAGGTGAGCGGCCCGGTGAAGCAGTCGGTCACTTTCACCGAGGCGAGCCTTCAGTTCAACCTGACGGGCGGGAAGACCTGGCACCGGCTGGCGCCGTTCTTCAGCACGACCATCGGGCTCGCATTCCCCAGCAACACGCCGCAGGATACCAGCGGCTTCGAGCTGGGCCACAAGGTGACGCTGGCGCCGGGTGTGGGGTTCCGCCTGTTCCTGACCCAGGCGATCCACCTCCGGGCCGAGGCACGAGGGATGTTCTGGAAGCTGAACTATCCCGCCAGCTTCACCCGGGAGCCGATCGAAGACCCCGGGACTCCCGGCGACTCGCATGCCGTGATCAAGGACGGTAACGTGAGCGAATGGGATACCAGCGGTTGGTTCCAGGCCGGGCTGGGCTTCGCCTTCTCGCCCTGAGATGGCAATCGAGCTGACCCGCACGGTGGGATTCCGGGCGGTGCATCGCCTGTACCGGGCCGATTGGAGCCCGGAGCGGAACCGCGAGGCGTTCGGGCCGCTGAGCGACCCTCCCGGACATCCCCACGACTACCGCTGCGCCGTGACCGTGACGGGGCCGCTGGATCCGGCGATGGGCATGGTCGTCGACCTGGTCGAGCTCGACGGCATCCTGCGGGACGAGATCGTGACCCCGTTCGAGGGCCGGAACCTCAACCAGGACGTAGCCGAGTTCGCCGCGGGGACCCTCCCGACCTGCGAGTCCCTGGCGGCCCTGGTCTATCGGCGGGTTGCCGGCCGGCTTCCGGCCGGCGTCACCCTCGTTCGGGTGCGGGTGGCCGAAGACGCGACCCTGCACGCGGACTGCACCGGCGTGCTCTGAGCCGGCCCTGCCGCCGATCCCCGCCCCCGGGTGCACTGTGTTGGCCCCGGGTCGGGAGGCCGTCTCCACGTTTCTAGAAGAACCACAGGCGCGGAGCACAGTGGCACCATTTTGGGAGGGCTGATGCGCATCCGGATTTACGCGGCCGCTCTGACCGGCGCACTCATGACCCTGGCCGGACCAGCTTCGGCGCAGAAGACCGGAGACCAGTCGCGCTTGGTGTTCACGGTCTCGGCAGCGTACGTGTCCGGGACCGATCTCTGGCATGTCCCCGATCAGCCCGTGCGGGGCGGCAGCTTGGACGTAGGACGGGCGATCCAAAACAAGGCCGGCGCTGCGATGGCAGCGACCTATTTCAAGGGAGCGAATCTCGGTCTCACCGCCGACGTCTTCATCTTCGAGCTGGGCTACGCCGACGCCTGCCAGCAGGTGCGCCCGGGCGATGAGATCAACCGACTCGGCTGCATCGACATCGACGAGTCGGAGCACTCGGCGCTCGCGGCGGTGTTTACCCTGGGTGCCATCTACCGGGTGGCGAGCACGGAGATCGTCTCGCCCTACGTGCGGGCGGGCGCCGGGGTCCTGGTCTCCAACCAGAGCTCGATCCTCACGTCCGGGCTCGCCATGCCACCGGGCAACACCGGGCCGCCCGTGCTGCTCCAGGTGTACAACGACGACCGCAAGTCCCGGATCGGGGGTGCGCTGGGCCTGGGCGTTGGCCTCACTACACCGATCAGCAGCGGGTTCCAGTTCCGGCTGGAGCTGAGGGACAACATCCTCGGTATCGAGAAGGTCGACGGCGCCTCGCCGGAAAACGACTTCAACCCGCCCCACAGCGTGGCGTTCAAGCACCTCCTCGGCGTCATCGCCGGGGTGGACCTGGTGCTGGAGCGGCACAAGGGACGGCGCTATTGACCGACGCCGGACCGGTCCGCGGTGCGATTCTGGCCGGCGGCGGCGCGTCCCGGTTCGGCGGCAGGCCGAAGGGCCTCGAGATGGTCGGTGGCGAGCGGGTCCTGGACCGAGTGGCCGAGGTGCTCGCCTCGGCGCTGGGTGTGCCGCCGATCCTGGTCGCCAACGCCCCCGATGCGGGGTCGTGGCGGCCCGACCTTCGGGTGGTGACGGATGTCCGTCCCGGCCTTGGCGCCCTGGGCGGGATCTACACCGCGGTGCTGGCCGCCCCGGCGCCGGTGGTCTGCGTCGCCTGGGACATGCCGTTCGTCACCCCCGCGCTGGTGCGCCGGCTGGCCGACGGCCTCGGGAGCGCCGACGCCGTGCTCCCGGCGAGCGGCGGCCCTCGGGAGGTGGAGCCGCTGTGCGCCGGCTACGGCCCGGCCTGCGGTGACGCGATCGGGAGCAGCCTCGACTCCGGCGACCTGCGGGCCGTCGCCTTCCATGCTCGCATCGGCGTCGATATCCTCCCTCTCACGGAAGTCGCGCGCTACGGAGACCCCGCGGCGCTGTTCTTCAACGTGAACACCGCCGAGGACCTGGCGCGGGCGGACGAGCTGTGGCGGCGACTCGGATCATCTCCATCATCGGGCGGAAGAACGCCGGCAAGACCACGCTGACCGTCGCGCTCGCGGCGGAGCTGGCCCGCCGGGGCCGTCGGGTCATGACGATGAAGCACTCGGACCACCCGGCCAACCTGGACAGCCCGGGCACCGACAGCTGGCGCCACTTCCATGAGGGCCGGGCCGAGCGCACCCTGCTGGTCGGCCCCGAGCTCCAGGTCCTGTTCCATCGCAGCGCCGATACCTACGACCCGATAGGGCTCGCCCGCGAGCACCTCTCCAGCGCGGAAATCGTGCTGGCCGAGGGGTTCAAGCGTGCGCCGCTGCCCAAGATCGAGGTCTTCCGCCCATCGGTGTCACCCGAGCCGCTGTTCGACCCCTCGCTGCCCAACGCCCCGGAGTGGGCCGCCATCGTGACCGACGACCCCTTCTACGAACCCTCCTGCCGAGTAGTGCGCTTCCATGACACCATGTGGCTCCAGCTGCTGACGAGCGTGGTGCTGGAGCGCGCCATCCCCATCTCCGAGTGAGCGGACCGCTGTCGGCGGCCGAGGCCGCGCGGCGGATTCTGGCCGAGATCACCCGCCAACCGGCGCTGCGGATGCCGCTGGACGACGCGCTCGACGGCGTGTTGGCCGAAGACGTGGTGAGCCCCATCGACATCCCCGCCTGGATCAACTCGGCGATGGACGGCTATGCGGTCCGGGGCGACGACGTCCGCGGCGCGAGCGCCGAGCGCCCGATCCGTCTCCGGGTGGTGGAGCAGATTCCGGCCGGCGCGTTCCCCTCGCGACATATCGGACCGGGGGAGTGCGCCCGGATCTTCACGGGAGCGCCGGTGCCCGACGGCGCGGACAGCGTGGTCCGCCAGGAGGACACCGACGAGGGGCGGGAGACCGTCACCATCGTGAAGGATCGGGACGTCGGCGTGAACCTGCGCCAGGCGGGAGAGGACATCCGGCGCGGCACGAAGGTGCTTCCGGCCGGCCGAGTGCTGGGACCGGCGGAGCTCGGGGTGCTCGCCTCGCTCGCGGTGGCCCATCCCCTGGTGTGCCGGCGGCCCCGGGTCGCCATTCTGGGCAGCGGCGACGAGATCGTCGATGTGGATCGGCCCGAGGAGATCCTGAGCGGCCGCAAGGTGGCGAGCAGCAACACCCACACGCTCAACGCCATGGTCCGGCGAGCGGGGGGAGTCCCGGTCAACCTCGGGATCGCCCGGGACGATCCGGCGAGCATGCGGGAGCACCTGGCCCGGGCCCTCGACGCCGATCTGCTGGTCACTACGGCGGGAATCAGCGTCGGGGAGCACGACTACCTGCGCGAGGTGTTGCAGGAGATGGGCGCAGAGCAGCGCTTCTGGCGCCTCAGGATGCGGCCCGGCGCCCCGGTCGGGTTCGGGGTGCTGGGGGCGATCCCGTGGATTGGGCTGCCGGGCAATCCGGTGAGCACGATGGTGACCTTCGAGCTGTTCGTCCGGCCGGCAATCCGCCGGATGGCCGGGCACGAGCTGCCGTTCCGCCGCGCGGTGCCGGTGCGTCTGGGGGAAGCGGTCACGGTCAAACCCAGACTGCAGCACTTCCTTCGGGTCACCCTCACCGAAACGCCCGACGGTCCCGAAGCCCGGCTTACCGGCCCGCAGGGCTCCGGCATCCTGATGTCGATGGTCCTGGCCGATGCCCTGCTGGTGCTGCCCGAGGGCCAATTCGAGACCCCCGCCGGCGCCACTGCCCAGGCGCTCTGCCTGGACCAGTCGCGACACCAGGCCGAGCCGGCCTTCTAGCCCACCCGACATCGAATCGTAAGTCAGCACCTAACAATAAGTTGTCACCGGTGAGATCGAGGTGAGTTCGGAGTGACCGCGACCGATAGACTTGGCGCAGTCACTTCGGCGGCCATGCTGAGTCGCCGAGCTCATTTCCGGCACTCTTGCATGGGAGGCAACGATGAGCACCACCGTCACCTTCGGCCTCGGCTCGGCGCTGCTGCTGCTGACGGCCGCCTTCACCGGTCGGGTTGGACTCGGGAGCGAGGAGCACTCCTTCCTCGGCGAAGTCCACGGCGCGATGACCGCGACGCCGCGGGGGGATGCCAGCTTCGGAAGCGTGCCCGCGGTCGATGGCCATCCCGGGGTTTTCTCCCTCTCCCTTGGCGCGCGGGGTCAGGATGGGGCCGTGCTCTTCAGCCGCGCGAGCGGCGCGCGGCTCAGCATCGGCACCTACCAGGTGTCCGCCAATGACGAGGGCATCGACGACATCCGGGCGCTGGTGCTGACGGGCTCGGCCACCCAGCCGACCGGCGTCTTCCAGGCGCAGCGTGGGGAGCTGGTGGTCACCTCGGTGAGCGACAGCACGATCCGCGGGTTCTTCCGGCTCGAAGCGACCGGCTTCGTGGCGAGCGAGCCCGACCGCGAAGATCGGACTGTGACAGCGGCCGGAACGTTCGCGGCTATCGGCCGTTGAACGGGCACCGCATCGGGCGAATCGGACCCACCGCCCGTTTGACGATACCTTGAGCTCCGCGGGGTAGAATGCGCGCGTCGCATTCCTCCGCGGAGCTCGCATGTGGTCGGCCGTTCCGGTGCCCGGCTTGATGGTCGTTGCGCTTCTGTCCCTGGGCGGCTGCCGTTCGGACGGCCTTACGGGCGCCGCCACCGAGCCGGAAGGCGAAGGACAGATTGCCTTGCGCAACGACTCGTCGCGGGAAGCATGGTACGCCTATTCGCGGCGCTGCGGCGTCAGCGTCTGGGGCGAGGACGAGCTGGGGCCGAGAGTGGTCCTCCATCCGGGTCAGTCGGCGGCGTGGACCGAGGTAATCGGTTGCTACGACCTGCTGGTGCTGACCAATCCACGGGTCCAGCCTCGCTACGAGGCGCGGTACCGGGGCCAGGTCGAGGCCGATCAAGCGACGGCTATCGCGATCGCCGACACCGACTGGGGCCCGAGCACCTCTCCCCCGTCGCCACCACCCGGTCCGATCCCATAGCCTGCTCCTCCGACAGCGGTTCCCTCCACCCCGGCGCCCGATGATCCGCGAGGATCGTCGGGCGCTCCTCCCGTGGGCCCTGACCGCCCGCTCGATGAGATCGAGATGAGATCGGGATGAACCCCGCCGCGTAACGTGCGGCCATCGAGAAGGACGGCACCCAACACCACCCACTGGAGGACACCATGTCCGCAGTCTCGCTTCGCCCCGGGGGCCGCAGGCCAGCGGCGAGTACCAGGAGGCGAACTGGATCTACGTCCGCCACTGGCACACGCCTTGAGCGAGCCGCCCTGGCCGAAATTGACCCCCGAGGGAGAGGCGGCTAGGTTTCTGGTCAGAAGGGGAGTAGCTCGTCCGCCGCAGGCGGATCGCCGGATCGTCAAGACTGTCCGCCAATGGCGGGCACGGTCCGGTGGGGGTAGGGGAGGCAATACGCCCCCCATCAGAGCGAGACCTTCGTCCACGCGGGCGCCGACGTGCCCGCGGAGCGGACGGGGTCTCGCTCTTTTTGTTTGACCCCCGCGCGGCGGCGCGTCATCCGCGGCCGAGGAACCTATGAACAACATGAAGACCTTCATCCTGATGGCCGGCCTGATGGGCCTCTTCCTGATCGCCGGCCAGCTCCTGGGCGGCTCGCAGGGACTGATCCTGGCCGCGCTCGTGGGCTTCGCCTTCAACTTCGGGATGTACTTCTTCTCCGACCGGCTGGTGCTCCGGATGTACGGGGCCCAGGTGGTCACCGAGGCCCAGGCGCCTGAGCTGTACCGGATGGTGGACCGTCTGCGTCAGCGGGCCGGCCTACCCATGCCGGTGGTGGCGGTCGCGCCCCACGAGCAGCCCAACGCGTTCGCGACGGGGCGGAGTCCGTCACACGCGGTGGTGGCGGTGACCACGGGCATCCTCAAGTACGTGCCCCAGGAGGAGCTGGAGGGAGTGATTGCGCACGAGCTGGCGCACGTGAAGAATCGCGACATGCTGATCACGACGATCGCCGCGGGGATGGCAGGCGCCCTCAGCAACCTGCCGTACCTCCTCTTCTTCGGCGGCGGGCGGGACGACGAGGGAGGGCACCCCATTGCGCAGCTGGCGCTGATCCTGCTCGCGCCGCTGGGCGCGATGCTGATCCAGTTCGCTGTCTCCCGCCAGCGGGAGTTCGAGGCCGACCGGGTCGGAGCGCAGATCCTGGGACGGCCCCTGCCTCTGGCCAACGCGCTCAAGCGGCTGGATGCGCTGGCGCGCCGGATCCCGATGGAGGTCGCGCCCGCCGCGGCTCCTCTGGCGCAGGTGAACCCGCTGGCGGCGACCGGCGGCGGCGGCTTCGGACGCCTCTTCAGCACCCACCCGCCGACGGAGGAGCGGGTGGCGCGGCTCGAAGCGATGGCGGCGGGGCGCTGAGTGTTCGGCCACCATGGCGCGACGGTCTGGCTGGGCTTCACCGCCCTGGTGGTCGGATTGCTGGTGGTGGACCTGGGAGTGCTCAATCGGCGCTCCCACGTCCTGTCGTTCAAGGAGGCGATGACCTGGAGCGGCGGGGTCATCGCCATGGCCGGGCTGTTCGGCCTGTTCATTCTGTGGCGCGAGGGCGGGCAGGCGGCGCTGGAGTACTACACCGGCTACCTGATCGAGTTTTCGCTCAGCGTCGACAATCTCTTCGTCTTCATCCTGATCTTCAGCTACTTCGGGGTGCCGGCGGCGGCGCAGCCGAAGGTGCTCAATTGGGGCATTCTTGGCGCGATCGTGATGCGGTTCTTCATGATCGCCCTGGGCGCCATCCTGCTCCAGCGGTTCGAGTGGATCATCTATGTCTTCGGCGGGATCCTGGTGATCACCGGCGTCCGGATGATGCTGCAGAAGGACACCCAGGTCGACCTGGAGAAGAACCCGGTAGTCCGCCTGGCCCGCCGAGTCCTGCCCTTCTCCGACTGCTACGACGGGACGCGCTTCCTCACTCGGACGGTGCGCGGCAAGGTGCTGGCCACGCCACTCCTCCTGGTTCTGCTGGTGATCGAGTGGTCTGACCTGGTATTCGCCATCGACAGCATTCCGGCCATCTTCTCGGTGACCCGGGATCCCTTCCTGGTCTACAGCTCGAACGTCTTCGCCATCGTGGGGCTTCGGGCGCTCTTCTTCGTGCTGGCCGGAATGATGGACCGCTTCGTCTACCTCAAGCCCGGCGTGGCCCTGATCCTCATCTTCGTGGGCGCCAAGATGACGCTGAGCCACTGGGTCCATTTCCCCATCACGGTGTCGCTCGCCATCATCGTCCTCATCCTGAGCGGCGCGGTGATCCTGAGCCTCCGGCGGACCGCGGCGGAGGAGGAAATGCCGGCCTAGCGGTTGCCGGGGGCCGCCGGGCTCCCGATCTTCCCCCGCTATGTCACGATCCTCCCTGCTGGCCCGCCTGGGGCTCGACCGCCCCGAGCTCCGGGCCTGGGCCATGTTCGACTGGGCCACCTCCGCGGTGCAGACCACGGTCATGGTGGCCGTCTTCCCGATCTACTTCGTCAAAGTCGCCGGCTCCGGGCTGGCGGAGAGCGGCGCCACCCAGCGCCTGGCGACCGTCAACTCGATCGCGCTCGTGATCATCGCCCTGCTCTCGCCTGTGCTGGGTGCGGTCTCCGACTACAGCGCCGCCAAGAAACGGTTCACCGCCGGGTTCATGGTCCTGGGAGCCGCCGCCACGGCGGCGCTGTGGACCGTCCACACCGGTGACCTGGAGCGGGCGTCCTGGCTCTTCGTGCTGGTCCTGGTGGGTGCGGCCGGATGCTTTGTCTTCTACGAGTCGCTCCTGCCTCACATCGCGCGTCCGGACGAGATCGACCGGGTGTCGACCGCGGGGTACGCGCTGGGCTATGTCGGCGGCGGCCTCCTCCTGGCGCTCAACCTGGCCTGGATCCAGAAGCCGGACTGGTTCGGGCTGCCGGCCGGTCCGGGTCTCTCCGAATCCGATGCCACCATGCCGGCTCGCCTCGCCTTCGTGTCGGTGGCGATCTGGTGGCTGGTGTTCTCGATTCCATTGTTCCGCCGGGTGCCGGAGCCGCCGGCTCGCATCGAGACCGACGAGCGCCGAGGCGAGAATCCGGTGCGAGCGGCCTTCGTCCGCCTGGGCGAGACCTTCCGCGAGCTCCGAGGCTACCGGCAGGCGTTTCTGATGCTGTTGGCGTTCCTGATCTACAACGACGGCATCCAGACCATCATCAAGATGGCCACCGCCTACGGCACCGAGATCGGGATCGGCCAGACCGCGCTGATCGGCGCGATCCTGGTGGTGCAGTTCGTCGGCATCCCCTGCTCGTTCCTCTTCGGGATGGTGGCGGGACGGATCGGCGCCAAGCGCGCCCTCTTCATCGGCCTGCTGGCCTACACCGCCATCAGCATCCTGGGCTACTTCATGCGGACGGCCACGCACTTCTACGTGCTGGCGGGGCTCGTCGGGATGGTCCAGGGCGGGACGCAGGCGCTGAGCCGGAGTCTCTTCGCCTCCATGATCCCGCCCCACAAGTCGGGGGAGTTCTTCGGCTTCTTCAGCATCTTCGAGAAGTTCGCCGGTATCTTCGGGCCGCTGATCTTCGCCGGGACGATCGCGGCGACCGGCTCGAGCCGGAACGCGATCCTCTCGGTCATCGGGTTCTTCGCGGTGGGCGCGGCTATTCTGGCGACGGTAGATGTAGCGGAGGGTCAGCGGGCCGCGCGCGAAGCTGAGACGCGCTCGACGGCGGGAGGTCGCAGCGGACCTTGAAGATGCTGCCGATGGTCGCGGCCAGAGGCACCGCCAGCGTGCGGGGATTCCGCCCCGCGACCACACAGTGTCCCAGGCTGGTGAGCCGGAGGGTGACGGGGCCCGCGGGAAGCGCGCGGAGGGTGAGCGTGTCCTTGGTGCCGATCGGCCGGCCGGCCTCTCCCTCGACTTCGATCACATAGTCCCCCTCGGCCTCGCCATAGGTGGAGGTCTGGACGAACACCCGGCCGGTGCCCGGAGCGATGCAGGAAACGAGGAAGATGGTCTGGGCCTGCTCGGCGGGCCGGGTGTGGATCACGCGGGGGTTGGCTCCGCTCACCATGCATCCCGCCGCGATCCCGGTGAGCTCGAGCCGGTGGTCCCCGGCCTCGAGCCCGGCGAGGGCAATGGATCCGCCGACCGGAAGCCCGTGGTCCTTGCCGTCGAGCCGGACCAGGTAGCCGTCGGTCTGCAGCGGATCGCCCGAGGTCCGGTTCACGACCGCAATCTCCGCGGCGCCCGCCGGCTCCGCCGGCCCGTCACCCCCGCAGGCCAGCAGAGCCCCCAGCGATATCGCTCCAGCCACGTGCGCAGCGTGCATCCGCCGGATCCCTCCCGCGCTCGGCCCAGCGCCGGGGCGCTCCTTCGATCTACGATGCGGTCCCGGCCCGGTCAAGCCACGGCGTGCCCCGCCTCACCACTTGCCCCGGCGACGGCGGCTCCCCTACGTTAGACGCATGACGACCCGGACGACTCGAATGACCCGCAGCATGAAGCGCCGCACTCGCGGCGGTGGCCGGCCGGCCTAGGGGCGTCACGACCTTTTCCCTCGACCTGGAGCCCCGCCGTGCCGCGTGCCGGCGGGGCATTTGCGTTCATGGACGTGTTCGAGCTCACTCGGGCCCTGGTGGCGCTGGAGACTCCGAGCGGTTGCGAGGGGCCGGCCATCGGCCTGCTCGAGGGTCTGCTGCGCGGTGTCGGCTACCAGGTGGTGCGCCAGCCGGTATCGGCGGGACGGGATAACCTCTACGCCTACGTCGGGCACCCCGAGGTCGTCTTCTCGACCCACGTGGACACGGTGCCGCCGTACGTGCCGCTGCGAGAGGACGCCACCACGCTGCATGGCCGGGGCAGCTGCGACGCCAAGGGCATCGCGGCGGCCATGATCACCGCCGCGGAACGCATGCGCGCGCGGGGGGAAACCAGGATCGGGCTTCTCTTCCTGGTCGGGGAGGAGAACGGCTCGGACGGCGCCCGGGCCGCCGCCGACTTCGGGCCGCGGGGACGATTTCTGATCAACGGCGAGCCGACCGAGAACCAGCTCTCGGTCGGGCAGAAGGGCTCCCTCCGGGTGACGCTCGAAGCGACGGGCCGGTGGGCTCATTCGGGATACCCCGAGGAAGGGTCGAGCGCTACCGAGGCGTTGCTCGACACGCTCGAGCGGATCCGCCGCCTGCCCCTCGCGTCCGACCCGCTGCTGGGTCAGTCCACGCTGAACATCGGCGTAATCCAGGGCGGGGTGGCGCCCAACGTCATTCCGGGAGAGGCGTCGGCCCAGCTGCTCTTCCGCATCGTGGAGCCGACCGCGGAGCTGCGCCGGGCGGTGGAGGCGGCAGCGGCGCCCGGCGTGCAGGTGACGTTCGGGCTGGAGATCCCCTACCACAAGAGCGACCGGGTGCCCGACGGCTGGCCCACGACCGTGGTCAGCTATGGGAGCGATCTCCCATTCCTGGGCTCCTGGGGCGAGTGCTACCAGCTCGGTCCCGGCACGATCCGGGTAGCCCACAGCGACGGCGAGCACATCCGCAAGGACGACCTGCTGCGCGGCATCGACCTGTACGTCCGGCTGGCCACCGACCTCCTGGCCGGGGGGTCCCAATGACCTCGAAGATTCCGGTGTCCATCCTCGGCGCGACCGGGACTGTAGGTCAGAAGTTCGTCCGCCTGCTGGCCGATCACCCGTGGTTCGAGGTTGCGGCGGTCGCGGCCTCGTCGGCCAGCGCGGGCAAGACCTACGGCGCGGCGGTGCGCTGGCGGGAGCAGGTGGACCTGCCCGAGCGGATCGCCGGCCTTACCGTGTTGCCCTGCACCCCGCCGCTGCCGGGGCCGATCGTGTTCAGCGCGCTCGACGCCGACGCCGCGGGGCCGATCGAGCAGGACTTCGCGCGCGCCGGCGCGTTCGTGGTGACCAACGCCCGCAACCACCGGATGGATCCCGACGTCCCGCTCCTGATTCCCGAAGCGAACGCCGATCATCTGGTCCTGATCGACCGGCAGCGGGAGGCGCGGGGATGGAGCGGCGCGATTCTGGCCAATCCGAACTGCTCGACGGCCGGGCTGGTCCTGGCGCTGGCGCCGCTGCACCAGG
>Ga0310810_10005608_pt1 | contig 14070 bp, 15 predicted proteins | sample NCmetagenome_FD_207641 | JGI IMG/M metagenome (GOLD analysis project Ga0310810, IMG submission 207641) | Soil microbial communities from experimental microcosm in Duke University, North Carolina, United States - NC | ecosystem: Engineered > Artificial ecosystem > Soil microcosm > Unclassified ... | reverse complement strand
AATGAACTGTTACCTATCCGCTCAGAAAGAACCTAGAGAAATTGGCTCCTCAGGCTGGACTCGAACCAGCAACCCTCCGGTTAACAGCCGGATGCTCTGCCATTGAGCTACTGAGGAACACTGGCGGGCGCCGCGAAAAACGCGAACCCCAATACTAGCGAACGGCCGAGGGCGGGTCAATTCGCGGGATGCATCGCCCCGCCCTCGCCGGCGCGGCTACTCGACCTTGTAGATCTCGCGCTTCCCGCCCTCCACGAGGTCGTGGTAGCCCTGCATGATCTTCTGCGCCCGCGGGTCGGACGCGCCCTGGCGCATGAACTCGACGTACTTGTCGAGCGACTCGACCTCCTGCTCCCAGACAATCGTCCAGAACTGCTCGCCGCTCATGTCGGTCATCACGCGGATCGGACCCGCGTAGCCGGCCTCCTTCATCAGCGGCTCCATCGCCTTGAACCGCTTGACCATCTCGCCGACCTTGCCGGGCTTGCAGTACATCAGCTCGCGAACGACGTACATAACGCCTCCTTCGCTCGGCTAAAGCCTCGCGCTCCTGGGGATATCAGCCGACCTTCGCCTCGACGGTGATCTGCATCGTCCCACGATACGCGTTCGACACCGGGCATCGGCCCTCGGCGAGCTTCGCGATTTCCGTGAACTTCGCCGCATCGGCGCCCTTCAGCCCGAACGCCGTCGCTTCGAGTTTCGACGACATGATCTTGATCCCCGTCTCGCCCTTGTCGGCCGTGACGGTCGCCCGCACGTGCGTGCGCTCCACCGAGACGCCCTCGGTCCGGCCGAGCGTGCCGTTCAGCGCCATCGCGTAGCACGCCGCGTGCGCGGCGGCCATCAGCTCCTCCGGACTCGTCTTCCCGCCGGGGTCGCCAATCCGCGCCGGAAACGACACCGGCAGCGAGAACGCGCCGGTGCCCGCCTTCGCTTCGCCTTTTCCTTCCATCACCGATCCCTGCCAGTCGACGTCCACGTGCCGCTCGAACGTTGCCATTCAGCCTCCTACGTTTTCTTCTTTCGCCGCCCGGTGACCCAAAGCTGCACGATCGTGCCGACGATCCCGAGGATCAACCACGCAATCGGGAGCCACTGCCGGTCCGGCGACGGCGACGTCGGATATAGAATCCACACGTCGCCCGACGCCGCCGCCTGCGCCATACGTCGATCGCCCGCCATCGACAGGCCGCCGATGAGCGCGGTCCATGCCCCGCCGAACGCCGTGCCGAGGATCATGACGTAGCGCTGCAGCAGCATCGACCCGACGGCGCCGAGCACCGCGAGAATGATGACGAGCGTCATCGGCGGATCGCCGGTTCGGTAGTAGCCCCACCCGACGTGCGCGACGAGCGCGCCAAGGCCGGCGCCCACGAGCGCGACGCCGAGAAAATACGCGAGCACGAGAATCATCGACCCGGCGACGCCGCCGAAGATCGCGGCGAGCACGATGCCGGTCGTGTTCGTCGGCCCGAGCGTGGAGCTCGCCACCATCGCGCCGAGAATGAAGCCGTAAATCGCGAGCACGAACTTGAACAGCCGATACCCGGCAAAGCACGCCAGGACGCCGCTCACCAGGAGGATGACCGCCGCGGGAACTTCGTAGACGTGTGGAAGCATGTCGCCGTCGAACCGCTAGACTTCGCGCCGCCCCTCGAGCGCTTTGTGCACGGTAATCTCGTCCGCGTATTCGAGATCGCTGCCGACCGGCACCCCCGTCGCGATGCGCGTCACCTTCACGCCGAGCGGCTTCAACAACCGCGCGAGATAGAGCGCCGTCGCCTCGCCTTCCACGGTGGGATTGGTCGCGAGAATAATCTCATGGACGCCGTTGGTCACGCGCGCGAGCAGCCCCTTGATCTTCAAGTCGTCGGGCCCGATGCCCTGCAGCGGCGATAGCGTTCCCATCAGCACGTGGTACACGCCCTTGAACTCGCGCGTCTTCTCGATGGCCGTCACGTTCTGCGGCTCCTCGACGACGCAGATGACGTTGCGATCGCGGCCGTCGGCGCTGCAGAAAAGGCACGGATCGACGTCGGTGATGTTGTTGCACGTCGAGCAGTACGTGACCTGCTCCTTCACCGCGCGCACCGCGTCGACCAGGCGGTCGGCGAGCTCGCGCGGCGTCCGCAGAATGTGGAACGCGAGCCGCTGCGCCCCTTTCGGCCCGATGCCGGGAAGCCGCTGCAGCTCCTCGATCAGCCGTACGAGTGAGTCGGGAAGAGAGCTCACAGACCGGGAATCTTGAGGCCGGGCGGTAACATGCCGCCCACATTGGCCTGCATCGCCTCGTCGGCCTTGCGATGCGCGTCGTTCAGCGCGGCAATGATCAGGTCCTGCAGCATCCCGACGTCTTCCTTCGACACGACCTCGGGATCGATCGTCAGCGACTGCACCTGCTTGGCCCCATTGACGACGACGGTCACCATGCCGCCGCCGGCGTTGCCTTCGACGCGCAGCTCGGTCAGCTGCTTCTGCAGGCGCTCCTGCATCTGCTGCGCCTGCTTCATCATCTGCTGAATGTTCATTGCGGGTTCTCGGGTTCGCGGGTTCGCAGGTCCGCGGGTTCCTGGTTCGAGGTTCTGGGGTTTGAGGTTCCCGGGTTCTGGGTTCTCGCGTTCACATCTCCTCCACGTCGCGGATTTCCGCGGGGAAGACTTCGAGCATCGCCTGGACGCCGCGGTCGGCGAGCGCCTGCTCTCTCAGCGCGGCTTTCTTGTCGGGCGCTTTCGGTGCGGCGCTCGAAACCTTCGGCGTGTCGGCGGCGGGCGCAGCGGATTCGGTCACGACGCCGGTGATCCCAACGGATCGACCGAACACCTGCTTCGCGAGCGACTCGAGCCAGGCGCGCTGCTGGTCCACCTGATCGCGGAGCGCGCGCTGCGCGGGTGAAAAGGTGAAGGTCACCCGATCCGCCGCGACGTCGATCTTCTGCGCCTGCGCGACGACCATGTTGTAGAAGACCGCTCTGGATTTCCGGATCTCGGCGAGGAAATTGTCTTTGCTGCTGTCGCTGCTCGCCGAGGCGGTTCCGCCTTCGCTGCTTCGCAGCTTTGGCGAGACAGGCGCTGAGGGCGCGGTCGGCGTCGATGCTCGTGCCGCTGCGGACGCGGCCAGCTTTCCCAGCGGTCCCGCCGGGACGGGCTTCGCGGCCGCGGGCGTCCCCGCGATCAAATCCTCGAGCGGCGTCAGCTTGCGCAGGTAGATCCAGCGCAGCAGGGCCATCTCCAGGTTGTAGCGCGGCTGGGCGGCGGCGCGGATTTCGGCCTCGGCCTTCGTCAGCACATCGAACGCGCGCAGCAGATCCTCGCGCGAGAAGCGTGCGGCCAGCGCCTTCACTCGATCACGCTCGGACTCGCCCGCGACCTCCGGATCCGAAATGCGCGACGCATCGACCGACAGCACGAGCAGGTCGCGGACGACGCGCGACAACTCGCGGCAGACGGTGCGGAGGTCGTAGCCGAGTTCGACGGCGCGGCCAGTCAGCTCGAAGGCCGCAGCCGCATTCTCGTCAGCGACCGCCTCCACCGCGTCTAGCAGTAGATCGCGGCCGACGAGACCCAGGACCGCCGAGACGTCCTCGGCCGTAACGGTCTCGCCGGTGAACGCAAGCACCTGATCGAGCTTGCTCTGCGCGTCGCGCATGCTGCCTTCGGCGTCCCGCGCGATGAGCTGCAGCGCGTCGTCGGCAGCGTTGATACCCTCCGCCTCCGTAATCCGACGGAGCTGATCGGCAATCGTCTTGGTGCTGATCGTCCGGAACTCGTAGACCTGCGATCGCGACAGGACTGTTTCCGGAATCTCGTCGAGCTCCGTCGTCGCCATCATGAAGACCACGTGCGGCGGCGGCTCTTCGATCGATTTCAGCAACGCGTTGAACGAGTGCCCCGACAGCTGGTGCACTTCGTCGATGATGAACACTTTGAAGCGGTTGCGGACCGGCCGAATCGCCAGACCCGAAATAATCACTTCGCGGACGTTGTCGACACCGGTGTGCGTGGCCGCGTCGATCTCGAGCACGTCCATGTCACGGCCTTCGGCAATCTCGACGCACGCATCGCAGACGCCGCACGGCGTCGAGGTCGGGCCCTTCACGCAGTTGAGCGCCCGCGCGAGAATCCGCGCCGTCGTCGTCTTGCCGACGCCGCGCGGGCCCGCGAACACGAACGCCTGCGCGAGCCGCCCGCTGTCGAGCGCGTTGCGCAGCGTACGCGTCACCGCGCGCTGTCCGACGACATCGTCGAACGTCTGCGGCCGCCATTTTCGCGCGATTACTTGATACGCCATGCGGGAGTTACGAAGTCCACCGCGATCCGGAGTACCTGCGGCACATGGCAGGGTCTGCTTAGCGCTGCTGCCTTCCGGCCCTGACGCGGTTCGCAGTCTGGCATTGCACAGGCTCCGGACCGCGGTGCAATCCGTCCGCCTTCGCCACGGGCTTCGGCGGACAAGCCTCAGCCGGTTTCGTCGGCGGCGCGAGCAGTCGAGTGTACTACACGGGGACGCGCGTCGCGAGGAGCAGATACTTCGCCAGCGCCTCGCCGACCACAACCGTGAAGAAATCGACGTAGAGAATGCCGGTCGCCGACTGCGTCGATCGAATCTTCGCCGTCTCCCACGTGAGGTACGACAACAGCGCCGGGCCCGCCAACCCGAACAGCACGCGCTGCCAGAAGAAAATACCCGCGGCCGTCGTGATGTAGCGGCGGAAGCTGGGCCCGAGCCCGGGCTCCCACGTCGCGATCGCGAGAAACACGGCGGCCGCAACGACGGCGACGCGGACGATCATCGACGCGATGTGGACCTTCACGAGCGTCTGCAGGTGCGCCACCTGCATCGACGGGATGATGAGGTACCAATGGCCGAGGATCATCGCCGTGCAGGCGCCGCCGAGCAGCGCGGCGGAGCTCAGAAAGCTCGCGACGACGAGCGCCTCGCTCGGCAGCCCGCGGCCGGCGGCCACGGCCATCGCCTGCGCGACGAGCGCGATCAGTCCACCGCCGACCGACACGGCGATCAGGACCGGCCGGATCGACGCGAGCATGCGGCCGACGGTCGCCCAGTAGACGATGATTGCGGCCTCGGAGACGACGAGCGCGGCGAGCGCGAACGTGCTCGTCGCCGTGTCAGCATCGGACGGCCTGAACGCGAGCGCGATCGCGATCAGAATCGCGGCGAGGCCGTAGTTGAAGCGGAAGAACTTGACGCCGGCCTCGTGCGAGACGAAAAGCAACGTCCCCACGATGCCGATGCCAAGATGGGCGAGGAACAGAAACAGGACCGTGGACAGTGACATGGGCAGGAGAGGCTGGAGAGGCAGGAGAGGCTGGAGGGAGAGCTTTTGCCTTCCCGCCTGTCCTGCCCTTCCCGCCTGTTTACCGAAGTCGCTTGTTGATCTCGGCCCAGTTGACGACGTTCCACCACGCGTCGATGTAGTCGGGGCGGCGGTTCTGGTACTTCAGGTAGTACGCGTGCTCCCAGACGTCGATGCCGAAGACGACGTTCTTGCCTTCCATCAAGGGGCTGTCCTGGTTCGGCGAGCTCTCGACCGTCAGCTTGTTGCCGGACGAAATCACCCACGCCCACCCGCTGCCAAAGCGTCCGGTCGCGGCCTTCTTGACCTCTTCCTTCAGCTTGTCGAAGCTGCCGAAGGATCCATTGATCGCGTCGGCGATCGCGCCTGAGGGCGCGCCGCCCGCCTTCGGTCCCATGATCTGCCAGAACATCGAGTGGTTCGCGTGGCCGCCGCCGTTGTTACGCACGGCGGTGCGAATGTCCTCGGGCACCGAGTTGATGCCCTTCAGCAGATCCTCGACGCTCTTCGACTGCAGTTCCGGATGCTTGTCCAGTGCCGCGTTCAGGTTCGTGACGTACGCGTTGTGATGCTTCCCGTGATGGATCTCCATCGTCTGCTTGTCGATGTGCGGTTCGAGTGCATCGGATGGATACGGAAGCGGTGGGAGCGAGTGAGCCATCGGACTCTCCTTTCGAACCCTTAACTTTACTGAATCGTCAGCATGCGGTCGAGAGCGACCTTCGTCCAGTGCTTCTGCTGCTCGGGCACGACGATGCGATTGTGCACCTCGCCGTCGACCAGCCCTTCCAGCACCCACAGGAGGTGGTTCGGCGAGACGCGAAACATCGTCGAGCACAGGCAGCCGAACTGATCGAGCGACAGCACCGTGCGGTCGGGCTGGAGCTCGCGCGCGAGGCGATTGACGAGGTGGATCTCGGTGCCGACGGCCCAGATGGATCCCTTAGGGCTCGCGCTGACGGTCTTGATGATGTATTCGGTCGACCCCGAATCGTCGGCCGCCTGGACGACGTCCCACGGCACCTCGGGGTGGACGATGACGCGCACGCCGGGATGATGCGCGCGCATGTTCTCGATCTGCCGGACGGTGAATCGCGCGTGGACCGAGCAGTGGCCCTTCCAGAGAATCATCTTCGCGCGCTTGACGGCGTCGGGCTCGAGGCCGCCCCAGATCTCATTCGGGTCCCAGACGACCATCTCGTCGAGCGGGACGCCGAGCTTGTGCGCGGTGTTGCGCCCGAGATGCTGATCGGGCAGGAACAGAATCCGTTCGCCCCGCGTCCACGCCCACTTCAGCGTTGCCGCCGCATTCGACGAGGTGCAGACGACGCCGCCGCGCTCGCCGACGAAGGCTTTAATCGAGGCGGCTGAATTGATGTAGGTGACAGGCACGACGCTCGGCTGAAGCCTCGCGCTCCGGCTGCCAAGCCCCATCTCCTCGAGATCGGTCCAGCATTGCTGCAGCTGGTCCGGGTCCGCCATGTCGGACATCGAGCAGCCGGCGGCGAGGTCGGGCAGGATTACCTTCTGGTGCGGCGCACTCAGGACGTCGGCGCTCTCGGCCATGAAGTGCACGCCGCAGAACACGATGAACTCGGCGTCGGGGTGCTTGCCGACTTGCCGCGCGAGCTTGAAGGAATCGCCGGTGTAGTCGGCGAATCTGATCACCTCGTCGCGCTGGTAGTGATGACCGAGGATGATGAGCCGCCGGCCGAGCTTCGCTTTCGCCGCCGCGATGCGCGCGTCCATCTCCGCGTCGGCGAGCCCGACGTAGCGGTCGGGCAGCGGCTGACGCTCGGACAGGTGCTCTTTCTCGTATGCGGTGAGGACAGGGAGCAGTGTGGTCGTCACGATGTCTAAGCTCGATCCGCTTGTGAAACTTTTCGCAATCTAGGGACGCGAAAAAGCCAAGCCCCCGTCGGCGATCGACTGAAGCTTGGCGTCCCGAAAAGTATAACACCCGGCCCGCGGCGGAAATTCCTACCGCCGAGTTCGCAGGACTAAACTCCTGCGCCACATCCAGATGGCTACGACACAGCGTGCGCGTGTTCAACCACGTTATAGAACGTGTCGCGCTCGACGGGCTCGCGGCCCGCCCGCCGGATGAGCCGCTCGATCTCGCGCGTCGTCATCGACTCGGGCGTGCTCGCGCCGGCCATGTGGTAAATCTTCTCTTCCTGCACGGTGCCGTCGAGGTCGTCGGCGCCGAACCACAGCGCGGTCTGCGCCACCTCGACGCCGGTCGCAATCCAGAACGCCTTGACGTGAGCGACGTTGTCGCACATCAGCCGCGACACGGCGTGCACGCGCAGCGTCTCGGCGGCGCTCGGCGGCGGAAGCTTGCGCATTTGGTTGTTGTCGGGGTGAAAGGCAAGCGGAATGAAGGCCTGGAAGCCGCCGGTCTCGTCCTGCACCGCACGCGCGCGCAGCATGTGATCGACGCGCTCCTCCGCCGTCTCGATATGGCCGTACAGCATCGTCACGTTCGTGCGCATGCCGAGGCCGTGCGCGATGCGATGGATGTCGAGATAGCGATCGCTGCCGCACTTGTCGTGCGCGATCTTCTTCCGCACCCGCTCGGCAAAGATCTCGGCGCCGCCGCCCGGCAGTGAATCGAGGCCCGCGGCCATCAGCTCGCGGAGCACCTGCTCGTCGGTCATCGTGAACAGGTCGGCGAGGAACGCGATCTCGACGGCCGTGAAGCACTTCAGGTGGATCGACGGCCGGATTCGTTTGAACCCGCGGAGCATCTCCGTGTAATAGTCGAACGGCAGATCGGGATGCAGGCCGTTGACGACGTGGATTTCCGTGAGCGGCTGGTTCGCGCGGCGGCGCAACTTGTCCCACACCTCCTCGAGCGACATCGTGTAGGCGCCCGGGTCGCCGGGCTTCAGCCGCGCGAACGCGCAGAAGAGGCAGCTCGCGACGCAGACGTTCGTCGCCTCGAGACGGATGTTGAAGTTGTAGAAAGTGCGCGCGCCGTGACGCTTCTCGCGCTCGCGGTTCGCGAGCGCGCCGACGGCCAAGAGGTCCGGACAGTCGAACAGACGAACGCCGTCTTCCAGCGAGAGGCGAACGCCGGCGTCGAGCTTATCGGAGATGTCGAGGAGATTGGCCGTCGCGAGCCGCGTGCGCATGGGCGCGCGGCGTCACGATACGCCGAAGATCTGAATTCGCAGCGAGCGCGCGCGGGGGCCGTCGAGCTCCGCCATCAGCACGCGCTGCCACTGCCCCAGCACTACTTCCCCGCCGCTGACCTGCAGCGTGAGGTTGTGTCCGAGGAGCAGCGCCCGCAGATGCGAATCCGCGTTCATCCGATCGCAATCGGAGTGCACGGGATCGTTGTGCATCCACTCGGCGTCGCGGGCGACCATCTGTTCGAGGAAGCGTTTGATGTCGGACAGCAGCGCCGTCTGGAATTCATTGATGAAGAGGGCGCAGGTCGTGTGCATCGACCACAGGCTGACGATTCCCTCGCGGATGTTGAACGTCCTGACGAATTCCATCACCTGTTTGGTGAGGTCGACCAGCTCGATGCGCTGATCTGTCGAGACGACGAGGGTCTCGCCATGAATCGTCAGACCGCCCGTATGCACCGTTGCCACGTCCTCGACGGGCCGCTCGCGCACGGTAACGGTCGAACTTTTGCTCATGTATGCGTCCTCGCTTGAGTGGTCGGAACTGGTGGTGTCCACCGCCGGACACCAACAGGCAATGTTACGTAAAAGGCACCCCGCAGGCAACCCTGCTATATACTTTCACCACAACTCGACGTTCACCCCGGCGGCCACGCGAAGTGGGTGCGAAGCCCACACGGTCCCGCCACTGTAAGCGGGGAGCGACGCGTCATACATGTCACTGAGCGCCGCGGCGCTTGGGAAGACGACGCGTTGCGCTGATCCGCGAGTCAGGAAACCTGGCCTCGGGGACGTCCCTTTTGTCGGCGCGTGAGACGCCGGGAGGAACGCCATGGTCAGGTCCCGCTTCGGGACGGCTGCCGCCGTCCGCATTCTGCTGTTCACTCTTTTTTGTGCGCCGGTCGTCGTGCGCGCGCAAGACACCACAGTCGCTGGCGTGGTCGTCGATCAATTTGGGCAACCTCTGCCGCGCGCGCACGTGCGCGCGGTCGACGCAGCGTCGCGCGAGCGGGGTTCCGCATTCACCGATCAGGCCGGTCGATTCCGTTTGAACATCCCTGCGGGCGACTGCCGCGTCACCGCATCGTCGACCGGCTTCGAGCCCGCTGCGCATCGTGCTCGGCGTCGCGCCCGTGCGCGAGACGGTCGTCGTCACCGCCACGCGGACTGAAACGCCTGCGGGCCAATCCGGCGCCAGCGTGACGGCGTTCACCGCAGAGGATCTCGAACGGCGTTCGACGCCGCTCGTCGCCGATCTGCTGCGCGCATCGCCGGGCGTCGTGCTGAACCGCCCCGGCGCCCCGGGGAACGTCACGTCGCTCTTCGTGCGCGGTGGCGAGAGCAACTACAACAAGGTGCTGCTCGACGGCATTCCGCTCAACGAGCCGGGCGGCACGTTCAACTTCAGCAACCTGACGACGAGCGAGCTCGAGCGCGTGGAGATCGTGCGCGGGCCACAGTCGGCGCTCTTCGGATCCGATGCGATGGCGAGCGTCGTCCAGCTATTCACGAAGCGCCCGGACCGCCGCGACGAACGGCCGCACGCCGCGGTGTCGCTCGAGGGCGGCACGTTCTCCACGCTGCGCACGACTGCCGATGTGTCCGGCGCAAAAGGACGCGTCGACTACACGCTCGGCGCCGCACGGATGGACACCGACAATCAGGTGCCGAACAACGCCTTCGGCAATACAACGCTGGCGGCGAACGTCGGCGTCACGCTCGGCACAGACGCGACGCTGCGATTCATCGCGCGCGGTGAGCGCGAGCGCGTCGGCACGCCGGGCCAGACCGCCTTCGGCCGGCCGGATCTCGACGCGTTCTTCCAGCGGCGCGACATCACGAGCGGCGTCGCCTTCGACCAGCAGCTTACGCCGGCCTTCCGCCAGCGCGCGACCTACTCGCTGTCGTCGTCGAACTACCAGTCGACGGATCTGCTCGTCGACCCGCCGTACACGCCTCAGTTCGAGGGGCGCGCCGCACCGTTCCAATTCTCCGATTTCACGTTCGACAGCGTCACCGATCTTCGGCGTCACCACGCGAGCTATCAAGGCGATCTGCGGCTGCCGAAGGCCGCGAGCGGCGAACACCTGCTGACGGTGCTCGCCGACTGGGACGGCGAACGCGCCACCCTGACCAACCGGCTCGCCTCGACCGAGACGCGCGCGTCGCGCGACAACGCCGGCGTCGCGGTTCAGCATCAGGGGTCGTGGGCGCGCGTCTTTACGACCGCCGGCGCACGCGTCGAGCACAACGACAGCTTCGGCACCGCCATCGTCCCGCGCGGATCGATCGTCGTCGTCGCGCACGAAGCGCCGGGCGCGATCGGTGAAACGAAAGTGAAGGCGAGCGGCGGACTCGGCATCAAGGAACCCACCGTGCTGCAGTCGTTCAGCCCGTCGCCATCGTTCCTCGGCAACCCTGACCTCGAGCCGGAGCGCGCGCGCGGATTCGAAGCCGGCATCGAGCAGCGCCTCGCGGAGGACCGCGCGAAGGTCGAGCTGACGTGGTTCGACAATCGATTCCGCAACCTGATCTCGACGCGGACCACGAGCACCAATCCGTTCAAGTCGCAGTATTTCAACATCGGCCTGACGCGGGCACGCGGGGCCGAGCTCTCCGCTGTTGCCGCGCCTGCGCGCGCCGTGCATGCGCGGGCCGGCTACACCTTCCTCGCGTCTCAAGTGATCGACAGCACGTCGCCATCGAGTGTCGTGTTTCAGCCCGGCCAGTGGCTGTTCCGTCGTCCGCGGCATTCCGGTTTCGCCGGCGTCTCGGTGCAGCAGGGCCGCGTGACCGCGGACCTCAATGGACTGTTCATCGGCAGCTATGTCGACAGCGACTTCTCCTCGCTCGTGCCGGCGATGGTGTCGAACCCGGGCTATACCACGTGGGATGCGCGTGTCGCCGTGCAGATTTCGCGTCAGCTCGCAGGAACGTTGTCGATCGACAACCTGGCGGACGAGCGCTACATGGAAGCGCTCGGCTATCCGGCACTCGGCCGGGCGGTGCGCGTGGGACTGAGGGTGCGCTTCTGAAACCGCGCGCCGCGATTTCGTGGAGCGGCGGCAAGGATAGCTGCGCCGCCCTCGCGCGAACGCGCGACGCCTTCGACGTCACCACGATGATCACGATGTTCGACGACGCGGCCGAGCGGAGTCGATCGCACGGCCTGCGTCCGGAGATCCTCGATGCGCAGGCCGATCGACTCGGCCTGCGCCGCGTCATCGGCCGCTGCTCGTGGAGCACGTACAACGACGCGTTCTTCAGCGCGCTCGCGGCCGTCGCGGCGGACGGCATCACGCACGTCGTCTTCGGCGACATCCTGTTCGAGGAACACCGTCAGTGGGCCGAGCGGATGTGCGCGCGGCACGGGCTCACGGCGGTCGAGCCGCTGTGGGGGCTGTCGACGACGACGCTCTACGAGGAGTGGATCGCGTCGGGCGGCGACGCGCTCATCGTCACCGCGCGCGCGCAGTTCCTCGATGCCACGTGGCTCGGCAGGCGCCTCGACGCGGCGTGCCTCGCAGAATTCGCGCGACTCGGTGTCGACCCGTGCGGCGAGCGAGGCGAGTACCATACCGTCGTCACCAACACGCCGCTGTTCGATCGCCCGCTTCGCCTCCGGCCGTGCGGCTCGGCCCGCCGGTCCGACTGCTGGGCGCTCGATATGGTCGTCGACGATGCTGCAGATTGAGCGCGTCGCGTTCGGCTACCGCACCGCCGAGCACGTGCTGGAGGATGTCAGCTTCTCCGTCGAACGCGGATCACTCGTCGGCATCCTTGGTCCGAACGGATCCGGAAAGACAACGCTGCTGCGGATTCTGGCTGGCGCGCTGGCGCCGACGGGCGGCGTCGTCCGCATCGACGGGCGGTCGATTCGCGAGTGGCCGCGGCGCGAGCTCGCGCGACGAATCGCCTTTGTCCCGCAGGAGACGCACGCGCCGTTCGACTTCACGGTGCTCGACATCGTGCTGATGGGGCGGTATCCGCACCTCGGCACGTTCACGCTCGAAGGGCCGGAGGACCTGGCGATCGCGCGACAGGCACTGCGCGCAACCGGAACCGAGGCGTTCGAGGCGCGACCGTTCTCGACGCTGAGCGGCGGCGAGAAGCAGCGCGTCGCCATCGCGAGCGGGCTGGCGCAGTCGCCGGAGCTGCTGCTGCTGGACGAGCCGACCGGCTCGCTGGACGTCGGCCATCAGCTCGAAACGCAGGATCTGCTTCGCGGGCTGAATCGCAACGGCGTGACGATGGTGCTGTCGACGCACGACTTGAACTTCGCCGCCGCGCTCTGCCGGCACCTCATCCTACTCGGCCGCGGACGCCTAATCGCGCAAGGTCCGACGGCTGAAGTACTGCGGCCGGATACCGTGCGCGCGCTGTACGGCGTAGAAGCCGACGTGCAGCAGCATCCGCGCGCAGGGCACCTGACAGTGACGCCCATCGCGCGCGTGCCGTGATGGGGTCGATCCGCAGGCGGCTGATCGTAACGGTTGGTGGCGCCGGCCTGCTGCTGACGGCCGCGCTCGTCGTGGCGCCGCTCATCGGTTCGACGTCCATCTCGCTCGCGCGCGTCTTCGATCGGACGACACCGTTCGCGGACAACACGGACGCGCAGATCTTCTTCATCGCGCGGCTGCCGCGCGTCCTCGCCGCGTCGCTGGTGGGCGCGTCGCTGGCCGCGGCCGGCGTCGTGCTGCAGGCGCTGCTGCGAAATCCGCTGGCGACCTCCGACACGCTCGGCGTCGCGAGCGGCGCCGCGCTCGGCGCGATGATTGCCATCACGTTTCACCTGGACTTCAGGGTCGCGGGGATTTCGTCGATCCCGCTCGCGAGCTTCATCGGATCCGTGGCGGCGCTCGGCGTCATCTACGCACTGTCGTCCGCGCGCCGCCGAGGGCTGTCGACGACGGTGTTGCTGCTCGGCGGCGTGACGATGCAGGCATTTTTCTCGGCGGTGATTCTGTTTTTGCAATACTGGGCCGACTTCACCGATACCGGCCGCACGCTGCGCTGGCTGATGGGCACGCTCGACGTCGGGAGCTACGCCCCGATTGTCGCGGTGCTGCCCGTTGTCGCGGCGGCGTTCGGGATTCTCGCGACGCTGCCGAGGCCGCTCGATCTGATCAGCCTCGGCGCCGAAGCGGCAGCAGCCCGCGGCGTCGACGTCATACGCGCTGAGCGGCTCGCGCTCATCAGCGCCTCGCTCAGCACGGCGGCGGCCGTGTCGCTAGCGGGGCCCGTCGGGTTCATCGGCCTCATCGTGCCGCATCTCGTGCGTCTCCTCGTCGGCTCGGACCATCGGCTGGTGATTCCCGCGTCGATGCTTGGAGGCGCGGCATTTCTGATCGCATGCGATCTCGTCGCGCGGACGGCGTTTGCTCCGCTGGAGCTGCCGGTGGGTATCGTCACGGCATTGATCGGTGGACCGTTCTTCCTGTGGCTGCTCCTGAGGGCGGCACGATGAGGCGAATCGTCGCGTGTGTCCTACTCGTGGGACTCTGGGCGTGCCGTGCGCGCGAGGCGCCGATCGGCAGCCGCGAGGCTGCGGCCGCGAGCCCGCGGCGCATCATCTCTCTGATTCCAGCGGTCAGCGAAATGATCTACGCGATGGGC
>Ga0310810_10005607_pt1 | contig 14073 bp, 14 predicted proteins | sample NCmetagenome_FD_207641 | JGI IMG/M metagenome (GOLD analysis project Ga0310810, IMG submission 207641) | Soil microbial communities from experimental microcosm in Duke University, North Carolina, United States - NC | ecosystem: Engineered > Artificial ecosystem > Soil microcosm > Unclassified ... | reverse complement strand
TCGCGCTCGATCGACGACCGGATCGGCGCTTTCGTCGTCCTCGAGGCGCTGCGCCGCTACTCCGACAAACCCGGCGCTGCCAAAGTCGTCGCCGTCGCCACGACGCAGGAAGAGATCGGATATCGCGGTGGCGGGGCTGGCATATGCGCGACCTGCATCGGCCCGCAGATGGCGATCGTTGTCGATGTCACGTTCGCGATCGATCACCCGGGCGTCGAGAAGAAGGAATACGGAGACGCTGCGATCGAAGGCGGCCCGGTCCTGACGCGCGGCTCCATCATTTCTCCAGTCGTCGTTGCGCTGTTACAGAAGACGGCGGAAGCCAGAAAGATTCCGTTCTCGCTTCACGCGGCCGGCCGAGAGACGAGCACGGACGCCGACGCGATCCACATCGCGCGCGAGGGCGTGGCCACGGGACTCGTATCAGTCCCGAACCGCTACATGCATTCGCCGAACGAGCTGGTGAGCCTCCAGGACATCGATCACGCGGCGGAGCTGATCGCCGAGACCTGTCGGGCAGTCTCGAGCAAGACGGACTTCACCGCCCGATAGTCGGACGTGTTCCCGCCGCATGCTTGAAACGGAAGCTGCAGTGCGCATCCGTGTGATGTCACCCAACACACGATAGATGCCGAAGCCGATCCCTGCGCCGCGGGAGGAAGGATTCACCACGACCGCCGGCTCTCCGCTCTACTGGGCGAAATACGGCCGCACCGATGGTCCAAAGCTCCTCGTTCTACACGGCGGCCCGGGCGCGGACCACCGCTATCTGCTCCCACAAATGTTGCACCTCGGCGAGACGCACGATCTGCTTTTCTACGATCAGCGCGGCGGTGGTCAATCGAAGGCGGATGCCCGTATCCCGATTACGTGGGAGACACACGTCGATGACCTGGGCGCTGTTGTCGAGGAATTCGCGCTCGATCCCTTGTCGCTGGTCGGGTACTCGTGGGGCGCAATGCTCGCGCTCCTGTACGTCGTCGAACAGAGGGGGAATCCACACCTCCGCGCACCGGATCGCATGGCTCTCATAAGTCCGGCCCCGCTGACCAGGGAATACCGGCGCCAATTCGAGGCGGAGTTCAGTCGCCGGCAGCAGAGTCCCGAGATACAGAGGATGCGCGACGAGCTTGCGGCGTCCGGGCTCCGCGAGAAGGATCCCGAAGCGCACCGCCAGAGGGCGTTCGAGCTGGGAGTCGCCGGTTATTTCGCGGATCCGGGCAATGCAAAGGATCTCACCCCCTTCCGGGTGACGGGCAGAGTGCAGCAATCCGTCTGGGAAAGTCTGGGCGATTTCGACCTCATCCGCGACCTGAAAGGGATCAAAATCCCCTCGATAGTGGTGTCCGGGCGTGACGATCCCATTCCATTAGCGTCTTCCAGTGAAGCCGCGAGTGTGCTCGGAACGAAGCTCGTGCTTCTGGACGAGTGCGGCCACGTACCGTACGTTGAACAGCCGGCAAGGCTGTTCGCGGCTCTCGACCCATTCCTAAATGAATCCACTCCGTCCGTACGAAGCTGAAACTCGGCCATGACATCAGACTCAGGCGTCACACAGCACGCGATCAGCTCGATCACGGTCGACGGCAAGGAATACAAGGTCGCACTCCGTCTCGCCTATGATGGCGTGGAGTACATTGGGAGGTTGTGGTTCAGCGATCCCTCCAGCGATCAGATGGGAATCCCGGATCATGGAGCGGTTCCCGGACGCACGATCGCTGAAGCGGTTGAAGTCGCCAGGAAGCTTACCCCGCAGGATCTGGAGCGCCGCTGTCATCGTGCGCTCGCCGACAAGAGACGCTATATCCGGCTTCGTCGCGCGACGGAAGAGATCATTACCAAGATCAAGTACATGAATCGCGTCGCCGTGACGATGCGGCATGGGATGCTCGATTCGGAAGGCGCCAGCCAGGAGCTCGAGCTCATTCAGAAGCAGATCGAAGAGATCGTGAAGACCCTGCCCTTCCACGCCGGAATCGAAGAAACGGCTTAGCTCTCCGGCGATCCTCGAATCCAATACCAGGATTGGACAGGAGGGATCTCATGAAGCAATCGCCGGTGGATGGCCCTCATATATTGGGGGCATGGATTCCCGCTCTGCAGCGTACGTTCTCTCCCAGATCGGCGCCCTCCTCGAAGTAAAAGGCGAACAGAAATTCAAGGCGCGCGCTTACGCCGGCGCGGCGCGCTCGCTCATCGCGCTCGACACCGACGATCTCGCTCCCCTCCTGCGATCGGGTGATCTGGCCGACACACCAGGCATTGGACCCGCAACGCTGTCAGTCGTTCGCGAGCTGGTCGAGACGGGCGAGTCGTCGTATCTCAACCAGCTGCGCGAGGGAATCCCGGAAGGACTGCTCGAGGTGTTGCGGGTTCCAGGATTGAACGCCGCGAAGGTTCAGCTCATTCACGACGCGCTCGGCGTCGAAACTTTGGAAGATCTCGAACGCGTCGCCCAGAATGGCCAGCTTGCCGAGCTCCCGAAATTCGGCAAGAAGACGGCTGAGAAGATTCTGAAAGGAATCGAGATTCTCCGGCGCAACGCGCACCTCAAGCGCTTCCCGGCTGCGGCTCTCGAGGCTCACCAGCTTCTCGCCAACGTCGTGAAGCATCCGGACATCAGCCACGCCGACGTAGCCGGATCGATCCGGCGGCACAACGAAGTCGTGGGTGACATGGATATCGTGGCCGAGTGCTCGGGCGATCCCGCAAAGGTGGCGGAATCGTTTGCGCGTTCGCCTGGCGTCAGGCAAAGCAAGACGCGAGAGGATCCGGGCTCGGTGCAAATTCGTTTCGTCGACGGCTCGCACCTCGACATGCACTGCGTGACGAAAGCGGACTATCCCGTGGCTTTGTGGCGGGCGACAGGAAGCGCTGCGCACGTCGAGGAGATGAACGCGTTTGCGCAAAACAGAGGATTCGAGATCGTGGGCAATTCGCTACTCGCCAAAGGCGGAAAGCGCGTTGATCTGAAGGACGAGGACTCGTTTTTCGCGGCCCTCGATCTCGAGCCGATTCCGCCCGAAATGCGGGAAGGGATGGGCGAGATAGAAGCCGCGTCGCGGCGCGAGCTGCCGGCTCTCGTGACCTTCGACGACATTCGCGGCGCGCTTCACTGTCACACCGAGTACTCCGATGGTACGGCCCCGATCGAGGCGATGGCTGTCGCCGCAAGGGAGCGCGGCTGGGACTACATCGGCATCTCCGATCACTCCGAGTCCGCTTTTTACGCGGGCGGACTGAAGCGCGACAAACTCCTTCAGCAACATGAGGAGATCGATCGCCTGAACGCGGAAATGAAGGGGTTTCGAATCCTGAAGGGAATCGAGGCCGATATCCTCGCCGACGGCAGGTTGGATTACGACGCGCAAATTCTGGACAGCTTCGACTACGTGATCGGATCGATCCATTCACGGTTCAGTATGGACGGAGACGCGATGACCAAACGCGTCCTGGCGGCGCTCGACGATCCGCATCTGACGATTCTGGCGCACCCGACGGGCAGATTGCTTCTCACGCGTGAACCGTACGCGATCGATATCGAGGCTGTGCTCGAGAAAGCGGCGGATGTCGGAATCGCTGTAGAGCTAAATGCCGATCCCCACCGTATGGATTTGGATTGGCGCTATTGCCGACAGGCGAAGGAGCTCGGCGTGACGACCGAGATCGGGCCCGACGCACATTCGCCCGCCGCGCTCGACAACGTGCATTTTGGGATCGGATCGGCCAGGAAGGCATGGCTCGAGGCGGGGGAGATTCTCAACGCGCGAAGCGCGGACGCCGTGATCGCGTTCGCCCAGAGCAGGCGATCCAAGTGAAACGCAATATCCTGAAGCTGAAAAAGGCCAAACCCCTGGTGGTGAAAGGGAAAGCGATTGTGCGAGTGGCGCGCGTGCCGCGCGTGACCACCGCCGCCCCGCGACCCGGCCGAAAGGTTGGACCTCGCCGAATCGCGAAAAACGCCCTCGGCGCTTACGCGCTCGAGGTTCTGGCGCGACTCAAGCGCGAGTACCCGGATGCACGCACCGAGCTCGATTACGAGACGCCGCTTCAGTTACTGGAGGCGACGATTCTCAGCGCGCAGTGCACCGACAAGCGGGTGAACATGGTGACTCCCCTGCTCTTCAAGACCTATCCGAGCGCGGCGGCACTCGCTGATGCCCAGCCGGAAAAACTCGAAGAGATCATCAAGAGCACCGGGTTCTTCCGCAATAAGACAAAGAGCTTGATCGGGCTCGGCAAGGCACTGGTCGAGCGGCACAATGGCGAGGTGCCGGATTCGATGGAGTCGCTCGTCAAGCTCCCCGGCGTCGGCCGCAAGACCGCCAACGTCGTGCTCGGCAATGCCTTCCTCAAGAACGTGGGCGTCGTCGTCGACACCCACGTCGCGCGAGTCAGCCACCGACTCGGCCTCACGCGGGAAACGGATCCGGTGAAGATCGAGCAGGACCTGATGCCGCTATTCCCGCGAGAGGATTGGGCGCTGCTCTCGCACCTGCTCATATTTCACGGCCGGCGAGTCTGCGAGGCCAGAAGACCCAAGTGCGAGGTCTGCGTGCTCAATGACATCTGCCCGTCGAGCACCGTGACAGCGGGAGGCGGCACGCGGGAGGGGGGAGGCGGGAGGCGAGAGGAGGGAGATGGATAAGCAGCCTGTCGCGTCCCTCCTCTCGGTTGCGTACATCGACGGGCCGAGAACCCTCCTCCCTCCTCTCTCCTCCCTCCTCTCTCCTCTCTCCTCCCTCCTCCCTCCTCTCGGTTAGATTTCGCCGTCGCCATCATCCACCACTCCGACCAAACAATGTCAAAGATTGCAACGATAGAAACGAACAGGGGCACGATGAAGGCGGAGCTCTACGAGAAGGAAGCGCCGAAAACGGTTGCCAATTTCGAGAGGCTCGCCAATTCCGGGTTCTACGACGGAACCAAGTTCCACCGCGTCATCAAGGATTTCATGGTCCAGGGCGGCGATCCCTACTCGAAGGGCGGCGAACACGCGAAGGGCCCTGTTGGAACCGGCGGCCCCGGCTACAAGATCGACTGCGAGACGGCCGGAAATCCGCACAAACACGAAGTGGGCGCTTTATCGATGGCCCACGCCGGCAAGAACACTGGCGGTAGTCAGTTCTTTATCGTGCTCAGCGAGCAGAACACCAGACACCTGAACGGAGTCCACACCGTTTTTGGAAAGGTGATCGAAGGCGGCGACGTGGTTCCGAAGATCAACCAGAACGACACCGTGACCAAAGCAAGAGTGACCAGCGCACCGGGAGCCTGACGATGGCGACGAAGAAGAAGACCGACTTGAGTGCCGCGCTCACCGGACTCGTTCTGGGGTCAGTGACACTGTTCCTGTTACTGACTTCGATCGTGCTGCTGACCAACGCGCGCTTCAGGGACAAGGAAGCGGCTGAAGCGAGCCAAAAGTAGCCGGAGGCGTGATGGTTGCGCGTAGATCGCCGGTGAAGGAGACCACGACGCGGTAGGCCCGTGGCCAAGTGAGTCGCACGACAAGGCAATTGACCCTGCGGCTCACGTTTAGTATATTACTGACTGGTCAGTAACTATTTGTTTGGCAATGCCGAAAACCAAGCCAGTCAAGTCAGCAAAATCAGCCCCACCAAAATGGCGTAGACGACCCGAGGCCCGGCCCCAACAGATCATCGAGGCCGCGCTCGCGGTTTTCGGTGAATGCGGGCTCGCCAATGCCCGCCTCCAGGCCATTGCCGACCGCGCCGGCGTCTCCAAAGGCACGATCTACCTCTACTTCCCCAACAAGGAAGAGCTCTTCCGCGAGATGGTCCGTCAGACCGCGGTGGCCGCGATCGAATCCGGTGAGAAAACGGTCGGCCACGGCACACCCACCGAGCAGCTTCGCTCGGCGATGCGCGGCTACTGGAATTTCGTCCGATCGCCTGTCTTCAGCACCATTTACCGCCTCGTTCTCGGCGAGCTCCACCAATTCCCGGACCTCGCCGCGTTCTACGCCGATGAAGTCGTCTCCCGCGGTCTCAAGCTGTTGAGCGGAATCATCCGCCAGGGTGTCGAGACCGGCGAATTCCGTGAGATCGATCCAATGATCGCCGCGCGGATGCTGGTCGCGCTCACGGTTATGAACGGCATTTGGCGCGATGAGCACACCGGCGTTCCGCTCCTTTGCCACAAGAAGGATGAGGAGGTTTTCCAGGAGCTGGCCCAATTCTATCTCCATGCGATCACCCCATTCGCGGCGTGCTCCGCGCAGGCCGATGGCGCTCCATCGGACGCGATTTCGTTCATTCCCTTCGACAATGACTAAGAATCTTTCCCGTATGATCCGGCGCCTGTTTGGGGTCGTTGCCACCATTGCGACCGCATCGTCCGTTGGCCTCGCGCAAACTCCAGCGAATTCGCCAACTCCCGTTCTGACGGGAGCGGTTGTCCCACTCAGCCTCGGCGACGCCGCACGAGTCGCCGCACGCCAGAGCGCGATTTCCCGCGGTGCGCGCCTACGCGCCGATGAAGCGGGAGCACGTGTTCGCGAGCGCAGATCGGAGCTGCTCCCGAATCTCAGTAGCTACGTTCAGGAAGCTGGTCGCACGTTCAATACATCCACGCTCGGCATCGATTTTCCGGCGACGCCCGGCAATCCGCCGCTGTTCGATCCGCAGGGTCAAGTCGAAGGGCCGATCAACACACTCGACGTTCGCGGACGCGTGCAGCAGAACCTTCTCGATTTCGGCGCACTCGGACGCGTACGATCGGCGCAGGCTAACGCCCGCGCCTCCAGCGCTGACGCCGACGCCACCGCCGAGCAGGCCGCGACCACCGCGACCAACGCGTATGTAAGAGCGATGCGCGCGGACGCGGATCTGCGCGCGCGCCAGGCCGATACGGTCCTCGCAACCGAGCTCCTCAACATCGCCCAATCGCAGCTCCAGGCCGGCACCGGCGTCGGACTCGACGTCACCCGCGCCAAGTCACAGCTCGCCAACACACGTGCGGCGCTGATCGCGTCGCGGAATGCGCGTGAGCACGCTCACCTCGACCTTCTGCGCTCCCTCGCTCTTCCCGTCGGAACCGAGATCGTGCTGACGGATTCGCTTTCCCCGGCCGTGGGCAGCGAGCCGCTGCCGGACGAGGCGTCGTTGGTCGCGCTGGCCATTCGCAGTCGACCTGACATCCTCGCCGAGGAGCAGCGTGTTCGCGCGGCGAGGCAGGGACTTTCGGCGATCAAGGCGGAGCGCCTTCCGTCGCTCGGTCTAGTCGCCGACGACGGCGTAATCGGCAAGAACGGCGCAAAGCTCCTCAACACCTACACTTGGGGACTTCAGGTGTCGCTCCCGATCTTCGACGGCTTCAGGCGCGAAGCACGAGTTCAGGAACAGCAGTCAGTGATAAAGGAAGCGGAAATCCGGCGGCACGATCTCGAGCAGCAGGCGCAGGTGGATGTGCGCGGGGCTCTGATCGATCTCGCTGGGGCGCGCGAGCAGCTCGGTGCGGCTACGGAGAGGCTCAGCCTCGCCGAACAGGAGGTCTCGCAGGCTCGCGACCGCTTCAACGCCGGCGTGGCCGGAAACGCAGACGTCGTGAACGCGTCGCTCGCCCTCACGTCCTCGCGCACTCTGGTCAACGATGCCGAGACGCTGTACCAGCTCGCCCGAGTAGCTCTCGCGCGAGCGACGGGAAGCGTTACGACGCTGAAATGATCGCCAGTATTTACTTGCAAAACACCAATTAGACTTTCAGGACAACAGGAAAGATTATGGCTACCGCAATCGATACCGAAGCACCTCCGACTCCAGCCTCACGCAACGGGAGATCCGCCGTGTCCGAGCCCGACACACCCTCGAACAAAAAGAAATTCGTTCTTCCAATCGTCGGCGTCGTCGCGCTGCTGCTCCTCTTCTGGGCATTCCAGAAATGGAGCTACGGACGCTCGCACCAGTCCACCGACAACGCGCAGGTCGACGGTCATATCGTCCCGGTGCTCGCCAAAGTCGGCGGATATGTAAAATCGGTTGGCGTGAACGAGAATGATCAGGTGAAGGCGGGACAGCTTCTCGTGCAGCTCGACGACGCCGACTACCGCGTCCGTCTTCAGCAGGCACAGGCAGATCTTGCGGCTGCAGAGGCGACGGGCGGCGGCGGTGGATTCTCCGGACAGGCGGAAGCGCAGGTCCAGAGTGCCGTCGGCCAGCGTGCCACGCTCGATGCGCAAATCGGTGCCGCCCGTGCCAACGCCAACAAGGCTGACGCCGATCTCGCCCGCGCCAAGGAGCTCGTCACCAAGCAGATCATCTCCCGGCAGCAGCTCGACGCGGCGCAGGCGGCCGCGGATGTCGCGCACGCGAATCTTCTCGCCGCCCAGCGACAGGCTGCGGCAGCGGGCGGAACCGTGAACACTGCCGAAGCCGGCGTCCGCGTCGCCAACGCGCGTACTCTTGCCTCCCGTGCGGCTGCGGAGAACGCTCAGCTGCAGCTCGATTACACGCGCATCACCGCGCCGGCGTCCGGCGAGGTTTCGAGAAAGCAGGTGGAAGTCGGACAGCTCGTCTCGCCAGGTCAGCCCTTGCTCAGCATCGTCGCTGACACGGGCGTCTGGATCACGGGGAATTTCAAGGAGACTCAGCTCGCCACTATTCGTCCCGGCCAGCCCGTGGAGTTCGAGATCGATGCCTACAACAAGTGCGTCGGCCAGGGAACGGTTGCAAGCGTGAGCGGCGCCACTGGAGCGAAGTTCGCGCTCCTGCCGCCCGATAACGCCACGGGAAACTTTACCAAAGTCGTGCAGCGAGTCCCCGTGCGAATCGCCGTCACCAAGCCTTGTGCGGGTTATACGTTGCGACCAGGTCTTTCGGCCAACGTCCACATCGACACCTCGAAACGGTGAGCACGGCGGTACTGCGGTCGTCGGGGATTTCTTCGTCCGCCGAAGACCGCTACGCACACAAGTACATCATCGCCGCCACGGTAACGATGGCGGCGATGCTCGAGCTGATCGACACCTCGATCGTCAACGTCGCCATCCCGCACATGATGGGGAACCTCGGCGCGACGCTCGATGAGATCGCGTGGGTCTCGACCGCGTACATCATCGCCAACGTCATCGTCATCCCGATGTCCGGGTGGCTGTCGGCGTATTTCGGACGAAGGCGCTATTTCACCGGCTCCATTCTTCTCTTCACAGTTGCTTCGTTTTTCTGCGGCTCATCCCACTCGCTGCTCGGGCTCATTTTCTGGCGGGTGATACAGGGAATTGGCGGCGGCGCGCTGCTGTCGACTGCGCAGGCGACGCTGTACGAATCGTTCCCTCCTGAGGAAGCAGGAACCGGAATGGCGATCTTCGGCGTCGGAGTCATGGTCGGCCCGACCTTGGGCCCCACGCTCGGCGGCTGGATCACCGACAACTACAACTGGCCGTGGATCTTCTACATCAACGTTCCGCTCGGCATCATCGCGGCGATCCTTACGGTCACGTACATACACGACGCCATTCACCAGGAACGGGCTGACAAGATCGACTATCTCGGAATAGTCCTGCTGACGCTTTGCGTCGGCTCGCTGCAGTGGATGCTCGAGCGTGGCGAGCGCTATGACTGGTGGGATTCGCGACTCGTGACGATGCTGGGGATTACGGCGCTCTTCGCCGGAATCGCACTGATCTGGCACGAGCTGACGACCGACGAGCCTGTAATCAATTTCCGCATTCTCAAGAGCCGGCAGTTGTCCGCCGGCGTGAGTCTGGGATTGTTGCTCGGGTTCGCGTTGTATGGATCTGTCTTCATTCTGCCGGTGTTTCTCCAGCAGCTGCTGCAAATGACCGCGTGGCAGACAGGAAAGATCATCCTGCCTGGCGCGATCGCGTCGGCGGTCACAATGGCTGTGGTCGGGCGAAACGCGATGCGCCTGGACGCCAGATACACTGTGGTGGCAGGAGCATTTCTCTTCTTCCTGTCCATGTTGAAGATGTCGCACCTCACATCCGCGAGCGGCTCGCAGGATTTGTTCTGGCCACTGATCCTTCGCGGTATAGGGCTCGGACTCATCTTCGTTCCGCTGACCAACGCGACGATGGCCGATCTCCAGGTGAAGGATCTGGCGCAGGGAACAGGTATGTTCAATCTCATGCGTCAGCTCGGCGGCTCGCTCGGTATCGCGGTAATGGCGACTTTGCTCGCGCGCTTCATGGCATCGGAGAAGGCGGTACTGGTCGAGCACGTGGGCGCGAACGATCCGGAGACCTTGAGCCGTCTGTCGCTGCTGACGCGCGGACTCGTATCGCGCGGAATCAATCCGATGGTCGCGCAGCAGCAGGCTCTGGCAATTTTGGATCGCCAGGTGACGCTGCAATCGAGCATGCTCGCGTTTTCGAAGATCTACCTGTACAGCGGGCTGGTGTTGCTGTGCGGACTGCCGCTGCTGTTGCTGTTCAGGACTGGACGAGCGCGTGGCTCCATGGGACCGGTCCACTAGATCCGCCGGCGCCTCTTTGTCTACGCAGAATCACGGCGACGCCGATAACCCCCTCCCGGCCGTATCTTACGGCCAGGACGCCTACCCGCCTCTATTGCCAACCCCTCAACAGTCGAACCCCGCCATACGTATTTCTGATGAGGAACGGGAATTCGTAACTCTCGCCAGGCAGGGGGACGAACGGGGCTTCGCCGGGCTCGTACGTCTTCATCAGCGGCGCGCGTATATGGTGGCCCGGTCGATCGTAATGACGCACGAGGACGCGGAGGATGCGGTGCAGGAGGGATTCCTGCGGGCGTATCAGGCGATCGATCGCTTCGACCCGGCCCAGACTTTCGGCGCATGGCTCAATCGAATCGTCGCGAACGCGGCGCTCGATCTGGCCCGCAGGCGAAAGGTTAGAAATGCGGAGGAAATCTCCGAATCGATTCCGTCCCCTTTTCGCGATCCCGCGGAGGGTGGAGAGCTGCGGGAGCGGCTCGAGGCGGCGTTGAAACAGCTCCCGGATCGTGCGCGGGCGGTAATCGTCCTGCATGATATAGAGGGCTTTACGCACGCGGAGATTGGCGAGATGTTGGGTATACCGGGCGGAACCGCCCGATCGGATTTGCATCATGCGCGACAGAAGTTGCGGGTGTTGCTCGGAAACCTGAGGGATTAAAGATGGAAGATCGCACCGATTTGCGACTGGATGACGAAGGCGATGCGGAAGTCACGGCGTTGCTCCGTGATGTGTACGCACCCCCCGCCGAAGGCGCATACTGGGACGCCCTCGAGACTCGCATCATGTCGTACATCAAGGCACACGAAGTTGCCAGCATTCCGGTCAACTGGTGGTCTGATCTCGCGAGCTGGGCTGGTCCTGGCCTCGCGGCCGCGGCTCTCCTGTTCGTTGCTGCCGGTCTGATGTGGTCGCGCCAGAAGGATGAAGAGCTTCAGACGACATACGAGGCAGTCAGCGAGCCTCTCGCATCGGACGTTCTTCCCGGAGCTGTCCAGGTAGTCACAGCTCCGTATGACGGATCGTCGCAGCGTGAAGCGACGTTCCGCTACGTCTTGTCACACTGAGGATCCAGATGGACAGCTCCAAGGGTTACGCAGTGATGTTCCTGCTCGGCGCCTTCGTGGCGGGTGGCGCGCTCGGCTTCACCGCCGACCGGGTGATGGACGCGAAACACGGTCGCGAGGCTCGCGGACCGCGCGCGTCGAGGCAGAGAATGGCCGAGGAGCTCAAGCTCACTCCGCAGCAGCAAGTATCGGTCGATTCATTGATCGACCAGAAGCACCGCCAGATCGTCACCCTCTACAAGCCCATTAAGCCGCAACTCGATTCGATCGCGGTCCAGGCGCGGATTGTTAGCGACAGCACCCACGCGCAGATCAAGCGACTGTTGAACCCGGATCAGCGGGTGAAGCTCGACAAGATGCGCGCGGCCGCCCGCCGTGAGCTGGCGGAGCGCCGGGGTGGAGACACGACTGCACGCCCGCCTGGTCCACCACCCGGACCCCTGCCGTACTAGACTGTCTTTGATTGGGCGCCAAGCTGGCGCCTGAACTACAGCAACGAAAGAGAGCGCCGGTGCAGTGCACCGGCGCTCTCTTTCTTGCCTCCAAAAGGGTCAGACGTTATCGGGGTCGGCGTCTCTCTCGGCCTTCCCAAAGTTCTTCTGGGTCTTGCCTTTGAGCTCTTCCGCACGACCCTTGATGTGCTCGCTGGTGTTGTCGGTGGCATCACCGATATCGCCGCGGACCCGCCCCTTCATTTCCTTGGCGGTTCCTTTGACTTGGTTCTCGAGACCTCTTTCGTTTAGATCCTTCATTGTCCCCTCCTCAGTAGATTCAGGTGAGTTCATTTGCACTCTGATAACGCAAGCGATATGCCCGCGATAACGTATGTTTTTTACGCACGAGGTACTGTTTTTCCAGTGGGTATCGGGCTTGCAAAGGGCCGCACGCTTGCGGAAATTCCGAACTCAAAGCCGCCGGCAATTTGGGTGGCCTGAACCTCTATAGGTCGCACAAATCAGCACTAATCTCGAAGCTCGTCCGAGCGGCCGCCGTCTCGCAAAACTCACATTACTCGCGTTAGGCGTCGTTTACGGGGACATCGGTACCAGTCCCCTTTACGCATTGCGCGAATGCTTCAAGCTCGAACACGGCATCGAGCCAGCCGCCAACAACGTCTACGGCATCCTCTCGCTGATCGTCTGGTCGCTGATAATCATCGTCAGCATCAAGTACATCATTTTCATCATGCGCGCGGACAACAATGGCGAGGGCGGAATTCTCGCGTTGCTGGCGCTCATTCTTCAGAAGCAGCGGCGCGACGCGGACTCCATGCGCCGAAAGATCATCATCGCTCTGGGATTGATAGGAGCGGCGCTCCTCTACGGCGATGGCGTGATCACGCCCGCGATTTCGGTACTGAGCGCCGTTGAAGGTCTCGAAGTCGTCGCGCCGCAATCACAGCATCTCGTTCTCCCGCTGACCGTCATTATCCTCGCCGGTCTGTTTTTCTTTCAGCAACACGGTACCGCAAAGGTCGGCCGGGTATTCGGGCCAGTGATGGTCGTCTGGTTCGCTACGATCGGATTGCTGGGATTGCGTGAGGTTCTGCAGGCTCCTGAAATTCTTGCGGCGGCCAATCCGTGGTATGGGTTGGATTTCTTCGTTCGCCACGGACGAATCGCGTTCGTTCTACTCGGCGCGGTCGTCCTCGCCGTTACGGGTGCCGAGGCGCTGTACGCCGACATGGGGCATTTCGGCAAGCGGCCCATCCGGCTCGCCTGGTTTCTCCTCGTGCTGCCCGCGCTTCTCGCCAACTATTTCGGACAGGGCGCGTTGATCCTTCGCGATCCCGCGACCGCGGTCAATCCGTTCTATCTCCTCGCGCCGAGCGCCTTACAGTATCCCTTGATCGCTCTGGCCACGATCGCGGCGATTATCGCGTCCCAGGCACTCATATCGGGCGCGTTCTCACTTACGCAGCAGTCCGTCCAGCTGGGCTACAGCCCGCGCGTTCAGATCGTCCACACCTCACAATCGGAAACGGGACAGATATTCGTTCCCGAAGTGAATCGCGCGTTGGGAATTGGGTGCATTCTGGTGGTGTTGATGTTCAGGTCCTCCAGCTCGCTCGCCGCCGCATACGGAGTCGCGGTGACTGGAACGATGAGCATCACGACGATTCTCTTCTACGTGCTGGCGCGATCGCACTGGCAATGGAGCGTCTGGCGGGCCGGCCTGCTCACGGCCTTTTTCCTCGTCATCGATCTCGCGTTCTTTTCCGCGAACATGCTCAAGATCGTGCAGGGTGGCTGGGTCCCACTGGCGATCGCGCTCGCCATTTTCACGCTGATGACCACGTGGCAACGCGGTCGACTGATCGTACGCAGCTTGCTGGTTGACGCGTCGATCCCGCTCGACGCGTTGCTCAGGGATCTGGGCGACGAGAATCCGGACAAGCGATTCAAGCCGCCGCGTGTTCCGGGTACCGCTGTGTTTCTAACATCCGAGTCGAAGGACGCGCCCCTCGTGCTGTTGCACCATCTAAAGCACAACAAGGTACTTCACGAGAACGTGGTCCTGCTTTCCATCGTGTCCGCTCAGGTTCCTGAA
>Ga0310810_10005605_pt1 | contig 14076 bp, 16 predicted proteins | sample NCmetagenome_FD_207641 | JGI IMG/M metagenome (GOLD analysis project Ga0310810, IMG submission 207641) | Soil microbial communities from experimental microcosm in Duke University, North Carolina, United States - NC | ecosystem: Engineered > Artificial ecosystem > Soil microcosm > Unclassified ... | reverse complement strand
CGGGATGCGCTTCACCGGCGGCGTTGCCGATGGCATAGGTGCCGTCTGCATATCGCGGGCGGATCCCTGGATGCAACGGGCCGGCGCCGAGCCACGGTCCCTCCAATATCGCCCCGGCAAGCGCTTCGCCGAGCGTGGGGCACGCACGGATCGCATGGCGCAGCACCGATTCGCCGGCGGATTCGCCTTGTTCGCGAATAGTCTCGAGCCGCTCGCGCCGGATGCAGCACGCGAACGTCGACCGGCCTTGCGCGCGCTCGACCAGACCGCCGTAGCCGCCGGGGAATGGAATCAGCACGATCGTGCTCGGCGGCAGCGCACCGCCCGAGAAATGCGCCTGGAAGCCGAAGAGATCCGACGGCTTCGGTTGCGCATTGCGCTGCCATGAGCCGGAGGCACGAATGACGATGTTTGCCGGCACCGCTTCGCGCGCGAGGCGTGCGCCGGAACGAATGGCCGTGTCGAGGAGCATCGAGTCGAGCCGGTCGCGCTCGAGCGCGCGGGGGTATTGATCGCCGGGCATCGGCGCCTCGAGCGTGCGCTTGCCCGCCCACACCGCGATGCGGCGCACCTCGGGACCGGCGGCGTCGTCGAACTCCTTCTCGAGGCCGAGGTCGCGAAGGATCGCAATGCCCGATGCAGCGATGAACTCGCCGCAGACCTTGCGGCGGGGGAAAGCGCTCTTCTCCACCACGACCACATCGCGGCCGGCTCGCGCGAGCAGCGTCGCCGCGGTCGCGCCCGCCGGCCCGCCGCCGATGATCAGGATGTCAGCGCGCACGCCGGGCGACGAAGAGATGGCTGAACGGCGGCGCGCTGCGCTCATCGAGCTGCCACGGTGCTTGCCACAGCTCGGAAAGCTCACGGCCGGTGAAACCCGCGCGCACGCTCACGACCGAATCGTGCCGCGTCACGTCGTTCGCGCCGATGAACCACATCAGGCGGCAGCCGAGGAGTGCGAGCTGCGAGCGGCGCGGCTCGCACGCGGCGAGCATCCGAGAATTTTTGGAAACGATCGCAAATAGTTCGCGCAAAGCCTCCGGCGACAGGTGATGCAGGAACAGGTTCGCGACGACGATCTCGACCGGTTCCTCGCGAAGGAAGGCGAGCGCATCGCGTGCCACCACACGCACGCGCCAGCCCAGTCGCTCGAATTCCGAGAGCGTCGCGTTGCTGACCACCGGCGCACGATCGACCAGGCAGAGCTCGACGCCGGCGCGACGCAACCGCCTGGCGACGGAGAGCATCAGGTGCCCATCGCCCGACCCGAGATCGGCGATGCGAGTGAGCTTCTCGGTGGAAAGTACTTTGGCGATCGAGCGCGCGTTTCCCATCAGCCAATTGACACGCCGCAGGTCGGCGCGCGAACGCACCGCGCGTGGATCCTGCGGCGGCAGCTCGTCGAGCCACTCGGGCTCCAGCATCCGCGCGTGCATCAGCCTGCTGACACCTCGAGCAACGCGCCGTGGCAGCTGAAGCCCGCGCCGAAGGAAGACATCCACCACCAGCCGCCCGGAGCGCGTTCGCGCAGCGTCTCCGCGAGCACGAAGAACACGAACGGGCTGGAAAGGTTGCCGAAGCGGCCGAGGACGTCGGCGCTGCGGCGCGTGGCGTCTTCGCCGAGGCCGGTGAGCGCGCGCAGCCGCTCGAGCACGGTCTTGCCGCCGGCGTGCCAGATCCAGGCGCGGATGTCGTCCATGGCGAGCTTTCTTTTCTGCAGCTCGTCGGCCAGCAAAGCAGAGGCATGCTCGGCCGCTGCCTGCGGCACGGTGCGAGAAAGGATGTTGCGGAGCAGGCCGCCCCGCTGCTCCATGCGAAGGGTATGGCGCGCTTCCGGGTCGGCGACGGTGGCCGCGCCGGTCCAGCGCACGCTGCGTGCATCTTTCTTTGGACTGGGTGCAGTGACCGCTGCGGCGGCGCCATCGCCGAAGAGGCAGGCGCTGATCAGGACGCCAGGATCGTCATCGATGTAGAGCGCGGCGCTGCAGACTTCGACGCAGACCGAAAGCACGCGGCCGCAGCGCTGCGCGGCGAGGAGCGCTTCCGCGGTGCGCAGGTTGGGCAACGCGGCGCCGCAACCCTGGCCGACGAGATCGAGGAGGAGCGCATCGCTTCTCAGCCCGAGGCGTTCGGCGACGTAGCTCGTGAGTCCCGGACAGAGGTAGCCGGTGCAGGTGCTGATGACGAGGGCATCGATCTCGCCTGGCGTCGTGCCGGCGTCGTCGAGCGCCTTGCGCGCGGCGCGCGTGGCGAGATCAGGCGCGTGGGCGAAGTAGCGCCGATAGAGGACATCCGGATCGAGCTCGAACGCCTCGTCGAGCGATTCCAGCGCGAGATGGCGTGTCTGCACGCCTTCGCCGGCCCCCAGTACGCGCTCGAGCAGGACGCGGGATGGCGCCTTCAGATTCCTGAAATGGCGCGAGGCACGCAGCGAGTCGAGGCACTCGCGCTGCGAATAGCGTTTGTCGGGCACGGCAGTGCCCAATCCGGTGATGAACATGTTTGGACTCCGCTTTAGAAACAGCCGTCGTGCGGCAGGAATTCCAGTGCTAGGCGGGAAACCAGCGTCGGCGGCCGGGCCAGCGCTCGACCAGGTCGATGAAGAGGGGATCTACGCCCTTCGGATTTTCGTGCACCTCGCGTGCGAGCGGCCCCGGCTCATCGTTGTACGCGAGGAGCGAAAGATCGGTCATGCGCTGCGGATAGAGCACGCCGTCCAGGTGGTCGCACTCGTGCTGCAGCAGCGCGGCCCACGAGCTGAACGCGTCATGGCTCACGGTTTCACCGTCGAGCGTCTGGTAGCGGATGTTGATGTCGAGCCACCGCGGCACCTTGCCGTGCAAGCCGGGAATCGAGAGGCAGCGCTCCCACACGTCGGTCTTCTGCTGCGCCTTCGGCGTAATGACCGGGTTCACCATCACGGTCCAGGGCCGGGGCTTCAGCCCCGAGCCCGCGGGGATGCGCGAAGCGATGATGCGGTAGACCACCACGCGCTTCGGCACGAAGACCTGCGGCGCCGCGAGCCCGCTCGCGCCGATGTCTTCGAGCGTTTCCTGCATGTCGGCGGCGAGTTGGCGGATTTCGCGCGCGGTGGGGTCCGCAACGGGCTCCGCCCTCGAGAGGAGCACCGGATTGCCCATCTTTGCGATGCGCAGGACTGCCACATCGCCAATCTTACCTAGCGCGGGTTTTGCGGTGGTGGCGCGGTGGCGGGTTCGGCGTGCTGCGTGCCGCCCGCGGCCGAGCGTCCCTCTTCCCGCAGGCACTGCTCGCGCTGTGCGTCGTCCATCTTTTCGCAGCGATTTATCGCGCGATCCGAGCGGCTATGCGCTTTTTCGGCGCCGACGTCCGGTGCGGTCTCTTTTTGAGTGCCCGCGCCGACGGGGCCGCGCTGCTCGTCAAGCGACGGCGGAGTGGGACGCGTGTCGCCCATGCCCGGTGTCTGCGCAAATGCTGCGCATGCGGTAAGTGCTGATAGCAATGCGAAGAATGTCTTCATCCTGCAATGCCAGCGAGCAATATTCCGGCCTCGTCCGGAACCGCCTGACGTCTTTCAGCGACATGCGGTCGCGTTTCTGTTCCAAAAGGTCGTGGCAATCCGCGCTAGGCAGGACGCGGCACGGTGGCTACGCTGGATTCCAAGGAGGACAAGAAATGAACGCTGCGATCGTTGCACGGACTCTCTCGCTGATTCCCGACCGCGTGATGCGCATGCAGACCGGGAGCCTGTTCGATCCCGCTGCGCCTTGCGCTCATCCCGAGCGCGTCGCGCATCTCCTCCAGTTCCTCACGTGGCTCGGGCCGCTGCAGCCGCTATCCAAAGACGACCTGCGCATCCTCGGCCTGCTCACGCCGTATGCGAAGCCGGCGATCGCGCTGGCTGATGAAGACGACGATGCCGACGAGGACACGAATATCGCGCCCGAGGAAATCGCACCGGTTGTAGTGCAACCGCCCGCGGCGCCGACCGAAGCGACGCACCCGTAGGATCGCGGCACGGCATTTGCACCCGACAGTCACCTGTCCAACTGTCTGGAGGCAATATGCTTAGCTGGGCGATCGGATTCTTTATCGTCGCCATCCTCGCGGCGATCTTCGGCTTCACCGGCCTCGCCGGTACGGCCGCGGGTATCGCGAAGGTGTTGTTTTTCCTCTTCCTGATCGCGTTCATCGTGTCGCTCGTCATGGGCTACCGGGGACCGCGCGGTCCGGGCGAACCGCCGTTGGTGTAGAAAACACCGCCTTGTAAGCTGACGACGGGGTCAGGCACGAAATCGGTGCCTGGCCCTTTTCATTTCTGTGCTTGCTGGCGGCGCGGGATAGCGGCATCCTCCATCCCACATCTCGGGGAGGAGATATGAAGACTGCCAGCGTCCTCGTTTCACTGCTTCTCAGCGTTCCCGCCTTTGCAGGTCCCGCAGACATCAGCGGCACGGTCATGGGCCCGAAGGGTCCCGAAGCCGGGGTCTGGGTCATCGCGGAAACCGGCGACTTGCCCACCAAGTACGCGAAGGTCGTCGTCACCGACGACAAAGGGCGATTCGTCATTCCTGAATTGCCCAAGGCGAGCTATTCGGTCTGGGTGCGCGGCTATGGGCTTTCCGATTCCGACAAGCAGCAGGCTGCGCCGGGCAAGAGCGTGAAATTCAACGTGCGCATGGCGGGCAGCGCGAAGGAGACCGCCGAGCTTTATCCCGGCATGTATTGGTACTCGATGCTGAAAATCCCGGCGGCGGACCAGTTTCCGGGTACCGGCGACAAAGGCAACGGCATCTCGGAGAACATCAAGTCGCAGGACCAGTGGGTCGACACGGTGAAGAACGCCTGCCAGTCATGCCACGCGCTCGGCAGCGCCGGCATTCGCAAGGTGCCCGAGATGTTTGCGAAGGAAGGCGATTCCTACAAGGCGTGGGCGCGCCGCACGCAGTCGGGCCAGGCGATGACCAACATGGCCACCGGCCTCGGCTACATGGGCTACGACGCGGCGATCAAGAACTTCGCCGACTGGACCGACCGCATCGCCGCGGGTGAGCTGCCGTTCGCCAAGCCCGAGCGGCCGCAGGGTGTCGAAAGAAACGTCGTCATCACGATGTGGGACTGGTCCTCCAACAAGTACTACCTGCACGATCTCGTCTCCACCGACAAGAACCAGCCGACGGTGAATGCGAACGGCAAGGTATACGGCTCGCCGGAAGAGAGCACCGACCTCGTGCCGGTGCTCGATCCCGTGAAGAACGTCGCCTCCGAGATGAAGCATCCGTACAAGGATCCGGAGACGCCCTCATCGACTTCGTTGCCGAAAGGGCCTTCTGCCTACTGGGGCGATGAGCTCATCTGGGACGGCCACACCAGCATCCACAACCCGATCATGGATCGGCAGGGGCGCGTCTGGTTCACGGCGCGCATCCGTCCCGCCGGCGCGCAGCCGAAGTTCTGTACCGACGGCTCCAATACTTCGTCGAAGCTCGCGCCGCTCAAGGAATCGCCGCGTCAGCTGTCGGTATACGACCCGCGCACGGCGAAGTGGCAGCTGGTCGACACCTGCTTCCCGACGCACCACCTGTACTTCCACCCGAAAAAGCCGGAGGTGCTGTGGACCAGCGCGGGCGGACCGTACAGCGGCGTGGTCGGCTGGCTCGACACCAAGAAATATTTCTCGACCGGCGACGAGGCGGGGTCGCAAGCGTGGGCGCCGATCGTGGTGGATACAAACGGCAACGGCAAGCCCGACGAGTCCGACGCCAAGCTCAAGGCGGCGTACTACGGCGTGACGCCGAGCACGGTCGATGACGCGGTCTGGGGCCAGTCGATGGGCATCGGCTTTGCCCGGCTCAATCAGCCGGGCTTCGTGATGCGCATGGTCCCGGGCAACAATCCGCCGGCGACGACGCTTACCGAAGTGTTCGTGCCGCCCGCTCCGGGGTACAGCCCGCGCGGCATCGACATGGGCAACGACGGGGTGGTCTGGGTGCCGCTCGCGAGCGGCCACATGGCGAGCTTCGACCGCAAGAAGTGCAAGGGACCGCTGAACGGGCCCGACGCGGCGAGCGGCAAGCATTGCCAGGAAGGCTGGACGCTCTATCGCATGCCCGGGCCGCAATTCAAGGGCGTCGATGAGAAAGGCAGCGCGAACCACGCGTACTACGTGTGGGTCGACCGTTACAACACGCTGGGCCTTGGCAAGGACGTGCCGATCTTCCAGACCAACGGCAGCGAGTCGCTGATGGCGGTCGTGGGCGGCAAGATCGTCGACCTCCGCGTGCCGTATCCGATGGGCTTCTTCACGAAGAACGTCGACGGGCGCATCGACGACCCGAAGGCGGGCTGGAAAGGCCGCGCGCTCTGGACGACCTCCGGCACGCGCACCAATTTCCACAACGAGGGCGGCAAGCAGAATCGGCCGAAGGTCTACAAGCTCCAGATCCGGCCGAATCCGCTCGCTTCATGAAATTTCTTTTCGCGGCGGCGGGCATGGCGATCGGTGGATTGGCGCAGGCGGCGGACATCACGGTGCTCGCAACGCCCGGCATCAAGGAGGCGTACGTCGAGCTCGCGCCTCAGTTCGAAAAGGCGAACAAGCACAAGGTGACCACCACCTGGGCCGGCACCGCCGACGTCATGAAGCGCATGAAGGCGGGCGAGGTGTTCGACGCGGTGATCCTCGCTTCCGACTCACTCGACGACTTGATCGACACCGGCCGCGTGATGGCGGGCAGCCGCTCCGATGTGGCGCGCTCGCTCGTCGCCGTCGCCGTGCGCAATGGCATACCGAAGCCCGACATCAGCACGACCGACGCCGTGAAGAAAGCGCTGGCCGGCGCGAAGTCGGTGGTGATCTCGAGCGGGCCGAGCGGGGTTTACCTCAACACGCTTTTCGAGAAATTGGGCGTGATGGCCGATCTCAAGCCGAAGCTGAAAGTCACGCCGCCCGGCGTGGCGGTCGGCGGCGTACTGGCGAAGGGCGAGGGCGATCTCGGCTTCCAGCAGGTGAGCGAGCTCGTCAACTATCCCGGCATCCAGTACGTGGGCGCGCTGCCGAACGACATCCAGAAAGTGACGATTTTTTCCGGCGGCGTGCCGGCAGCGTCGCGTGAGCCCGACGCTGCGCGCGCCTTCCTGCAGTTCCTCGCCCAGCCTGAGCACCAGGCGGTGCTGAAAAAGCACGGCCTCGACCTCGGCCAAGCCTCCCCTTACTGAAAAGTCGCGTTGCATCCGCCTTCCGGCGCATTGTCGCGCCGCGCAGGCGCTCGCATAGTCGAAGCCTCGATCAACCCCTGTTGAGGTATTTCCCATGAGGCTCACGCAATCGCTCTTCTTCATCGTCACCGCGGCGCTCGCGCTTGCGGTCGGCGCCAGCTACGCCGCCGACGAGCACATCGGCAAGGACAAGACCAAAGGCGACCCCGGCTTCAACGCGCTCGACAAGAACAACGACGGCTACCTCTCGCGCACCGAGGCGGCGAAGAACCCGACGCTCGCCAAGAAGTTCAAGCAAGTCGACAAGAACGGCGACGGCAAGATCTCGCGCATGGAGTATCTCGAGGCGATGACCGCGCAGGACGCCTCGCATGCCAAGGACAAGACCGTGGAAACGGGCACCGCCGCGAAGAACAAGGTCGAGGACATGATGCACAAGGACAAGGACCAGCCGGCGAGCAGCGGCTCGACGACGTCCAAGTAAGTCCTTAGGCCAGCCTTCGGGCTGGCAAGCTGCGGCGCGCCACGCGGCCGGTGATCCACTTCACCGAGTTGCGGGCGCGCTGCGCCACGACCGGCAGCGGCAGCTGCTTGTAGTCGTCGTTGAATACCTCGAAGCTGTAATCCCCGCGGTAGCCCATCGCATCGAGCTTGCGCACCAGCTCGATGACATTCTCGCTGTGCACGCCTTCGCCCGGAAAGACTCGCGAGTGCCGCGCCGTTTCGATGCGTTCTTCCGGCGAGCGCACTTCCTGCCACAGGAAGTCCGATAGCTGCACCAGGAAGATCTTGCCGGCCGCCATCTCATCGAGCGGCTCGAGGCCGCTCGCGTGCGCGAGGATGTGGTACGAGTCGACCGCGAGGCCCAGGTTCGAGCGGTCGGCTGCCTGGACGAGGTCCCACGCCTGCGTATAGAGGTTGACGTGCCGCCCCCAGGAGAGCGCCTCGTACGCGACGCGGATGTCGAGGGGCACGGCGAGCATGGCGAGCTTGCGCAGGTCCTTGACCAGGGCCTCGGCCTCGCCGGTGGCATGCCCACTGGCGGACGAGCAGATCAGCAGGACACGCGAGCCGAGGTCGCGGCACATCTCGAGCATCGCCTTCGCCACGTCCACCTTGTAGGCATGCAGGTGGCCTGAGAGCCCCTCGAAGTCCCGCAGCACCTGGAACCCGGTTACTCTTAATCCAGAACTTCGAACGGCTGCGACCGCAGCGCCTTCGCCGCCGGGATGGCCGACGATGTCGGTCGCGTTGAGCATGATCTGCGTGAAGCCCGCCTCGCGCGTTGCGCGCAATTTGGCCTCGAGCGGCCCGGCGAGCGTGATGGTGTCCATGCCGAAGTCGTCGAGATTCATAGGGTGCTATGCACCAGTTCGAACGTGACGCCGCCCAGATAGGGCTGCGTCAGCGCGCCTTTCTCGCTCGGCTGTACGCTGCCGCGGTCGACGAACACCACGCCGCGTTTCTGCAGCGCCTTCACCGCGGCCGGAACATCGGCGGCGCCCAGACCCACACGCACCAGGCTTTCGTCCCAGCGGATGTCTTCGGATCCCGGCGGCGGCTCGATCAGCTGCAGGTAGAACTTGTGGCAAGGGCTTTCCAGGAGGGTGCCCTTCGGCAGCACGCCGAAGTACTCCCCGGTGGGCAGCACGCTGAAGCCGAACAGGTTCTGGTAGAAGTCGAGCCAGTCGGCCGTGCGATCGCCGAGGATCGACTGCACGATGCCGAACCAGTGCAAGCCGGCGATGGCCGGCGGCTTCGCATCCGTGCTGGCGAGCGGAACGAAATCCACGTCGTAGATGGAGAAGTCGGCATAGCGATCGACGAAATAGACGAGCGTGTCCGCGACGCCATGGATGCCGGGGATGTTGAGCTCCATGGCCGACGCCCGGGTCGGCATATCCCACGCGCCCAGATCGAGCGAGTGGCGATGCGCAAAGGCCGCGTCGCGCACGCGCAGCGCAAAGGCTGACAGAACGGGCAGGGCGCTCGCCGCCTCGTGCGCGTTGACGATCAGGTTCATCGCGCCCTGGCGGTAGAGCATCACCTCGCGCGAGCGATGGCGCCCTACTGCGGCGAAGCCCATCTTCTGCAGCAGTGCCCCGAACTGCTGCGGTTGCGAGGTGGCGTACTCGACGAACTCCAGGCCGTCGATGCCGAGTGGGTTCGACGGCTCCGGCAGCTTCTCCTTGACGGTCATCGGAACATCGCTCCAGAATTGGCGACTCCGTTAATTCTAACTATCGATGTCGTCAATTCCAAGGCTGGCGCCGAGCGAATCGCGCACGGCAGCCATGCGCAAGCCCAAGGATCCCGAGACGAACCGGGCGCGGATCATCGAAGCCGCCATCGACGAGTTCGCGGCGCGCGGCTTCAAGGGCGCCAGCATGGACGCGATCGCGGCCGGCACGCACACCACGCGCGCGCTCATCAACTACTACTTTGGCAGCAAGGAAAAGCTCTACATCGCGGTGCTCGAGCAGGTCTACGGCGAGATCCGCGACGCCGAGGCAAAGCTCGACCTCGAGCACCTCGAGCCGGTGTCGGCGATCCGCCGCATCGTGGATTTCACCTACCGCTATTACCTCGAGCACGAGGGCTTCGTGCACATCGTCGTGGCGGAAAACCAGGCGCGCGGCCGCCACCTGAAGAAGTCGAAGGCCATGCGCACGCTCAACCGCCCGATCATCGACCGCCTCGGCCAGGTGATCGCCCGCGGCCAGCGCGAAGGCCAGTTCCGGCGCGACGTCGACCCGGTGGAGATCCACCGGGCGATTGCCGCGCTCGGCATGTTCAACGTAACGAACCAGTTCACCTTCGGCGCCATCTTCCAGCGGGAAATGGGCTCGAAGGGAGACGTCAAACGCCGCCGCGACGTCGTGGCGGACATCATCGTCAGCTATCTCACCGGAGGAGAAACGATATGAGCATCGACCGTCGCAGCGCACTCAAAGCCGGCGTCGCCCTGGCGGCGCTGAGCGCAACGTCCGCCTGGGCGCAGGCCAAGCCGACCCTGCGCTTCGCTGCGGTGTTCTCCGACAAGGACATCCGCGCCGACATGATTCGCATGCTCGCCAAGGATGTCGCCGGAGACTTCACGATCGAGCCGTTCTACAACGGCTCGCTCTTCAAGCAGGGGACCGAGCTCGTTGCCCTGCAGCGCGACAACCTCGAGCTCGGCAACATTGCACCGCAGGACATCTCGAAGCAGATCCCGTCCTGGTCGATCCTTACCTCCGCATACCTCTTCCGCGACGCCAACCACCTCGCCAGCTTCTGGAACGGCGAGCTCGGCGCCCAGTTCAAGAAGCAGGCCGAAGAGCAGGCCAACGTCCACGTGCTGGGACCCACGTTCTTCGGCACGCGGCAGGTCGGACTCAAGCCGAACAAGAAGATCAACACGCCGGCGGACCTCGCGGGGATCAAGCTGCGCATGCCGCCGGGCGACGCCTGGCAGCTGCTCGGCCGCTCGCTCGGCGCGAACCCGACGCCGATGGCGTACGCCGAGGTGTACACGGGATTGCAGACCGGCGCGATCGACGGCCAGGACAACCCGCTGCCCAACGTGCAGAACATGAAGTTCTACGAGGTGATGTCGCAGATCGTGATGACCTCGCACCTCGTGGGCTATGACTTGCTCTGCGTCAACCGGAAAGCCTGGAACGCGATGGGCGCGGCGAAGCAAAAGAGCTTCCAGGCTGCCGTCGACAAGGCGCTTGCCTTCAGCACCGCCGAGCATCAGAAGCGTGAGACCGAGCTCGCCGACGGCTTCAAGAAGCAGGGCCTGCAAGTCTATGTCCCCGACCAGAACGCCTTCCGTGCGCACGCCCAGCAGGTCTATCTCGCCTCGGACGAGGCGAAGGAGTGGCCCAAGGGCTTGCTGGAGAAGATCAACGCGCTGAAGTAGATGCTCGGCTGGTTGAGACGTCGCGCGGAGAACATCGCCGCCCTGTTGCTGGCGGTAATGTTCCTCGCCTTCGTCATCCAGATCGTCTTTCGCTACGTGTTCAATTTCCCCGTGGGCTGGGCCTCCGAGCTCACGGTAGCGACCTGGCTTTGGCTGGTTCTCTTCGGCTCGGCGTTCGTCCTCGGCGAGAAGGAGGAGATCCGCTTCGACCTCATCTACAGCGCGGTGCGGCCGCGCGTCCGGATCGGCATGGCCGTGGTTTCGGCGCTGGCCATCGTCATCCTCTACGGCGCCTCGTTCAAGGCGAGCTGGGCTTACGTGACGTACATGAAGGTCGAGAAGGCCTCCTACCTGAAGATCCGCATGGACTGGATGTACTCGATCTACATCCTGTTCCTGGTGGCGATCATCGCGAGGTATGTCTGGCTGCTGGCGCGGTTGCTGCGCGGGCGTGATCCGGAGGCGGGCGACGTGACCAAGGTGAGCTCCGGCCTGTGACGACCGCTTTCGTCCTGTGCCTCGTCGCCATCATCGCGCTCAGCCTTCTCGGATTGCCGATCGGGCACGCGATGATCGCGGGCTCGGTCCTCTACCTGTGGGTGAAGGGCATCGACCTCGGCATTGCCGCCGAGCAGCTGCTGAACGGGATGTACTCGAGCTACCTGCTGCTCGCGATCCCGTTATTCATACTCGCGGCCGAATTCATGAATACCGGCAGCATCATGGACAGGCTGCTCGCGTTCTGCAACGCGCTGGTCGGGCGCTGGCGCGGCGGCCTCGCTCACGTCAACGTCGTGCAGAGCATCATCTTCGCCGGCATGTCCGGCTCGGCGCTCGCCGACGCCGCGAGCTCAGGCAAGGTGATGCAAACCCTGATGACGCGCGACGGCAAGTACACGCCGGCGTTCGCCGCCGCGCTCACGGCGGTGTCGTCGGTCATCGGGCCCATCATCCCGCCGTCGATCCCGATGGTGCTGTATGCCCTCATCTCCGACACCTCGATCGCCTATCTCTTCCTCGGCGGGGTGATCCCCGGCCTGCTCCTCGGCGGCGTGCAGATGGCGCTGATCGCGGCTACGGCGAAGCGGCGTAACTTCCCGGTGGAGCGTGCGGTGCCGTTGCGCGAGTTGCCGCGCATCACCTGGGAAGCATTCCCGGCGCTCCTCATGCCGGTGATCTTGTTCGGACTCTTGTACTCCGGAGTGACGACGCCCACCGAGGCCGCCGCCGCCGCCGCGGCCTATTCGCTCCTCGCTTCTGCAGTCCTCTATGGCAGCGTGCGCGGGCTGGACCTCTACCGCTCGCTCCTCGGCAGCGCGCGCATCACGATCTCGATCGGCATGCTGATCGCGGGTGCGCTGGTCTTCAACTACGTGGTCACGGTCGAGAACGTCCCGAAGACGGTGGCTGCCGTCATGAAGGCGTACCAGTTGTCGCCGTTCACCTTCCTGCTGCTCGCCAACATCGTGCTGCTGATCCTCGGCTGCTTCCTCGAAGGCACGACCATCCTGCTGGTCATCCTGCCGGTGATGCTGCCCACCGCGACGGCGCTCGGCATCGATCCGGTGCATTTCGGCGTCGTGGCGGTGGTCAACATCATGATCGGCCTGGTGACGCCACCTTACGGGCTGCTGCTCTTCCTGATGGTGAAGATCGGCGATGTGAGCCTGACCGACCTGGTGCGCGAGGTACTACCCTTCCTGTGGGTGATGATCGGCGCGCTTGCCGTGATGACCTTCGTCCCGGAGACGGTGCTGTTCCTGCCGAAGCTCTTCGGCTACAAGGGCTGAGCTTGCTCCTCGGGCTGATCGGCGCCGGCATCCAGCGCTCTCGCTCGCCGGCCCTGCATGAACGCGAGGCGAAAGAGCAGGGGCTCAGCCTCACCTATGAGCTTTTGGACCTCGACAAGCTCGGTGTCGCGCTGCCCCAGTTGCTCGCGGATGCCAAGCGCCGGGGATTCGCCGGCCTCAACATCACCTATCCGTGCAAGCAGGAGGTGATTCCGCTCCTCGATGAGCTCTCGCCCGACGCGCGTGCTCTGAACGCGGTAAACACGGTCGTGATTCGCAACGGTCGATTGAGCGGCCACAACACCGACTGGTCCGGCTTTGCCGAGGGCTTCCGGCGCGGCCTGCCGGATGTGAAGCTCGACCGGGTCGTGCAGCTCGGCGCCGGTGGGGCAGGCGCCGCGATCGCGCACGCGGCGCGCAAGCTCGGTGTGCGGGAGCTGACCATCTTCGACATCGATCAGCCGCGTGCCGCGGAGCTCGCTGCGAGCGTCGACGCCGAGGCGGGTGCCGATCTCGCCGCGGCAATGGCGAGCGCCGATGGGCTCATCCATTGCACGCCGACCGGCATGGCCAAGATGCCGGGGCTGCCGCTCGATGCGAAGCTGCTCGAGCGGCGCCATTGGGTCGCGGAGATCGTCTATGTGCCGCTCGAGACCGAGCTCTTGCGTGTCGCGCGGGCCAAGGGCTGCCGCACGGTGGACGGCGGCGGCATGGCGGTATTCCAGGCGGCGGGAGCGTTTCGCCTCTTCACTGGCCTTGAGCCCGATGCCGAGCGCATGCTGCGGCATTTCAGGTCCCTGGGCACGTGAAGCGTTATCTCGGCCTCGCGCACCTCACCGCACTCGAACTCACGCCCGCGCAGCTCATCACCACGGCGGCAACCGCCGGTTACGACGGCGTCGGCTTGCGGCTAGTTCCGGTCGTCGGACAGGCGTTCCCGCATGCGCCGCTGGATCTCCCCGCGATCGAGAATGCAGTGAAGGAGACCGGGCTGCGCATCTACGACATCGAGGTGTTTCGGCTCGAAGCACAGACCAAGGTGGCGGAATTCGAGCCGATGCTTGAGATTTCGCAGCGACTGGGTGCCACGGAGCTTCTGGTCCATGGCGCCGATCCTGACTTCGCTCGCTTGACCGATACCTTCGGCAGGCTGTGTGACCTTGCCGGGCGCTATAAGCTGGT
>Ga0310810_10005600_pt1 | contig 14079 bp, 7 predicted proteins | sample NCmetagenome_FD_207641 | JGI IMG/M metagenome (GOLD analysis project Ga0310810, IMG submission 207641) | Soil microbial communities from experimental microcosm in Duke University, North Carolina, United States - NC | ecosystem: Engineered > Artificial ecosystem > Soil microcosm > Unclassified ... | reverse complement strand
GCCCCACAGGGCCGCCAGCCGCTCCAGCCGGTCCCGGTAGAACCGGGCCACGGCGTTCACCGCGTCATCGCCTCGCGTCCGGCGGACCTCCCGCTCGGCGAGCTCCTGCTGTCGCTCGATGCGCCGGCCGATGCGAGCGCGCAGGAGCGGGTCCTGGAGCATCGCCACCAGCGTCGGGCTGAGCGAGAGCGTGAGGCGCACCGGAATGCGCTCGTCCGCGAGGCGCTCGAGGAGGTCGAGCAGCGGCAGGTAGCACTCCAGCACCGCCTCGCGGAGCCACTCCTCCTCGAGGTGGTCCTCGTCGTCCGGGTGCCGGACGTAGGGAAGGTGGGCGTGGAGCACGAGGAGCAGCGCACCGCGCGGCGGCCGCATCACCCGCGTCGCCTCAGTTCCGCCCCGAGCGCGGGCCTCCGGACTGACCGGAGCCCTCGCCGGGTCCACGTGCGCCGGGGCTGGTGGGCAGCGGAACCCGTCGCGGCGAGTCGAGCGGCTCGTGGCGCGGCACCGAGGGCGCGGACGGCACGGGAGCCGCCGAGAGGGGCTCGGACCAGGGAAGCCGGAGCGTGCGCACCTCGAGCTGGGTCGAGACCCGCCCCGGCGGCAGGCGTCGCGAGGCGCTGCGCGAGCCGACTGGCCGGGTCCACCCGTCGCGTCCCAGCAGCAACACCTCGGCGGTGTACTCCTGGCCGGAGGTGAGGCCCGTCACGTAGGTGCTCCGGCTGCTGAGCGGCAGCTCCAGGGTCCGGTCCAGGTCCGCGCCGCGGTGGAGGCGCAGGAGAAGCCGCGGCTCGCGCAACCCCAGGGCGGCGCCGCGCTCCAGCTCTCGGCGGAAATCCCAGAAGACGAAGAGGGTCGTCGGGTCACGCACCAGGAGCACGGGGGCATCGGTCCCCACCTCGCGCGGGGAGGCGAAGGGCCCGGGCTCGAACGGCGGCGGGGTGGAGGGCGCTCGCCGCGGTCGCCGGGGGGTCGCCGGCGTCTCGAAGAAGTTCGCTTCGATCGGGACCTCGGCGGCCAGCGGGGGAGCTGTCCTCTGCCGGGCGGCACGGCCCGGCTCTCCGTTGCCCGGCGGACCCGGGCGCACCGGTGGGGACGGCTGGCGGGTGCTCCTGCGCGAGACGGTCTCGGGGCGGCTCTCGCGCGCCGCGGGCGCGGCCGGGGAGCCGGCCGCCTCGGGCGCCGGTCGCGCGTTGCCGGGGCTCGTCGGCGCGGCCCCGCCCGCCGCGGCATCGCTCCGGACCCGTCCCTTGCGGCCGGGCGGGAAGTCCACCACCCGGACCTTGCTCCCGCCGTGGGCCACCACCGACTCGGCGGCCTCGCGCAGGCGCTGGAGAGGCTCGCGGAGGACGGACCGGAGCGCCTCGAGAAGCTGGGCCTTGGTGCGGAGTCGGCTGTGACCCTTCCCGAGGTGCTTCCGCGCGAGCTCCCGGAGCCGCTCCACGCTCAGCTTCTTCAAGTCGTCCATCGCTGGTCCGAAGGTGTGTTCTCCACCCCGGCACCGCCGCTTACGCGTCGGTGACGCCTCCGGTCAACGTCTGCCGGAACATGTGTCATCCTCGGGCTGCTGCCCGTGATGACCGATCCTCCAGCCGTCCTCCTGGCCGGGTTCGACGTGTGGCCAGGCCCGTCCGCGTGGGCACGGCGGATGACGGAGGGCGTGCGGGCGAGCGCGAATCGACACCGGGTGCTCACGCTCTCGCTGCGGAGCCAGACCCTCCCCCATACCGAGTCGCTCTTCGGGGCCCGCGTCCTGCGCGTCCCGCCCGGCCCCGGCTCACTGCTCGAGCAGGTGGAGGCGTTCGGACGCGCGGTCCAGCGCCAGCTGGATTCGGACGCCCACGTCCTGGTCCACACCGCCGACCCCCTGGTGGGCGCTGCGGTGATCTCCCACCCGCGCCGGCCGGTGCTCCTCTACGAGGCGCGGCGGCTCCCCTCCTCCGAGCTGCCGCTGCTGCTCAGCCGAGGACGGGACGCGGCGGTGCTGGAGCAGGCGCTCCGCCGCTGGGAGCGGCAATGCCTGAGCGAGGCAAGCGCGGTGCTGGTCACGACCCAGACCCGCGCCGAGGAGATCCGGGCGGGCGGTCGGCAGGGCGAGGTCCACCTCGTCCCCGACGGGGTCGAGCCCGGACCGCTCCTTCCCCGGCTGCCGGGAGCGTTGCGGATTCGACACGTGGGTTGGGACCTGTCGAGCGCCGGACTCCGCATGCTCCTCGACGCGCTCCACGTGGTCGGACCCGGCGCGCGCCTCCACCTCGTCCAGCCCCGGAGCAAGCCGTGGGACCCGGCGATCCAGCGAGAGGTGAGCGCCGCGGCGAGGTCGGGCGCGGTGACGTCAGGACCTCCGGGCGCGCTGCCGGGCAGCTGGGCCGACGTGGAGGTCCTCTCTGGGCTGGGGCGTGATGCGCGCGCGCCGGCGACGCTCGCCGACGCGCTCGAGGCGTACGCGCGGGGGCGCCCGGTGCTGGCCGCGGACTCCGAGGTGGCCCGGGCGGACCTCCCCGCGGGCTGCACCGTGTTCTTTCCCGGCGCGGACGGCGAGGCGCTCGGGGAGGCGCTCGCGGCGCTCGGCTCCAGCGCGGTCCTCCTCGCGCAGTCGGGGGCAGAGGCGCGCGCGTACGTGGAACGACGACATGACGGGGCGCGGGTGCGAGGTCTGCTCCGAGATCTCTACCGCGCACACGGTGCTGCGCCGGCGGCCTGGCCCCCGGCGTCGGGTGCGTGGAGACCGTCGCTGCCGGTCGGCTGGAGTGGGTCTCCCCGAATGCCGGGCGACCGGGCACCGGAGGGCACCGACCCCGGCACGCCCTCCGGAGGGTTCGGGTAAGCTCGATCCCCCTTGATGGAGCGCCGAGTCCTCATCGTCGAGAGCCAGAATGAGTTCGCCCTGAGCATGGCATCCGTGCTCCGGTCGGCCGGTTTCCAGACCGCGACCGCCGAGAACGCCGCCGACGCGCAACGCGAGCTCGAGCTGCGTCGCCCGGATCTGGTCGTGCTTCGCGCCGAGCTGCCGGACCAGTCCGGGTTCGTGCTGTGCGGGCAGATCAAGAAGGGGCGCTTCGGGCAGAACCTACCGGTGCTGCTCCTCTCCTCGGACGTGGGGCAGGAGGGGCTCGCGCAGCACTCGCAGGGGCCGAGCGCCGCCGACGGCTACCTCACCATCCCGTTCGAGATGGGCGAGCTGGCCGAGATCACCCACGGCATCCTTCCTCCGGTCCTGGCGGGCGGCGACGACGTGGACCGCTCGCTGGACGAGGCGCTGACCGGCGAGAGTCATCCCACGCCGACGCGGGAGATGCCCCCGGCTCCGCCTCCGCTCCGGGCGCCACCGCCGGGAAGCCCACCGCGGCTGCCGCGGCGCGAGCGGCGAAGCGCGTTCACCGAGGAGGACCGGGCATTCCTCGACCGGACCTTCGCCTCCATCGCGGACCGGAAGGCCGAGCTGCTCGCCGAGTCGCAGAAGCTGCGGCGCACGCCGCCGCGACGCGAGGCGATGGGAACCCCGGAAGGGAAGATCCAGATCCTCCGCGACGAGCTGAAGCTCCGCGAGGCACAGCTGGCCCGCATCTCGGAGATCTGGACGGTCCGCGAGCGGGAGCTCCTCAGCGTCGAGGACCGGCTCCACGAGAAGGACGTCGAGCTGCAGGGCCTGAAGATGCAGGTGGACGATCTGCTCCGGCGCTTCAACGAGGCGCAGGCCGCGATGATCCAGAAGGAGCGGGAGCACGGCGCGACGGTCGACGACCTCCTCCTCCAGAAGTTTGCCACCGAGAAGGACCTCATCGAGGTGGTGGCGTCCAAGGAGAAGGACGTCGCCCATCTCCGCCGCGACCTGGTCGCCCGCGAACAGGAGCTGGCCGAGAAGGGTCAGGGGGTGGAGCGAGGCCTGGCGGAGATCGAGCGGCTGGAGCGGGCCATGGGCGTGGCCACGCTCGAGTTCGAGGTGAAGGAGCAGACGCTCTCCAGCGGCCTGGCGACGATGACCGGCCGGGCGGAGACCGCCGAGCGCGACCTGGCGGATACGCGCGCCGCCCTGGAGCGGACGACCCAGGAGCGCGACAGCCACGACGCGGAGAATTCTGGCCGCATCGCGGAGCTGGAGAAGACGCTGGCCGAGACGCGCGCCGAGCGCGAGTCGACGGTGCAGGCGCTGGACACGCGAGCCCAGAAGGGCGAGGGCCGCGCGGACCGAGCCGAGGCCGAGCTGGCCCGCCTCACCCAGGAACACGAGCAGGCGGAGGCGAGAAACACCGCGCAGGTGCAGGGTCTGGAGCAACGGCTCTTCGGCGCCGAGACCGCGGGAGAGAACCTCAGGCTGGAGCTGGACCACCTCGGCAAGCAGATGACGGATCGCCTCGCCGAGCGCGACGCCCGGACGGCGGCGCTGGAGCGAGAGCTGGCCCAGGCGCACGAGCAGCGCGAGACCGTCGAGGCCGAGATGCACGCCCAGGTGCAGGCGAAGCTCGAGCGCATCGGCGAGCTGGAGGGAGAGCTCGAGTCGACCCGCGCGCACCTCGAGGAGCGCGAGAGCGAGCTGAGCGGCAAGGTGAAGAGCCTCACCGGCAAGCTGGCCGAGACCACCGCGGCGCTGGAGGCGGAGCGGAGCGCCCGGGCCCAGGTGGAGGCGGAGAGGAGCCGGCTCAAGGAGACGCTCGCCCGGACCGAGGACGCGCTGGCGACGGCGCAGGAGCAGCTGGCGGAACGGGCGCAGCAGGCGCAGGAGTTCGTGCGGGAGCTCGAGGAGGCGGACGGGCAGCTGCGCGATGCCCGGGCGCGAGGGACGGAGCTGGAGGGCAAGCTGGCCGCGGTGGAGGCGGCGAAGCTCGCGCTGGAAGGCGAGCTCTCGGCGACGCAGCAGCTCCTCACCGACAGCCAGGCCTCGCTCGACCGCGCCGAGCACCTGGTGGTGGACACCCGGGGACAGCTGGACGCGACGGCCGCCGAGCTGGCCCAGGAGCGGGAGCGGCACGGCGGGACGAAGGCCGAGCTCGCATCCACGTCGCAGGCGCGCGCCACGCTCGACGCGGACCTTGCGAAGACGCAGGACGAGCTGGCGGACCACGTCGAGCTGCTCTCGCTGACGAAGCAGGAGCTGGGCACGCGGGTCGGCGAGGTGACCCGGCTGTCGGGGCAGCTCGCGCAGAGCGAGGACGCCCGGGCGGACGTGGAGGAGAAGCTGCGGGAGCTCCAGGATTCTGCGGCGCGGCAGGAGGAGCTGCTCCGCGGCGACCTGGCCGGGCTCACCACGCAGCTGAACGAGGCGCGGGGGCGGCTGGCCGAGTCGACGAACGAGCGGACGCGGGAGCGCGAGGCGGCGGCGCGTGATGCGCAGGCAAAGGGTGAGCAGCTGAAGCAGGCCGAGGCGCGGTTCAAGGAGTTCACCGAGGCGGCGGGGCGCCGGCAGACCGAGCTGTCGCAGAAGCTGGCGACGGCGACGCGGGAGTCGTTGACGCTGAAGACCGAGCTGGGCGGCCGGGTGGATCAGCTCTCGGCGCAGCTGGCCCAGGCGCAGAGCGAGCGGGACAAGGCGCGCGCCGAGCTGGGGGCGGAGCTGGAGTCCGCGCGGGCACGGATCGGGGAGCTCGAGGCGGAGCTGTCCAGCGAGCGGGCGGAGGCGGCGGGCCGGGAGCAGGCGCTGCTGGAGCGGGCGGAGGCGGGGGAGCGGCAGGCGCAGGAGACGGGGGCGCAGCTCGGGGCGCGGGTGGCGGAGCTGGAGGAGGCGAGCGCCCAGGCACTGGCCGAGCGGGTGCAGGCGGCGGAGGCGCGGGCGGCGGACGCGGCGGGCCGGCTGGCGGCGGCGGAGAAGGCGCGGAAGGAGATCGAGGTCCGGGCGCTGGCCGAGCGCGAGGAGCTGGTGGGGAAGCAGCGAGCGGAGCTGGAGCGGCGGGACGCGGCGAAGGCGCAGGAGGTGGCGCGGCTGCAGCAGTCGGTGCAGGAGCGGGCGCGTGCGCTGAAGGTGGCCGAGCTCGAGCTGGCGCGGCTGAAGGCACGCGCGGCGCCGGCGGGGTCGACGGCGACGGGCGCGAACGTGGTGGTGCAGCGCCCTGCCCCGGCGCCCGCGGCGGCCTCGAAGTCGGCCCCGCCGACCGACGGCGACGAGGCGTGGCAGAAGCTGGTCGACGAGCTCGACAAGCCCTGAGGTCTCAGAGAACTCGTTCGAGCCTCGTTTGAGGCCACCATGGGCCCGGCGGACGCGAGAGCTTCCGGCCAAGCACCGGGTCACGCGCGCGGGTCCCTGCTCGAGGTCTCTGCTCCAGGTCTCAGAGAACTCGCCTCGAGGTCAGGCCCCGGGACGGACCAACGGAACCCCGCGAGAACCCGAGGGGTTTCGTGGTCTCAGAGAACTCGTTTCCAGAGAACTCGTTTCCGGGAAAACTCGTTTCCGCACGTCATGGGTCTCGAGGAGCCCGGGAAACGGGGGGATCGACGTCTCAGAGACCTCGTCCGAGAGACCTCGTCCGAGCTCTCGTTCCTCGGCGACGCTTCTTTTTTCAGTCGGGGATGAACTCCTCGAAAGCGCCGGTCTCTGCTTCGGGCCGTGGTGACGGGGCCCGCTGGGCGAGTCGCGGACGCCCCGGAGGTCACCGGCGGCCCCCTCGGGAATCGACCCGCGGGATGGCGCTGCCGGTGACCGATCAGCTCTAGAGCGTGGCCCGGGCCTCGCGCAGCACGTCGCGGAAGCGGAGGGTCGAGACTGCCTGCCACACCCCGCCCGTCTCACCCGCGGCGCGCATCTCCTCGCGAAGCCGGACACTTGCCCGGGCCAGCGCACGGACGAGGACCCACCCGATGAGGAACAGGAGTCCGCCGGGCAACAGCAGCGCCACCACACCCACCCCCGTCTTCAGCCCGCGCGACCTCACGTTTGCACCTCGCGGAGCCTCGGCCGGGCTCCGTCCACCACCCTGCTTTGCACACGCCGGACCAGCGTTCGTGCCCGGCTGCCGCACCTCTGATATCCACGAGATGCGCATCGGCCGTGCGGCCGGCAAGAAACAGGGACGGCAACTCACCGTGGAAAATTCGGTCACACCCCCGCCCTCTTCTACAGGGGTGTCCGGAGGGTTCACCTCCGTGACAGACGCACTCGGCCGCCTCGAGGCGACCGGGTACCTGGCATCGACCGAGATCGCCACCGCGGCGTTTCTCGCCGACCGCCTGGAAAAGCCGGTGCTCGTCGAAGGTCCGGCGGGTGTCGGAAAGACGGACTTCGCCCGCGCGCTTGCCCAGGCCCTCGGCAGACCCCTCATCCGCCTCCAGTGCTACGAGGGCCTGGACGAGGCCAAAGCGCTGTACGAGTGGGAGTACGCGAAGCAGCTGCTCTACACGCAGATCCTGAAGGACAAGCTCGGTGAGTCGCTCGCCGGCGCGGCCACCCTGACCGAGGCCGCAGACCGCATCGCGGCGTCGGACGCGGTGTTCTTCTCCGAGCGCTTCCTGTTGCCTCGTCCGGTGCTCCGCGCCCTGCTCTCGGACAAGCCGGCGCTGCTGCTGGTGGACGAGGTGGACAAGGCCGACCCCGAGTTCGAGGCCTTCCTGCTCGAGGTGCTCGCGGACGCCGCGGTGACCATCCCCGAGCTCGGGACGCTCCGGGCAAAGTTCCCACCCCGCGCGGTGCTGACCTCCAACGCTGCGCGGGAGCTCTCCGACGCGCTGAAGCGTCGGTGCCTCCACCTCCACATCGATTTTCCGGATCGCGAGCGAGAGCTTCGCATCGTCCGCAGCCGGGCGCCGGAAGTCCCCGCCGCACTCGCCGCCCAGGTCGTGTCGGCGGTGGAGCGGATCCGGCGCATCGAGCTCAAGAAGCCACCCTCCATCAGCGAGACGCTGGACTGGGCGCGGAGCCTCGTGCTCCTCAACGCCGAGTCCCTCTCCCCCGAGCTGGTCGCCTCGACGCTCAACGTGGTCCTCAAGCACGCGGCCGACGTGGAGAAGGTGCGGACCCAGCTCGGGCAGATCGCCACGCCGTGACCACCGCCGGTCCGGGCACGCTCGGGCTGCCCGAGCGCACCGGGCGAGAGCTCGAGGCGCTCGCCGCCCGGCTCGGCACCGAACGCGCGACGGCCCTGGTGGAGGCCATCCGCCGCACCGGCGAGGTCGAGCCGGTCACCCGGGGCCTGCTCCGGATCGAGGAGGCGCTGCTCGCGGCGCCAGGGGCCGAGGCTCTGGCCACGCGGCTGGTCCTGGCCAGCGAGTCCCTCCAGCGGTTGCTGCAGCGACGTCCCGGCCTGCTCCGCTGGGTTCACCGAAGTGCCAGCACGCCTGTCCCGCTCGATGCGCCCACGCTGGCTGGACGGCTCGATGCGTTCCTCCGCCGGGGTGGGGACGAAGGCCCCGCCGAGCTGCTCCGGCGGCTGCGGCGCTTCAAGGCGCGCCAGGCGCTGCGGCTCGCCGCGCGTGACCTGTGGCTGGGGGCGCCGATGGAGGCGCTGGGGCGGGAGCAGACCGCTCTGGCCGAGGCACTGCTGCAGGTCGCCCTGCCCCACCTCGAGGCGCCACTGCGGAGGCGGTACGGGGCACCGTCGCCGGAGGGGTTCGTGGTGCTCGGCCTGGGAAAGCTCGGCGGAGACGACCTCAACTGGAGCTCGGACATCGACCTGGTGCTGGTGCACCGGGGCGACGGCATGACCGAAGGTGGCACCGCCGGATCCGTGCCGACCGTCACCTATTACACCCGGCTCACCGAGGCCCTTGCCCGGACGATGTCGATGGTCACCGAGGACGGTTTCTGTTTCCGCGTCGACCTGGACCTGCGGCCACAGGGCCGGGCCGGGGCGGCGGTGAGCTCGCTCCCGTCGATGCTGCAGTACTACGAGCAGCAGGGGCGCACGTGGGAGCGGGCGGCCTGGATCAAGGCGCGTCCTGTGGCCGGAGACCTCGCGCTCGGACAGGAGCTGCTCGAGGAGCTCGGGCCGTTCGTCTGGCGACGGACGCTCGACCTCGCGGCCGTGGAAGCGCTCCGCGATCTCAAGATGCAGATCGACCTCCGGAGCACCGCCCGAGAGAACGACGTCAAGCTCGGGCCCGGCGGCATCCGCGAGGTGGAGTTCGTCGCTGCCGCGATGCAGCTGCTCCACGGCGGACGGAATCCCGCGCTGCGGGTCCGCTCCACCCAGCGCGCGCTGCGGCGCCTGGTGGAGGCAGGGCTGCTCTCGCAGGCCGATGTCGACCGGCTGCTCGAGGCGTACGCCTTTCTCCGCCGGGTGGAGAACCGGCTCCAGATGGTCGACGAGCGACAAACCCAGGCGGTCCCTCCCCCAGGGGCGGAGCGGGAGAGGCTGGCACACTCGCTCGAGCTTGCCGACGCGGCCGCGCTCGAGTCGGAGCTGCACCGTCACCGGAACTACGTCGCCCAGGCCTTCCGCGTTCTGCTCGGCCAGGAGGCGCGGGGCGAGCTGCCGCAGGAGCCCGACCTGGTCATCGCCCTCGACGACGACGTGGAGGACACGCCGCGCGCGGAGGCGCTCGCCCGCCGGGGGTTCGACGATCCGTCCGCGGCGCTGGCGTCGGTGCAGCGGCTCCGGCGGGTGCTCGGGGCCGCGCGCCTCGAGGAGGGCCCGGGACCCTCGGGGATCGCGCTGCAGCTGTTGCAGGGCGCGGCCCGGAGCCCGGACCCGGACCAGGCGCTGTTCTACCTCGCCGAGTTCGCCTCGGCGCTTTCCGTGCCCGCCGGGTACCTCCGACTCCTCCACCAGCGTCCAGCGGTGGCGCGACGACTGCTCGACCTGTTCGGACAGAGCGCGTACCTCAGCGCCGAACTGGCGCGGACCCCCGAGCTCCTGGACCAGCTCGTCTCCTGGGATGCGGAGGCGCTGCACAAGCCCCCGGAACGGATCCGCACCGAGCTGGACGGACGGGCCGCGCGCGCCACCGAGGACCCGGAGCAGCTCCTGGGGGCGCTGCGCCGCTTCAAGAACGAGGAGGTGCTGCGGGTGGGCCTCGGCGACATCGCCGGCGAGCTCGAGGTGCCGGAGGTCGCGCGGCAGCTCACCGCGCTCGCGGACGGCCTGCTCGACCACGCGGTCCTGCTCGCCGCCGAGCACGCGCGTTCACGCTGGGGCATCCCGAGGATGCGGGACGGGCGGAGGGCGCCGCTGGCGGTGCTCGGAATGGGAAAGCTCGGGGGTCGCGAGCTCGGCTACCACTCGGATCTGGATCTGCTCTTCGTCTACGGGTCGAGCGCCGACGAGGAGACCACCGGTGGAACCGCCGGTCGGCTCGGCCACCACGAGTACTTCGCGCGGATGGTGCAGCGGCTCCTGTCGCTTCTCACCCTGCAGTACCGGGAGGGCCGGCTGTACCAGGTCGACACCCGACTGCGTCCCTCCGGAAATCAAGGACCGCTGGTGGTGAGCGAGGAGGCTCTCCTGGAGCACCACGCCCGTCGAGCGCAGCTCTGGGAGCGCCAGGCGGTGGTGAAGGCCCGTGCCGTGGCGGGCGACGTGACCTACGGGGAGCGGCTCCTCGGGAGCGCGCTGGCACCGCTCGTCTGGGAGCGGCCTCTCCCCGAGGGCGCGGCGGAGGAGATCCACCGGCTCCGGATGCGGATGGAGCGCGAGGTGGCCGGCGAGTCCGTGGAGCAGCTGAACCCCAAGACCGGCCAGGGGGGGCTGGTGGACGTGGAGTTCGCGACTCAGTACCTCCAGCTGGTGCACGGGGGGACGCTCCGGGGTGTCCGCCAGCCCGGGACCCTGGACGCGCTCGCCGCCCTCGCTGCGGCCGGCAGGTTGCGGCGCGAGGACGCCGCCGGGCTCCGCGAGGGCTACCTCTTCCTCCGTCGCGTGGAGAACAGGCAGCGCCTCGTCCACGGGCGTGCGCTCCAGCACCTGCCCACCCGGGGTCGACCCCTGGTCCTGCTCGCGCGCCGGCTTGGGTACGGCGGACCCGACGCTGGCGGTGCGTTCCTGTCGGAGTACCGCGCGGTCGCGGCCACCGTTCGAGCGGCCTACGTCCGTGTCCTCCAGCGGTGAGCGTGGTAGGAAGGATGGCCAGGTGGCCCCGACGGACCCCGTCCACGTGCTGGTGGTCGACGACGACCGCAACGTCCAGCGCATGCTGGCGGATGCGCTCGGCAAGGCGGGCTTCCGGGTCACGGTCGAGCGGGATGGGGAGTCCGCGCTCGCGGCCTTCGAGCGGCAGTCCTTCGACGTGGTGCTGCTGGACGTCCTGCTGCCGGCGCTGAACGGTTACGAGGTCGCGCGGCGGATCAAGAGCACCCCCCGCGGCGAGCGCACGCCGGTGCTGATGCTGTCCGGCATCTACAAGACGAAATTGCACCAGGCTCAGGCGCTGGAGCGCCACGGAGCTGCGGCCTTCGTCGAGAAGCCGTTCAAGCTGACCCAGCTGTTCGGAAAGCTCGAAGGGGTGCTGGGCGACCGGTTTCCGAAACCCCCGCCCGCCCCGCCGTCGAACGGCTCGCCGGAGCCCGCGTCCGAGCCCCTGGCGGACCCGCGCGCCCAGGCCGAGGCCTCCCTGGTCGAGTCCACCGCGGCGGAGTCGACCGGGGCGGAGTCGGAGTCGGAGTCCGAGCCGGCCGGCAGAGCCGCGCCGGACCGGGGGACGTTCGCGATCCGCGCGTTTCCGGAGCTGCTCGCAGACCTCCACCGGCGCCGGGCAACGGGTGGGCTCCTGCTGCGCCGGGACAAGGTGAAGAAGATCGTCTTCGTCCGCGCGGGCGCACCCGAGAGCGTGAAAAGCAACCGGCTGTCGGAGTGTCTCGGGCGGGTCATGGTTCGAGAGCGGATGATCTCCGAGGCGGACTGCGAGGAGTCTCTGAAGCGGATGAAGGCCTCCGGTCGGCAGCAGGGCACGGTGCTGATCGAGATGGGGTGCATCAGCCCGCACAACCTGCGCTACGCGCTCGAGCTGCAGCTGAGGCTGAAGCTCCTCGAGGTGTTCGGCTGGTCCCGGGGCGAGTACCAGTTCAACCCCAAGGCTCAGCCACCGGCCGAGACCGTGCGGCTACAGATGTCCACCGCGGCGATCGTGTACGAGGGCGTGAAGCGCAGCTACGACACCGCGCGGCTGCTGGAGGCGCTCGGGGAGATCGCCGGCAAGTACGTGCACCCGGCGGAGGATCCACTGTTCGCGGCGCAAGACATGTCGCTCGGGGAGGAGGAAAGTGGGCTGCTGGCCCTGATGGACGGGAGCCGCACGGTCCGGGAGCTCCGGCGGAGGGGACCGCTGTCCCCGCTGGACACGGACCGGTTCCTCTACGCGCTGCTGGCCTCGCAGATGGTGGAGCTCCGCAGCGAGCGCCGGACCGGGCCTCCGCCGCCGAGCCCGCTGCAGGCGGCGACGACGCAGGCTCCCGGGGACAGGCCCTGGGACGACGACGAGGAAGTTCTCGAGCTCGAGGACGAGGTCCCGCCCGACGATGACGAGGGTCACCTGCGCGAGCGGCTACTCGGCGCGCTGGCTGCGATGCGCCGGATGGACTTCTTCGAGCTCCTGGGCCTTCGGCGCGATGCTCCCGCCGGCGCGGTCCGGGCGGCGGCGGTGGAGCTCCTCCGCGAGTACCGGGTGGACGGCCCGACGAGCTCGACCGAGGTGGAGACGGTGGTGAAGCAGATCGCCGACCTCGTGGGGCAGGCGCACGACACCCTGGTCGAGCCTGGCGCGCGGGCCCGTTACGAGTCCGAGCTGAAGGCTGGCGGAGTGAAGCACGAGGTGGGCGAGGCGGTGGGGCGGATGCTGGAGGCCGAGAGCGCCTTCCGCCGGGGGGAGCAGCTGCTCGTCTCGGGGGACGTGCCGGGGGCCTACGCGGCTTTCAGCGAGGCGGTGCGGCTGCAGCCCGAGGAGGGCGAGTTCCTGGCGCTCCTCGGCTGGACCACGCATGCCCGGGCGCCGACCGACGCCGGCGCCGGTGGACAGGCGCTGAGCCTGCTCGGCGACGCGGTGGAGCGGAGCCCCACGCTCGACCGGGCGCACCTCTACAAGGGCCACGTGCACAAGGCGCTCGGGCAGACCGCGGAGGCGCAGGGTGAGTACGAGAAGGCGGTGGAGTGCAATCCGGGCTGCACCGAGGCGCTCCGCGAGCTCAGCATCCTGACCTGGGCGGCACGGCTGACACAGTCCAGGCCGTCCTGAAGCCTTTGACTGCGGGGCCCGCGACGTGCGGTGGTTCGGCTCCGACATGAGCTCGACCTCCAACGCGATCCTCACCGCAGACAGCATCTGGCTAGACGGGAAGATCGTCCCCTGGGCGCAGGGACAGGTGCCGATCATGACCCACGCCCTGCACTACGGGCTGGGCGTGTTCGAGGGCATCCGGGCGTACCGCACCCACGACGGGCGACTGGCAGTGTTCCGGTTGCGCGAGCACATGAAGCGGTTCGCGGACTCGTGCCACATCATTCAGCTGCAGCTTCCCTACAGCGAGGACCAGCTCTGCGAGGCGTGCCTGGAGGTGCTCCGCGCGCAGCGGGCGCGCTTCTCCAACGGCGCCTACCTCCGGCCGATCGCCTTCATGGGGGACGGGGCGATGGGCCTCGGGGCGGTGAACCCCACGCGGGTGGCGGTGACGGCGTGGGACTGGGGCGCGTACCTGGGTGACAAGGGGATGCGGGAGGGCATCCGGGCGAAGGTGTCGAGCTTCACCCGCATGCACGTGAACGTGAACATGGTCCGGGGAAAGATCACCGGGCAGTACGTGAACAGCATCCTCGCGAAGCGCGAGGCGGTTCAGGCCGGCTACGACGAGGCGATCCTCCTGGACATCGCGGGGTTCGTGGCGGAGGCCTCGGGCGAGAACATCTTCATGGTGAACAAGAAGGACATCGTGCGGACGCCACCGCTGTCCTCGCCGATCCTCGCGGGCATCACGCGCCGGTCGGTGCTCCGCATCCTGAGGGACGCGGGTCACCCGGTGGAGGAGGTCACCTTCACGCGGGACGCGCTGTACATCTCGAACGAGGTCTTCTTCACCGGGACGGCGGCGGAGATCACGCCGGTCCGGGAAGTGGACAACCGCCGGATCGGGACGGGGGCGCCGGGGCCGGTGGTGAAGAAGGTCCAGGACATGTACTTCCGCGTCGTTCGGGGACAGGAGCCCCGATACGCGGAGTGGCTCACGTACGTGTG
>Ga0310810_10005599_pt1 | contig 14080 bp, 9 predicted proteins | sample NCmetagenome_FD_207641 | JGI IMG/M metagenome (GOLD analysis project Ga0310810, IMG submission 207641) | Soil microbial communities from experimental microcosm in Duke University, North Carolina, United States - NC | ecosystem: Engineered > Artificial ecosystem > Soil microcosm > Unclassified ... | reverse complement strand
AAAGCTCTTGAAAGGGCTTTTTTTATGTTTACAGTTTATGTCATGTATAGTGCCAAATTTGAGAAGATTTACATAGGCTATACATCGGACCTTTTGAGCAGGTTCAGGAGTCATAATGAATTAGCAAAAAGGGATGGGCGATAAAATTCAGACCATGGCAAATTGTACATACTGAGATATTTGAAAGTAAGTTTGAAGCAATACGTAGAGAGAAACAATTAAAGACAGCAAATGGAAGGGAGTGGATATGGAGATTGATAACGGGTCTTGAAAGCTGATCGCTCATATCCGCCGAATGGCGGACGGGAGTTCGATCCTCCCCTTCGCAACAGATAAAGGCTTAAAACTCAGGAATGAGGAATCAGGAAGTACGCAGGTATTAGCTTTCTGATTCCTTATTTTTTATTCACCTTTCGTTTAATGAAAGTTGGTTTTGTCAACATATTCGGAAGACCTAACGCAGGTAAAAGCACATTGCTTAATGCACTGATGGGGGAAAAACTAGCGATCGTGTCATCAAAGGTGCAAACAACCCGTCACCGTATTAAGGCCATACTGAATGAAAAAGATTACCAGGTCGTTTTTTCGGATACTCCGGGGATCATCGAACCGAAATACAAGTTGCATGAAAAAATGATGCAAGCTGTAAAAAATGCACTGGAGGATGCCGACGTAGCTTTATTGATCGTGGATATAAATGAAAATTGGGAAGAAGCCAGTGCAATTTTTGAAAGCCTGAAACTAAAAGTGCCGGCGTTAGTTGTGATCAACAAAATTGACCGGGCAAGCCAGGGAAAAATAGCGGAAGCCATTGCTTTTTTTAATACTAAAAAATATTGCCGCCAAACAATAACCATATCGGCCGCCAGCGGTATTAACTTAAAAAAATTCTTAAAACCGATCCTGGAGTTGTTGCCCGAAGGTGACCCGTATTATACTGAAGATGATATCAGCGATCTGCCCACCAAATTTTTTGTAGGTGAACTGATACGGGAAAAAATATATGACCTAGCTGAAGATGAGATACCTTATCATGCTGCCGTACTGATAAGGGAATTCAAAGAAAAAGCAACCTTGGTAAAAATTGTAGCGGATATTATTGTTCACAGGGAAACGCAAAAAGCGATTCTGATCGGGGAGAAAGGAAGCATGATCAAAAAGCTGGGTACGGCGGCAAGAAAGGATATTGAAGAGTTCTTGCAGCAAAAGGTTTTTTTGGAGTTATTTATCAAGGTAAAGCCGAAGTGGCGGGAGAATGAGATGCAGTTGAAAGAATACGGGTATTGAGCTTTGTGGGGATCAGTAATCAGCAAATAGTAATTAGGAATATGGGATTTACGGTAGCAATAGTAGGAAGACCAAATGTTGGCAAAAGTACCTTGTTCAATCGCCTGTTGGAACAAAGAAAGGCCATTGTAGATGATGTGAGTGGGGTGACACGCGACCGGCAATATGGTATAGCAGACTGGAACGGTAAGAACTTTAATGTGATCGACACGGGCGGATTTGTGGCAGCCAGTGATGATATGTTTGAAATTGAGATTGCGAAACAGGTCATGATAGCGGTGGACGAAGCGGATGCCATCATATTCATGGTTGATGCGCACACCGGGGCAACTGACCTGGATGACAGCATGGCGCGCATACTCAGGAGGAGCACGAAACCCGTCTTTCTAACAGTCAACAAAGTGGATGATAACAACCGCATGATGGAAGCCGCAGAGTTCTACAGCCTCGGTTTCGACAGAATATTTTTTATTGCTGCAGCAAGCGGCAGCGGAAGCGGCGAATTACTGGATGCCATCAGCGAATTGATTCCGGCTCCTCCTGAAGAAGATGCAGACGAGGATAAAGCCGCCATTCCCAAATTCGCGATCATTGGCCAGCCAAATGTTGGAAAGTCTTCACTATTGAATGCATTGATCGGACAGGAACGAACTATTGTGAGCGAAATAGCGGGCACAACAAGAGACACTATCCATACTCATTACAACCTTTTTCAAAAAGAGTTCGTATTGATTGATACAGCAGGCATCCGGCGTAAGGCTAAAGTGCATGAAGACCTTGAGTTTTATTCGGTAATTCGCGCGATAAAAGCATTGGATGAAGCCGATGTTTGCCTCTTGTTGCTTGATGCGGAAAAAGGAATTGCTGCCCAGGACCTCAATATCTTTAGCCTGGCCTCGCGTAAAGGTAAAGGCATAGTAGTGCTGGTCAATAAATGGGATCTCGTAGCAAAAGAAACAAACACGGCAAAAGAATATGAGGCTACGCTGAAGAAAAGGCTGGCTCCTTTCAAAGATGTGCCCATACTGTTTATTTCCGCTAAAGAAAAGACCCGCATTTTTAAAGCAATTGAAACGGGTCTGGAAGTATATGAAAATCGTAAACGCAAGGTTCCAACCTCACAGCTCAATGATGTGATGTTAAAGGCCATTGAAAACTATCATGCTCCTGTGGTCAGGGGACATTCTATCAAGATTAAATTCGTCACCCAATTACCTACCGCCGTCCCTTCATTTGCTTTTTTTTGCAACTTTCCTGACGATATAAAAACACCTTATCAGAATTATCTCGAAAATCAGCTCCGTGAGCATTTTGACTTTACGGGCGTGCCCGTTAGATTGTTTTTCAGAAAGAAATAGCAATTCAGCGGCTAAAAGATTTGATGATGTTTGCTACACTTTTCTTGTATTGCGCCAGTTCATTCTCTTGTTGACGGATGAATGCATTATCCTTTAACTTTCCCACGACCTTTTCCATTTCCTTCTGGCTTTCATATACCATTTGGCGAAACGTATTTGAGTAGTCTTTGGCCCTCGATTCGTAGATGCCTTTCACCATCCAATTCCTTGTCTCTATAGATTGTCGCAGTAATTGGATAAATATTTTGTCGGTGAATTTTTGGGGTTTTATTCTAATCACTTCCAGCATCGAGGCAACGGCATGCCGTTGTTTATGCATGTAATATCGACAGCTGGTTACCTTGTAAAAATTATGCACCTCATCCCAGCTTTTTATTTTACCACGATGAATATTTTGCACCAGTTCAGTAAGCGCCGAATCCGGTATCAACTGACCCCCGATATTCAGCCACTTGCTGCGCTGCCCGGCATCGAGTAACCTTTTCATTTGCTCAAATGATCCGATGTTTTCCTTTTCGATCAACGCGACAAGCTGAGTGATTCCATAATATACAATCAACTCTTTGAAAATATGGTATGCCTCGGCTACTTTAATTAACTCTACTTTGCGGGAATCATTTTCAACTCCTGTTATGAATATTTCGCCGATCTCCGCGCGTTCTTTTTTTTCCAGCAATTGTTCACCCATTTTTATCGCTTGCTGGGTCGATAGCTTTTTATTGCCAGTGCTTTTACTTTCCCCAACAGATCTTTTCATCAGTTCGAGGGCATCAAACATTTCATTCACACTGTCCGGTGCGAGGTAATCGTACTCTAAAAACTGGTTTTTAAAGGTTCGTTTGTCGCGGCTTTCATATTTGCCGCTATTTCGTGCCAGCGCATACATGTTATAAAGAAACCAGTAACCCGGCATAATAACCAGCCTGTCTCGTGTAACATCGTTTCCCACAAGGGAAAAGGGAATAGCAATATTGAGTTCGGCGGGATAGTCGCCTTTTGCAAGCAATGTATATGAGGCGAATTTTGAATTGTGCTTCAGGCTAACACATAATCCCGGCCAAAAACCCCGCCCCGCTATGATCTCGCCGTCGGCGCCCCTGGAATTATGGTTAGATCCAATGGTTGCCCCCGCGGCCATATTACTCTGGCCTTTTAAAACAGAAGCGCAGAGGAACGAGTTGTTGTGGTGTTGTTCATGTGCAGGGAAGATAAGGGAGTTCAAAACTTCGCAACATGAGATGGTTGAGTTATCGCCTAAAAAGGAATTAATAAGCCTTGCCCCATATTTCAGCTGAGAATGTGATGCAAGTATAAACCGGACAGCTTTGGCTCCATAAAATGCTTTGCACCCATACCCGATGATTCCATTTACGAGTTCACAACCTTCTCCAATCTGTGTAGGTGATTCGGCAGACGAATTAATGGTAATATTCTTAAGCTTATTCGCACCTTTAATGTAAGCATCCGTACCGATGGTTGCATCTTTGATGATCCTGGTGTTTTTAATAACGGTCCTGTCTCCAATTCTTCCATAATAACCCCGGCGGTTGTCAAATTTTTTCTCCGTAAATTCTTTAAACTTTTGGAGCAGCTTTTCATCCCCGCGATAACGGCTCCATAGCCACGCATCGGCGGCTTGCATGCCATCAAATGGCATCACTTTTCGGCCCGCGTTTTCATTGCAGATTTCCAGCCAAATGCGGATCTCTTCTTTTTCTCCATTTTTGACGATACCATTTCCGAATTTGGCATGATCACTCACTTCAATTTCATTTACATTGACGAGGATAACTTCATTTCCGATTATATAGTGACTTAAATAATTGACATTATCAATTACTACGTTATCCCCGATGTCGCTGCTGATGATATAGCTATGGTACAAACCAACTGGCAGCCGTAAATCGTGAAATTCAAGGTAATAAGGTTGCAGTTTACCAATGCGCACAAGACCATAAAACCGGCAATGCTGCACAAGTGCGGGATCGAAGTCATCCGAGACAAATACATTTTTCCAGTTGTCGGAAATATTGCCATTTGCAATCAGATGCCTGGTTTCTTTCGCAGTCAATTCCCGGTGCAAGCCAGTTGCGGAATTTTGTTTGAATCGCAGGTAATATTCATCTTTTCCTTTGGGAATATATTTTGGATGAACAAAGTTGTAGCCGAGATCGTTTACAGGTGTTTTTGTAATATGATTCATAGTCCCCAATCCGCCGGCAGCGGAAAAGATAGAACCCTAAAGTTTGAATTTACTTTTAAGGTTGGTTATAGAATAATTTATGCTCTTAAAGGTTTTATTGTTACTCTACTGTCACGCTCTTTGCCAGGTTTCTCGGTTTATCAACATCATATCCCTTTGCCACACCGATATAGTAGGCCAGCAGTTGCAGCGGAACGACACTAATCATCGGGGCAACTATCTCATCGGCCTGGGGAATGATAATTACGTCATCTGATATTTTTTCAGAAAATTCATCTCCTTCGGTAATGATAGAAATGACCTTTCCCTTCCTTGCTTTTATTTCCTGGATATTACTGACCACTTTCTGATGGTATGCGTCTTTTGTTGCAACGAAAACTACGGGCAGGCTTTCATCAACGAGCGCAATAGGTCCATGTTTCATTTCAGCCGCAGGATAGCCTTCTGCGTGGATATAGGAAATCTCTTTTAATTTCAGCGCTCCTTCAAGAGCAACAGGGAAATTATATCCACGACCGAGATATAGAAAATCACGGGCATCTTTATATTTTTCAGCAAGCGCTCTCACCCTATCACTGTTCTTTAATACCCACGCAACTTTTTCAGGCACTTCATTTAATTCGTTAAGCAAGTGCAGGTATCGCTCACGTGCGATGGAACCTCTTAAGTTTGCAATCTTCAGCGCGATCATCGTAAGCACTGCAAGCTGGGCGGTAAAAGCTTTGGTACTCGCTACCCCTATCTCCGGTCCCGCGTGGGTATATGCACCACCGTGAGAAGCTCTCGCGATAGACGAACCCACCACATTTACTACCCCCAATATAATTGCACCATTATTTTTTGCCGTTTCAATTGCGACCAGCGTATCTGCAGTTTCCCCGCTCTGCGAAATAGCAATGATCACGTCACCCTCGTGAATCACGGGATTACGATAGCGAAATTCCGAAGCATATTCAACTTCCACATTGATCCGGCAGAGCTCTTCAAAAATGTATTCGGCGATCAGCCCCGCATGCCAGCTCGTGCCACAGGCAATCATTACAATGCGCCGTGCATTCATTATTTGTTCAGCATACTTTTGAATGCCACTCATCGTCACTGTTCCTGCTTCTGCATCCAGTCTTCCGCGCAGGCAATCGTAAATAGTCTGGGGTTGTTCAAAGATTTCCTTCAGCATGAAATGATCGTAACCGCCTTTTTCGATCGCTGCCAGGTCGAGGTCAAGCTTTTGAACATAGGGTGTGATCTTTTCATTCCCCAAATTCTTTAAGACCAATTCACCCGGTTTTATAATGGCCAGCTCGTAATCGTTAACATACACCACCTCTTTGGTATACTCAAGCATTGGCGATGCGTCGGATCCGAGAAAATGTTCTCCTTTGCCAATGCCGATGACCAGTGGGCTTCCCTTCCTTGCAGCAATAATCGTTTCGGGGTCATCATTATCCATGATAAGAATAACATAGGCTCCAACTACTCTTTTTAAAGCAATTCGAACCGCTTCTTCAAGAGAACATTCATTTTTTGTTTTAATCTCTTCAACAAAATTCAGCAGGACTTCGGTGTCCGTGTCACTCTTGAAACTATATCCTTTGGAGAGTAGCTCAGTTTTAAGCAAGGAATAATTCTCGATAATACCGTTATGGATCATGGCAAGATTGCCACTAAACGATTCGTGGGGATGGGCATTGCGATCACTGGGTTCACCGTGAGTGGCCCAGCGGGTGTGACCTATGCCGGTATGGGCATGAAGTTTTTGGCCAACTATTGCGTCCTCGAGATCGGATACCCGACCTTTTCTCTTGTATACTTTAAGACCGCTGCCGTTTTGTAAGGCCACTCCCGTGCTGTCGTAGCCCCGGTACTCGAGTCGTTTAAGACCTTTTATAATAACCGGATAAGCCTCGCGGGGTCCTGTATAACCAACGATTCCGCACATAGGGATATAAAAATTTAAGCGGCAAAGATAGAGATATATCCAGGTCTGCAAACGATTGTGTAAAATGAATCAAAGGGGAGGGAACGGGGAAAATCACCAGGTTTTTAAAGCAAAGTACCACTGAGCAGCATAAATGCAACTGAGAAATAAATAATAAGTCCCGTAACATCAACCAGGGTGGCCACAAATGGGGCGGAACTTACAGCCGGGTCAGCGCCCAGGCGTTTTAGTACCATTGGCAGCATGCTGCCTGTCAATGTACCCCATAATACAACACCCACCAATGTAATTCCTACGGTAAGACCCAGTGCTGCCCAATGGTCGCCGTACAAGTCGGGGAATATTGAATGCCATACAAGGATTCTGAAAAAACCAATTGCTCCCAAAACAGCACCCAATAAAAGGCCTGAAAAAATTTCACGCCGCATTACGCGCCACCAATCGGCTATCGTTATTTCTCCCACGGCCATCGCCTGGATAATAAGTGTAGATGCCTGTGAACCGCTGTTGCCGCCGCTGGATATGATAAGTGGAACAAATAAAGCCAACACTACAGCCTTGGCTATTTCATCTTCAAAAAACGTCATAGCTGTGGCAGTAAGCATTTCACCCAGGAACAGGATCACCAACCAGACAATTCTTTTTTTAAAAAGACGAAAGAGGGGCATTTCCAGGTAGGGTTCTTTTAATGCTTCGGTACCACCCATTTTTTGCATGTCTTCACTAAATTCTTCCCCGGCAACCCAAAGCATATCATCAATGGTGACGATGCCCAGTAATTTGTTGCTGTTGCTCACGACAGGCAGGGCAACCCTGTTATTCATTTTAAAAACTTCGCTGGCAGTTTCCTGGTCATCATACGCATTTAGAGAAATGACCCGGTTATCCATCAGGTCTGATACTTTTATGTCGGGAGGATTTAAAATAAAGTCACGGATGCGAATATCGTCAAGGAGTTCACCTTTTTCATTGATGACATAGATCACATTTATCGTCTCGCTGTCTTTTCCGAATTTCCTGATCGTGGCAAATACCTGTTCAATGGTATTGCCGGGATATACATACACATAATCCGGCGTCATAAGCCGGCCAATGCTGTTTTCAGGGTAACCTAAGAGTGAGAGTGTGATCTTTCTTTCTTCGGGTTCCAATAATTTGATCAGTTCACGCAGCGCATTACTCGGCAACCCTTCTAAAAAATCGGTGCGATCATCCGCCGGCAACTCATTTAGCAATGAGGCAACAATATTCGGAGGGAGATTTCGAATGATACTTTTTTGGGTAGGAAACTCAAGCAGTTTAAAGACACTTACTGCCCTGTTTACAGACATGCTTGCAATGATCTGGCTTTCGTGTTCCGGAAATTCATACACCAGGTCCACCACGTCCGTGATGTTCTGCTGGTTCAGAAAATCGCGAAGCTGCAAGATTTCATCCGCCCGGATAATAGCTTCAAATTGTTCATTCAACTCAGGCTGTTCTAACTCCAATGACATGCGGCAAATGTACGATGTTAGATGTACGATGTACGATGTTTAAGATGGGGTAATAAAAATATATTGAAGCATCTGGAATATGAATGAAAATTTTCCCAGCAATAAAAATAAATTCCACAAAATTCCTAAAATGTTTTACGTCAAATGTGCATATACATTTAGTTTTGCGTACGACGTACATCTGACATCGTACATGTTATGATTCTGCCTCATCTTTTTATTGCACCAGCAGAGAAAATGGGCCGAGGGGTATTTACTTCGGGCTCTATTGAACCCGGCGTAGTCGTGGAAATATCTCCTGTCATCGTGATGACTGCAGAAGAACGTTTATTATTGGACAAGACATTGTTGCATGATTATATTTTTGAATGGGGAGGAAATAAAAATCAATGCTGTATGGCTCTCGGCTATGTACCGCTTTACAATCATTCCTACGGCTCCAACTGCGAATATGAAATGGATTTTGACAACGAACTGATCAGTGTTAAGACGGTGAGACACATAAGGGAAGGCGAGGAGCTGTACATCAACTATAATGGGGACTGGAATAATGGGAAGAAGGTTTGGTTTGATGCCGGGTGACACATCTGTTTTTCGCGGGTCATGATAGCTCTTCAAAGGTTCCCGTATTGTTTTGGCTCTTTCATAATTTTCTAAATAAATAGTATGACTGTACTGCCTGCCTCCAAATTACGCTACCGAATCGATTCAATCGATATCCTTCGTGGTATGGTAATGGTTATTATGGCGCTCGACCATGTAAGGGATTTTTTTCACAAGGTAGTTGTTGAAGGTGGTGAAGAGCTGGCAACGGGACCAACTGATCTTGCTACTACTACGCCTCTCCTTTTTTTTACAAGGTGGATCACTCATTTCTGTGCTCCTATTTTTGTTTTTCTTGCCGGTACTTCCGCTTTTCTCCTCGGATCAAAAAAATCAAAGAAAGATCTCAGTGGATTTTTGATAAAAAGGGGCATCTGGCTGGTGATAGTGGAAGTAGTTATCATAACGTTCAGCTGGACCTTTAATCCGTTGTATAATGCAGTTATACTACAGGTGATTTGGGCGATTGGCATCAGTATGATCATTCTGGGATTGATGGTATACCTGCCTTACAATGTTATTTTTATTATTGGTTTAATAATTGTCTTTGGTCATAATCTCCTTGATTTCCCGTCTGTCAACGGGCAATTGAAAGGGGGCTTTTTACCGGACCTGATCTACTTCACAAATTTTTCAATTCACAACATTGACAACAACCATGCAGTATTGATAGTGTATGCATTCTTGCCGTGGACGGGCTTAATGATGCTGGGATATTGTTTTGGAAAACTATTCCTTCCGCAGGTAAATCCATCGCAAAGAAAAAGAGTGTTGCTGCTGTTGGGCGCTGGACTGGTATGTCTGTTTATTCTGTTAAGATTTATTAATGGGTACGGCGATCCAATCCCGTGGGAGGAGCAAAAAAGAGGCGATGTTTTTTCGTTTCTATCGTTTATAAACATCAATAAGTACCCGCCTTCACTGGATTTTCTTTGCGTGACCATTGGCGGAGGAATGATCATGCTGGCACTGTTTGAAGGGGTAACAAGCAAGATCACCAGCATCTTCAGGGTCTATGGTCGCGTGCCCATGTTCTATTATATCCTGCACTTCTACCTGATCCACCTTTTGGTTGTGATCGCGTTTTATGCGCAAGGGTTTCCCAATAGTAAGATTGTTACGTCTGATTCACCATTTTTTTTCCGGCCAAGTGAATTTGGATATAGCCTCGGGATCGTGTATTTGATATGGCTTTTTGTGGTGATCGTTTTATATCCTTTATGCAAGAAGTATGACCAATATAAGACGGCTAATGTAAAGGATAAATGGTGGCTGAGCTACTTATGATAAGAACCAAATCCCAGGATCCAGGATCCAAATAAATTTCAAAGCTTAGATTACAAACTCTAAACCAATTTCCGGTTTGAATTTTCTTTGGTTCTTGTGATGCTTCTTGGTTCTTGAGATTTAGTTCTTGGTTCTTCTGAATAGTTCTTTTTCTTTTACTTCAACTTACTTTTAATCTCTTGCAATTTCAAAAGTGCTTCAACCGGCGTGAGGCGATTGATGTCGAGGCCCTCCAGTAATTTTCTTATTTCGTCAAATGTTTCCGTATGAACATCGAAAATGGAGAGCTGCATTTGCGGTAGCGACAGGCGTTTGATTTTAGAAGAGATATTTTCCTGGTCGCCTGCGGAATTTTCATTTTGTTCGTCGCCGACATGCATAGACTCCAGTTGCGTTAAGATTTCATTGGCCCTGCTGATCAGTGCGGGTGGCATGCCCGCCATTTTCGCAACATGAATACCAAAGCTATGTGTGCTGCCGCCCGGCGCTAATTTTCGAAGAAAGATGATTTTATTTCCTACTTCTTTATTGGTGATATGAAAATTCTTCACCCTTGGAAGTTTTTCCTGCAGCTCATTCAATTCGTGATAATGCGTCGCAAATAATGTAATGGGGCGCTGTGCCGTGTTATGAAGATATTCGGCAATGCTCCAGGCAATAGAAATACCATCATAGGTTGAGGTACCGCGCCCGATCTCATCCAGCAATATCAGGCTTTGCGCAGTGACGTTATTGATGATGGAGGCAGTTTCATTCATTTCAACCATAAAGGTGGACTCGCCACCACTGAGATTATCAGAAGCGCCGACACGCGTGAATATTTTGTCGGTAAGTGAAATTCTTGCTTCTGAGGCAGGAACGAAACTTCCGATATGGGCCATCAGGGTAATCAGGGCTGTTTGCCGGAGCAATGCACTCTTACCACTCATATTTGGGCCGGTGAGAATAATTATTTGTTGATCGGTCTTGTTGAGCACAAGATCGTTATGAATATAACTTTCACCAGGCGCCAGGTTTCGCTCTATTACCGGGTGGCGGCCTTCTTTTACCATCCATTCTTCACCCGTATGAAGCGTAGGCTTCTTGTAATGATAGTGTATGGCATTTGTAGAAAACGAGCATGTACAATCAAGAACTGCCACGATGTTCCCATTGCTTTGCGCCGGGGCAAGGTAATCGTTCAGTTCGTTTAATAATGATTCATACAATTGGAGCTCCAGCGCCAGTATTTTTTCTTCGGCCCCGGTTATTTTTTCTTCATAGTCTTTTAGCTCGGGGGTTATGAACCGTTCTGCATTTGAAAGCGTTTGCTTGCGCATCCATTCGGGCGGAACTTTATTTTTGTGAAGGTTTGTTACTTCCAGGTAATAACCGAATACATTGTTGAAGCCTATTTTTAACGAATTGATGCCCGTTTTTTCGATTTCCTGCTGTTGCAGCAATACGAGGTATTCTTTGCCGCTTTGCGATATATTCCTGAGTTCATCTAATTCCTCACTCACACCTCTCATAATCATTCCGCCGTTTGAAGTGAGTGCAGGCGGGTTTTCGATGATTTCTTTGAATATTTTTTCAGCGATATATGGACAGGGATTCAATGCATCGCCCAGCCGTTTCAAATATTCATTTGTTGAATTCGTGCATAGTTTTTTGATGATATCAACCTGGTGAAGGCCTCTCGCCAGTTGAAGTACTTCCCTTGGATTGATTTTTTTTGCGGGAATCTTTGAAACGAGTCGTTCGATATCCCCGCATTGTTTAATGGAATGCGAGATCTTGTTGCGAAGGTCCGTTTCCTTTATAAAAAATTCCACCAAGTCGAGGCGTTCATTTATTATGATGATGTCCTTCAATGGAAAAATGATCCATCGTTTCAGCAATCTTGCTCCCATGGGAGACACCGTATTATCTAAAACGCTGAGCAATGTATGGTTGCCCTCGCCCGCTGCGGCAATCAATTCCAGGTTTCTTATCGTAAAGCGATCCATCCACAAAAAATCATCGCGGTCGATTCGTTGTATTGAAACGATATGCTGGAGATTGGGGTGCTCGGTGTCTTTCAGATAGTGCAAAACAGCAGCGGCGGCAACCAGCCCATATGTGAGATCATCTACACCAAATCCCTTCAGTGAATGAGTCTGGAAATGTTTTAATAAAACCTCCAGCGCATAATTTGAATCAAAGGCCCACTCATCGAGCGTGTACGTGTACATTTTGCCACCAAAATATTCCTTGAAGATCTTCTGTTTGTTGCGCTGGAATACGACTTCTGCGGGCCGGAAACTTTGCAGTAATTTGTCGGCATATTCGCGGTCACCTTCAGCGATTAAGAATTCACCCGTGGATACGTCAAGGAATGACAGGCCATAATGTTCGTTTTCTGCAAAATGGATTCCTGCTAAAAAATTATTGCTTCGGTGTTCGAGCAATTTATCATTGGTGGTTGTTCCGGGAGTAACCATTTCGGTAACTCCTCTCTTTACAACTCCCTTTGCCATCTTTGGATCCTCAAGCTGGTCGCAGATAGCAACCCGGTAACCTGCTTTTACAAGCTTGTGCAGATACGCATCCAGGGCATGGTGGGGAAAGCCGGCGAGTTCGAGAGACGAGGCAGCCCCGTTATTGCGTTTGGTCAAAGTAATGCCCAACACCTGTGAAGCCAGGATTGCGTCCTGTCCAAAGGTTTCATAAAAGTCTCCAACCCGAAACAACAAAATAGCATCCGGGTATTTCTGCTTGATCGCCCGGTGCTGCTGCATCATAGGAGTTTCCTCAACTTTCGTTTTCCCCATTTATTATTACTTCTTCTGAAGAGTCGCAAATTTAAGGAAGTGTCAAGGGAACTAATCTTTTTAAAACCGGACGTGCATAAATAATAATAACGCGATGGTTTCCGTTAAACTTGACGACCGGACGCCGGATATTTGTGTTAGTAACAGATTTCCCGCACAACTGAAAATTATTTGAATAAATAGCCATTATGAAGAAAATTATCAAAGGAACGCTGATCGTCCTGGTGTCGGTCATTGGTTTATGCATTGCCTATGCTTTTATTTCCGGGAGAACCTACCTGTTTAAGGCGGTTTATTATAATTATGCCGGCATCGATGACTATAAAATCTTTGATAATAACACCGTAAGGACAGGAAGTGGACAGCCATGGCCGGTGTCGGCATCCTATAATAAGTTTAATTGCCCGGATTCGCTGGGTCAACTGCTCACGGGCATCAAAACCGTTGCCCTGCTTGTGATAAAAAACGATTCGCTGCTTTACGAAAAGTATTGGGATAGTTACAGCGATTCATCCTGGTCCAATTCTTTCTCCATGGCCAAAAGTATCACCAGTTTATTAATCGGTGTCGCCATCAAGGAAGGAAAAATAAAGTCCGTAGATGAACCGGTGAGTGATTTTCTTCCTGAATTTAAAGATGGCCTGGCGGCAAAGTTGAAGATAAAAGACCTGCTCACAATGAGCAGTGGCAGCAACTGGGATGAAGCTTATGCGAATCCTCTTTCGATTACCACTGAATCCTATTATGGTGGTGACCTCTATAAGACAGCGACAGGCGTTCGGATTGTTACGGAACCAGGCACCCGGCATTCCTACAAATCGGGGGACACGGAGTTGCTGGGTCTTATTCTTCAAAAAGCCACCGGGAAATCAATGAGTGAATATGCATCGGAAAAATTATGGCAACCATTGGGTGCAGAACACCCGGCTCTGTGGAGTTTGGATAAAGATAACGGCAATGAAAAAGCATTTTGCTGCTTCAACAGCAATGCCCGCGACTTTGCAAGGATTGGCCAGCTCATGCTTGACAGCGGACGATGGAAAGGAAATACAATTATTGATTCGGTTTACTATTTGCAATCAATCACGGCATGCCATAAACCCGATGATGATGGG
>Ga0310810_10005598_pt1 | contig 14083 bp, 11 predicted proteins | sample NCmetagenome_FD_207641 | JGI IMG/M metagenome (GOLD analysis project Ga0310810, IMG submission 207641) | Soil microbial communities from experimental microcosm in Duke University, North Carolina, United States - NC | ecosystem: Engineered > Artificial ecosystem > Soil microcosm > Unclassified ... | reverse complement strand
CCGTTTCGGTTTCACTGAAATCCTTTCGAAGGTCTCCGTCGCCGGATCGCCGGCGGCTTCGAGCGTCGCCGTCTCCGCCTTCAGTTCGTCCTCGAGCGCCTGGCGCTGGTCGTTGATCGCCTGCACGTTCTCCTGTGCGCGCGCAATGTCTTCGGACTCTTTCATCGTCCGGCCCATCCCGCGTGCAGCCGTCGTCGCCTTGCCGATCGTACTGGCGGACATCGCCTTGCGTCCCATCAGCGCACCCACGAGTGTGGCGCCGACCGAGATCATCGTCTGCAGTTTCTGGCCGCTCGCCTGCTCCGATTCGCGCTCCACCGACTGCTGGGCCCGGCGCAGCTTCTCGTCGAGCGCCGCCAGGCGAGGGGCGTACTTCTTCCGAAGCGTTTCGAGCGCGCGATCGCGACCCTCACGCGAAGCCTGTTGAAGCCGCGCGCGGAAGTCGCGCTCGGATTCGTCCGGGCGCGACAGCTCACCGGTCGAGGGGCTTCGCAGCACGTCCAGCGACGCCTTCGTTGTGACCGAGGTGACGAACTGCTTCGACCAGGCGTCGTAGTTCTTCGCCTTGAGGGCAGGCGCAGGTACCTGCGCGAAGGCCGCTTCGTCGGGTGCGTCGCGCTCGAGCATCTCCGGCGCAAGGTCTATCTCCGCCTGCGCGTCCCAGTCGACGGCGACGGCACCGTCGCCAATCGGAGTCGTCCAGGTGACCAGCTTCGTCACATCGACCTTTGACTTCGGATCCAGGAACCGTACGTTGGCCGCACCGTACAACACCGGCGTCAGCGGAACCTTGCCGCCGGTTGCATCGGGTGAGAAGAACTGCGGGACTTCTGGCGGGATGATCGGTCGCGTCGCGGCAGTTGCGACGGGGCGACTCAGAGAGGCGGCGGCTGTCGCCGAAGCGGAAGGCACCGGTCCGGCCGCAGTCGCTGCAGTGGTTGCGGGTGCAGCCGCCTGGCGGTTCGACGTCAGACGCTTGATCTCCTCCCGTCCGAGCGGACCGCGCAGATACGAGAGCGCCCACCGCGACTGGAACAGCGTGAGCCGATCCTCGTGCACGTTGCGCATGAGGAAGACGCGCGCGCCGAGGCTCGATAGCAGCCGGTCGATCTCCGTGCGGTCGAAACCGGTATGGTCGCTCGCGCCTTCGAGCCCGTCGAGCAGTCGCGCCTTGTCGCGCTCGGTCTGCAGACGTCCGAGCCACCATGTGCCGATGTTCGAGAGTCCCTTGTAATCGAGGTCGACCGGGTTCTGCGTCGCAAGCACAACAGACACGCCAGCCGCCCGTCCCTGTTTCAGCAGGGTGAGCAGGGGACCCTTGGACGGCGGATTCGCCGTCGGCGGAAAGAACCCGAAGATTTCGTCCATGTACACCATGGCCCGCAGGCTCGAGGTACCGCTCTGTGTCCGCATCCAGCCGGCGACCGCGTTGAGAAGCAGCGCGACGAAGAACATGCGCTGCGAGTCGTCAAGGTGCGCGATGGAGAAGATCGACACGCGCGGCTTGCCGGAGGCTGTGCGGAAGAACGCGGCGACGTCGAGCGGCTCGCCCTGCGTCCACACCTCAAAACCCGGTGATGCGATGAGCGAGTTGATCGTCATCGCGAGCTGAACCCGGTCCTTGGCCGGATAGAAACTCTCGAGATCGATCACGCCGATGCGCGTCATCGGCGGCTGCTGGATCCGCTGGATCAGCGTCGCGATGTCAGGGCTCTCTCCGGCCTGCCACGCCGCAAGCAGGATTGTCGTCAGCAGGATGTGCTCGCGGCTCTTCAGCGGCTCAGCATCGACACCGGCAAGCGCGAGCAGGCTCGACACGGTAGTCTGCGCCCTTTCACGCACGAGCTCGGCCTCGTCGGACGCTGGCTTGCCGAGCGACGTCAACACCGAAACCGGAACACCGGCCGTGCTGCCCGGCGTGTAAATCGTGAAATCGGCTGCATCGCGGAGCCGCTGGATGCGCGCCCCGTCCTGTCCCCAGTCAGCCAGCCCCTTCTTCCACCGCTCAGCCTGATCGGCGGCAAACGCCCCCACGTCCAGGCCTGCCCGGCGGGCATCGTCTTCGTTCACCCAGGGACGGAAGTCGTCCGGCCGGAGATCGGGAAACGTCAGCAGGAGATTGGTGAGGTCGCCTTTCGGATCGATCACGATGACCGGCACCGAATCGATGATCGCTTCCTCGATGACCGCAATGCCGAGTCCGGTCTTGCCGCTTCCCGTCATGCCGACGCAGAGCGCGTGCGTGACGAGATCGCGCGAGTCGTAGAGCACGAGATCGTCTGTCGTCTTCTTTGTGTCCGGGTCGAAACGCCGGCCGAGATAAAGAACGCCTAGCTTTTCGTAGTCGCTGGTCGCTGGAGGCATGGTGGCGATTGTAGTAGGTGCCGCTCGTCACGCGGCGTCACGTGTCACCCGAGGGCTTCTTGCCGGTCTAACGACGCAAGGTATGGGCATGAGACGAACCGGTCCTGCACTGCTGCTCGCGATTGCACTGGCCTCGGGGGGTGTCATCCGCTCCAACGCCGCGGCCCAGACCTCGGACTCGAGCCTCGCGCTTCATGTGTTGAACAGGATCACGTTCGGGCCTCGACCCGGCGATCTCTCACGGGTTCAGCAGCTTGGAGTGGATAAGTACATCGACCAGCAGTTGCATCCCGAGCGAATCGACGACAGTGAGATGTCCCGTTACCTTGATGGTTTCCAAACGCTGCGCCTCAGCTCGTCCGAGATTGCCGAGCGCTATGAAATTCCGGCGCTGCAGGAGCGGCGGCAGCGCCAGCAGGCCGCGGGCAAACAGGGGAACGACCAGCAGGTCGCGGGAAGCCAGCCGGCCGACATGCCCCGTCCGCAGGATGCCGCGATGGATCCGGAACGTCAGCGCGCGAACCTGCCGCTCGTCGAGCTGTCGCAACAGAAGATCGTGCGCGCGGTCTACAGCGATCGCCAGCTGCAGGAAGTGCTGACCGATTTCTGGTTCAACCACTTCAACGTCGACGCGCGCAAGGGTCCTGCGCGGTACATGCTGACTGAGTACGAACGCGACGCGATTCGTCCTCACGTCCTCGGCCACTTTCGAGATCTGCTCGGCGCGACGGCAAAGAGCCCCGCGATGTTGTTCTATCTCGACAACTGGATGAGCGCAGATCCCAACGGTCCGCATCTCGATCGCGCACGTCCCGCGATGCGCAGATTCGGAGCAGCCGGAGGTGGCCAGGCACGCGCAAGGCGTCCCCTTCCGCAAGCCCCGTCGGCCGGCAATCAGCCGACGCAGAAACGTCCGATGGGGCTGAACGAAAACTACGGCCGCGAACTGCTCGAACTGCACACGCTCGGCGTCGACGGAGGCTACACGCAGAAGGACGTGACGGAAGTCGCCCGCGCCTTCACCGGGTGGACCATCGAGAACCCGCGGCGCGGCGGCAGCTTCCGCTTCGCGCCCGCGCTTCACGATGACGGAGAGAAGATGGTCCTCGGCCACCGCATCAAGGCTGGAGGCGGTGAGCACGACGGCGAAGAGGTTCTCGACATCGTCGCCTCGCATCCCGCCACAGCTCGATTCATCTCGACCAAGCTGGCGCGCCGGTTCGTGAGCGACAACCCTCCTGACGCGCTTGTCGATCGGATGGCGTCCACGTTCACGAAGAGCAACGGCGATCTGAGAGCCGTCATGACGGTGCTGCTGGAGTCGAAGGAATTCCGGGCGCCGGATGTCGAGCGGGTGAAGATCAAGAACCCGTTTGAGTTCATCGTTTCGTCGCTCCGCGCGACCGGCGCCACCATCGACGATGCGCGGCCGCTCGTCCGGTCGATGCAGCAACTCGGGATGCCGCTGTACCAGTGTCAGCCACCAACCGGCTACAAGGACAGTGCTGATACCTGGGTAAACACCGGCGCACTCGTGAACCGCATGAACGTGGCGCTCACGTTGACGAGCGGGCGAACGCCCGGTGTCATCGTGCCGGTTGCCGCGGAGCCGATAGCGCTCGTCGGCGACGTGTCGGACACGACGCGAGCGACGATTGCCAAGGCACAGACTCCACCGCAGGCGATGGCATTGGCGTTGGGCTCGCCGGAATTCCAGCGACGCTGATGGCGTGCAGAGAGCTCGGCATCGGGGAGACGCGAACATGTTGAATCGCAGAGCATTCTTGCGGGATGGCGCGTTTGCGCTGGTCAGTCTCGGGTTCGCGCCTTCGTTCCTGCAACGCACGGTATCCGCCGCCGGACCCCGCGCGAGGGACAAGCGCCTCATCGCCATCTTTCAGCGCGGTGCAGTCGACGGCTTGAGCGTGATCGTTCCCTACGGCGAAGCCGACTACTACAAGCTCAGGCCGAGCATTGCGCTCGGTCGCCCGGGCAATGCCGCCGACGCTGTTGTCGACATGAACGGCTTCTTCGGATTCAATCCGCGGCTCGCTCCGCTCGCGCCGATCTGGCGACGCGGAGATCTCGCGGTCGTCCACGCGTGCGGATCGCCCGATTCCACGAGGTCGCACTTCGACGCGCAGGACTACATGGAAACGGCAACACCAGGCGTGAAGAGCACACCGGACGGCTGGCTGAACCGGTACCTGCAGGTGAAGGAGGCGGAACGCGCGAGTTCATTTCGCGCCGTCGCGCTGACGCCGCAGATGCCGCGCATGCTGCAGGGTCGCGCGTCGGCCGTTGCCATGAGCCAGATCGCGCAGTTCGGCCTGCGGTCTGAAAGCATGAACGCGGGGTTCGAGGCTCAGTACGAAGCGGCCGCCGACCGTGTGTTGAACGGCACTGGACGCGAAGCGTTCGACGCGATGAAGACGCTCAAGTCGGCCGACCCCGCGCGGTACCAGCCGGAGAACGGCGCCAGCTATCCGCAATCGGCGTTCGGCCAGGCGCTGAAACAGATCGCACAGCTTTCGAAGGCGGATGTCGGCCTGGAGGTGGCGTTCGCCGAACTGGGCGGATGGGACACGCACGTCAACCAGGGCTCAGCTCAAGGTCAGCTCGCCGCGCGGCTCGACGACTTCGCGCGTGCAATCGCAGCGCTCGTCAGCGACCTCGGTGAGCGTATGGCCGACACCGTGGTGCTCACGATGTCCGAGTTCGGCCGCGCCGTGACAGAGAACGGCAACAGGGGCACCGACCACGGCCACGGCAACGCGATGATGGTGATTGGCGGTGGGGTTCGTGGAGGGAAGGTTTACGGCCGATGGCCGGGACTCGCAGCCAGCCAGCGGTACGACGGCCGCGACCTCGCGGTCACCACCGACTTCCGCAACGTCTTCGCGGAGGTCGTTGTTCGCCACCTGGGGGTGAGCGATCCGGCCGCGATATTCCCCGGGTTTGCGGTCAATGCCGGGAATTATCCGGGGCTGTTCGCGATCTGAGCGATAATCACTCCCCTGATGGCTGACAAGGAAAAGCGCGAACTGGGCGACGCCCTCGGCATGGTCGAAACCCGTGGGCTCGTGGGCATGATCGAAGCAACCGATGCCATGCTGAAGACGGCGAACGTCGAGTTCGTCAGCTGGCAGAAGGTCGACGCCGGCCTGGTGACTGCAATCGTGCGCGGCGATGTGGGTTCCGTGAAGGCAGCGACCGACGCTGGCGCTGCCGCGGCTCGTCGCGTCGGCGAACTCGTCGGCGTGCACGTCATTCCGCGTCCTGCCGACGATCTCGAGAAGGTGTTTCCGATTTCGTAGACGCGTCCCGTCCGTGCAGTTCTGACTTCTGACTTCTCCGTTCTGAGGTCGCACCGATATCAGCGCTGTTCGCCTGTCTCGCGCGCGGCCTGGTCTGCGCGCTCAGCCCCCGCGAAATCCTTTTCGGTAACCCCACCTTCGCTGTGCGTCGAATACGAGACGGTTACCTTGCGATAGTTGATCGTCAGATCCGGATGATGGTCGGCGGCTTCAGCTCCCGGAACGAGCCGGCTGACAAACTCCACCGCTTCAGGAAATCCAGCAAAGGCGAACTGGCGGACAATGGCGGAGTCCTTGCGGGACCAGCCTGACAGTGCGCGGAGCCGTTCTCCGATCTCGTCGTTCGACAGCACAGCCATAGTGAGACTCCTTCACGCATCGGGACGCCGCGCTCTCACCTCGTCGAGCTGCGCGCGCGCGGCATTCACCGACTCGAGAGATAGGCGCGCGGCTTCGGTCGAGTCGTCCTCTGGCGTAGCAAACGCGGCGCCGGCGAGTGCCCGGTGATAGGTCCGCTCCGCCTGCTGCAGCGCTTCCAACGCCTGCGTGTGCTCGTCCTGCCACTCGAGCCAGGCAGAAAGGCGGCGCTGAGCGCTTTCAGGGTCGGAGCCGACGGTCTCGATGCCGAAACGCTCGCTGGTGTCGGCGCGAACCGCGTGAGCCGTGAACTGCCCATCGCGCTCAACGGTAACAATCCGGTAGGTCGCAGATCCGATCGTCAGTTCCATGAGACGGCCTGGTTGCTAGAGTCTGCCGAATCTTGCAGGCGCTGTGTAAGCCATCGCGGGATCCGGCCCACCGCCGAGCATGGCATCGGCAACGAGCTCCGCCGTGAGCGGAGCGAGCAGCACGCCGTTCCGGTAGTGACCCGTGGCGTACATCAGGCCGGGGACGACTTCCGACCAGCCGATGATCGGCAGAGGATCGGGGCTGCCGGGACGCAAACCCACGCGAACGTCCACGAGCGTCGCCGCCCAGGCCTCGGGCAGCAGATCACACACCGCATCGAGCAGTTGCCGCGCGCCAGCGACAGTCGGCCGTTCATCGAAGCCGGCGCTTTCGACCGTTGCGCCGACCAGCAACGTGCCGTCGCGCCACGGCACGAGATAGCACCGCTCGTCCCAGATGATGCGCGCGATGTGGGATGCTTCCCATCCCAGATGCAACAGCTGTCCGCGAACCGGAGTCACCGGCACCGGCGGCGTGGCGCCAGCAATCTCGATCTGTCCTGACCACGCGCCGGCGGCGAGCACGACCGTGCCCGCGTGGATGCGGCCGCGGCCCGTATCGATGTCGACACCGTTCACGCACGACGCGATCCGGTGCGCGGGCGCCGGTTCCAGGAAAGTGGCTCCGTGCCGTTCGGCCGCGGCGACCAGGGCGCGCGTCGTCTCGGGCGCGGAAATCAATCCCTGGTCCGGTATCAGCAGACCGCCAAAGATGTCGGGCGCGAGATTCGGTTCGTAGGCGCGTGCTTCGGCAGGCGAAAGCGTTGCCGATCGCACACCAATCGCTTCGAGCTGGCGATGGGTGGCGGCGAAGGTCGCGATCGACTCCTCGGCACGCGCGATGTGCAGCGTGCCCGAGCGGTCGTAGCCGATGTCGATGCCGCTTTCGGTTTCCAGGATCCCGACAAATTCGTCGAAGAGGCCGAGGCTGCGCGCGCCGAGTTCGAGGAGCGGACCGCCTTCGCCGGCCTCGGTGTAGGGCGCGAGCATGCCGCCTGACGCCTGGGTGGCGCCCTCCCCCGGCATCCGGGCGTCCAGCACCGAGACGTCGGCGCCGCGCCGGGCGAGTTCGGCCGCGATCGCGCAGCCGATAATCCCGGCGCCCACGACAACGACGTCGCTCGATCGGGCCACGTCTCGCATCTTACGTTAAGATCAGCGAAGCCTGCCGCGCCTCCGGTCCGCGGGCGCTCCGTAAGAGCTGTCTCATCCCAGGGACCCGAAGGTTCGCTGTTACAGATATGCGAAAACTGCTCGTCGCCAACCGCTCGGAGATCGCAATCCGCTGCTTCCGCGCTGCCACGGAACTCGGCATGCAGACGGTCGCGATCTACAGCCACGAAGATCGCTTTTCGCTGCATCGGTTCAAGGCCGATGAGGCGTTCCTCATCGGACCGCCTCAGGGCGGCGAACCGGTGCGGTCGTACCTGAACATCGCGGCGATCATCGCGGTGGCGAAAGAACAGGGCGTCGACTGCATCCACCCGGGCTACGGATTCCTCTCCGAGAACGCCGCCTTCGCCCGAGCGTGCGAGGAGGCGGGCATCCAGTTCATCGGACCGACGCCCGATCACCTCGAAGCGTTCGGCGACAAGACGTCGGCAAAAAAGCTGGCCCACGCTGCAGGTGTTCCCACAGTGCCCGGGACCGAGGACGCGATCGCTGATCCCGATCAGGTCGAAGCCGCCGCGGCAGCGATCGGTTTCCCCTTGATGATCAAGGCGAGCTACGGCGGCGGCGGACGCGGGATGCGCGTCGTGCAAAACGCTGAGGAACTCCCGGGCAAGCTTGCGGAAGCGCAGCGCGAGGCGGGTGCCGCCTTCGGACGGCCTGAGGTATTTCTTGAACGCTACATCGCACGGGCCAAGCACATCGAGGTGCAGATCCTCGGCGATGCCCATGGCAACCTCGTGCATCTGTGGGAGCGCGACTGCTCGGTCCAGCGGCGCCACCAGAAAGTGGTGGAGATTGCGCCGAGCATCAATCTTCCTGAAGACCTTCGCACACGGATCTGCGACGCGGCTGCCACCCTGTGCCGGTCCGTCGGCTACCGCAGTGCGGGCACCGTCGAGTTCCTGCTCGACGTCGACCGCAACGAGTTTTTCTTCATCGAAGTGAATCCACGCATCCAGGTCGAACACACGGTGACGGAGGTCGTGACCGGAATCGACCTGGTCCGCAGCCAGATCCTGGTCGCCGACGGACACCGACTGCACGAAGCGCCGCTGAACATTCCCACGCAGGACAACGTCGAGCATCGCGGCGTCGCGATGCAGTGCCGCGTCACCACCGAGGATCCGGAACGCAACTTCACGCCCGACTACGGTCGCATCACCACCTACAGATCGGCGGGCGGCTTCGCCGTGCGTCTTGACGGCGGCAACGGCTTTGGCGGTGCGGTCATCACGCCCTATTTCGACTCGCTCCTCGTGAAGGTCACCACGTGGGGATCTTCGCTCGAAGAGGCGGGCCAGCGCGCCGACCGCGCGCTGCGCGAGTTCCGCATCCGCGGCGTGAAGACGAACATCTCGTTCCTGCTGAACCTGATCGAACATCCGACGTTCAAGTCGGGCGAAGCCACCACGACGTTCATCGACCAGACGCCGGCGCTGTTCCGGTTCCGGCAGAACCGCGATCGCGCGACGAAAACGCTCTCCTATCTCGGCGACGTCATCGTGAACGGCCGGTCCGACGTGAAAGGCGCGTTCGACAGGCTGAAAAAGTTGCCGGTGCCGGTGGCGCCTCCAGTTCCGCTCGGCGTCCAGCCGCCTGCTGGTACGCGCCAGAAACTGCAGGAGCTCGGTCCCGAGAAGTTCGCCGAGTGGGTTCGACAGGAAAAGCGTCTGTTCATCACGGACACGACGCTGCGTGACGCGCACCAGTCGCTGCTGGCGACGCGCGTGCGCACCTACGACATGCTGCAGGTTGCGGACGCCATCGCGCGGCTCACACCGAACCTGTTCAGCCTCGAGATGTGGGGCGGCGCGACCTTCGATACGTCGATGCGCTTCCTGCAGGAGGATCCGTGGCAGCGGCTCTCGGAACTGCGCCAGCGCATTCCGAACATCCTGTTCCAGATGCTGCTCCGCGCCAGCAACGCCGTCGGCTACACCACGTATCCCGACAACGTGGTTCGCGCGTTCGTGAAGCGAAGTGCGGAAGCCGGCATCGACGTGTTCCGCATCTTCGACTCGCTGAACTCGACGTCGAACATGCAGCTGGCCATCGAGTCGGTGCGCACCGACACGAACGTCATCTGCGAGGCGGCGATCTGCTACACCGGCGACATCCTCGATCCGAACAGGACGAAGTACTCGCTGAAGTACTACATCAAGCTCGCCCGGGAACTGGTCCGCATGGGCACACACATGCTCGCCATCAAGGACATGGCCGGTCTGTGTAAACCGTACGCCGCATACGCGCTCGTGAAGGCGCTCCGCGAGGAAGTCGGACTCCCCATACACTTCCACACGCACGACACCAGCGGCATCAACTCTGGCAGTGTGCTTCGCGCCTCGGACGCCGGTGTTGACATCGCAGACGCAGCGCTCGCGTCGCTCGGTGGGTTGACCAGCCAGCCGTGCCTCAACAGCATCGTCGCCGCGCTGCGTTACACCGACCGCGACACGGGCCTCGATCAGGTTGCGCTGGACGATCTGAGCCGCTACTGGGGAGCCGTCCGCGAGCTCTATTACCCGTTCGAAGAAGGCTTGAAAGCGCCCGGACCCGACGTCTACCAGCACGAAATGCCGGGCGGCCAGTACACGAACCTTCGACAGCAGTCGAAGAGCCTCGGACTCGAGAGCCGCTGGCCGGACGTGTGCGAAGCCTACGCCACAGCCAATCGTCTCGTCGGCGACATCGTGAAGGTCACGCCGTCGAGCAAGGTCGTCGGCGATCTCGCCCTTTTCCTCGTCACGAACAAACTGTCGGCCGACGACGTGATGAACGCGACGACGCCTCTCAGCTTTCCGCGCAGCGTCGTCGAGATGATGCAAGGACTGCTCGGAGAGCCGGAAGGCGGATGGCCGAAACCGTTCCAGGACATCGTCCTGAAGTCGGCCCACGCCCAGCCGATCGTCGGACGGCCTGGGGCTTCGATGCCGCCTGCGGACTTCGCTGCCGCAGCGAAAGAGATCCAGGCGAAGACGCAGCGTGAGCCCTCGGACGAGGACGTGCTGTCGTACCTGCTCTATCCCCAGGTATTCCTCGACTATCAGAAGCACGTCGCACAGTTCGGCGACACCTCCACGATCCCGACGTCAAACTTCTTCTACGGCATGCAGCCGGGCGAGGAAGTGTCGAGCGAAATCGAACGCGGCAAGACGCTGATCATCAAATTCCTGACGATGGGCGAAGTGCGCGAGGACGGCACGCGCACCGTGTTCTTCGAACTGAACGGGCAGCCGCGCGCCGTCAGCGTCGTCGATCGCTCGGTCTCGGCGACCGTGAAGCGTCATCCGAAGGCCGACCCCGACAACGCCGCGCACATCGCCTCGCCGATGCCAGGCAAGGTGTCGTCGGTTGCCGTGCGCACGGGGCAGGCGGTGAAGAAAGGCGAACGGCTGCTCTCGATAGAGGCGATGAAGATGGAGACTGCGGTCTACAGCCCGCGCGACGGCAAGGTCGGCGAGATTCACGTCGAGGCCGGATCGGCCGTCGAACCGCGCGACCTCCTGCTCGTGCTGCTCGACTGAAGTCGGGACGTCGAGGGCTGGCCGTGAACGCACCGAGTCAACCGGCCCCATTCACCGTCGCCGTCGTCGATGACGACTCCACTGCGACCACGCTGCTCTCTCGCATCCTCTCGCGCGCCGGCCACACTGTCGTCGTGTTCACCAGTGGTGAGGAACTGCTCCAGCAACCGAGCCTCTCAGAGGTCGACATCGTCTGCCTGGACCAGGGACTGCCGGGCATCGACGGGCTCGAGACGCTGCGACGCCTTCAGTCCATCCGGCCTTCCCTTCCGGTGATTGTCTTCAGTGCATCTGCGGATGCGATCCGCGACGAGGCGCTTGCTGCGGGTGCGGTGGCGTGCGTGGACAAGACGAAGGGATGGAGTGGGGTGGGCGAGGCGATCGAGAACGCCCGGGGCCGAACTTAGAATTGAGAATTTGGAATTAAGAAGTTAATACCTGACATTTCGCGGCGACACAACACGCCGAGACTTAGGTCGCGACGTCGCCGCTGGACTTCACCGCGAGCGGCGGCTTGGCTTTTCTGACCGTGGACGTAAAGATCGCGACGAGCTCGTCCGCCTCACTCACCACATCCTGAATCTCACTTCGCTCCGCAAGCTCGCTCGCCGGAACGAGGCGCAGCCAGTAGTGGGTTTCGCGAGCTTCCCGAAGCACCAGGGACAGCTTACAAGCAAACTCGCGACGTGAATGGGCCGCGTGCGCCTCTTCGAAGTTAGCGCCGATCGAGGTTCCCGATCGAATCAGTTGATGGGCGAACTGGCGGTGAACAGTACCCCCGGCGGACAGTTTGCGGCAGACCTTAACGATGCGGCATGCGAACTGGAAGGTCCTTTGTCGAAGATCGTGACTTGCCATGCAGGCGTCGCCTTCATGTGTCGTGCCTGCAGCCGCGAAGGGTGGGTCAATCCGCGACGGCAGTCAAAACTCCGTGCAATGTGGCAAGTATTAACTTCTAAGTTCTCACTTCTAAGTTCTCAATTCCTCCAATCGTCAGCCGCCAATCCCGTGCTTCACCGCATACATCGCCAGCTCGAGCCGGCTCGACATGCCGGTCTTGTCGAAGATGATTGTCAGGTGGCGCTTGACGGTTTCTTCCGAGATCGAGAGTTTTTCGGCGATGTCCTTGTTTGACCGTCCTTCCACCACGGCATTGACGATTTCGAGCTGCCTCGCGGTGAGCGTGGCCACCGGATCGGCCGGCTGCAGACCGGCCGGTTCCGCCATCGCGTGGACGATGTCGGTGACGGTCTGATCGTTGAGCCAGTAGCGGCCGGCCATCACTTCGTGACAGGCGGTCGTCAGCCGTTCGGCGACGACGTCCTTCAGCAGGATGCCGCGCGCGCCGAGGCGGAGGACGTCGACGGTCTGGTGGCGATCGACGGTCGCGGCGAGCACGAGCGTGCACACGGACGGCGCAGTCGTCCGCAGTGCGCGCAGGACTTCGATGCCGGACATGTTCGGCATCGCGAGATCGAGAATCAACAGGTCCGGCGAGAGAGACTTCACCGCCGCGAGAGTGGTCTCTCCGTCACTGCACTCGCCGACGATGCGGAACTCCGGCGCGGAAGCCAGGATGTTCCGCACGCCAATGCGGACAACCGGGTGATCGTCAGCGATGAGAACCGTGAAGGGCGGCGCTGGTCGGTCAGGGGTCACGTCAGATCCACTCCCAGCTGCATCGCGGCCGCACGTCGCAGTGCGGTCAGGCGGCTCTCGAGGTCGTCGTACGTTCCGGAGCCGATGATCTCGCCGGCCGCAGCGCGTGCCTCGAGATCGGCGAAGAGGCGCGACATCATCACTGCGCCCACGATGCCGCTCGCGCCTTTTGCGCGGTGCGCATGGCGGCGTACTTCCTCTGGCGAGGTCGCCCGCCGCATGTCATCGCACGCCGTCGACGCATTCTCGAAATAGATCCGCAGGATTTCGGCGAGCGCCCCTCTGCCCTGTTCGGTGGAGGGGTCGCCAAGCGCAGCCGTCCGGCTGAAATCGATGGCGTCGGGTTCCACGGCTTCAGGCCCCCAGTTTCTCCTGCACGCGCGCAAGCAGGTCGTCGAGTTCGTCGACCAGCGCTGCGGCGGCCGCGGCGTCTCCGTTCTTTTCGGCGGATTCGAGGGCGCCGCCGAGGCGCGTCACCTCGGGAATGCCGTAGGCTGCCCCGGTCCCTTTGAGCTCGTGCGCGACGCGCCTGACGTGACTGAGATCGCGGGAGGCCATCGACCGTTTGAGATCGCGCACCTGGCGCCGCTTCTCGGTCACGTACTCCGGAATGAGATCGGCCATGAACGGCTCGACCTCGACACGCACGTCCGCATGAGAGTGGGCCGATGGTGCCACGGTCTCCACAGCCGCTGGCGAACCATCCGCCTGGTGCAGCGCAGACGCCACAATCGAGTGAAGCACACGCGCGGTCACAGGTTTGACGACGTGAGACGTGCAGCCCGCAGCAGCCGCTCTCGTCCGCGCCTCATCGTCTTCGCTGGCGGTGAGCGCGATGATGGGCACGAGTTGTCCGTCGCTGCGTTGCCGGATCGCCGCCGCCGTGGCGAACCCGTCGAGAACCGGCATGTTCATGTCGAGCAGCACGAGAGCAATCGGCTGCCTGGCGAACTGCTCGAGCGCTTCCTTGCCGTTGCGCGCGGTCACCACGCGACAGGTGCCGCGCAGCTGCTGCCTGACGAGTTGCCTGACGTGCGGTGAGTCGTCGGCGAGGAGGACCGCCGGGCGGGTATCGGCCCATTTCCTTACGGCGTCGGCGAGTCGAAGGCTGTCCGCCGGGACTTTGATGAACTCGTTGATGCCGGCACCAGCGCAGCGTTCACGCAAATCGTTGGCCGGGTCCCGGCAGAAAGCGACGAGAGGGACCGGCTCTTCGTCGCGGAGCTGCTCGGCGGCTCGAATGGCGATGGCCGTGTTGAGGCTGTCGAACGCTGGCGGCTTCACGGCCAGCACGATGACGTCGTAGCGCATGCCAGCC
>Ga0310810_10005597_pt1 | contig 14084 bp, 12 predicted proteins | sample NCmetagenome_FD_207641 | JGI IMG/M metagenome (GOLD analysis project Ga0310810, IMG submission 207641) | Soil microbial communities from experimental microcosm in Duke University, North Carolina, United States - NC | ecosystem: Engineered > Artificial ecosystem > Soil microcosm > Unclassified ... | reverse complement strand
GCCAACTACCACACCGACGGCCACGGCCGCCCGTACCCCCTGCGCACGCACCCGCAGATCCTCGGGCACGAGATCGCCGGCGTCGTCGAGGAAGTCGGCCGCGATGTGGACGACGTCGCGCCGGGCGACCGAGTGATCGTCGACCAGGGGCGCACCTGCGTCAGCGAGCACCGGGAGCCGATCTGCGAGTACTGCCGCTCGGGCGATTCGCATCAGTGCGAGTACTACGCGGAGCATGGAATCACCGGCCCGCCGGGCGGCTTCGCCGAGTTCGTCACCGTTCCCGCCGCGAACACGGTGCGCATCGAGTCCGACCTGCCGTCGCTCGACGCCGCGCTCGCCGAGCCGCTCGGCTGCATCGTGCACTCGAGCGATCTGATCGCGCGTGCCACGGCGCGCTATCCGCTCGGCCGGCCGGGCGAGCGCCACGGCGTGCGTTCCATCCTGATCTGCGGCGGCGGCCCCGCCGGTCTGCTGTTCACGCAGTACCTGCGCGGCGTGCTCGGCTTCGAGGGCACGCTGCTCCTCGCCGAGCCGAACGCCCGGCGCCGCGAGCTCGCCCGCAACTTCGGCGCCGACCCCATCGATCCGTCGAGCGAGGATCTCATCGACGCGGTGGCCGAGCGCACCAGCGGCCGCAGAGCCGAACTGCTCATCGAAGCGACCGGCTCGGGAGCGCTCGTCGCGACGATCCCGTCCCTCGTGCGCAAGCAGGCCACGGTGGTGCTGTACGGCCACGGCCACAGCGGGGTCGGGCTCGGCGTGCTCAACCCGCTCCAGTTCATGGAACCGACGTTCGTCTCGCCGGCGGGCGCGTCGGGGGCGCGTCGCGACGACCGCCGGCCGGTCACCTACGTTCGCGCACTTCAGCTCGTGGAGCGGCGCGCCGTGGACGTCGCCTCGCTCGTGACGCATCGCTACGACTCGCTCGACGCCGTTCCCTCGGCGTTCGGCGGCGATCACCGCAAGCCCGACTACGTGAAGGGGGTCGTGCTCCTCTAGCTCTGCTGGCCGGCTGCGCCGAGCCGTACATTCCGCCGATCCACGCTCGTCGACTCTGTGACGCTGGAGACTTCCGTTGAACACGTCTCGACTCGCCGTCGCCGCCCTGACCCTCGCGCTCCCTCTCGCCGCCTGCCGTGACAGCGGCTCGAAGGGGGCCGCGGGTGGATCGGGGAAGGCCCTCACGATCGCCGTCATCCCGAAGGGGACGACGCACGAGTTCTGGCGGAGCATCCACGCCGGCGCGGAGAAGGCGGCGCAGGAGCTCGCCGCGTCCGGCGACAGCATCCACATCATCTGGAAGGGACCGCTGCGCGAGGACGACCGCGAGCAGCAGGTCCAGGTGGTGGAGGGCTTCACCAGCCAGGGCGTCTCGGGCATCGTGCTCGCTCCACTCGACAACCGCGCCCTCGTGCGCCCGGTCGAGGAAGCGAAGAGTGCGGGCGTTCCCACGGTGATCATCGACTCGGGGCTCGAGAGCGACCAGATCGTGAGCTTCGTCGCCACCGACAACTACAAGGGCGGCGAGCTGTGCGCCGAGCGGCTCGGCTCCCTGCTCGGTGGCAAGGGGAAGGTGCTCGTGCTGCGCTATCAGGAGGGATCGGCGAGCACCACCGAGCGCGAGAAGGGGTTCATCGACAAGATGAAGTCGGCCTACCCGAACATCACGATCGTCTCCTCCGACCAGTATGCCGGCGCGACGCGCGAGACGGCGAAGCGCACGTCGGAGAACCTGCTCAACCGCTTCGGCAACGATCTCGCCGGCATCTTCACGCCGAACGAGTCGTCGACCGTCGGGATGCTTCTCGCCCTGCAGGACATCGACAAGGCGGGCAAGGTCCGCTTCGTCGGATTCGACGCGAGCCAGACGCTGCTCGACGCAATGCGCGCCCATCAGCTCGACGGCGTCGCCGTGCAGGATCCCGTCAAGATGGGCTACCTCGGCGTGAAGACCATGGTGGCGCATCTGCACGGGCAGCCCGTCGAGAAGCGGATCGACACGGGCGTCGCGCTCGTGACGCCGGAGACGATGGAGCAGCCGGCGATGAAGGAGCTGACCAATCCGCCGATCGACAAGTATCTGAAGGGCGAGTGACCGAAGGGCTGCGCGTCACCGGGATCGCGAAGCGCTACGGCGCGACGCTGGCGCTCGACGGCGTCGATCTCGCCGTGCGCCCCGGCGAGGTGCTGGCGCTGCTCGGCGAGAATGGGGCGGGGAAGAGTACGCTCATGAACGTCCTCTCGGGAGAGGTGCAGCCAGACGAGGGCGCGATGTGGCTCGACGACGCGCCGTACGCACCCGGTGCGCCCCTCGACGCACGGCGCCGCGGCGTCGCCCTGATCCACCAGGAGCTCTCGCTCTGCCCACATCTGTCGGTCACCGACAACGTGCTGCTCGGCAACGAGGTCGCGCGCCGAGGATGGATCGACCGGCGCGCCGCGCGAGCGCGGGCCCGCGCGCTCCTCGACGAGCTTCCACATCCCGACATCCGTCCCGACAAGCGCCTCGCCGACCTTCCGCTCTCGGCGCGACAGATCGTCGAGATCTGCCGTGCTCTCGCGGGCGACGCACGCGTGCTGCTCATGGACGAGCCGACGAGCAGCCTCCAGGGCGCCGACGTCGACCGGTTGTTCGATCTGATCCGGCGCCTCGCCGGGCGTGGGATCGCGATCATCTACATCAGCCACTTCCTCGAGGAGGTGCGCCAGATCGCGGACCGCTACACCGTCCTGCGCGACGGCCGCAGCGTCGGCAGCGGCGCGATCGCCGGCGTGACCAACGAGCACCTCATCACGCTCATGGTCGGACGGTCCTCCGCGGGTTTGTTTCCCTCGCGTGAGCACCGACGAGACGGCGAGGTCGTGCTCGCCGTGCGCGGACTCGCCGCGCCGCCGCGGCTGCGCGACGCGAGCTTCGCGCTTCGCCGCGGCGAGATCCTCGGCATCGCCGGCCTGATCGGCTCCGGGCGCACGGAGATGGTGCGCGCGTTGTACGGTCTCGAGGAATCGACGGCCGGTGTCGTCGAGGTGCATGGCGGTGCGCGGCCGGCGCATCGCGCGACCGCCGAGCGCCGGGTGCGCGAGGGCGTCGGCTACGTGAGCGAGGACCGCAAGGGCGAGGGGCTCGCGCTCCCGATGTCGATCGCCGACAATCTGTGTGCGACGCGCATGCCGCGCCTCGCCGCGGGCGTGCTCGACCTCGGCCGCCAGGCGGAGCGCACGCGGCACTGGATCCGCGAGCTGCGCGTGCGCGCGCGCTCCGAATTGCAGCCGGTGCGAGCGCTCTCCGGCGGCAACCAGCAGAAGGTCGCGCTCGGACGCCTCCTGCAGCAGGACGCCGAGATACTGCTCCTCGACGAGCCGACGCGCGGGATCGACATCGGCAGCAAGGCCGACGTCTACGACACGATCGCGCGCCAGGCGGCGGCCGGCCGCGCCATCCTCATCGTGAGCTCGTACCTGCCGGAGCTGTTCGGCCTCTGTGATCGCCTCGCCGTCATGTGCCGAGGGACCCTTTCCCCCGCTCGTCCGATCGGCGAATGGACCCCCGAAACCGTGCTCGCCACCGCGATCGGCGAGCCGGTGAGCTGACCCGCGCACCGCCTTCTCACATGAGCGATCGCCATTCCGACACGCGCGCGGGTGCGCTTCCCTCCGGCATGCGCCGCGAGCCGTTCGGCACGATGCCCGACGGACGCGCCGTCGAGCGGTTCACGATGACGTCGCCGAGCGGGGTGTCGATCGCCGTCCTGTCGTACGGCGGGGTGATTCAGTCGATCCTGCTCCCCGACCGGCGCGGCGAAGTGGCCGACGTCGCGCTCGGCTACGACACGCTCGACGAGTATCGCGCCGACCGCAGCTACTTCGGCGCGCTCGTCGGCCGCTACGCCAACCGCATCCGCGGCGCGCGCTTCCCGCTCGACGGGCGCGAGTACCGGCTCGTCGCGAACGCCGACGGCAATCAGCTCCACGGCGGCGCCCGCGGCTTCGACAAGGCCGTGTGGGCGGTCGAGCCGACGGAGGTGGACGGCGACCCCGCGCTGCGCCTCGAGCACGTGAGCCCCGACGGCGACGAGGGCTATCCCGGCACCGTTCGCGTGGAAGTCACGTACACGCTCACGCGCGACGGTGCACTCGACGTCGCCTACGCCGCCACGACGGACGCGCCCACCCCGATCAACCTGACGCAGCACAGCTACTTCGACCTTGCCGGCGCCGGCGTCGGCGACATCCTCGGGCACGAGCTCGAGCTCGCGGCGTCGCGCTTCACGCCGGTCGACGCCGCGCTCATTCCCACCGGCGAGCTGCGTCCCGTCGCTGGTACGCCGTTCGACTTCTCGACTCCCGAACGCATCGGCGCGCGCATCGATCTGCCCGACGAGCAGCTCCGCCTCGCCGGCGGCTACGATCACAACTTCGTCATCGACCGCGACGCCGCGTCGGCGCTCGTGCTCGCCGCTCGGCTCACGCATCGCGAGAGCGGGCGCGGCGTCGACGTCCACACCACGCAGCCGGGAATCCAGTTCTACTCGGGCAACTTTCTCGACGGCTCCGTGCCGGGAAAGGGCGGCGTGCCGCACCGCTATCGGTCGGGGCTCGCGCTCGAGACGCAGCACTTCCCCGATTCCCCGAATCATCCCGCCTTTCCCTCCACGATTCTCCGGCCGGGCGAGACGTTTCGCTCTCGCACGGTCTATCAGTTCGAGGTGCGCCCGCTCTGATCCGCGACCGCTTCCATCCTTCGCCACCGACGCATGCAGATGACCTTTCGATGGTTCGGGCCCGACGACCCGATCCCGCTCGCGTACATTCGACAGATCCCCGGTGTCACCGGCGTCGTCACCGCGCTCTACGACGTTCCCGTCGGCGGCGCATGGCCGAAGAGCGCGCTGGAGCGAATCGGCGAGTCGATCGACCGCGCCGGCCTCGAGTTCGCCGTCGTCGAGAGCATTCCCGTCCACGAGGACATCAAGCTCGGTCGTCCGACACGCGATCGTCTGATCGACGACTATTGCGCGAGCGTGCACGCGATGGGCGAGCTCGGCGTCCCGGTGCTCTGCTACAACTTCATGCCGATCTTCGACTGGACGCGCACCGATCTCGCCGAGCCGCAGCCCGACGGGTCCACCGCGCTGTCGTACGACGACGGAGCGCTCGCGCGCATCGACCTCTCGCGCGGCACCGGAGACCTTCCCGGGTGGGCGACGGCGTACGATGCCGATGCACTTCGGGCGCTCCTCGCGGCGTACCGCGACGTGGACGCCGAGCGGCTCTGGGATCATCTCGGGTACTTCCTCGAGCGCGTCGCCCCGGAGGCCGAGCGCGCCGGCGTGCGCATGGCGATCCACCCCGACGATCCACCCTGGTCGATCTTCGGGCTGCCGCGCATCGTCACGAGCGGCAATGCGTTCGAGCGGTTGATCGATCTCGTCGACAGCCCGGCCAACGGCGTCACTCTCTGTACCGGTTCGCTCGGCGCGGACCCGGCGAACGACTTGCCGGCGATCGCACACCGGATCGGACGGCGCGGACGCATCCACTTCGTGCATTGCCGCAACGTCGCCATCACCGGCGTGAAGCGATTCCACGAAGCGCCGCATCCGTCCCGTTTCGGCGACGTACCGATGCGCGACGTGCTCGCCGCGCTGCGAGAGGTCGGCTTCGCCGGACCGGTACGTCCCGATCACGGCCGCATGATCTGGGGCGAGACCGGCCGTCCCGGCTACGGGCTGCACGATCGTGCGCTCGGCGCCACCTATCTGCAGGGACTCTGGGAAGGACTCGAGCGCGCGTGAGCGCGCGCGGCCGCGTGGAGGGGAATCCGCGATGCGGCGTCGGTCATCTTGTCCGCTTCCGCACGCCAACCTAGATTCGCCGCTCCTCCCAGCCGAGACGTTCTCTGGTTCCTCGTCGCAGCGCCGCCGACACGCGGGGTTCCTCGTCCGCCGCCGAGTCCGACAGCACCGATTCGCGCTCGCTTCTGCTGCGCGCGCTCGGCCAGATCGCGGCGTCGCTCGCCTCCGGCGACGATCCCGACGAGGTACTCGACCATGTGCTCGGCCGTGTCGCCGAGACGGTGCGGGCGGAAGGCGTGTCGCTCTGGTTGAGCGACGGCGCCACGCTCCGCTGTCGTGCCCGCGTCGGTGCGCCGCCCCCCGCCGCGGCCGACGTGCGTACGCGCATCGCGCGGCATGGCGCCCCCGGCGACGACATGCTGGTGGTGCGGCTCGACGCGGCGCGCCAGTCGCTCGGGGCGCTCGTCCTCGCGCCGCCCCCCGAGCTCTCGGGTGAGGAGCGCACCTTCCTCGCGACCGTCGCCGACGTGCTGGCTCCAGTGCTGCGCCACAGCGCGTATGCCCAGCGGCTCGAGTCGGAGGTCATCGAGCGCACCCGCCAGATCGACCGCGAGCGACGCATCACGGAGCGCATCATCGACTCGCTTCCCGTCGGCCTCTACGTCATCGACCGCGACTATCGGATCTCCGTATGGAATCGGAAACGCGAGACCGGGCTGCAAGGTGTCTCGCGCGAGGATGCACTCGGGCGCACGATCTTCGAGATCCTGCATCGCCAGCCGGCGGCCGTGCTGCGCCGCGAATTCGACGACGTGTTCGCGACCGGACGCCTCCAGATCTTTCACATGGAATCGCGCGCGAGCGGCGAGCTGCGCACGTTCCGCATCTCGAAGATCCCCATGCGCCTCGACGACGGGCCCGTCACGCACGTGATCACCGTCGGAGAGGACGTCACCGAGTGGCGGGACGCGCAGGAGCGGTTCAGCCAGGCGGAGAAGCTCGCCGCCATCGGCACGCTCGCCGCGGGCGTCATGCACGAGATCAACAATCCGCTCGCGACGATCCACGCATGCGCCGAGAGCCTCGAGCTGTCGACCGAGGATCCGTCGCCGCCGCTGCGCGACGCCCTGCGGCTCATCCAGGCGGAGGTGCAGCGGTGCAAGGGGATCACGGATTCGCTGCTCGACTTCAGCCGGCCGAAGGCGGCGGAGAAGACCCTCGTCGACGTCGACGCCACCATCGAGCGCACCCTCTTTCTCTTGAAGCATCATCCGCGCTTCAAGCGGCTCACCGTCCGCACCGAGCTCGATGGCTCGCTCGGCCCCGTGGTGTACGGCAACGAGGAGCAGATCGTCCAGGTCTTCATGGCGCTGCTTCTCAACGCGATGGACGCCATGCGTGAGCGGGGCACCGTCGTGCTGCGCACGCGCTGGAGCGACGACCGACGGCACGTGCTCGCCGAGGTCGTCGACGAGGGAGAGGGGATCCGCAGCGCCGACCTCCCGAAGATCTTCGAGCCCTTCTACACCACCAAGGCGCCGGGCCGCGGCACGGGGCTCGGCCTCTCGATCTGCTACGCCATCGTGGCGGAGCACGGGGGACGCATCGAGGTGGACAGCACGCCCGGCGAGGGAAGCGTGTTCCGCATCGTGCTCCCGCGCACCGAACAATCCGGAGCCTCCCCGTGAGCGAGTCGCGAATCAAGGTGCTCCTCGCCGAGGACGAGGTGCAGCTCGGCCAGATCCTTTCGAACTTCCTCGCCGGCCGAGGCTACGCCGTCCGCGCCGTCACCGATGGCCGCGCCGCGCTCGACGCGCTCCGCGCCGAAGCGTACGACGTCGCCCTGCTCGACATCGTGATGCCGGAGCTCGACGGCCTCGAGGTGCTCAAGCAGGTGCGCACCGACGCGGACCCGCCGGAGGTCATCATCATCACCGGCAACGGAACGATCGAAACGGCCATCAGCGCCATGAAGCTCGGCGCCTACGACTATCTCGCCAAGCCGTACCGGATGGCGGAGATCGACGTGCTCGTGCGCCGCGCGTGGGAGAAGCGCCGCCTCGCACGTGAGAACGTGCTGCTCCAGTCGCGGCTCGAGCGCACGTCGAACGCCGGCGAGATCGAGACCCAGTACGCACCGCTGCAGGCCGTGCTCGAGGTGGTGGGGCGCGTCGCGCCGAGCGACTCCCCCGTGCTCGTCGTCGGCGAGTCGGGAACGGGAAAGGAGCTCGTCGCGCAGATGGTGCACCGGCGGTCGGGCCGCAGCGGTCCATTCGTCGACGTGAGCTGCGCGGCCCTGTCGGAGGGACTGCTCGAGAGCGAGCTGTTCGGCCACGAGCGCGGCGCCTTCCCCGGCGCCGACGACCGCAAGCTCGGCCTCATGGAGCTCGCCGCCGGCGGCACTCTCTTCCTCGACGAGATCGCCGAGCTCTCGCCGAAGCTCCAGGGCAAGCTGCTGCGCGCCCTGGATCAGCTCAGCTTCTATCGCGTCGGCGGCACGCAGAAGGTGGAAGTCGACGTCCGCGTCGTCGCCGCCACCAATCGCGACCTCGCCGCGTGCGTCGCCGAGGGGACCTTCCGCGACGACCTCTTCTACCGCGTCAACACGATCGCCGTCGAGCTGCCCCCCCTGCGCGATCGCGCCGTCGACATTCCCCTCCTCGCGCGCCGCTTCCTCGCGCAGTTCGGCGGCGCGCATCCGCCCTCGCTCGCGCCCGATGTCGTCGACCTGCTGTCACGATATCCGTGGCCCGGCAACGTGCGCGAGCTGCGCAACGTGATCGAGCGCGCCGTGCTGCTCGCGCGCGGGCCGCAGATCCAGGCGTCGGATCTCCCGCTCCAATTTCCCGCGGCGGGCGCGCGCGAGCCGCAGTCGGCGGCGCCCGCCATCTCGCTCGCGGAGCTCGAGCGCCGCCACATCGAGGCCGTCCTGCACGAGACGAGCTGGCATCAGGGCAAGGCCGCCACCGCCCTCGGCATCAGCTCGAAGACGCTCTACCGGAAGATCCGCGAGTACGGCTTCCGACGTCCGGGCGCGGCGGAGTAGCGCGGCATGCGCATCCTGGTGATCGAGGACGACCCGACGGTCGGCCAGTACGTGAAGCGCGGCCTCGAGGAGCATCGGTGGGCGGTGGACCTCGTCGCCGACGGCGAGGAAGGCGAGCGGCGCGCCAGCTCCGAGGCGTACGACCTCATCATCCTCGACATGCGGCTCCCCGGAAAGAGCGGGATGGACGTGCTGCAGTCGCTGCGCGCCAAGGGGTTCGAGCGTCCCGTGCTCGTGCTCACGGCGCAGGATGCCGTCGACGCCAAGGTCGCGACGCTGCGCGCCGGCGCCGACGACTACGTCACGAAGCCCTTTGCCTTCGAGGAGTTGCTCGCCCGCGTCGAGGCGCTGTCGCGCCGCCCGCGCGCGCTCGCCTCGCCCGTGCTGCGGGTCGGCGATCTCGAGATCGATCAGGCGACGCGCACCGTCCGCCGTGCGGGCGTTCCCATCGAGATGACGCCCAAGGAGTACACGGTGCTCGAGTACCTCGCGCGCCACGCCGGCCGCGTCATGAGCCGCACGTTGATCACCGAGTACGCCTGGGGGTATCACTTCGACCCCGGCACGAACATCGTGGACGTGGTCATCAACCACCTCCGCAAGAAGGTCGACGCCGGCCACGCCCGGAAGCTCATCACCACCGTGCGCGGCGTGGGGTACGTGCTGAAGGAGTGACGTGGCGACTCTCCGCACACGACTGACGGTCAGCTACGGGGGTGCGCTCATCGCGGGCCTCCTCACGTTCGCCATCGCGCTGTACTTCGTGCGCGTCGCGAGCGGCGTCGATTCGCTCGGCCCCACGGCCATCGTGCAGGGCGACCGCGTGCTCCAGCCGCTCCGCGCGTGGGCGCTCAACGGGCACCCGTTGACCGTCGAGCAGATGGAGAGCGACTCCAGCACCGTGCTGCGCCGCTCGCTCACCGGCAGCGTGCTGTCGATCGTCGGGCGCATTCCCGGCTACTACATCATCTACGACCGCGACGGCAAGGAGCTCTACACGTCCATCGGACTCCGCCTGCTCACCCTCGAGGATCGCTCGGCGATCATCCAGACCGCGGTCCACCTCAAGCCGGACGGGCCGGGCGCGCTCGTCTCCGTCTCGGATCCGCTCTTCGACGGCAAGATGCTTCTCGTCGCACGGCGCGACTCGACCCTCTTCCCCGAGGTGACGCGGGTCGTGGCGGGCGTCCCCACCACCGTCGCCGAACTCGGCGGAGACGTGCTGGTCGGCACGATGCTCGTCGTGCTCCCGCTCGTGGTGCTCGCTTTCATGGCGACATCGTACTTCATCACCGGGAGCGCCCTCGAGCCGATCGACCAGATGATGAACGAGGTCGAGGCGATCACCGACGGCCGTTCGCTCCACCGGCGATTGCCCGCGGCGCTCGGCAGCGACGAGCTCTCCCGGCTCGGCAATACGTTGAACGCGATGATCTCGCGCCTCGAGACCTCGTTCGGCGCGCTGCGCCGTTTCACCGCGGATGCCTCCCACGAGCTCAAGACCCCTCTCACCGTGCTCCGCGCCGACGTCGAGCGCGCGATGCACCCCGGGACGACGCCGGCCGAAGCGATGCAGGCCCTCGAGGAGGCGCTGCAGGAGACGGCGCGGATGTCGGACCTCGTCGACAGCCTGCTCACCCTCGCCCGCGCCGACGAGGGGCGGTTCGACCTCCACCGTGAGCCGATCGCCCTCGGCCCTCTCGTCCGCGACGTCTACGAGACCGCGATGATCCTCGGCGAGGACTCCGGCATCGCCGTCTCCATGACCGTGCTCGAGGAGGGTACGGTGGACGGCGATGCGCGCCGGCTCCGGCAGCTCTTCCTCAACCTCGTGACGAACGCGATCAAGTACACGCCGAGCGGCGGGCGCGTCGAGCTGTCGCTGAGCCATCGGCTCGAGGGAGAGATCGCCTTCACCGTCCGCGATTCGGGGATCGGCATGTCGGCGGCCGACATCGCGCACGCGTTCGAGCGCTTCTGGCGTGCCGATCGGGCGCGCTCACGCTTGAGCGAGCGCGGCGGCTTCGGTCTCGGCCTCGCGATCAGTCAATGGATCGCCCAGGCGCACGGCGGCCGCATCACCGTGCAGTCGCGTCTGGGGCGCGGCTCCGTCTTCACCGTCACGCTACCGCTGCTTCCATCGAGTGCGGCGACGTCCAGCGCCGGCGATTCTTCGGCGACGGGCGTCGCGGAGGCCCGGGATGTGCCAGTCAACCCGCCCATGCCCCCGTCCGGCGCGCCGGCGAGACACTCCGAGCCGCGCCGTGCGAGCGGACTTCGCGACATCGGAGACTAATTCGGACTTCACGAAATCTTAATGCGTAAACAGTTCCACCATTCGTGATGCGGGGTAGGTTGGTGCACGTTACGAAGTGTCCCGTCCTTTTCACCACGTAGGTTTGCGCGGACATGTTCAACAACCTGATCGAGTCGAAGCCGAAACGGCAGCGAACCACGGGCGGTCTCATCTTCAGCGGCATCATCCACGCCGTGCTGGGGACGGCCGCCGTGTATGGGACGTTGCAGGCCAAGGAGCAGCTCGAGAAGCCCAAGGCCGAGAAGGTCGAGTTCGTGGAGATGAAGAAGAAGGAAGAGCCGCCTCCGCCGAAGGAGGTGCCTCCTCCGCCGAAGGACGTGGTGATGGCGCCGCCGCCGCCGAAGGGCTTCCAGGTGCTCACCGCGCCGGTGAAGGTCCCCGACGTGCTTCCCGACATCGACCTCTCGAAGAAGGTGACCGACGAGGCCGACTTCTCCGGAAAGGGCGTCGCGGGCGGCCTCGGAAAGGGCGTCGTCGGGGGGACCGGACCGGTCAACACCGACCAGCCGTACTTCGAGTTCCAGGTCGAGAAGCAGGTCGCGATGGTCCCCGGCCAGCAGCCGATGACCTATCCCGAGCAGCTGCGCTCCGCGGCAGTCGAGGGGGAAGTCCTCGCGCAGTTCGTCGTCGACACGACCGGACGATACGAGCCCGGCACCTTCAAGGTGCTCAAGTCGACCAATGAGCAGTTCACCAACGCGGTCAAGAACGCGCTCCCTCGCATCAAGTTCTACCCGGCCGAGGTCGGCGGGCGCAAGGTGAAGCAGCTCGTGCAACAGCCGTTCACGTTCTCGCTCCAAAAGAGCTAATCACCCTCCGGAGACTGGAAGACCATGGATCTCTCGCTTGCCGGCCTGTGGGCCGCGATGGGCAGCGTCGCCAAAGGAATCGTGATCGTCCTGGCGATCATGTCGATCTACTCGCTCACGGTGATGGTGTCGAAGTGGTGGAGCCTGCGTAGCGCGCAGGCCGAGACCCGCAAGTTCGCCCCCGAGTTCTCGCAGTTCCTCGAGGAGGACAACCTCACCGAGGCGATCAATCTGGCGGAGAGCTACAAGAAGTCCCACGTCGCCCTCGTGCTCGGCGGGGCGCTGGGTGAGGTCAAGCCGCTCATCCAGGATGGCTCGGTGACCGTGTCCGACATCAACTCGGCCGAGCGCGCGGTCGAGCGCAACATGCTCCTCGAGATCACGCAGCTGAAGCGAGGCCTCGCGGTGCTCGCCACCGTCGGCGCCACGGCGCCCTTCGTCGGCCTCCTCGGCACCACGATCGGCATCATCAACTCGTTCCAGGGCATGGCCGCGTCGGGCGGTGGTGGTCTCGCCTCGATCGGCGGCGGTATCTCCGAGGCCCTCGCCACGACGGCGCTCGGTCTCCTCGTCGCCATCCCCGCGGTGTGGGCCTACAACTACTTCCAGACCAAGATCGACAATCTCACGGCCGAGATGACGTACGTCTCGAAGGAGATGATCGACTACCTCATCAAGGGTGTCTCCGGGGAGTTCGGCCGGTCGCGCTTCACCCGTGAGTTCAACGCCTCCTCGGGTAGCAACGCGCCCATCTCGACCTGAGCGACATCTTTCCACGCTGAGGAGATCGACCGATGGCAATGAGTACCACCGGGGGTGGAGGGGTCAAGGCGGAGCCGAACGTGACGCCGATGATCGACGTCATGCTCGTGCTGCTCATCATCTTCATGGTGGTGACGCCCGCACTCCTCGCCGGCTTCAACGCCGAGCCTCCCCAGGGGCAGAACCTCAAGGACCATCCCGAGGATGAGGAGAACGATCAGGTTCTCGGCATCGACAGGGATGGGAACTACTACCTGAACAAGAAGCCGATCGCGAAGAACCAGATCGAGGCGCGGCTGAAGGCCATCTATTCCAATCGCGACGACCACGTGATGTACCTGAAGGCCGACAAGGACATCCCGTACGAGAAGGTGATCGACGCGACGGACATGGCGGCCCACAACGGCGTGTCGGTCGTCGCGATGATCAGCGATCAGAAGCCGGGAACCGTCTCCACCGTCGCCGGCGACACGAAGGCGGCCCCGGCCGCACCAGCGGCACCCGCGGGAGGCGCTCCCTAATGGCGATGTCCGCTGGTACCGAGCGGGGGCTGACGAACGAACCGAACGTCACCCCGATGATCGACGTGCTGCTCGTGCTCCTGATCATCTTCATGGCGGCGATCCCGACCATGCGGAAGTCGATCGACGTGCAGCTCCCCGATCCGAACCCGGCCGTCGCTCCGGCGAACGCGACCTCGAATCAGATCGTCCTCGAGGTCCTTCCCGACGGCTCGTACAGCATCAACACCGAGAAGGTCACCGAGGACCGGCTCGCGGCGCGCATCAAGGAGATCTACGACGGGCGCCCCGAGAAGATCATCTTCGTCAAGGGTGACCCGAAGGTGAAGTATGGCCAGGTCGTACACGCCATGGACGTCTCCCGGGGCTCCGGCGTGAAGGTGATCGGCGTCCCGCCGAAGGACACGCCCGGCGCGACCAAGTAGGCGCTCCGGCGGGCTGGCGAACGATACGGCGGACGAACCTTCGTGGCTCGTCCGCCGTATAATTTTCTATCCCCCGCGCCCGCGCCCTTTCTCGCGGCGAGCCCTTCTTCGCTTCTCCGCAATGGCCGATCCGGACGAGCTCGACGTCTCCGAATCACCTCCGCGCCGCCCCCGCTACCGGCAGCCGATGGGCATGCCGATGCGCGACGAGGGCCGCCGCGCCGGCGCGGTCGTGTCCGTCGTCGTGCACGCGATCATCATCTTCCTCCTGATCATACCCTTCTTCATGCCGCACTCGGTGATCAGGCGGATGCAGCAGGGCGCCGGCGGAGAGGGCCCCGCTGGGGGCGGCGGGGGCGGCAACGAGGGCACCGGCGGCCAGACGGTCGAGCATCTGCAGTTCGTC
>Ga0310810_10005596_pt1 | contig 14084 bp, 12 predicted proteins | sample NCmetagenome_FD_207641 | JGI IMG/M metagenome (GOLD analysis project Ga0310810, IMG submission 207641) | Soil microbial communities from experimental microcosm in Duke University, North Carolina, United States - NC | ecosystem: Engineered > Artificial ecosystem > Soil microcosm > Unclassified ... | reverse complement strand
TGCCGCTGCGCCACGTCGAGATCCCGTTCGGACCTTTCCTCGCCACCGCCGCGCTGGCCTGCGCGTTCGTGGAGCCATGGCTCCGGGTCCAGTTCAGCATCCTGTATAGTTGAGAGAGTGGGGGACCGGTCCTTCGCGGGGTACGCGTATCACCAGCGGCTCGCGGCCGGCCCGTTCGGCGACGTGTTCCGGGCGCTCGGCGGCTCCGGCCAGGAGGCGCGGATCGTGCACGTGCAGCAGCGCCTGGCCGACCTTCCGGCCTTCACCACCGCGCTCTACCGGTTCGGCCGCGAGATGTCGGCGCTCGACCATCCGCGGGTGGTGGCGATCCGGCACGTGGGCAACAGCGGCTCCGCGATCGCTGTGCTGACCGACTCGGTCGCCGGACCGGTCGCGCTCGACGCCATCCAGGAGCGCGCCGCGGGCGCGGCGATCCCGCGCGACATCGCGATGGCGATCGGCCTGGGCGCCATCGAGGGGCTGTCCCACGCCCACAGCCTGGGCGTCGTGCACGGCGCCATCCATCCGCGCAGCGTGCTGGTCGATTTCCACGGCGGCATCAAGCTGGCCGACTTCGGGCTCGCCTGGGCGCTCGCCGCAGCCGCCGTCGCGGCCAAGAACCCGTCGCTCCTGACCGGCCTGCGCGGGTACCTGGCTCCCGAGATGGCGCTCGGCGAGCAGCCGACCGTGCGGAGCGACGTCTACGGCGCCGGCGCGCTCCTGGTCTGCCTGTGGACCGGTCAGCCGCCGGCCGGAGCGCCGCACCTCGAGGATGCGCCGCCCGCGCTCGTCCGCCTGCTCGAGCGGAGCCTCGCCGTCGATCCGCTGGCCCGGCTGGTCAACGGCACCGAGCTCGAGGAGCTGCTCGAGGAGGTCATCACCTCCGCCGGCGTGCGGGTGGCGCCGCCGGACGAGGTTGCGGCCTGGGTGTCGCGCGTGCTGTCGGAGCCGCGCGCGCGGCGCGACTCGACCGATGAAATCGGCGCCGAGACCTCCGATCTCATCAGGGGCCTCAAGGCGCCCGAGCCGGTCAAGTCGGCGCGGCGCGCAGTCTCCGACGTCATCGCCGGGCTCGAGGCGGAGGCGGGGACCGGCGGCACCGCCAGGTATCCGGGCGGCATCCAGGTGACGCCGGCGCCGGTCCTGACGCCTCGCAGCTCCGGCCGCAGGCCGGACTTCGACAGCGGGGCGGCGACCACGCTCGACGACGAGAGCTCCTACGTGGGCGAGCACACCGACGTCGAAGCGCAGTCGCAGATGCTCGGCGCCGACGCCGACCCGATCTCTGCCATTCTCAAGCTGCCCGACGAGAGTCGCCTCTCGCCGCCGCCACCCCAGTTCGACGATTCGACGCCGCTGCCGACCCCGGCGCCAGATCCGCCCGGCACCATCACGCGCCACCTCGACGCGCTCGAGGCCGAGGAGAAGGCCGCGCGCGCGCGCATCGGCAAGAAGCAAAAGTTCGGCAAGAGCGACGCGGTCGATTCGCTGGCAGCGACCCTGCCGATCGGGGCGACGGTCGATCAGTTCCCGACTCCGGTGCCGCCGGGCGGTCCGTCGCGTGGCACCTTCCCCGGGCCGGCCCCCCCGCCGCCGCGCCGCGCCAGCACCAACACCGCCGGGGCCGTGCGGCCGGCCTCCGATATCGGCGGGATGTTCGACGCGTACAACCAGATCTATCCGCCGCGGAAGAAGCGGGTGTTCATCTGGATCGCGCTGACCGTGTTCGCGGCCTCGGCGCTGGCGATGTACCTCTACACCCAGACCGACCTGTTCGATCCGGGCCGGCGCGCCGCCGAGGACCGCGCCGCCGAGCAGGCTGACGAGGACGCGCTCGCCAGGCACGCCTCCGCTCAGGTGCAGCCGGTCGATCTCACGATCACCTCGCCCGAGCCGGACGCCGCCGTCTGGCTGCTGCTCGGCCGCACGCCGTTCGAATCGATGTCGCTGTCGTCCGCGATGGTGCACGAGCTCCGCTTCGAGCACGAGGGCTACCTGCCGCTCGACCTGCGGGTGACCGGCTACGAGTGGAAGGGGGACGACAAGCAGGCCCGGCGCGCCGCGGTCAGCGCGACGCTGCAGGCGGGTGAGCCGAAGGGGCCGGTGCCCGCCGTCGGCCCCGAGCCTGCGTCGCCGCCGCCGCCCGGGCCGCCAGGGCGCGGCGTCCTGGCGGTGACCTCGACGCCGCCGGGAGCGCAGGTCTGGATGCTCATCGGGTTCACGCCGCGCGCCACCATCACCGGCCTCCCGGCCGGGCGCGACGTCGAGGTGAAGGTCCTGAAGGACGGCTTTCTGCCCGGTTTCACCTCGGTGAAGGCGGGCGAGTGGTACCTGTCCGGCCGGGACGGTCCGGTCCAGTCGTCGATCGAGCGCGCGGTGGCGCTCGCGCCCGCCAAGGCCCCTCCGCCGAAGAAAAAAACCGGCAAGCGCGGCAAGTAGACCGTCCGCGGGGCGGTTGCTATCGTCGTTCGTCGCGTGGAACCGGTCATCGGCATCGACCTCGGGACGACCAATTCGGTGGTCGCCACCCTGCGCGAGAACCGCGTCGAGGTGATCCCGGACGATCGCGGCAACCGCCTGCACCCGTCGGTGGTCGGCTTCCTGCCGTCGGGCGAGATCCTGATCGGCCACGCGGCGCGGGCGCGGCGACACGTCGATCCGAAGAACACGATCTACTCGGCCAAGCGCCTCATCGGGCAGAGCATCAAGAACCCGATCGTGCGGCTGGCGATGAGTACGTTGCCCTACCAGTGCGAGGAGGGGCCGAACGAGCAGCCGCTCATCGTGGTGCGCGGCAAGAAGTACACGGTACCGGAGATCGCGTCGTACATCCTGGCGCACCTCAAGCGCTGCGCCGAGCGGCACCTGGGCGCCCCGGTGTCGAAGGCGGTCATCACGGTGCCGGCCAACTTCACCGACTCGCAGCGCCAGGCGACCAAGTACGCCGGCGAGCTGGCCGGGCTGAAGGTGCTGCGCATCCTCAACGAGCCGACCGCGGCCGCGCTGGCCTACGGGTTCGGGCGCGCGCTCGACGCCAAGCTGGCCATCTACGACCTCGGCGGCGGCACCTTCGACGTCACCGTGCTGCAGATCCGCGACAAGATCTTCGAGGTCCTGTCGACCGGCGGCGACACCTTCCTGGGCGGCGATGACTTCGATCGTACGCTGGTGGATCGCCTCGCCGCCGAGTTCATGTCGCGCCAGCACGTCGACCTGCGCGGCAACCCGGAGGGCTGGTCGCGGCTCACCACCGCCTGCGAGCAGATCAAGTGCAAGCTGTCGCAGGAGGAAGCGGTGGCCGGCACCATCCACGACCTGGCCACCGGCGGCGGCGGCAAGCCGCTGCAGCTCGACTTCGAGGTGACGCGCGGCGAGTTCGAGCAGCTCATCGCTCCGTACATCGATCGCAGCATCCAGGCCTGTCAGGAGGTGCTGGTCGCGTCCGGCCTGGGCTCGGCAGCGCTGTCGGACCTCATCCTGGTCGGCGGGTCGACGCGGACCCCGCTGGTGCGCCGGCGCGTGGCGGAATACTTCGGGCGCGCGCCGCAGACCCGCATCAACCCGGACGAGACCGTCGCGTACGGCGCGGCGCTGCAGTCGGCGGCGCTGGTGGCCGGCGGGCTCGATCCGGCGAAGTTCTACTCGCTCCTGCTCGACGTCTGCCCGCGGGGCCTCGGCATCGCGGTGGCCGGCGGCTACAACGAGACCATCATCGAGCGCAACACGCCGGTGCCCGTCGAGCGGACCCGCAACTTCACGACGAGCAAGGACTTCCAGACCGAGGTCCAGATCCAGGTGTCGCAGGGCGAGGCCCGTCAGTTCACCGACAACGAGCGGCTCGGCGTCCTGGCGCTCTTCGGGATCCCGTCGCGGCCGCGCGGCGAGACGGTCATCGAGGTGACGTTCGTCATCGACGGAGACGGGATCCTCAACGTTCGGGCGCGGGACAAGCTGACCGACCAGGAGACGCGTGCCACCATGAAGGTGATCGGGGCGCCGGAGAGGGAGGGGGAGGGCGGGCCGCCGCCGAATGACCTCCTGCCGTCGCCGATGTAGCATGGGAAGGCCATGAGCGAGCGAGTCCGGGCGGCGATCCAGCAGTTCGTGGACCGGGCCTATGCCGCGCTCGAGCAGACCGACTACTACCGGGTGCTCGGCGTCTCGTCGGCGGCGAGCGAGCTCGAGATCCGGAACAGCTACTACAAGCTGGCCGCGCGGCTGCACCCGGACATCCACGGCGACGAGGTCGATCCGGTGTTCCGCGGCCGGCTCACGACCGTGTACTCGCGCGTGGTCGAGGCCTACAAGGTGCTGAGCGACCGCCGCAAGCGGGCCGACTACGACGCGGCGCTGGCCCAGGGCATGTTGCGGATGACCGCCGGCCTCAAGATCCGTCCGCGCGCCGAGGAGGGGATCTCCGACGCCAACGCGCGCAAGTTCTACCAGCTGGCGCAGAAGGCGATGGCCGACGGCGACGGGCGCTCGGCGCTCATGAACCTCAAGATCGCGATGTCGAGCGAGCCGGACAATCCGGTCCTGCGCGAGGCGGTGACGCGCGCCGAGGGGATGGTGAAGAGCGGAGGGGGTCGCGGCTCGTGAAGATGCCGCTCGTCACCCACTCGCTCAAGGTGAAGTGCCCGACCTGGGACCACGTGGAGAGCTTCTACGCCCGCAAGGTGAAGGACGGGAACTCGCTGTCGGCGCGCGTCCCGTTCCACCCGCACGTCGGGGAGATCGTGACCATCGCGCTGGAGCTGCCCGACGAGCTGGTCATCGCGATCGAGAGCGAGGTCCTGGAGACCGCGCCGGCGCCCGATGGCAAGAAGGCCGCGGTCAGGATGCGGCTGACCGGATTGACGCCCTCGGTCAAGAGCCGCCTCGAGTCGCTGGTCGCCGAGGCGCGGCACCAGAAGTCGGCGTCCGGTCCCCGGCCGCGTCCGGAGACGCCACCGATGCCGCAGGTGCTGCCGCCGCCGGAACCGGTCGACGCGCCGGTCGACGAGGTGGTGGAGGCGCCGGTGATCGCGGCGGCCGACGCGGTCGCGCCCCGGCACCGCCCGGTGTTCCTCGAGCTCGAGGGGGAGCTCAAGCGAATGCGCGAGGCAGCCGCCAACGAGGTGCTCGGCGTCAAGTGGGACGCCTCGGTCGAGGAGATCAGGAACGCGTACTTCACGCTGACGCGGCGCCTGCACCCGGACGTGTTCGCCCGCCACCGGTCGGCGGACATCTCGCTCATCGCCAGCGAGCTCTTCATCCACATCAACCGCGCCTACGACCGCATGCGCGACGCGGCGGTGGCGAGCGGAAGCGCCATCGCGCCCGGGCCGGCGCTCTTGCCGCATCGCGGCTGGCTGGCCGAGTTCGACGACATCGGAGCGCAGGCGCGCCCGTCGCCGCCGCCACCGCCGCCGCCACTCGCGAGGCGCGCAGCCGCACCACCGCCGGTGCCGCCGGGGGGCAAGGCGGGCCACACGCCGACCCCGGTGCCGCTGACCCCCGAGGGGCTGTTCGGCGACGAGGCGACGCCGCGACCGGCTCCGCCGGTGTCGATGGCGAAGGCCGGCGACCCGACCGGCGAGGACGAGAAGATCGAGGCGGAGGCGCTGGTCGCCGAGGCGCGCAGGCTCATCGGCGCGAGCGAGCACGGCCAGGCGCGCGACATCCTGGTCTCGGTGCTGCGGCGCGAGCCGCGCAACCGGACCGCCCGCTCGCTCTACCACCTCTGCTCGGCCGAGATCCTCCTGGCGGCCGGCAAGAACGTCGAGGCGACCACGCAGCTCGAGGTGGCGGCGGCGCACGACTCGACCTGTGAGGAGGTGCGGGCGGCGCTGGCGCGGGTGCGGCAGGACCCGGCCAAGAAGGGCGGCCTGTTCCGGAGGCTGTTCAAGTGAGCGCGCCGCGCATCGTCGGCATCGACCTCGGCACCACCAACTCGTCGGTGGCGACGGTGGGCAACGGCGGTGAGCCGTCGATCATCTCCAACAAGCGCGGGAACCGCACCACGCCCTCGGTGGTGTCGGTGGTCGAGGTGGGCGGCGAGCTCAGGTTCCTGGTCGGCGAGGCGGCGGCGCGGGCGGCGGCGACCGACCCGGCGCACACCGTGCACGGATTCAAGCGCTTCATCGGGCGTCGGTTCGACCACGCCGACGTGCAGACGCTGGCGGCGGCGCTGCCCTACAAGGTGGTGCCGGCGCCCAACGGCGACGCGTGGGTCGAGGCGCGCGGCGTCGCGCTGTCGCCGCCGGAGCTGAGCGCGCTGGTGCTGCGCGAGCTGCGCGAGGCGGCGGAGATCTTCTTCGGCGAGAAGGTCACCGAGGCGGTCATCACCGTGCCGGCCCACTTCGACAACGAGCAGCGCCGCGCGACCCGCGATGGCGCCGAGATCGCCGGGCTCGAGGTCCGGCGGCTGCTCAACGAGCCGACCGCGGCGGCGCTCGGCTATGGCGCGCACCGCGGCGAGGACCGGCGCATCGCGGTGTGCGATCTCGGCGGCGGCACCTTCGACGTCTCCATCGTCAACATCGAGTCCGGCATCATCGAGGTGATCTCGACCAACGGCGACCTTTTCCTCGGCGGCGAGGATGTGGATCGATTGCTGCTGCAGCACCTGCTCGAGGAGATCCGGCAGGACCACAAGGTCGATCTGTCGAGCGACGCCCGCTCGCTGCAGCGGCTCGGCGAGGAGTGCCGGAACGCCAAGCACCGGCTGAGCCAGATGACGCGCACCGATCTGTCGCTGGTGCTGCCCGGCGGAATCGGCGCGCCGCTCGAGTACCGGCGCAGCCTGCGCCGCAGCGAGCTCGAGGACTGGGTCGCGCCGCTGGTCGACCTGCTCGAGGCCCCTTGCCTGGAAGCCACGGCGCGCTGCGGTCTGTCGCCCAAGGAGGTCGACGCGGTGCTGCTGGTCGGCGGCGCCACCCGCATGCCGGCGGTGCAGCGCCGCATCGGGGCGGTCTTCGAGCGGCAGCCGAAGCTGGTCAACCAGGGCGAGATCGTCGCCATCGGCGCCGCGACCTTGAGCGCGATCCTCGACGGCGGCATGGATGGCGTGGTCCTGCTCGACGTCACCTCGCGCGCGCTCGGTGTCCACACCGGCGGCGGCGCCTACCAGCAGGTCGTGCCGCGCAACACCGCGATACCGACGCGCGAGCACAAGATCATGAGCACGACCGCCGGCGGCCAGCGCGAGATCGAGGTCGACGTCTACGAGGGTGAGTCTACCGACATCCGCGACAACCGCCTGCTCGGCCGCTTCGTCTGCTCCGGCCTGCCCGACGCGCCCGCCGGCGAGGTCATGATCCTCGTCGAGTTCACCGTCGACGTCGACGGCATCCTCCGGGTCGGCGCCTCGCAGATGGGCAGCGGCCAGCGCCCCGAGCTCCGCCTCCGCGCCACCGCCGGCCTCACCCGCGCCGAGGTCCGCCGCGCCCGCGCCCAGCTTCCCCGCCCGGCGTAGCCTCACCCGCCGCGCGCGCCAGAGACGTGACCGGTGTCAGCGCAGATGGCACGCGCGGCGGGATAAGCTCGCCCCGGTGAGGCGAGGCGCTCAGCTGTTCGTGGTGGCTGCGGTGCTGGCGATGGCCGGCTCTGCGCACGCGACGGATCTGCACTCGCTGTTCGACGCGCGGTGCCGGCGCACGACCGGGATCCTGGTCCATGTCGGCGCCGAGACGGTGTCGATGGTCGATCTCGACGGCGCCTTCGTGGTCACGCGGCGCGACGAGATCGCCGGCATCGCCGTGCACAAGACGCTGGAAAACCCGCTGGCGCGGATCGCGGTGTCGGGCGGCCTGCGGCCGTACCTGCGGGACGTCTGGGTAGGCGAGGACCGCCGGCCGACGTTCACCGGCTGGACGACCGCGTTCTTCGACGACCTCTTCCTCTACTTCGACCTCGACGGCCAGACCCACGTGCTCGACCCGGAGGAGATCCGAAGCATCCGGCAGGCGGAGCCGCGCGCGCCGGACGTCCGGCCGCGCGTCCACGCGCCGGTGCAGCTCGCCTTCCCGCCGGAGGTCGTCCCGTGCGGTGGCGGCCAGGTGACCGCAGATTCGGTGCTGCCCAGCCGCGTCATCGCCGATCGCATCAAGGTCGGCGATTACCTCGGCAAGCTGGAGCAGCGCTACCTGGCCCAGGAGGGCTTCGAGGAGCGCACCTGGGTCTACGCCGAGCCGTTCGTCTTCGATCCGCAGAACCGGCTCGGCCTGCTGTACGACCCGGAGTGGGTGTTCGCGTTCCCCATCTACTTCCGGTGGTCGAACGGGCGTCCCTACCGGTTCCAGAGCGAGAGCGCGGTCGGCAACACGAGCCACCCGTGGCTGCCGATCCTGGCGCCGACCATCTCGGCGCGCTCCGACATCAAGTCGCACTTCTTCAACGCGACCTTCGTCGGCCACCTGCTCGGGCTGCCGGCCGGCGAGAACGCCTTCGCGGTCGACGAGGCGATCCACGAGCTCGCCCCGGTCACCGCGCCGGACGTCGATCACTCCTACAACTACGTCCTCCTGATGGGCGCCGACTTCTGGCGCCTGTCCGCCTCTGCCGGCGCGTCCTACCTGGCGACCCGCATCCAGGTTCCGGACGCGCTGCCCCGCAAGGTGCTGGCGACCTCGCTCAGCCCGACGGTGCGCCTGCGCTACCAGGGACGCACGCTCCAGCTGCGCGCCATGTACTTCCGCACGCGCGAGAGCGGGCCGATGAGCGACGTCCTCGACGACGTGGAGACCGGCGACGGCGAGGAGCTGGCCGGCGGCTACCACTGGCGGATGGACAGCGTGAGGCTGGGCGCCACCTGGCGTCCGGCCGAGACCTTCGAGGTGTCGGTCGATCAGATCGGCTCGCGCGGGGCCTACAAGGACGATCTCGCCGAGGCGCCGGTCGCGCTCACCCTGTGGGAGATGGCGACCGCCGCCGAGGTGGCGATCAGCTTCGGCCGCTACGTCACGGTGCGCGGCGACGCGCGCCTGTACATGCGCCGCTACGGCGTGACACGCCCGGCGTCCGACAAGGACTCGTCGCTCGACCCCAGGTTCGGAGGCGCGCTTGAATTCGTCTTCTAGACGCGCCTTCCTCCTGGCCGGCTTCCTGGTCGGGCTCGCCGCGCGCGACGCCGACGCCCTCAGCGTCAACGCGGTCTACCGGACCGCGTGCCAGCGCGAGCTCGGCGTCATCCTGAAGGTCGAGAAGCGCGACATCCACCTGCTCCGGCTCGACGGCAAGGTGGTCGTCATCCCGCGCCACGAGATCGTCTCGATCCTCTACTACCCGATCGCGCAGCTGCCGCTGGCCAGCGTGCCGGTGCCGCCAGATTTGCCGGCGATGCGCGTCCAGACCCGCTACCGCGATCAGGTCGTCGATCTGGTCAACGGCTGGCCGATCGATTACAGCGAGAACCAGGTCTCCTTCCTCCAGCGCAACGGCAAGGACCTGGTGGTGGATCGCGACAGCATCTGGTCGCTGGCCTGGGATCACACCCCATCGCCGTCCGCCCTGGCCGCGCGCGTCGAGCCGGTCCTGTTCGTCCACCCGCAGACCTCCGGCTTCTGCGTCGACAAGACGCCGCCGGTCCCGGGCGCGCGGCCGATCTTCGCGCAGCAGATCTTGAACGACCAGATCGTCATCCGCCGCGAGCTCGATCGCCTGATGGAGGGCTACCAGCAGGTGCTCGAGTACGAGGGGGACCAGAAGTTCTACCCGACGCCGTTCGTCTACCGCGACCGCACGATGCTCGGCATCTGGGCCTCCGCCTTCTCGCGTTACGGCGCCTCCAGCACCCGTTCGAACAACTTCACCCCGCTCCTGGTCGACGAGCTGGCGCTGGGCCCGTTCCGCTACCAGCACGAGTTCCTGTCCGGGGCCGCCCCCAACGACATGTTCCTCCACCACGAGGCGCAGTCGCAGATCTTCTACCGGTTCAAGGCGGCCTACTTCCACACCGCGGTGTTCTTCGATCCCAACCTCCTCCTGGTCGGGACCAGGTACCCGTGGCGCGCGGCGGACGTCGAGGACGAGACCCACGACGATCGCCTGAGCGAGACGCTCGGGATCGAGTTCGGCTTCGACTGGGGGCCGCTGTCGGTCGAGCTCTACCCGGCGGTGCTCGGGCAGGGCGCCGTCAAGGTGGGCGACTACTTCGATGTCTACACCGAGCTCAACCTGTGGCGCGCCGGTCTGCGCCTCACGTTCCCCACCTGGCGCCTGCAATTCGCCGCCGGCGCGTCCCCCTCGGTGAGCGACGAGAGCGAGCAGCGCCTCCAGGTCGGCGGGGTCGAGCAGGAGGTCTTCTTCGGCACCGACTGGAGCTACCGCTACGGCAGGCTGAACCTGTCCTGGCGTCCGCTGGCGCAGCTCGAGCTCGAGCTGTCCGGCATCGCGCGCACGCTGGACTACCAGGCGCAGAGCGGGATCGCGGAGGTGAGCGATCTCCGCTACCGCTCGCTCAGCCTGTCGACCGCGGCGCAGGCGACCTGGGATCTCAGCCACCGCTTCAGCGTCGGTGGCCACCTCATCGCCGAGATCCAGCGGCGCGACACCGCGGGCTACGACGACGGCGCGCGGCTACTTCCCCGGCTTGGGCTGTTCACCGGCTTCTGGTTCTGAGCGCAGGAGCCTCCTGGGCGGCAGGATGAGCCAGCGCGGTCGGTTCGCGCGGATGGCCGGACAGCTGCCGACCTCGAGCAGCTGATCGATGTCGCGCGTGCCCGTGATGCAGTCGGCCTGCTCGGACGACAGGCCCTCGTGGGTGCAGACCGACATGCTGGCGATCTCGGCGGCGCCGCCGGCGAAGCGCCTGCCGCGCCCTGGCTGCTTCAGCGGCGCGGCGCTGATCACTGCCTTCACGTGATCGATCGTGCGGCGGCAGCGCTCGTCGACGGTCTCCTTCTCGCCGCAGGCGACGAGGGCGAGGAGGAGCAAGGCGGCCGCGATCTTCATGCGGCTCTCGTAGCACAGTCCTCACGTCGTGTCGTCCGACGAGGTCGGCGACGACTGGTCGAGGAGGCCGGCGCCGGCCAGCAGCGCGGTGACGCGGCCGCGCAGCGGGGCGGCCAGCGGTGAGGCGGCGGCCGCCAGCAGCGGCGCCAGGAGGTCCATCGCTCCGTCGATCAGGTGCTCGGTGCGCTCCTGGCGCGACGAGCGGTCGTGGACGAAGTAGAGGATCATCCCGAGCTGCGCCAGCCACAGCGACAGCGCCAGGACCTGGTCGTCGCCGCCGAGCGCCTCGCGGCAGAGCTCGATGGCGGCATGGCGGACCGGCGCGGTGTCGGCCGAGAAGACCGAGAGCGGCGCGCCGGGCTGCCCGACGCTCTGGAACAGCGCGCCGAACAGCGCGGTCAGGAGCCGCCGGTCGCGCTGCAATAGCTCGAGCTTGCTCTCGAACAGGATGCGCACCCGCTCCGGTCCTGGCCTGGCGCCGGCGCGCTCGACCAGCCGGCGGAAGCGCTCGACGTGGTCGTCGTGGTGCCGCTGGTAGTAGGCGAGCACGATCGCTTCCTTGCTCGGGAAGTAGTAGTAGGCGGCGCCCAGCGACAGGCCGGCGTCGGCGGCGATCTGCCGCATGGTCGTGCGCTCGAAGCCGCGCTTGCGGAACAGGGCGAGGGCGCGGTCGAGGATGAGCTGCCGGGTCTCGGCGCTCCTCGCCTGGGCGCGCCGCGTCCTCGGTTTTCGCCGGGTCGTCACGCTGGAGTGAGCGGCGCGGGGGCCGCGACGCGGGTGGGCAGCCGGCGCCGGATGCGGTGGAAGAGGTACAGGTTGCCGAAGTGAATCACCCCGAGCGAGACCAGAAGGAAGCCCAGCTTGCGGGCCAGGATCTCGACCGCCTCGATGGTGGTCGCCGAGTGCGGCGCGCGCAGGAGCAGGCAGGCGTAGCCGAGGTTGAGGAGGTAGAAGCCGACCACCAGCAGCCGGTTGAGCGCCTGGGCGATCCGCGGGTCGCTGGCGAACACGTCCTCGAGGAACACGGCGCCGTTCTTGAAGAGCGTGCGCGCCAGCCAGATGGTGAGAACCAGGCTGATGGCGCCGTAGGCGGCGTAGATCCACACCGTGTGGCTGTTCGTGAGAGAGCTGGTCATCTCGGACCTCCTGTTTTGAACACGTTCAAAACCTACGATCGGCTCCGCCGGTGGTCAAGACAGAAAATGAACGCGTTCAAAATATCTTCGCCCGGGTTCTCCGCCGGGCGGTCCGGAAGCGAGTAGGATGGCGCCCGGCATGCAATGGAACACTCTCGGGGGGACCGCGCCCGGCGCGCTGACCGACGCGCGGGTGCAGCTTCACTGGGCCGCCCAGGTGCTCGGCGCCTGCGCCGACCGCTGGATCGAAGCGCGGCCCGACGACAGCCACACGGCGATGGAGTGGGACGGCGAGCGCGCTGCGCTGGTCGGGCGACCGGCCGCGTCCGGGGCCCGCCTCGCGCTGCGGGTCCCGGACCTGACGCTGGTGGCGAGCGGCGAGCTACCGCTCACCGGCCGCACCCTGGCCGACGCGATGGCGTGGGCCGACGGCCAGCTGGCGGCGGCGGCGGGCGAGGCGCCGCGCGGCGTCGCCGCCCGCGACTACGACATGCCGGCGCACCCGGTGGCGAGCGGCGCCGCGCTGTCGGCCGATCCGGCCGCGCTCGCCGAGCTCGCGCGCTGGTACGCCGATGGCGATCTCGTCCTCCGCGACCTTGCCGGGCGCGAAGAGGGCGCCACCCCCGTGCTCTGCTGGCCGCACCACTTCGACATCGGCGCCATCCTCTACCTCGATCGCGATAGACCGACGTCGACCGCGCGCCAGATCGGCCTGGGCCTGTCGCCCGGCGATCACAATTACGGCGAGCCGTACTTCTACCTCACGCCCTGGCCGATCGAGGTGGACGTCACCTTCCCGCCGCTGCCCTCCGGCGGTCGATGGCACCGCACCGGCTTCACCGGGGCCGTGCTCCTGGCGAGTGATCTCCTGCAGGGCCCGCCCGACGGTCAGCTCGAGCGCGTGCAGGCCTGGTTCGCCGCCGCCCTGGCAGTCGGCCGCCACCTCATCGGCCGCGGTTAGTAGGAGTACGGCGTCGTCGCCACTCGCTGGCCGCGCGGATCGTGGAAGACGTGCAGGCCGCGGGTCGGGCCGGTGGAGATCTGGCTGTAGTAGCCGACCAGCTTGCGGGTGGTCGGATCGCGGAGCTCGAAGGTGCCGTCGTGGGTGCCCTTCTGGGCCCGCGCGAGCTTGAGGATGGCGCGCTGCGCCCTGGAGTTCTTGAACGAGGGCGGCGGATCGCCGAAGAAGAGGATGCCGCGGATGTAGCTGTCGGCGATCGGCGCGTGCTCCAGGCCGGGCGAGCGCGCGATCGCGGCCATCGCCACGTCTCCGCCGCGCAGCCCGGTCTTGTGCACCGTCACCTCGGTATGGCGGCGCGCCAGGTTGCCCTTCGTCCTGGCCGATCCGCGTCTGGCCGCGACCCTGCGGGTCACCTTCGTCTTCTGCGCCGAGCGTCCGCGCGCGGCTTCGGCGCCCGAGAGGGACAGAGACAGGAGGACGATGGCGAGGAGTACGCTGCGCACGGCCGTGGACGAAGCAGACCGCGTGCCACCACCGGCGCGCGTGGATCCGTTCGCTTGCGGCGGGCGGAAAGCCGCGCCGACCGGCCAGCCGGCTGTCCGCAGACTCGCGGTTGCAGCCGCTCTTCCTCAGTCCTGCTTGCGTATGGTGGCCGCGGCAAGGAGGCCGCCGGCGGCGAGCAGGCCGGCGCAGACCAGCGCGGCGATCCGGAAGCCGGCGGCGAAGGCGTCCGGTCTGCGGTACTCCTCGCCGCGCAGCCCGGCGACCAGTGGCACCACGGCGACCGCGAGGAGGGACGCGGCGCGCGCGACCGCGTTGTTGACGCCCGACGCGATGCCCGCGTAGCGGCCGGGAGCGGCGGCGAGGACGGCCGCGGTGAGCGGGGCGACCGTGATGGCGAGGCCGAGGCCGAAGACCGACGCGGCCGGCAGGACGTCGAGCAGATACGACGGATGCGCGCCGATGCGCAGCATGAGGAGGACGCCGCCGGCGCTGACGATCGGCCCGACGGACATCGGCAGCCGGGGGCCGATGTGCTCCGACAGCGCGCCGGC
>Ga0310810_10005595_pt1 | contig 14084 bp, 26 predicted proteins | sample NCmetagenome_FD_207641 | JGI IMG/M metagenome (GOLD analysis project Ga0310810, IMG submission 207641) | Soil microbial communities from experimental microcosm in Duke University, North Carolina, United States - NC | ecosystem: Engineered > Artificial ecosystem > Soil microcosm > Unclassified ... | reverse complement strand
ACCGGCTTGCTCGCCGTGTACGGCTGGCTCTGTCTCCGCACGCCCGACACCTTCCGCTGGCTCGACAGTCTCGACCTCGCGATCCACGAGACCGGACATCTGGTCTTCGCCGTCGCCGGCGAGACGCTGACGGTCCTGGGGGGAACCCTCCTTCAGCTCCTGGTCCCGGCCGCCATCATCGTGGCGCTCTGGCGCCAGGGTGATCGCCACGGGGCGACGGTGCCGCTCTGGTGGCTGGGGCAGAATTGCTGGAACATCGCGCGCTACGTCCGGGACGCGCAGACCGAAGCGCTGCCCCTGGTCGGGGGCGGCGAGCACGACTGGGCCTTTCTGCTGGATCACTGGGGCGTCCTGGAACGCGATCAGGCGATCGGGCGTACGGTGTACCTGGCCGGGATGGTCTGCTACCTGGCGGCGGTGGTAGGGGGCTGGCTCGCTCTCCGCGCGCAGGAACCGATGATGATATCGTCAGCCAAGGAGACGTCCTGATGGCACCGCTCGACCTTCTCGTGCACGCGATCCAGCCGGCGGCGGGCCACGGCGCCTGGCACGGCGGGCCCACACCGATCGGAGCGCTGCGCGGGGTCGCCGCCGACGAGGCGTGGTGGCGGCCGGCCCCTCGCCGGAAGAGCATCTGGATGCTCACGCTGCACATCGCGTACTGGAAGTACGCGATCCGGCGCGTGCTCGACGGCAGCGGGCGAGGCGGCTTCCCGCGCGGGCCGTCGAACTGGCCGCCGCCGCCGGACCGCGCCGACGCAGCGCGGTGGGCGGAGGACGTCGCCTTGCTCAAGCAGGAGCACGCCCGGCTGGTCGAGGCGGTCGCGGCGCTGCCGCCCGGGCGTCTCGGGCGTCGGCCACCCTCGTCCCGGCGGTGGACGTACGGCGATCTGGTGATCGGCATCGCGCTGCACGACGCCTATCACACGGGCCAGGTGCAGCTGGTCAAGCGGCTCTACCGGGAGCGGCGCAGCCTCGGACGCTAGCTTCGGCGCGCCGGCCCGGGCTTAATTTCCGTGATCAGGGCCGCCGCCCGTCGGCCCTCCCCATTCCAGGAGACGCCATGTCCCGTGCCGATGACAAACGGATCGCCAACTTGGCCCGGAAGAACGCCGCCAAGATCAAACCGCCGAAGGACGAACAGACCGCCAAGTTCGACCCGACGCTCCGCCAGCGGCCGGCCGAGCAATCGGCGGAGACCCAGCGGCTGTTCAAGGAAATGAAGCGCCGGGAGTTCTGAGATCGCCTCGCCGGTCGTGCGGATCGCCGCGTCGCTCGCGGCCGGCGCCGCGGCGGCGCTGCTGGCGGCCGTGGCCCTGGGGGTCTCCGATCTCTACCTCTCGGGTCACGCGGCGGGTACCCTCGGCGGGCCGACGCTCGACTTCGCGGCGATCGGCGTGCACCTGAGCCTGGCGGACGTCGCGGTGCTGGTCGTCGCGCTGCTCGCCGCCGGGATTACCTGGACCGAGCTGGGCGGGCCGGGCTGACTACGCAGGAGGACCGATGGATCCCCGTATCACCTCGGTGGCCGCCATCTTCGAGCTCAACACCGACCTGCTGCTCAACTGTCTCGACGGGCTGTCCCAGGGCGACGCCCAGCGCCGGCTCGACGGGGGCGGCAACAGCATCATTTTTCTCGCCGCCCATCTCGCCGACACCCGGCACTTCCTGCTGGGCCGGCTGGGGCACCCGCTGGCCAATCCCCTGAGCCGCTATCTGGCCGATGCCCAGAGCATCGAGGACATCGGGGAATGGCCCACCCTCGACGAGGTGCGGCGGACCTGGCTCGCGGTGAGCGCGCGGCTGTCGGAGGTCCTGGATACCCTCGAAAGCCGCGCGCTCGAGCGGACCGGGGCCCATCGATTCCCCGTCGGCGACTCCTCGCCGCTCGGGATGCTCGCCTTCCTGGCGCAGCATGATTCGTATCACGTGGGTCAGGCCGCGTTCATCCGGCGCCAGCTCGGGAAGCCGGCGATGACCTACGTCCGGCGCACGGCGGCGACGGTCTAGGAGCGGAAGGTGGCGATGGCCGGCGAAGGAGCCGGCGCCGGGGCCTGCAGCTGGTCGGCCGCCATGCGGCTCGAGGCCCGCGCCAGCTCGAGGGCGCCGGCAAGCTGCTCGGCGAGATCGCGCACCTCGTCCGGTGTGGCGGCGGGATCGGCCGAGAGCATGAGCGCCGAGCGGTAGAGCTCCTCCAGCGCGGCATGGCTCAGGGCCAGCCGCATCCAGAGCGAGCGGGTCTGCTCCAGCTCGCGGGTGGACATGCTCACCGTCACGTCCTCGAACTCGCCACGCAGCGGTGCGATCCGGTCCGCGATGGTGCGCGCGGCGCTCTGGGACGCTTCGCCGGTCGCGGCGTCCGCGACCGTCGTCAGCGAGTCCGCGATGTGCTGGAGCGTCGCGTAGCCTTGGCTCGCGGCCTCGAGCAGGGCGATGGCCCGAGGCGGTGCGGCCGGGGGAGTGGCGGCGGGCGGCGCGGCACACGCGGCGCACGCGGCGAGCGACAGCAGCTGGAGAGCTCGGGCGGCGGAACGACGGTGGGCGGCGCGCATGGGGATAACATGCACCCGATTTTTCAAGTTGGTCAGTGAGGGGGGACACGGGTGAAGCGGGGCGGTGACCGGCGGGCGCGATCAGTGCAACGCCTTGCAGTAGACGTCGCCACCATCGGCTACCAGGGTGCGACGGTCGCCAGCTTCCTCCAGGCACTCACCGACGCCCGCATCGAATTACTGGTCGATGTGCGGGCGGTCGCCGGCTCGCGCCGTCCGGGATTCTCCAAGACCCCGCTCGCCGCCAACTTGCGCGGCGCGGGGATCGACTACCTCCACCTGCGCGGGCTAGGCACCCCGGCTCCCGGCCGGGCGGCGGCCCGGGCGGGGCGGCACGAGGAGATGCGGGCGATCTATCTCGAGCACCTCGGGACCCGCGAGGCCCACGCCGAGCTGGAGGCTCTGGCCGACATCGTCCGGGGCGGGCGGCGAGTCTGCCTGCTCTGCTTCGAGGCCGACCCGGCGCACTGTCATCGCAGTCTGGTGGCGAAGGCCCTGGGAAAGGCGGTGCCGATCGCGGTGCGACATCTTTGAGGAGGCCTGGCTCATGGCGCTGGCAATGCGCACCACCTGCGAGAAATGCCAGGCGCCGCTCGGGGCCGGCGACCTGGCGTTCATCTGCAGCTACGAGTGCACCTTCTGCCCGGGCTGCACGGTCGCCATGGCCCAGCGCTGTCCCAATTGCGGGGGTGAGCTGACCCGGCGACCGCGCCGGGCCTCGAGCTGACATGGCCGCCCCGATGAGCGCATGGCGGTTGGCCGCCGCCCTGCTCATGCTTCCCGCGGCCGCGCTGGCGCAGGACGACGAGGGCTGGACCCTCCACGGCCACGACCTCGGCGGACAACGCTTCTCGCCGCTGAAGGAAATCGACAGCGCGACCGTCTCCGGGCTCCGTCCGCTCTGGACCTGGCACAGCGGCGTCACCGCGACCTTCCAGGCCACCCCGATCGTGGCCGACTCCACGATGTACGTGTCGCTCCCGTTCAGTGGCGTCGCCGCGCTCGACCCGGCCACGGGGCGGGAGCGCTGGCGCTACGTTCACGAGGCTCGGACGCAGAAGCTCTGCTGCGGACCGGCCAACCGGGGCGTGGCGGTGGCCGACGGGCGGGTATTCGTCGGCACCGTGGACGGCCGCCTCGTCGCACTCGACGCCGCCACCGGGCGTCGGCTGTGGGACGTCACCGTCGCCGACTACCAGGGCACCACCGAGGCCACGGGACTGCTCCGGCCCGACGATCCGCTCTCGCGCGTCGGGGCGACTGGCTCTACGGGCATCGGCATCAGCGCCGCGCCGCTGGTGTACGACGGCCGGGTGTACGTCGGGGTCGCCGGCGTGGGGTACGGGCTGCATCCCGACCAGGGCCTGGCGGTCGTCGGGGTGTCGGGCCAGTATGGCCGTCCCGGACTGATGGCCGCGTTCGATGCCGCGACCGGCCGCGCGCTATGGCGCTTCGACGTGACCGGCCCCGGGTGGGAAGGGGAGTACCGCGCGGCCACCCCGGACGGCGTCCCGCTCCACCGCGACGTGGCGCGAGAGCGGGCCGACGCGCCCTCCCACGCCGACGCCTGGCGCTACGGCGGCGGCTCGATCTACGCCACGCCCGTCGTGGATGCCCAGCGCCACCTCTTGATCTTCGGCACCGGTAACCCGTCGCCTCAGATGGCCGACGCCTCCCGGCCCGGAGACAACCTCTACACTTCGTCGCTGATCGCGCTCGACCTCCGGACGGGACGACTGGTGTGGCACTACCAGCAGGTGCCGCACGACCGGTGGGGGTACGACGTGGCCAGCCCGCCGGTGCTCCTCGAGCTGCTCGAGCGCGGCGCCCCCGTGCCGGCCGTGGCCCAGGCGAGCAAGACCGGGTGGGTCTTCGTGCACGATCGGCGTGACGGGCGACTGCTGTTCCGCTCCCGGCCGTTCGTGCCCCAGCGCAACCTCTTCCTGCCGCCCCGCCCGGGCGACGGCGTCGTGATCGCCCCCGGCATTGCCGGGGGAGCCAACTGGTCGCCCTCGGCGTACGATCCCGGCCGAGGGCTCTTCTATGTGGCCGCGCTGCACCTGCCGACCCGGTACATCGCCCAGAAGGCGCCTCGGCCCGATGGCAGCGTCCTGCAGTACGCCAGCACGCGGGACGGAGACGAGCGCTGGGGCACGCTCACCGCGCTCGACCTCGCCGGGGAGGGGAAGGTGCGCTGGCAGGTCAGGACCGACGAGCCCCTGGTGGGCGGCGTGCTGGCGACGGCGGGCGGCCTGGTGTTCACTGGAGCGGGGCGGGGGGTCTTCGCGGCGTTCGGGTCGGGCAGCGGACACCGCCTCTGGGCGTGGCAGTGCGAGGCCGGGGTGAACGCCCCGCCGGTCACCTATCGGGCCGGCGGCCATCAGGTGATCGCCGTCGCCGTGGGCGGCAACGCGCTGTTCGGCTTCAAGCAGGGCGACGCGGTGATGGCGTTCGCGTTGCCCGGGGAGACGCACTAGCATGGGCACCGGACGACTCGAGGCGTTCAGCGACGGCGTGATCGCCATCATCATCACGATCATGGTGCTCGAGCTGCGGCCGCCGCACGGCACCGAGCTGGCCGACCTGCGGCCGCTGCTCCCGGTGTTCCTGAGCTACGTGCTCAGCTTCGTGTACCTGGGGATCTACTGGAGCAATCATCATCACATGCTGCACGTCACCCGACGGGTGGACGGGGCGGTCCTCTGGAGCAATCTGCTCCTGCTCTTCTGGCTGAGTCTGGTGCCGTTCACCACCGGATGGATGGGCGAGAATCACACCTCCCCGACCCCGGCGGCGGTCTACGGCCTCGTCCTCCTGCTGGCCGCCATCTCCTACTACATCCTCGAGCGCGCCATTCTGCGCCTCGAGGGTCCCCAATCCACCCTCGCCTCGGCCGTCGGGCGTGATTTCAAGGGCAAGCTCTCGCCCCTCGGCTACGCGCTGGCCATCCCGCTCGCCTTCGTGCACGAATGGCTGGCCTGGGGCCTGTATGTCGGGGTGGCCCTCATCTGGCTGGTGCCCGACCGGCGGATCGAGCGCCGGGTCGCCGGAGAGGAGTCGTGAGCGCGGCGGCCGGGCCGGCGCTTCGCCTCGCCGACCCGGCCGACGCCGCGGCGCTGGCGAGGCTCCGGTTCGCGTTCCGCGCGGATCTGGAACCGCCCGCCGAGGCGGAGGCGGACTTCCTGGCGCGCTGTACCCCGTGGATGGCCCGGCGCCTCGAGCCGGGCGGCTCGTGGCGGTGCTGGATCGCAGGCGGGGTGGAGCCGGTCGGCGCCGTCTGGCTGCAGCTGATCGAGAAGCTGCCCAATCCGGTGGCCGAGCCGGAGTGGCACGGGTACGTCAGCAGCCTGTTCGTCTGTCCCGACGCACGGGGCGCCGGGCTGGGCTCGCGGCTTCTCGGGGCGGCGCTGGCCGAGTGCGATCGCCGCGGCTGCGACGCGGTCGTCCTCTGGCCCACGCCCCGGAGCCGGAGCCTCTATCTCCGCCATGACTTCGCGGTGCGGGACGACCTGCTGGAGCGACGAGGGAGGAGGACCAGCCCATGACCGGTCCGGAGTCCACGGCGGACGAGCGGGTGATCCGACTGCTGGAGGAGATCCGCGATCTTCAGCGCGAGCAGGGTCGGCGCTCGGCCGACGCGCTCCGCGGCCAGCAGGAATCCATCCGGCTGCAGCAGACTGCGCTGCGCCGGGTCCGCATCATCCTGGCGTTCGCGTCGGCGGCGCTCGTCCTTGCCGTCGGCATGCTGGTGCTGCTGGTGCTCAGAGTGCTGGCGCGCCTCGGCTGACCGCTTTGACGGATCTACCGGCGCGCCGCATGTTGTGTCAGGTAGACTCGGTGGCGCGAGCCTGAGCCGCCTCGGCGACTTTGGCGAGCAGCTGATCCCGGGTGAACGGCTTGGGCAGGAACGGGTGGCTGGGCGGTCCGTCCTCCATCGTGTCGCGCTCGGCGGGATAGGCCGAGATGAGCAGGACCGATTGGGAGGGACGCCGGCGCATCAGCTCGGCGACCAGGGCGGGCCCGTTGAGGCGGGGCATGACCATGTCGACGATCACCAGGTCCACCGAGCCGGTGCGCTCCAGCACCTCGAGCGCTTCCTGGCCGTCCTCCGCCTCGAAGATCCGATAGCCGGCATCGCTCAGGTGCCCCTGCACGACGCGGCGCACGATGGCGTCGTCGTCCACGACGAGCACGGTCGGGGGCGGTAGGGAGGCCTCGAACGACATGGTTCCGGCATCCTAGTGTCCCCGTATCCAGTCAGACGGTGACTTGGCTCACACCGGCCGGGTTCGATGTCGGCGCCGGACAACTGCGCGCAATGGAGGTAGGCATGAGCGGGTTCTACGAGCCGCCACCCCGCTCGACGTCGGAGTTCAGGGAGCGCATCTACCACCCGCGCTGGGACACCATCCAGAGCGCCCTTGGCCGCCCGGTGCCGGAGATTTTGCGACAGCTCTACTCGGCACCCGATGCGCTGCTGCGGAGCCACTTCTATCTCGTGGCCCCGGACGGCACGCGCCGGATGTGGCTGGACCTCTTTCTGCCCATGGACGACGAGGCGCTCCGGCCCTACGGACGTTCGCTGCCGCCGGGAGCGGTCGCGTTCGCCGACGATGAGCATGGGGACCCGTACTACTTCGTCCCCGATGGCAGCGTCTATGGCGACGGGCCGGTGTTCATCCGCGGGCCGGCGCACGGGCCGGAGGGTGAGGAGCAGGTCGCGGGGTCGCTCGCCGAGTTCCTGAGCTGGTCTCGCGACTACGCCCACTGACTCGCGCGGGGCGCCCCGGCTCACCTACGTCGGCGGACCCACCGCACTTCTCGAGTGGGGCGGAGCCCGACTGCTCACCGATCCCACGCTTGATCCGGCCGGCAGCGAGTACCCCACGCCGGTCTACACCCTGCGGAAAACGATCGGGCCCGCCCTGGCGGCCGAGGCGCTGCTGCCGCTCGACGCGGTGCTGCTGAGCCACGACCACCACTTCGACAACCTGGATCATGCCGGCCGCCGTCTCCTCTCGAGCGCCGGCCGGGTGCTGACTACCGTAGAGGGCGCCGCCCGCCTCGGCGCCGAGCCCGGGCTCGTCCCCTGGCAGGCCACCTCGCTCGAGACCCGGTCGGGGGCCCCGCTCCGGATCACGGCCACGCCGGCCCGGCACGGGCCGAGCCACGCCGACCGCGGTCCGGTGATCGGCTTCGTGCTCGAGCGCGAGGCGGAGAACGCGATCTATCTCTCCGGCGACACCGTGTGGTACGAGGGCGTGGCCGAAGTCGCGGCGCGCTTCCGGGTGCGGACCGCGGTGCTGTTCCTGGGCGCCGCCAGGGTGGACGCCGTGGGCGATTGGCCGCTCACCTTTACCGCCGAGGGCGCGATCGAAGCCGCCCGCGCCCTCGCGCGCGCGACCATCGTCCCGCTCCACTTCGAAGGGTGGGCGCATTTCTCGGAATCCCGGGCGCAGGTGGAGCGGGCGTTCGCGGCCGCGGGACTGGCGGACCGCCTCAGGTGGCCTCCACCAGGACGGTCCATCGAGATCTAGCCCCGGCCTTGCCCGCCACGCGCGCCGATGTCATCGTGTCCGAGGGTATATCCTTCCCAGTCGGAGTGCCGCTCATGTCGCTGCCGCGCGTGCGTGCTCCCCGGGCGTCGATCGCCCTGCTGCTATGGCCCGGGCTCCTCCTGGCCCAGAGAACCGATCCGGGACCGCTGTCCGATGCCAGGCGCGGGATCGATCGGGGGAATGCCGAGTACATCGCCGCCTTCGCGCGCGCCGACGCCGACGGCGTGGCCACGGTGTACGACGCGGACGGTGTCCGGCTCGGCGACGACGGTAAGGTACTGCGCGGTCGCGTCGCCATCGCCGGCGACCTGCGCGCCTTCGTCCAGGCGGCCGGGGCGGTCACCGTCACGCTCGCGACCACCGGGGTCTGGCTGGTGGACGATCTGGCCTACGAGACCGGCGACTGGTCCTATACCTTCACGCCGAAGGGCAAGCCCCAGCAGCGGGTCGGCGGCAAGTACGTCGCCATCTGGGTGCGCCAGGCCGACGGGGGGTGGAAGATCAAGAGCGACCTTGCCGTGCCGGGGACGTGAGCGGTGGCCCGGCCGATCGGATGGGTCTTCCTTGCGCTGGCGGCGGTCCTGCTGAGCTTCGGGATCTGGGACGTCGCCCAGCCCGTGGGGCCGCCGCTGCCCGCGGCGCAGGGGCTCCTGACCGAAGGGCCCGGGTGGTACCTGCAGGCGGGGTACCTCGTGCTCGCGCTGCTCCTCGCCGCGGCGGGCGGCTGGTTGCTCGCGCGGGCGGACGGCTCGCGTCCCGGCGGCGGCGGCTGACCGCGCGCGGTCTACCGCAGGGGCTCCGGCGCTCCTAGTTTCGTGAGATGCCCAGCCCGGCCGTCTGATCCCGCCCATGACCGAAGCCGAGGCGCAGGAGTTCGCGCTGGAGTGGATCGCCGCTTGGAACAGCCGCGACCTCGAGCGCATCCTGGACCACTACAGCGAGGACGTGGAGATCACCTCGCCGCTCGCCGAGTCGTTCCTCGGCCCGGGGCGGGTGACGGTGCGCGGCAAGAGCGCCGCCCGCGCGTACTGGGGGCCGGCGCTGGCGCGCTATCCCGATCTCCACTTCGTGCTCTTCCGTGCGTACGCCGGCGCCCGCAGCGTCCTGCTCCATTATCAGAGCGTCCAGGGGCTGGTCGCCGCCGAGTGCATGGAGCTGGACGACGACGGGCGCATCCGTCGGGTCCAGGCGCATTACGCGCTGGGCCCCGACCCGGCAGCGGCGTGAGCAGGCAGACCTTCGCTTCGAGGCGCTCCGCATGAGTCCTGGCATCATCATACTTCTTCGCGTGCTGCATATCGTCGGTGGCGTTTTCTGGGTCGGCACCGCGGTGTTCATCGCCGCCTTCCTGGGGCCCTCGCTGCGGGCGGCGGGCCCGGCGGGCGGCGCGGTCATGTCTCACCTGACCCAGGCGCGCCGGCTGCCCATCTGGATGATGGTCGCGATGAGCGTCACCCTGATCGCCGGCTTCCTGCTCTATTGGGCCAACGCGCGGACCGGCGGCAGCACCTGGCTCGGCTCCGGCCCCGGCCGAACCTTCGGGCTCGGCGGCCTGCTGGCGGTGGCGGGCGGCGTCGTGGGCATGGCGGTCACGGCACCGACCGGCCGGAAGCTCGGCACCCTGGGCGCGGCGATGGCCGCGGCGGGCCGGCCTCCCACGCCCGACGAGCTGGCGACGATGCAGTCATTACAGCGACGATTGGCCACGGCGGCGGCGCTCGTCGCGGTGCTGGTCGTGTTGGCCACGGTGGCGATGGCGGTCGCGCGCTACGTCTCGTGAGCCGGGCCGCGGCCGCGGCGCTGGCGCTCCTGGCCGGGGTCGGCGGACTGCTGCAGGCGCAGGAGGAGCCGGGGGACGTCGCCCGCTCGGTCCTGGTCGCCGATTCCGCGGGCGACTGGGCGACGCTGCTGCGGCTGGCGCACCCCGACGCGCTCCGCGAGTTCCGAGGCTTCCAGGTGCTGCAGCTCCGCCTGCTGGGCGACACCGCCGGCGCCGCGGGTCAGGCGGCCGACTCCAGCGATTCGACGCAGCACCGGGAGTTCGCCGAGCGCCGCGTGCAGATGCAGCGGGCGATCCTCGACTCGGTCTACCACGTGCCCGACGTCGAGACGCTCGCGCGGCTGGCCCCGGACAGCGTGGCCGCGCGGTGGCTGCGGGCCACCCGCACCAGGAGCGATAGCGCCACGACGCCGGTCCCCCGGGCCCGCTACGTCGGGGTCGTGAGGGTCGATGATACCCTGGCCTATGCGGTGGTGGTGCGCACCGTGCCGCGGCCGGCGGGCCCCGTCCCCGAGCCGTTGCGCGACGTGATTCAGCAGGAGGAGCGTCCCGAAGTCATGGTGCTCCGCCGCCTCGCCGCCGGCTGGCGCAGCATGCTCGACGGCACCTCGCTGAGCAACGCGGCCGTGGCCGACGACCCGCTGGCGGACGACTGACATGGCCGAGCGATCGGCGCAGGCCGAGACGATGCTCTGGCGCCGGCTGGACCGCCCGGGGCACGAGGCCGCCCGGCTCATCTTCCACGCGCCGTTCTGGCAATTGACCGGCACGGCCGTGTTCGCCGAAGACGCGGTGCCGTGTCGTCTCGAGTATCAGGTCACCTGCGATCCATCCTGGCGGACTCGCCACGCCCAGCTCACCGGGTGGTTCGGCACCAGGCGCATCGTCTGCACCATCTCGGCGGACGCGAAGCAGCGCTGGCGACTCGATGGACGCGAGTGCGGCGTGGTGGAAGGCTGCGTCGATCTCGACCTGTCCTTTTCGCCGGCGACGAATCTGCTGCCAATCCGCCGCCTGGCGCTTCCGGTCGGGCAGACCGCTCTGGTGCGCGCCGCGTGGCTGCGCTTTCCCGAGTGTCGCCTGGAGCCGCTCGACCAGCGATACCATCGGGTCGACACCGCGCAGTATCGCTATGAGTCGGGTGCGGGCGGGGAGGCCTTCCGCGCCGAGTTGCGGGTGACGCCGGCGGGCTTCGTGGCCGAGTACTCCGGTCTCTGGGTTGCCGAAGCGGCCGGCTGACCGTCGCTGGTGTGCTACCTGAGGTGGAGGCATGGAAGTCATTGTGGGTAATGGTATTAGCCATATAGCTCTCAAGCGACTTCTCACAGGCATCCTGGTCGCAGTCGGAGCCTGTGCTCCCGCCCCGGCGAACTCGCCGCCGCAGGAGGCGGCGCGCAACGGCGGTCTCGAAGTCAGCACCGACCGGGCCAGCTATCGTGCGGGCCAACCACTTACGCTGACCGTCCACAATCGCGGGGCGGACACCGTGGCGTTCAATCCCTGCACGCGGACGCTGGAGGCGGAGCGCGGGAATGCGTGGACCGCCGTCCCCGAGCCGGCGCGGATCTGCACGATGGAAGCGTGGCTCCTCGCCCCCGGGGGGACGCGTGCCGGGCCGACCGAGCTCCCCGCCGATCTCGTCGCCGGCCGCTATCGCGCCGTGCTCGGCTTCAGCGCAGGGTCGGGGGAGCACGCGGCCGGCAAGCTGGAGGCGCGGACGGCTCCTTTCACGGTGGAGCAGTAGCGTGATGCGCTACGATCCCGCGCTCGCGATCCCGGTCCTGGAGCGCACGCCCGGCGTGCTGCGCGCGCTCCTCGACGGTCTGCCCCCGGCCTGGACCGAGGCCCGCGAGGGCCCCGGGCGCTGGAGTCCGTACGATGTGGTGGGGCATCTCATTCACGGGGAGCGCACCGACTGGATCCCCCGCGCCGAGATCATCCTTCGAGCCGGCGAGGCGGAGCCGTTTCCGCCCTTCGACCGGGTCGCGATGTTCCGCGACTCGGCGGGCAAGTCGCTCGGCGAGCTGCTCGATCTCTTCGCTCGTCTCCGGAGTGAGAGCGTGGTCCGCCTCCGTGCCATGGCCCTCACGCCGGCCGACCTCGAGCGCCGCGGCCGTCACCCGGAGCTCGGACCGGTCACGCTGGGGCAGCACCTCGCCACCTGGGTGGCGCACGACCTGAGTCACATCCGGCAGATCGTCCGCACCATGGGGCGCGAGTACGCCGAGGCGGTCGGCCCGTGGACCGCGTACCTGCCCATGCTCCGGCCCGAGGCGGGCGAAGCGTGAGCCCCGGGACGCTGATCCGCCTGGCGGCGGAGCTGCTGGTGCTGCTGGTGCTCTGTCTGGTGCTGCGGGCGCGGGGCGAGCCGCTCCGCGAGGTCTTCGCGCTGGTGCCCGTACGCCGCGCGACCCTGGCAGGCTGGGTGGCGGCCTTCGTGGTGCTGATGCTGCTCGAAGCGCTGCTGGGACCGCTGCTCGGGTTCCCGCCCGCCCGGCCCTGGGAAAGCCGTTACGGCTCGACCGAAATGCTGATCCGCCTGGTGGGGATCGTGCTGGTGGCGCCGATAAGTGAGGAGCTCATCTTCCGCGGCGTCGCCTTCACCCGGCTCGCCCGGACCGGACTCGAAGCCTCGGGCGCGATCGCGGTGACCGCGGCGGTCTTCGCCATCCTCCACCTGCAGTACGGGCCGGGCCCCGTGACAATGATCCTGATCGACGGGCTGTTCTTCGGACTGGCCCGGGCGAAGACCGGCAGCGTGCTGGTGCCGCTGGTCTGCCACATGATCGGAAACAGCTATGCCGCCTGGGAGCGGCTCGCCGGCTAGACCTCTCGAGGGAGCAGCGCGTCATGTTCAATCTGGAGCTGTTGGGGCCGCCGGAAGGCGAGGGCGAGCGGCTCTTCAACTGGGGACGGATCACCCTGGGGCACTTTCAGGAGGATTTCCAGGCGCCGCTCTACGACTGGGCGCCGGGCGATTACGAGGCGCAGTGGATGGAATCGGCGCAGCGCCTGGTGGACGGCGCGTCGGTGGTGGTGTTCCTCACCCACATGGTGCACCCGACCGCGCCCTATCACATCGGCTGGCCGGCCTGGCGCGAGGGCGGCGTCATATGGGTGCAGGAGCGTCTCTTCGTCGCGAGCGACCTGGCGGGCGCCTTCGATCCGTCCGCGCCGGAGGCACATGTCGGGGGCCGCGCCGAGCGGTCCATCGAGGGCCAGCCGATCAGCCAATGGCAGGTGAGTGTGGCCGACGTGGCCGAGTACCTGGATCGCCGACGGCATGCCCCGCCACCCGAACCCCCGGCTCCCACCGCGCCGGCCTCCCGGGAGCGCCCCGGCCGCGGGCGGCGGGCCCGGCGCTAGGCCGCGAGCGGCCGCTCCGGCCGGCAGCGGCAGTGGTCGCACTCCGGGTCGGGGCAGTGCAGGCCCAGCCACTGGTTGCAATGCAGGCAGCAGGTCGCGTCGTAAGCCAGGTAATACACGGCGGGCGCGCCGCATGCCGGACAGACCGTGTCCATCCGCCAGCCCTCGATCAGGCCACGCCCGGCCGCCAGCAGGTCCAGCGTCTCGATCGCCATACGATTCCTCCCGGGTAGGGGTCGGGGCCCGGCGGCCCTTACCGACTAGTGCGCAGCGCCGCTACGCCGCCGGACACCGTCTCCGCTTCCTTGCGCCGACTCCCCGGGGCGTGCTTGTTGCAGCGTCTCTCTACCTCGCGGGGCGCCGTGCAGGACTTCAGCCGTGTCACCGAGACCGGCCACGCGATTCAGCTCGCGGTGGCCCCGGTGTTTCTCCTCTCCGGCGTGAGCGCCATGCTCGCCGTCCTCACCAACCGGCTGGCCCGGATCATCGACCGGGGCCGAAACGTGGAGGCCGGGCTGCCGCGCGCCGCGCCGGAGACGGGTCCGGCGATGCGGGACGAGCTCGCGGTGCTCGCCCGGCGGGCCCGCCTGATCAACTGGGCCATTTCGCTCTGCACCGTCTGCGCGCTCCTGATCTGCGCCGTCATCGTCGCGCTCTTCCTGGGGCCGTTCCTGCGGCTGAATCTCTCGGCCGCGGTGGCATGGGTCTTCATCGCGGCGATGATCGCGCTCTGCAGTGGACTGGTGAGCTTTCTGCGGGAGATTTTCGTCGCCACCCGGCATCTCCGGATCGGCGGACCCTGACGATAGGACGCTTGAGGAGCCAACG
>Ga0310810_10005594_pt1 | contig 14087 bp, 11 predicted proteins | sample NCmetagenome_FD_207641 | JGI IMG/M metagenome (GOLD analysis project Ga0310810, IMG submission 207641) | Soil microbial communities from experimental microcosm in Duke University, North Carolina, United States - NC | ecosystem: Engineered > Artificial ecosystem > Soil microcosm > Unclassified ... | reverse complement strand
ACTCGATCGCGCGGACGTATCGAGTCGACGAGCGCGGTACAGGAAAAACGAAGTTGCGGAAGACCTCGCCCTTGCCGGGCTGGAGCGTGTAGGACTCGGCGCTCTTCAACACGACATCGGGCGTGCCCAGCTGCCAGCCTTCGGGAAACGCCGGCGGCTTGGGCGTTTGCGCCGTGTCGCCTTCGGGTGTTCCCTGCTCGACCCACTGCTGGATGAGTGCTATCTGTTGATCGCTGAGACGACGCGCGTTGACGAACTCGCCGTGCCCCGATTCCGGCAGCCACGGTGGCATCGCACGCGTCAGCGTCGCGTCTGCGATCTCGCGCGCTCGCGCGCGTACGCTCTCGTAGTCGAGAAGACTGAACGGCGCGCCGGCGACGCACAGCACATCGCCGCCCTTGACGCTCGGACCGTCATCAATCGGGCGATGACAGGTCGCGCAATTCTCAAACAGGATCGGCGCGATGTCTTTGTTGAACGTAACGGGATTCGGGCTTCGGGATTCGGGATTTGCCGCTCGGGGTTCGGGATCCGGCGCGCGCTGGCAGGCAATGAGTAGAGCGAGGCCCACTGCCAACCCCAACAAGGCGAGCCTCGTTGGGAGTTGGGAGACAACTCCCAATTTCCAATCTCCAACTCCCAAACACCGGAGTGCGTTGGGAGTTGGGAGTTGGCCTATGGAAGTTGATTCGTCTTTCGACACGCTGCTGGCCGGCGTGACCGGCTGAATTGCTGGCAAACGAATCTGGCGCTCCCTGGTCAGGCCAGCCTGCCCCGCGAAGCGGGGCAAGCAGACACTGGACTTTTAGCGGAGCGGCGCGACCCGTTCGCAGCGTGAAGCGCCGTCTCGCTAGAAGTCTACTTGCACTCCGATATCGACGAACCGCGCCTGCATGATGACCGTCGGCGCCAGCCAGGCAGAGCCGTAGGTCGTGTTGTAGGTCTGAACCGGGTTCGCGTTGAACAGGTTGTAGATCGACACCGTGGGCCGGATCGTCGTGCCGCCAGTTCGGAATGCCTTGCTGATCCGGAGGTCGGTCTGGTAAATGCGATCGCCGTACATCGTCCCATTGGGCACGATGTTCACGGTGGGAGGAACGCCGGTGAACGGCCGTCCGAGTGACGGCGCCACAAGCGCGTTGTTCAAGGGGTAGTTTGCGCTGAGCTGCGGGCCCGACAGGCTCTGGACTGTTGCTGACAGGCTGACATCCCACCACGGCAGCGGGTATGCGACCTGTCCCTTCACCTGTGGCTGCATCGGCGGCCGTATGTCGCAGAACTCCGTTGTGTGCGGCGTGTTGATGTTGAATCCGGCGCCGTCGGTTGACAGGCTGAGGTCGCCCATCAGGTTGCAGTAGTTGACCCGCTCACGGCCGAGGCTGACGCCACCCGACAGGATGATGTTCCTTGCCAGGCGCGCGTTGACGTCGAAGTCGAAGCCGTCATACACGTCGTCGATACCACCGATGTCGCTCGAGCTGAAAATCAGGTTATTGGGAGCGATGTTGCGGTTGACGTCGAACAACCCACACTGCTGGTAACCACCACCGTTCTCCAGCCGCGAATCGACAGGAACGGGAACGCAGTACGGTGAGTAATCGGCGTTGGAGACCGCCAGGTTGCGCTGGGCCGTCAGGTTGCCAAACCACCGCCGAGTGTAGCCGGCGTACGCCGACACGCGCGGGACGATCTCGCGCTGGATGCTAATCGCACCCTCCCAGTTGTTCGGGCGCACGTGCCAGCCGTTGAGCAGGGCGGGGTCGTAGTTCAGCGTGCGTGCGTCCTGTCCGAAGGCCGGATTGTTGATCGCACCGCATGAGATCTGGCCTGGACGCTTGGTGTTGGCGGCCGGGTTGAACAGGTCGCAGTCGTTGAAGGGATTGTAGGTGCCGTTATAAGCGACACCCGCGGGCGGCGCCCATGTGCGGTCGACGAAGTTGACCGACGACTGCACGGGGTTGAGATTTCGCGCAATCTCGTAGGCGGCTCCAACGACGTACCGGCCTACGCTGGCCTTGAGCGCCGTCTTGCCGTCGCCGAAGAGATCCCAGGAGATACCGACTCTCGGATCCACGTCCTTCCAGTTGGGCGCGTTCTCGACGGCGGCGAAATTCCTCGCGGACGTGAACGGACCGGCAGCGATCTGCTGGTCGTCGACTCGCGCGTTGAGGAAATCAAGGCGCACGCCGTAGTTCACCGTAAAACGATTCACGCGCCACTGATCTTGCGCAAAGAGGCCCATGTTGTATTTCAGCGTTTCATGGAACTGAATCGGCGTCGCGTACTGCCGGAGCGAGAACGGCTGCGTGCCGCGCACCTGGAGCGTGACGGAGTTGTTCGGTTCTTGAGTCGCGTAGCGCCATGCATGCATCAGCGTGAAGCCCGCCTTGATCGAGTGCGAGCCGGTCACATAGCTGGCCGAAGCGCGATAGTTCGATTGATCGCTGCGGTTGTAGCCATAGCTCGTCGGCGACGACCCCCAGAGAGTCGGCATTCCCGCTGGCGCCGTCGGATCCTGCATCGCAAACTGCGTCTCCGACACACCGGGCCGGCGATAACCGTGGAAATCCTGCGGTGTGACCGTGCCGCCAGCTTCGAGCAGCAGCTTGTTGGTGACGGGTGAGCTCCAGGTTCCCTGCAGGATGTACTGTGGGATGTTCTTGAACTCAGGGCACGCGCTGATGGCGGTCTGATACGTCGGCACGAAGCAGTTGCCGAAGTACGTGTACTGCCAGTCGGTGTAGACGTTGAACTTGTTCTTCTGATTGGCCTGGATGGTGAATCGAGCGACGGCGCTCTCATGCCACACCGGGAACAGGTTCTGTTCAGTCGTCGGCTTGTAGAAGATCTCAGAGAAGTCGGCGTCCTTGAACGAGCCGGCCACCGTGTTATAGGTGCCCCAGTGACGGAACCCGCCGTAGACCCAGAGACGATCGCGGACGATTGGCCCGCCGACGTTGGGGTTGATGTCCCAGATCCGATCGATGCGGTTGCCCGTGCTCAGGCCCTGGGCGATCTGCTCATCGGAAAGATTGTCCGACTGCCACGACTCACCCGCCCAGCGGCCGAAGAATGAACCGCGGAACGTGTTCGATCCTTCCTTCGGGATGAAGTTGGAGTACACGCTCGCGCGCTCGAACTCGGCGTTGTGCGAGTCGGTCTGGAACGTGATTTCCTGCGCGAGCCCGTTGTTCAGGTAGTTGCCGTACATCAGGCCGCCCGTGCCGCCGCCGTTGATGATCGGCATGCCTTCAACGGTCACGAGACTGTCGCTCGCGCGGCTGCCATGCACCACCAGGTTCATGCCGGTCTCGGGAATCGAACCGCCGACGTTCTGTCGCACGCCGGTGACGAGCACTGACGGTGTCAGAGCCGCAAAGCTGACGAAGTTGCGGTCGGTCGGCAACACGTCCATGGCTTCACGAGACGCCGTGGCCAGCTTGGTCGTGCTTTGCGTATCGACGATCGGCGATTCGCCGGTGACCGTGACTGTTTCTTCGATCGAGCCCACCTTCAGATCGGCACTGACGTTCGCCGTAAATCCAGACGTCAGCTCGATCCCTTCGCGCCGGACAGTCGCGAATCCGGGAAGGGTAAAAGCCACGCTGTAAGTGCCGGGACGGAGATCGACGATCGTGTATCGCCCCTGACCATCGCTCACGACGGAGCGGCTTTTCTCGATCAGAGCCGGGCTGGATGCTTCAACGGTGACACCCGGAAGCACGGCACCGGAGGTATCTCGTACGACGCCGGCAATCGAGCCGGTTTGTCCCTGGGCGAACGCCCCGGGAGAACTGAGGATCAGGACTGCAACCGCGAGGAAACCAGCAACTACCACTCGGCCAACGGGCATGAAACGCCTCCGTAACTTTCCTATGGGACTTTTGACAAAACTTTGAACTCGAAACGCCGGACTTGTATAACGCTGCAATCGGGGGAAGTCAATCAAGGGCCTCCCCCCCCTAAATAGGTGACTCGCGGGAGGGTCAGTGGCGAGCGTGGCGGGCAGGTTCAATATTCGGTAGGAACCACGTCAGCAACCCGATCGCGGGCAGGAACGAACAGACGGTGAAAACGGTGTTGATGCTCGTCGCGTCCGCGAGCTGTCCGAGCATTGCGGCGCCGAGACCGCCGGCCCCGAAGGCAAAGCCGAAGAACACGCCCGCCACGGTCCCCACACGGCCCGGGACGAGCTCCTGTGCAAACACCACGATCGCCGAGAACGCCGACGCGAGGATCAGGCCGATGATCACCGTCAGGATCTCGGTCCAGAAAAGATTCGCGTATGGCAGCAGCAGCGTGAACGGAAGCGCGCCCAGAATGGAGACCCAGATCACGTACTTGCGGCCGATGCGATCGCCAACGGGTCCGCCGATGAACGTCCCCGCAGCAACCGAGCCGAGGAGAATGAACAAGTGTAGCTGCGCGCTCTGGACGGTGAGGTGGAACTTACCAATCAGATAGAACGTGTAGTAACTCGTCAGGCTCGCAAGGTAGATGTTCTTCGAGAACACGAGCAGCACCAGGACGAGCAACGCGAGGCGCACGCGTCCCGTGGGCAGCCCGGCGCGAATCGCAGCCCCCTTGGTCTTCACCAGCTCCAGCAGACGATGGCGGTACCAGTTGCTGACTTGCAGCAGGATGGCCATCGCCGACAGCGCCGCGACACCGAACCACGCGATGCTGCGTTGGCCGTACGGCTGGACGATGTATGCCGCGAGCAACGGGCCGGTCGACGACCCGATGTTGCCGCCAACCTGAAACAGCGACTGCGCGAACCCGTGCCGCCCGCCTGACGCCAATCGCGCGACGCGGGACGACTCGGGGTGAAACACGGACGAGCCGATGCCCACCATAGCTACGGCGAACAGAATGAAACCATAGGTCGGGGCAACGGAGAGCAGCAGCAGGCCAACCAGCGTGAAGGCCATACCGGTCGGCAGCGAATAGGGTCTCGGGCTTCGATCGGTGAAGTTGCCGATAACGGGCTGCAGCAACGACGCAGTCGCCTGGTTCGCGAACGTGATCAGGCCGATCTGCCCGAAGTCCAGGCGATACGCCGTCTTGAGGATCGGGTAGACAGCCGGCAGCACCGACTGCATCAAGTCGTTCAGCCCGTGACAGACGCTGATCGCCGCGAGAATGCCGATCGCAGTTCCGTGCGTGGCGGCTCGTGACGAGGGTGTCGCGGGAGCGGCGGCGGGTGCTCGTGGTGTTGCGGCGTCTGTACTCAAGGATGCGTAGGCCGGGTTGTTCTTTAGACCCGGCGGGTCCAAACGGCAGGACCCGCTACCTGATGAACGGGGTCCAGCTGTCCTCTGAGTATACCGGGAGAGCGAGCCAGGCTCTTGCGGCCTAAAATGAGGGGTTGATGACCCTGGTCCTGCTCGTGGCGCTCGGAGTGGCGCAGAGCGCGTTCGTTCCCGCGACGGCCGAGGAGCGCTATGTCGCCGACCTGCGCGCGCAGATCGCCAGGGGCGACGTCGACGCGGAAGTCGCGCTCGGTAATCTCTACGAAGCAGGGGACGTCCTGCCGCAGGATCCCAAGCAGGCGGCGGAGTGGTATCGGCGCGCTGCAGACAAGGGACACACGGGCGCGCAGATGAATCTCGCCATGATGTACTTCGATGGCGAGGGTGTCCCGCGAGACGTTGCCCAAGCCGTGATGTGGTACGAGAAAGCAGCGGACCACGGAGAAGCGATCGCGAGCTTCAGCCTGGGATCGATCTACGAAACGGGCGCCGATGGACTCCGGCAAGACGATGCGAAGGCGGCCACGTGGTATCGCACAGCCGCTGAGCAGGGGCTGGGCACCGCGCAATATCGCCTGGGATTGATGTATCGAGACGGCCGCGGTCTGAGCCGCGACACGGCAGAGGCGATCGCCTGGTTTCGCAAGGCAGCGGATCGCGGCGAGGCCGACGCCCAGATCGAGCTGGGCATTCTGCTCAGCCCCGGTCACGGCGCATTCACCGACATCGTCGAGGCTCACAGCTGGTTCAACCTCGCCGCCTCACGATGGAAGGACGAAGCGAAGCGCGTGCAGGCAGCCAGGCTCCGCGACGAGCTCGAGACAACCATGACGCCGGATCAACGCGCGGCTGCGTATCGGCGCGCGACTGAGTGGCAGGACAGTCACTCATGGCAACGACAAAGCGCCGCCAGACCCGGGGCGCGCGATTCGGGATCTGGAGTTCGATGAACGATTTATGACTACTACAGCCTCACGAGAGACGCTCGGCTTCCAGGCCGAGGTGAAGCAGCTGCTGCACCTGATGGTGCACTCGCTGTACGGCAACAAAGAGATCTTCCTGCGCGAGCTGGTGTCGAACGCATCGGATGCCGGTGACAAGCTTCGGTTCGAGGCGCTCGCGGATCCCGCTCTGTTCGAGAACGATCCGGATCTGAAGATCCGCGTCTCCTACGACACTACCGCGCGAACGATTACCGTGTCGGACAACGGCATCGGCATGTCGCGGCAGGAAGTCATCGACCAGATCGGCACGATCGCGAAGTCAGGCACGCGCGAGTTCTTTCAGAGCCTCACATCGGAAAAGGCCAAGGACGCACACCTCATCGGACAGTTCGGCGTCGGTTTCTACTCCGCGTTCATCGTGGCCGATCGCGTCACCCTGACGACGAGGCGCGCGGGGCTGACGGCCGAACACGGCGTTCGCTGGGAGAGCGCCGGCGAGGGCGACTACACCGTCGAGACGGTGACCAGGGAGTCGCGCGGCACTGACGTCGTGCTGCATCTTCGAGCCGGAGAGGACGACTTGCTCGCCGGCTTCAAGCTGCGCGACATCCTGCGGAAGTACTCCGACCACATCACCGTTCCGATCGTGATGAAGAAGGAGCAGTGGGACGCCACCACGAAGGCGCAGGTCCTGACCGACGAGGAGGAGCAGATCAATCAAGCCTCGGCGCTCTGGGCGCGACCCAAGTCCGAGATCACCGCCGAGCAGTACGACGAGTTCTACAAGCACGTCGGGCACGACTTCGAACCGCCGCTCGCTCATGCACACGCCCGGGTCGAAGGCCGCCAGGAATACACGCTGCTGCTCTACGTACCCAAACAGGCGCCGTTCGATCTCTGGAATCGTGAGCATCGCCGGGGCATCAAGCTCTACGTCCGCCGCGTATTCATCATGGACGATGCGGAGCAGCTGATGCCGCCGTACCTGCGCTTCGTGCGCGGCGTGATCGACTCCAATGACCTGCCGCTCAACGTATCGCGTGAGATCCTGCAACAGTCGCGTGACGTCGAGGCGATCAGGACGACATCCGTGAAGCGCGTGCTCGGCCTGCTCGAGGAGCTCGCCAGCAAGGAGCCGGACAAGTTCGCGACGTTCTGGAAGGAATTCGGTCGCGTGCTCAAAGAAGGGATCGTCGAGGACACCGCCAATGGCGACCGCATCGCGAAGCTGCTTCGCTACTCGTCAACCCAGCGCGAGACCGAAGAACAGACGGTCTCGCTGTCTGATTACGTCAGCCGGATGAAAGAGGGCCAGACCGCGATCTACTACATCACCGCTGACGGCTTTGCCGCGGCGAGGAACAGTCCGCACCTCGAGATCTTCCGGAAGCTGGGAGTCGAAGTGCTGCTGATGCACGAGCGCATCGACGAGTGGGTCGTGTCCGGCCTTACTGAGTTCGAGGGCAAGTCGTTGCAATCGATCGCGAAGGGCGGTCTCGATCTGAGCGCCCTCGGCGACGAGACGGTCAAGAAAGAGCAAGAACAGCAGACTGAAGACCACAAGGGTCTCGTCGAACGGATGCAGAAGGCGCTGAGCGACCGGGCGAGCGCGGTTCGTGTGACCTACCGGCTGACGGATTCACCGGCGTGTCTTGTCAGCGACGAGCACGGCATGAGCACGAATCTCGAACGGATGCTGAAGGCCGCCGGACAGAATGTCCCGAGCTCCAAGCCGGTGCTCGAGATCAATCCGTCTCACCCCATCGTCAAGCGCTTGAACGATGAGGCGGACGAGAGCCGGTTCTCGGACTGGAGTCAGATCCTTTTTGATCAGGCCACGCTGGCTGAAGGCGGTCAGCTCGAGGATCCCTCGGCCTTCGTGAAGCGTCTCAATGAATTGATGCTCACGCTGGCGGGTGGCGGGCCCTCGAGGATCTGGACGCCGTAGATCCGGATCCGGGCCCGGGTCCCGGGGCCCGGTTTTACTTCTCACCCATGAGTTGCCGGCCCTGCGTAATCGCCGGCACCGTGGAGCGGATGATGTTCCAGCCCTCCTTGACGCGGCGCGCAACGTCGGCGCCCGTGCCGGCGGTGATGCCGCAGGCGACCTTGTGGGACTTGCACGCACTCAGGACCTGCTGAAACGCGGCTTCGACCTCGGGCGTGTTCGGACGAACACCGAGCGAGCGCGACAGGTCGGAGCCGGCGCCGAGGAACAGCGCGCCGACTCCGGGAACGGAGGCAATCGCGTCGAGGTTCTTCAGTCCGACGACCGACTCGATCATGACGATGGCGATCAGATCGCCGTCCGGGTTCAACGGCCAGACGTCAGCGCGGCGTTCGTATTCAGCGGCGTTGACGCCCCAGGCCCAGGTCGCACCGCCGGTGCCATAGCCGCGGATCCCAACCGGTTCGCGGCGCGTCTCTCCTTTGAGTGGCGGATAGCGCATCGACTGCACGGCGGTGACCGCCTGTTCCTTCGTGTCGACGCCGTTGAAGACGACGCCCATGAGACCGATGTCGAGCGCCTGTTTGACGACCCAGGTGGACTCGTCGGCTTCCTGCGGGAAGCGCGCGAAGAGCGCGACGTTCGGCTGCAGGTTGCCCTTGCTGATGATCGCGGCCTTGTCGGTCAAGCCAAGGAGGAATGTCGCGAGGCCGGGAAAGTCGAGCGGGTTGTGCTCCATGTCAGCGTAGACGAAGTCGACTGGAGCGCGCGCTGTCTCTCGCGCGTTGACGAGCGACAGGTCGCCCGAGTTGATGAGACCGTAGACCGTCTTGCCGGCGGCCAGCTTTGCGATGACGGGATTCAGATGCACGCTGGTCTGCGCCACCGGTGCACTGGATGAGGCAAGAGCCAGCGCTGCGACGAGTGCGGTGAGATATCGGTATCGCATAGCCGCGCATTGTAATCTCGGGAGTCGGGGATTCGGGATTCGTCTGGAGGGGACCATGGAAAAAGACGTCGTGTGCGGCATGCAGGTGGATCCGGCGAAGGCTGCGGCCACCAGTGAATACAAGGGCAAGACCTATTACTTCTGCGCGAAGATCTGCAAGACGAAGTTCGACGCGAACCCGGCTCAATACGTGAAGTAATCCGTGCGTGTAGAGGCGGGTCTTTAGACCTGCCTGAGACTCAATGGAAACCACACATTCACCAGCGGAGTCGGCCGAGGGCGTCCTCGATCCCGTGTGCGGGATGACGATCGACCCTGCCGACGCCGTCGGACACTTCGACTACAAGGGGCAGACGTACTACTTCTGCGCCGAGAGTTGCCTTGAGCAGTTTCGCGAGAACCCGGAGCAATTTCTCAACCCTGATCTGCGGACTGGTCCGGCCGATCTCGAAGCCGAATACACATGCCCCATGCATCCGGAGGTGCGCCAGAAGGGACCCGGCGCATGTCCGATCTGCGGCATGGCGCTCGAACCAGTCGATGCGGCGCACGTCGAAGAGCGCAACGTCGAACTGGAGGATATGACACGGCGCTTCTTCGTGTCCCTCGCCTTCACGGCACCGATCGTTGCGTTCATGATCGCGGAGCTTCTGCCTGGTCGCCCACTCGATCGCGTCGTCTCCCACGGTCTGCGCAACTGGATCGAGTTCGCGTTGGCAACGCCGGTCGTCTGGTGGGGCGCGGCGCCGTTCTTCGAGCGCGGATGGGCATCGATCGTCAATCGCTATCTCAACATGTTCACGCTCATCGCACTGGGCGTGGCTGCCGCCTACGGCTACAGCGTCGCCGCGGTGTTGGCACCAGGCATGTTCCCCGACTCCTTCCGCATGGGAGGAGAAGTCGCCGTCTACTTCGAGCCGGCGGCGGTCATCGTCGTACTCGTGCTGCTCGGGCAGGTGCTGGAACTGCGCGCGCGCAGCCGGACCAGCGCGGCAATCCGCGGTCTGCTCGGTCTCGCGCCCAAGACCGCGCGACGAGTGGAATCCGATGGCAGCGAGCACGATGTGCCGCTCGAGCATGTGTCTGTCGGCGATCGCTTGCGCGTTCGTCCGGGCGAGCGAGTCCCTGTTGATGGAACCGTTCTCGACGGGAGAACGACGGTCGACGAATCGATGGTGACGGGGGAGCCTATTCCGGTCGAAAAGACGGCCGATGCCTCTGTTACAGGCGGTACCGTCAATGGCACAGGGACGTTCGTCATGCGCGCGGACCGAGTCGGGCGCGACACGCTGCTCGCGCAGATCGTGCGCATGGTCAGCGAGGCGCAGCGATCGCGCGCGCCGATTCAGCGCCTGGCCGATACCGTGTCGTCGTGGTTCGTCCCCATCGTGATCGCGGTAGCGCTGGTCACCTTCGTGGTGTGGTCGGTGTTCGGACCGGAACCTCGATTCGCCTATGCGCTGCTGAACGCCGTCGCAGTGCTGATCATCGCTTGCCCCTGCGCGTTGGGCCTCGCCACGCCGATGTCGATCATGGTTGGTACGGGCCGTGGCGCCGAAGTGGGCGTGCTGATTCGCAATGCCGAAGCGCTCGAGACGATGGAGAAGATCACGACCATTGTCGTGGACAAGACCGGAACGCTGACCGAAGGCAAGCCGCGCCTTGTCACCGTCGAGCCGGCCGGGCACGTTGACGTGCCTGCGATGTTGCGTCTCGCCGCGAGCCTCGAGCACGTAAGCGAGCATCCGCTTGCGACCGCCATCGTAGCGGGTGCACAGGAGCGCGGGCTCGCGCTCGGCAACGTGACGCAGTTCGAGTCGATCACCGGCCAGGGAGTCATCGGCGTCGTCGACGGCCAACGAATCGCGATCGGCAACGTTCGCCACCTCGAAGCGCTCGGGATCGATCCTGGGGCTCTTCGCCATCGAGCCGACGAGCTCCGGCGGCAGGGGCAGACGGTCGTCTTCGTCGCCATCGACACGAACGCTGCGGGTCTCATCGGCGTGGCCGATCCCATCAAAACCACGACGGCCGAAGCCATTCGCGCGCTGCATGAGGATGGCGTGAACGTCGTGATGCTGACGGGTGACAATCGCGCGACCGCGGATGCCGTCGCGACGTCGGTCGGCATCGATCGCGTCGAGGCCGACGTGCTGCCCGATCAGAAGGCCGCAGCCGTCAAACGCCTGCAGGCACAGGGCGAGCGCGTTGCGATGGCGGGCGACGGCATCAACGACGCCCCGGCCCTCGCGCAGGCGGACGTCGGGATTGCCATGGGCACCGGCACGGACATCGCGATGGAGAGCGCCGGCGTCACGCTCGTCAAAGGCGACCTGCGCGGCATCGTCCGCGCGCGGCGGCTCAGTCGCGCGACGATGGGAAACATCCGGCAGAACCTGTTCTTCGCGTTCGTCTACAACACGCTGGGCGTACCGGTCGCGGCCGGTATTCTGTATCCGGTGTTCGGCGTGTTGCTCAGCCCGATGATCGCAAGCGCGGCGATGACGTTCAGCTCCGTGTCGGTAATCGCCAACGCACTGCGGCTGCGACGCATCGGTCTGTAATGTCCGGCTTTAGTAACCCACTAACCGTAGCGGCGGGTCTTTAGACCCGCCGGTCTCGAGTGACAACATGAGGGCACCTATCAACCTCGCAACGAAGCTTGCGCAGTTCTCCGAGCACTGGTCGCCTCGCGTCGTCGCCGAGATGAACGACTACCAGTTCAAGGTGGTCAAACTGCAGGGGGACTTCGTCTGGCACTCTCACCCGGACACCGACGAGGCTTTCCTCGTGATCGATGGCGAGATGGAAATCGGCTTTCGCGACGCAGCCGTCACGCTTCGTGCGGGCGAGATGTACATCGTGCCGAAGGGCGTCGAGCACATCACTCGCGCATCACGCGAGTGCCACGCGCTGATCATCGAACCGCGCGGCGTCGTCAACACCGGTGATGCCGGAGGGTCGCTGACCGCAAAGAACGACGTCTGGGTGTAGCCCGCTCAGTGCTAAGCTTTCCGCGTACCTGCTGAGTAGACGGTCGACAGACGACACGGTGTCGTTGCATCGTCCGTGTAGCATGCGGTAGGAAACGATCATGCCGCACAAGCGTGCCGTTATCCCGCAGCAGGCCGCCGCCATTGCGGTCCGGTGGAAACAAGACGACCTCGAGGTCTGCCTCATTCGCAAGATGGGATCGAAAAACTGGGGCGTACCGAAGGGCCTCGTGGATCCTGGCGACACTCACGAGGAGACCGCGCTCAAGGAAGCGTGGGAAGAAGCCGGAATCTCAGGCCGGCTGATCGGAAAATCCCTCGGCACCTACAAGTACGACAAGTGGAACTCCACGTTTGAGGTGACGCTCTACCTCATGGAAGTGCTCGAGCAGCACGCCCGCTGGCAGGAAGCCGGTTTCAGGGAGCGACGCTGGACGTCCTTCTCCCAGGCCGCTTCCCTGCTCTCGCAGCATCCGGTCCACCCCTTCCTCGACCGTGCGAGGAATCTTGCCGCCGATTCGCTCGGCTCGGACACCCGCTCTCTCAACAGGAGTTGAGGTCGTCGGCGGAAGACGACGGGTGTAGGATCCGTGATCCCATGTTCGAATGGCTCAAGGCTCTCGTGTCACGTCGCGCATCGGGAGGCGAGCGGGACTTCGATCCGCCATCGACGCGGTTCGATCCTGACAGTGGAGTGAGAGTACCCAGACCTCACGCACCGTCGAGCCGAAGCGGCTCGGTCGCTGTCGAAGAACCTGATGAGGACGAGGAATGTCTGGTCGCGCTCGGGAGCTTGCACAGCAGGAAGATCTAGGAACGACAGCTACGTTCCGCACGGCGCTGCTTCACGCGCGCGATGCTGTGTCGGCGGCTCGCTTCTACGGCGAGGTTTTCGGCTGGCAACTGCAGGACGGCGCGACCCCCTCGTTCACGCTGCCCGGCCAACGTGTGGAAGATCGGTGACAAGGCCGTCGGGGACTGCTGCCCATCGGAGAGGACTGGAACACGTCGCCACGATGGCAGGTGCTGTTTCAGGTCGATGATCTCGCAGCCTCGGTCGCCCGGGTCGTGGCCGGAGGAGGTACGAAGGAGTTTGGACCGCTCGATGTTCCGCGGGCAGGACTCCTGACGAGCGTTCGCGATCCACGCGGTGCGCTCCACGTGCTCGTCCAACCACATTTGTCGTATCCTGCTCGGTGACCATGGGAAACGTACTACGAGTCATCGGCTACGCGCTGATCGTCGCCATCAGCGTGTCACTCGCATCGGCACAGACGTCGTTTACACAAGCTCCACAAGCGAATTTCGCCGCGACTTCCGCGCACGTCGCACGGCCAGGAAGTCCGGTTAACATCCGGATTCAGCGCTGGTCAACGGAGGAAGAGCGCGCGCCGTTGATCGCGGCACTGAATGCTCCGCCGCCCGCGCCTCCCCCACCACCACCTCCACCACCCGCGGCTCCGGCGCCTGCGCCCCCTGCGCCTGATGGTGACGCCGCTCCTGCACCCGATCGCGCCGGGCGCGCAGGCCGCGCAGGCCGCGGCGGCGGTCGAGACGGACGCGGCGGTCGCGGTGAAGCTCCGCCGCCAAAGCCGATCACCCCAATCGAAGCGCTGACGACCGCGCTCGTAAAGGCTCCAACCATCGGGTATATCTGGACCGACGAAGTCACGGGCTATTCGATCAAGTACGCCTATCGCCTTCCGTTGCCGGCGGGCGGTGAGCGCATCGTCCTGGCGACGAGTCGTGTGCTCGGAGGCGGGTCGATTCAATGGAAGCCCAGCGAACCTGCGACGGACTACCAGTTCACGATCATCGAGCTTCGACTGAACGCCAAGGGGCTTGGTGAAGGCAAAACGTCACTCACCTCCAAGGTCATCGTCGACAACGAAGCGAAGACGCTGGCGATCGAGAACTACACCGCCGCACCGGTGATCCTGCAGAACGTCAAGAAGGGATGAGGCTCCTGGCCGTCGCGATCGCCGCGACGCTGCTCGTCCC
>Ga0310810_10005593_pt1 | contig 14088 bp, 17 predicted proteins | sample NCmetagenome_FD_207641 | JGI IMG/M metagenome (GOLD analysis project Ga0310810, IMG submission 207641) | Soil microbial communities from experimental microcosm in Duke University, North Carolina, United States - NC | ecosystem: Engineered > Artificial ecosystem > Soil microcosm > Unclassified ... | reverse complement strand
CGTATCATGTCAACACAATCCTCCTGCGATCGAACGCCTCTTTGGCCGGCACCCTCAAGGAGTCCCGCCGGTGGCGCCCCGTCTATGACGACGGGGTGGCCATCGTGTTCCGGGCCAACCAGGAAAGTGCCGCCGAGGCTGACCAGGTTTCCGCCGTTTCCCGCGACGGAAAAGATCGTGATCGCAAGATCACGAAATCCCAAACAGGTGATCAGACGATCACCAAATCTAACTCAAGGAGTGAACCATCATGAAAACGCTGCTTTTCAACTTTGTTAAGGACGAACAAGGCCAGGACCTGATCGAGTACACGCTGCTTCTGGCTTTCGTGTGTCTGGCCTCTGCCGCGCTGTTCATCAGCGCCGGTGGTAGCGTGGGCGGTATCTGGACCCAGGCCAACACCCGACTGACCGCAGCCAACGCCGCCGCGGCCAGCTAGGACACCTGCGGAGGGGCGTGAACCGCACGCCCCTCCACTCGAACCCAAATTCAGAGGACTGAAGGGAGCATAACAACGTGAAAGAACTATTGAACGGGTTTCTCAGAGATGAGCAAGGTCAGGATTTGATCGAGTACACGTTACTGCTGGCGTTCGTTTGCCTGGCATCGGCCGCGCTTTTCATCAGTGCCGGTGGCAGCGTCTCAGGCATCTGGACGACAGCCAATACGCAACTCACAACTGCGAACACTGCCGCCGCCAGCTAAACCCCTGGGCGGACGACATGCCCCTGTTCATGTCTATTCACGAGGTCGAGCAAGTAGAGTTTGAAAACTGAACAAGGAGGAAGGATACCATGCTGAAACATTTCTTAAGGGACGAGCAAGCGCAGGATCTGATCGAGTATACGCTGCTGCTGGCATTCGTGTGTATGGCGAGTGCCGCGCTGTTTATCAGCGCGGGTGGCAGCATTGGAGGCATCTGGACGGCGGCCAATACAAACCTGGCGGCAGGGAACACGGCTGCGGCAAGTTAACGTTACATAACCGCAACCGCGAGGCAGCCGGTTTCGGCACACAGCGGTCTTGGAACGGGAGATCCAAGACCCAAAATGCAACCACGAGGTTGCTGCATTCACCGGCAACGCCGGTGTCTAGAGTCGCTCATTGAAAGGTGAAAAATGAACCAGCGTCTATTTTCTGTGCTTATCTTTGCGTTTGTCGTCTCCGCGGGAGCGAGCCTCTTGCTGTACCGGCTCATCGCCTCCCGCGTGACGGCCAACGCCAAGCAACCCACCGCTCAGGTGATCGTAGCTGCTCGCACCCTGGGACTCGGAACCTTGCTCCGGGACTCAGATCTGAAGATGGGGGACTGGAGTGGTCCTTTGCCTCAAGGCGCATTACTGCGCAAGGAGGATGTCGTGGGACGGGGCGTCATGGCCGCGATCTATGACGGGGAGCCGATTGTCGAAAACCGTCTTGCTCCCAAGGGCGCCGGCGCAGGCCTGGCGGCCACCATCCCGGCGGGCATGCGAGCCGTAGCCGTCAAAGTGAACGACGTAGTCGGCGTGGCCGGCTTCGTAGTGCCTGGCATGCGCGTGGATGTGCTCATTTCGGGCAACCCACCTGGTGGCTCGGCGAGCGCTGGCATGGTTTCCAAGACCCTCCTGCAGAACATCGAGGTTCTCTCTGCCGGTCAAAACTTCCAGAAAGACGCCGAGGGCAAGCCGGTGCAGGTGCAAGTGGTCAACCTGCTGGTGACGCCTGAACAAGCGGAGATCCTGAATCTGGCGAGCAACGAGACGAAAATTCAGCTGGTACTGCGCAATCCGCTGGATACGCAGACCGCGAAAACCACTGGCGTTGCGATGGGGACATTGTTTGGCGCTGTCGTCAAGCCGCCGGAGGCCCCCAAGGCGCCGCGGCGCATTGCGACGCGCGTGACGATGCCGCCGGTGCTCATGGTGCCGCCGCCGAAGCCAGCCGGCCCAGTCATGGTTGAGGTTATCAACGGGACTAAGCGCGTGGAATCGAAGTTTTCTGCGCCGTCCGAGGAGGTCCAGTAATGTTCACCAAACTGATTCGGACTTTATTGAGCTGCTCGGTGGGCGTGTGCTTAACGCCAATGGCCCAGGCGCCGATGTCGGCTGCTGAAGGCGTCGCCGCAGCCGTGACTGCCGTGCAGACGCAATCGGCCAGCAACGTATTGGAAGGCCGCCCGGCGGCAGCGCGTGATTTATTCGTGACCGTCGGAAAGTCCCTAGTCGTCGACAGTCCGGTGAATATTCAGCGCGTCTCGGTCGCCAATGGCGAGTTTGCCGAGGCCATGGCGGTTAATCCGCGCGAAGTTCTGGTGAATGGAAAGGCTGCCGGCGAGACCAGTATGATTATCTGGCAGCAGGGCGGCAACCGGCTGTTTTTTGACCTGACGGTCCGGCGCAGCAATTCCAAAGTCAGCGTTGTGCAACAGCAAATCGACCGCGAATTGCCGGGGCAGGAGATCAAGATTTCTTTCGAAAACGACACGGCGTTCTTGCACGGCACAGCCAAGGATCTTACCAGCGCCGAGCGCGCGGTAGCCATAGCAGCCACCCTGGGGAAGACGGTGAACCTGCTGCGCGTGAATGTGCCGCCGACTGACGCTCAAATCCTGCTCAAAGTGCGGTTCGCCGATGTCGATCGCGCGGCCACCACGGACCTGGGGCTGAACCTGTTCAGCACGGGCGCCACCAACACCATTGGCGGCATCAGCACGGGTGCGTTCACCGCTCCGCAGATTAAGCCCGATGCCGGCGGCACCACCATTACCCTGGCAGACGCTCTCAACATTTTCCTGTTCCGCCCGGATATCAACCTGGGCGCGACCATCAAGGACCTGGAAGCAAAGCGGCTGCTTCAAATTCTGGCCGAGCCGAACGTGCTCGCGATCAATGGCAAGCAGGCCAGTTTCCTGGCAGGCGGTGAATTTCCATTTCCCATGTTGCAAGGCGGTGGCGGAGGTCTGGGTGCGGTGACGATTCAGTTCCGTGAATTTGGCGTGCGCATCAACTTCCTTCCGGTCATCACGCCACGCGGGACCATCCGTCTGCAGGTGACGCCGGAAGTCAGCTCGCTCGACTTTGCGAACGGCCTGTTATTCCAGGGTGTCAACATTCCCGCGCTGTCCACGCGCCGCGTAAAGACGGAGATCGAGCTCGAAGACGGGCAGAGCTTCGTGATCGGCGGCTTGCTGGACAACCGCCTGACGGAAACCTTAAGCCGCATTCCCGGGCTTGCCAGTATCCCGCTGTTGGGAAAACTCTTCCAATCGCGCTCCACGAGCAAGAACAATACAGAACTGCTGGTGATGGTGACGCCGGAACTGGTGCGGCCGATTCCGCGAGGCCAGACAGCGCCGGACCTCAAGATGCCGAAACCGTTCCTGAACGGCACCGCGCCCAAGGCGCCGCAGACTCCGGGCATGGATGTCACGGGCCCGGTACCGGGAAAACCAACGATAGAAACAGTCCCCATGGAGCAACTGCTTCAAAGCGAAAAGGCTCTGCCTTCGCAGGGGGCGCAGGAGGGTGCGCCACAGATCCAGTTCGTACCGATGCTAACAGCGCCTGGACAGTCGCCGCAACCCGTGGCGCCAACCGCTTCGCCGGCCGCGCCGGCCGCCCCCGCGGCGGTACCGAGGTCGGGCAACGGAGGAGGAACGGGAGCAAACCAGTAAATGAAGTTAGTTGTTGAGGTTTTGAAGTGTATCCGCTGACCGTTGGTTTGGTAATCGAGACCAAGGAACTGTGGGATGAAGTTCATTCCGCATTGCAGGATCTACCCGTCCGCCTTCTCATCGAACAGCATGAACTCGGTGATCTGGTGGAGTTTCTCGACAAAGTCGAACGGCTTCGCCCGGAGGTGATGATCCTTGAAGTGCTGAAGCTGCGGGAACCCATGGAGCATGTGGTGGGCCGGATCAAATCCAGCTCCGTGGACCCCATGGTTATCGCCCTCCATAATACGGCGGAGCCAGAACTCATCCTGAGTGCATTGCGGGCGGGAGCGCATGAATTCCTGCACCCGCCGCTCAAGACCAATCTGCAGCAGGCGCTGGAACGAAAGTCGCTCGAGAGGAACAAGACACGGGAGCGACAGAAGCAGAAGGGCCGGGTGATTGGCTTTCTTTCGGCCAAGGGCGGTTGCGGGGCCACTACCATTGCCTGTCACACGGCCGCCGAACTGGGCCGGCACGACAAGCACGTGCTGTTGGCGGACATGGATCTGGACGCGGGCATGATCCGCTTCCTGATGAAGACCAAGTCGCCATACTCGGTGCTGGACGCGCTGAACAACCTGCACCGGCTGGACCAGAGTTATTGGAACGCGCTGATTTCCAACGGGCTGCCAGGCCTTGAAATCATCTCCGCGCCGCAAGCCCTCGTTTCCAAGCAGCAGCCCAATCAGGAGCAGATGCAGAACATGCTCACCTTCGTCCGGGGCCAGTACGATTTCTCGATTTTGGATCTGGGCCGGAGCCTCAACCTGACGGCGATGAATGCGCTCGATGAAATCGACGAAACTTACCTAGTCACCACGCTGGATGTTCCGGCGCTGCACCAGTCCAAGCAAATTATCCAGACGTTGACGAGCGTGGGCTACGGGCGGGAGCGGCTGCGGTTGGTCCTCAATCGCATGCCGCAACGGCTCGACGTCACGCCCGATGAGCTGGAAAAGATGATGTCCCTACCGGTATTCGCCACCTTGCCCAACGACTACCCGTCGCTGTATGAATCGTATTCAGAAGGTTCTCTGCTGCCCGCCAACAGCAGACTAGGCAAAGAACTGAACCGCATGGCTATGAAAGTGGCGGGCATTCAAGAAGAGAAGGGCGGGAAGAAGAAATTCTCCCTCTTCAGCTAAGAGATCAAACACATGCTGACTGAATCGATACAGAAGACGGGAAACCGCGAAGCAGGCTGGGTCAATCGCCTGTTCAGCAATGAAGGCTACACGCCGGAGCATCAGGAGCTGAAGTTCACGCTCCATCGCAAGTTGCTGGACCGCATCAATCTGGAGGCGCTGTCCTCCATGGCTGGCGAGCGGGCGCGCGCCGAAATCCGGGCGGCCGTCGCGAGACTGGTTGAGGAAGAGAAAACGCCTCTCAGCTTGATGGAGAAGGACCGGGTCATCGAGGAGGTGCTGGACGAAGTATTTGGCCTGGGCCCGCTCGAGCCGTTGCTGCGCGATCCCACCATCTCCGACATCCTGGTCACCACGCCGCGACTGGTATATGTCGAGCGGGCGGGCAAGCTCCATCGAACGCCGGTCGAGTTCAAAGACGATGCCCACCTGTTGCGCATCATTGAAAAAGTAGTTTCGCGCGTCGGCCGGCGCGTGGACGAGTCGTCGCCGCTGGTGGATGCCCGCCTGCCCGACGGTTCGCGCGTCAACGCGGCTATTCCTCCAGTAGCCGTGGACGGCCCGCTGCTTTCCATTCGCCGTTTCGGACGCGACGCCCTGCAGGGTGAAGATCTGGTCAAGAAACTGGCGCTCACCGAGGGCATGCTGCAATTGCTTCAGTGCTGTGTCAAGGCGCGGCTGAACATCGTCATCGCCGGCGGAACGGGCGCCGGCAAAACCACCTTGCTCAACGTGCTCTCTTCGTACATTCCCGAAGATGAGCGTATCGTGACCATCGAAGATGCCGCCGAGTTGCGGTTGCGGCAGACGCATGTGGCGCGCATGGAAACCCGTCCCGCGAACGTCGAAGGCCAGGGCGCCATTCGTATCCGCGAACTTGTCGTCAATGCCCTTCGTATGCGACCCGACCGCATCATCGTCGGTGAGTGCCGCAGCGAAGAGGCGCTCGATATGTTGCAGGCCATGAACACCGGTCACGACGGCTCGCTGACCACGGTCCACGCCAACAATCCGCGTGACGCCATCGGACGTCTGGAAGTCATGGTCGGTATGGCCAACTCCAACATGGGCGTGCGCTCCATGCGCCAGCAAATCAGTTCGGCCATCGACATGTTCGTGCAGGTGTCGCGCTTCAGCGACGGTACCCGCCGCATTACCCATGTCACGGAGTGCGTGGGCATGGAGGGCGACCTGATCACCATGCAGGATATTTTTGTGTTCGAAAAGACCGGGCTCACCGAAACCGGACGGGTCACAGGCCGCTTTCGGGCTACCGGCATCCGGCCCAAATTCTACGAGCGCCTGCGCGCGTCCGGGATGCAGCTGCCGGCTTCGATTTTCCAAACCGTAGTGGAGATTTCCTAAAGAGGCCGCAACATGAATTGGACGCCTTTTATCATCGCCTTCTTGTTCCTGTTCGTCGTCATCATGGTCGCCGTGTCGGTGGCGTCGAAGTTCTGGGACTCCAAGCGCAAGAAGCAGGTCAGCTCGATGTTGAAAACTGCGGCGGGCGAAAAAGGCGCCGAAGTCTCCATCAGCAACCTGTTGATGGAGCCGAGCGAAGAGAGGCGTTCTTTTCTCGAAAGGTTCCTAGATGGGCTGGATGTAACCCAGAAGGTGCAAGTGCAATTCCAGCAGGCTGGTCTGGACTGGACGCCGGTCAAGTTCGTGGCCATGGCGCTGGTGTGCGCCGTGATCGGTGCTGTCATAGGACTCCGTTTCCCGATCATCGGTTTTGGGACCACTTCGGCAGTATTCGGCCTGGTTCTCTCGATGTTGCCGTATCTCTACGTACGTCGCACGCGCTCCAAGCGCATGGGTAAGCTGGAAGAGCAGTTCCCTGAAGCACTGGAGTTTCTGGCGCGGTCCATGCGCGCCGGCCACGCTTTCACCATCAGCCTTGAGATGCTGGGGGAAGAACTGCCGGAGCCCCTGGGCCAGGAATTCCGCACCCTATTCAATGAGCAGAACCTCGGCGCGGCCCTGGAAGTGGCGCTCACCAACCTCTGTAACCGGGTCCCCCTGGTTGACGTCCGGTTTTTCTCGTCGTCGGTACTGCTGCAAAAGCAGACCGGTGGCAACCTGGCCGAAATTCTGACACGGCTGGCCGAAGTCATCCGCGAGCGCTTTCGCTTGAAAGGACAAGTCAAAGCGGCGAGCGCGCACGGACGGCTCACGGCAACGATTCTGATGTTGATGCCGATTGCCACGACCCTCGCGTTGCTGGTCGTATCGCCCGGATATTTGCAGGGGATGGCTAAGGATTCCGACGGCCGGTACCTGATCGCCTTCGCCATCATCGGCCAGTTCCTGGGTAATTACTTCATTCGGCGCATTATCAACATTAAGGTTTGAGGACAACATGGCCATAATCATTTCCATCGTCCTGTTCTCGTTGCTGATGGCGGCGATCTCGTTCTACGGTTATCGTAGCTATGCTCGCCCGGGACGCTTCTATGAGCGGCTCGGTGGTCCGCTGGAGGCCGAAGGCGCTCTGGGTAACCTTGGCACCGTCACGTCGAGCGTGCCTGAAGTCGGATGGGTCGTCCGCGTCATTCAGCAGGTTGGCGAGAAGGTTCCCATCTCGCCCGACGATGCCGGCGCCACCCGGCGCGATCTGATCATGGCCGGGTACAAGTCGGAGACCGCGCTCAAGATTTTCAGCGGCATTAAGGTCACATTAGCCGTCGTGCTGGTCATCTGTGCGTTCAGCTTCCGTTCGGCGATTCCTAACCCGGTACTGCGCGTAGTGGCGATCGCGTTCGGTGGGTTTATGGGTTTTTTTATCCCCGGCTACATCCTGGACAAGAAGATTCAAAATCGCCAGGACACCATTCGGCTTTCGCTGCCGGATGCGCTCGACATGATGGTGGTTTCAGTGGAAGCTGGTCTGGGACTCGACCAGGCGATTCAACATGTGGGCCGCGAGCTGCAGATGACGCACAAGGACTTGAGCGAAGAGCTGAGCCTGGTCAACCTGGAAATGCGCGCAGGCAAGCGGCGATCGGAAGCGCTGCGGAATCTGGCCGAGCGAACCGGCGAACCGGAGCTGCAAAAGCTGGTAGCGGTGCTGGTGCAGACGGACCGGTTTGGCACCAGCATCGGAGACTCGCTGCGCGCCCATTCGGATTTTTTGCGCATCAAACGCAGACAGGAAGCCGAGGAGCGCGCTGGAAAGGTCGGCGTAAAACTGGTATTTCCGATCTTCTTCTTCATCTTGCCCTCCATGTTAGTGGTGGCGGCAGGCCCAGGTTTGTTGCAGGTATTCAAGTATCTCTTCCCGATGATGAAGCAATTCCAAGGATAAGAAAGGAGAACCGCCCGTCATGAACGACATGATCATGCAAACGGTACTTTGGCTCACCGCAGGATTTTTGCTGGTGATGCTGATGATGCGCCGCCGCAAGCGTAAAGTCCAGCGGTAGCGGCTTTCGATGCACGGCAGAAATCCGGTTTCGGAGGCCGGCCGCCCGCGTCTGTCTCGGAGGGATGGACACGGTTCTGCAATGAACGGTTCTGATTTATCAGGGCCGCGATGTGGGTAGGCGCCGATGAATGCTTCTCCCTTCGACGGAGACTGCTGCAATCGGCGCCGTTGGCCGGGCATCCGATTTCGGACGATAAGCTTTCTCCGGCTCCATGTTTGTCGCCTGAATCAGGAGAACAGGAATGAATTACGTGGCGTTCCAGGCCGCGGTCTGGATCGCAGCAGGTTTCGTGCTGGTCATGCTGGTCATTCGCCGCCGGAAGCGAAGACAGCATCGTAAAAACTGAATGGACGTCACTTCCATTACAAACCTCCAGAACCGGGACGGAGGCTGGCCGTACCGCAAGGGCGGCGGCTCGTCGACCGAGCCCACAGTCCTGGCGCTCCTCGCGCAATCCGTTGACCCAGGCGATCCCCAAAGCACCGAACGCGGCCTGGCGTGGCTTCGCGCTACGCAACGGCAGGACGGAGGCTGGCCGCCCCAGCCACAAGTTCCCCAGAGCACGTGGGTAACGGCTTTGGTGGCATTAATGCCCCGCGATGCATTGGGGGCTTCACGCTATGCGCGCGCCATCGACTGGCTCATGGGGCAAACCGGAAAGGAAGCGTCGCTGGCCTATAAGCTGCGGAACGAGCTGCTGGGCGAGGGCGGAGGCGTGATCGGGAAACACGAGGGCTGGCCATTCTTTCCGGGCGCCGCTGCCTGGGTCACGCCCAGCGCAATCAGCATTCTGTCGCTCGAAAAAGCGCGGCGCTACCAGATGGCGGGTGGCATCCAGCAACGAATTGAAATCGGGCGGCAGTTTCTGATGGACCGCGTGTGCCAGGACGGCGGGTGGAATTACGGCCGCGCGAATGTGCTTGGAGTGGAGGCGGATTCGTATCCTGAAACCACCGGCCAGGCGCTGCTCGCGTTGCATGGCGCACCGCCGTCGAAGCTCGAGAAGTCACTGGCCGCGGCGCAGGCGCAGGCGCGGCGCTGCCAGTCAGCCGAAGGGCTGAGTTGGCTGCAATTGGGTTTGCAGGCGCACGGAATTACGGCGGCCGGACCGGCTCATGTTTTCCCCTATAGGCACGTCGCGGACACCTCCCTGGGCATTCTGGCGCGGGCCGCCCTGCGCGGTAGAAATCTTTTTCTGGAGTAGATGGTGAAACACAGGATTACGCGGCGCGATTTCTTGACGGTTTCGGCCGGCAGCCTGGCGCTGACGCGCTGTTCACTCGTCGGCGGCCGCCAGCCACAGCCGCGCGTGTCGATCGTGCGCGCTGCTTATTCGCAGTCCATTTATGACACAGTCCGCCGGCTGCTCGTCGAGCATCGCGTCGACGTGCGCGGCAAGCGCGTGGTGATTAAGCCGAACCTGGTGGAATTCGACCCCGGCACCACTATCAACACCCATCCCATGCTGGTGCACGCCACGCTTGAAGGCTTCCGCGCGATGGGTGCCGGCGATGTCCGCATCGCCGAAGGTCCGGGACACCGCCGCGTCACCATGGATCTGGCGGATGCCGCCGGCTATTTCGAAACCATTCCGCATTTCGAGGATCTCTTCATCGATCTCAACCTGGATGACGTTTCGCAAGTCTTGCTTCGCGATCCTTTTTCCCGTCTCAATTCCATGTATTTCCCGAATACCGCGTTGGGGGCCGATCTGCTGGTATCGCTCCCCAAGATGAAAACCCACCACTGGGTGGGCGCGACCTTGAGCATGAAGAACTTTTTCGGCCTGGTCCCGGGCAGTGTATACGGGTGGCCGAAGAACGTGCTGCACTGGGCCGGCATTGACGAATGCATTGCCGATCTTCATGCCACCTTCCCGCGCCATTTTGCGATCGTGGACGGCGTTGTCGGCATGGAAGGCAACGGCCCCATTCAAGGCAAACCGAAGCCGGTCGGCGTGCTGGTGGCCGGCAAAGACCTGGCCGCCGTGGACGCAACCTGCTGCCGCATCATGAAAATTAAACCCACCGCCATCCGGTATTTAATGCTGGCTGCCGGGCCGCGCCAATTGGATGAAGCCAACATTCTGCAAATCGGTGAGACGATCCCGCGCATGCAAACTCCCTTCGGATTGATCGAGGAGTGGCAAAACATCCGCTTATGAGCGCCACAGCCGAGGCGGAGGTAGAGGAACCCGCCGCCCGCGCTCAGGAACCTACTTATTCCGCCACACGCGATTTTCTCTCACGCACGCCAGTACGTATAGCTCTGGTTTCTCTCCTCCTGCTCATACCGTGTTTCTGGCAGAAGCACATTGAAGCCGTGGATCTGCCGAGCCACCTCTACAATGCGTGGCTTGCGATTCTGATCGGCGAGGGCAAGGCGCCTGGCCTCAAAATTGTCTTTCAGTCTTCCAATGTTCTGTTCGATGGGATGCTGAGCGGCTTGATGCGCGCCGTTGGCCCCTGGGGCGCCGAGCACATCGCCGTGCCGCTATGCGTGCTCGCGTTTGTCTGGGGCGCGTTCGCAGCCGTGTGCGCGGTCACACGCCGCCGCCCGTGGTACATGCTGGCGTTCATCGCCCTGCTGGCCTATGGCTGGGTGTTCCATATGGGCTTCATGAACTTCTACCTGTCGGCTGGCTTCGCATTCTGGGCGTTCGCGCTTCTGTGGAAGCCAAGATCGTGGGCGACGCTCAGCGCTCTGCCGCTCATCGCGCTGGCCTGGTTTGCCCACCCTCTGCCTGTCGGCTGGCTGCTGGGGGTGATGGCATACACGTGCCTGGCGCGTAAAATCCCACCACGTGCCCGGCCCATACTGACGCTCGCTTCGCTCGCCGCGCTGGTCATCGTCCGGACATTCCTGCTCACACATTTCGCCACTCGCTGGACGGTCGGGCAGGGCATCAGCATGACGGGGGCGGATCAACTGGGCGTTTTTGAATCCAAATACCAGCCGCTCGTATTCGGGCTGCTGGCCATCTGGTTTAGCTTGTTCGTCCGTCTGTGGAGGCGCAAAGGCGCGGCACGATTGTTATTTGGAATTCCGTTTCAGTTGTGCGTGATTGTGGCCGCGGCAGTCCTGCTGTTGCCTGGAGCCATTCTGCTACCCGGCTACGATCACCCGCTACGGTATGTGAGCGAGCGGATGTCGCTCATGGTGGCCGTAAGCTTCTGCGCGTTCGTTGGCCAAGTAGTGCCCGGCAAACGGGAGAAGGCGGCGATCGCCGTCCTGCCAGGCCTGTTTTTCTCATTCCTCTACGTCGACACCCGCAGGCTGAATTACGTGGAGGGGCTGCTGGTAGAGAGCGTGGCGCAGTTGCCCTATGGCACGCGCGTCGTCAGCGCTCTCTGCGACCAGCGCGGTGACGTGAACCTGGTGGGCCACACACTCGACCGTGCGTGTATCGGGCGCTGTTTCGGTTACGCCAACTACGAACCTTCGAGTAAGGCGTTTCGGGTGCGAGTGGAGGGCGAGAACCCTGTTGTCGTGAACACCGATGCGGAATCGGGCGCGCTCCAGCTCGGCACCTATGTCGTCAAGCCGCGCGATCTGCCCCTCGCTCAGATTTACCTGCGTGGCCGTTATGTGGACTTGCGGTGGCTGAAGGCGGGAGAGGTGACGGGCAGCACCTGCTTCGAATCGACCCCGGGCTCCAGGAGCTTGCTGCGCGCCCCCGTTAACGAAGCCCATTAAACTCTGGCGGCGGGCGTCACACCGCCAGGATGTTGCACAAATTCCAGACGATGAGAGCCGCAAACCAGTAGTTGATCCACCGGACCAGATACGAACGGTTTAGGCTTACACAAAGACCCGCCAGGGCAATAGCCACGATCTTGGAAGCGGCGACGGCAAAGCTCGGGCCCAGGTGCATCAGCGAGCGAATAAAGGGACTGGCTTCGGAGATGCCGAGTTTCAGCCCGACCAACGTCGTCAGAAAATCCAAGACTTGCAAGTACAGGAACACTTGAACATAGACCATCGTGGCACCCTCGGGCATTGTCGAAACCGTAACTCTCGTCACTTCATAACCCCTTGCCACCCCAATACGCACGGGCAGCCAAAAACACAATCGATCCCACTGCAATCACGGCGCCGTGGGGCAACCGCATGGCGCGCGCGCTCCTTACGTCCAATTCCTCGCTGCTTTGGTAGGGCGCTCTCAGGTGCGTGATCTCGTGCAGTATCCAGCCTACATTCCAGAATGTCTTACGGACGCGCCCGGCAAACAATAGCGCGGCAAGCGCCGCGGCCCCGCCTAGCACGGCTGTCACCATGAAAAGCACGATCCAGTTGCCCGGCCCGACGATAGCACCGACTGCCGCCATTAGCTTGGCATCCCCGGCGCCCATGGCGCGCAACAGATAGAGCGGAAAATAGATCAACAGCGCCAGGCCCATGCCCATCGCGGAACGCTCCAGGCCGGACAGCCCAAACAGAAACGTGTTCAACCCGAAACCTAGAACCAACCCAACCAGCACCAGCCAGTTAGGTATGCGGCGGTAGCGGAGATCGTAAATTCCTGCGGTCATGACGATTAGCACAAGCACTACCTGCGTCACCAGCGGCAGATACGTCAACATTCCGTTGAGCCCTCAATATACCTTAGTTAGCATCCCAAATTAATCCGGGTAAATACACTAATTTTCACCGAGAAGAGAGGTTCAATACGTTGATACCCATGCATGATACCCATACCTTGCGGCCCTGCGCCGTAAGTCCCGGAAGCACTTAACGCAGCCATGGGGGGACGTGGCAATCCGGTGGCTGGCTCGCCGATAATAGCCCTGTGGATCACGCCCGCGATTGGATCAAGAGAGCCTCAAAGATTGCCGTCCTGACCGGCGCCGGCATCTCCACCGAAAGCGGCATCCCCACTTTTCGGGGCGACGGCGGTCTCTGGAAGAAATATAAGCCGGAGGACTTGGCGACCCCGGAGGCCTTTCTACGCGACCCCCGCCTGGTTTGGGAATGGTACGATTGGCGCCGGCAAGCCATCGCCACAGCGAAGCCGAACCCCGCCCATTTCGCCCTGGTCGAGCTAGAGTATCAAAAACCTCGCTTCACACTGGTTACGCAAAACGTAGACGGCTTGCACGACCGCGCGGGCAGTGGCCGCGTTCTCAAGCTGCACGGAGATATCTGGCGGCTGCGCTGCCTGGAGTGCCGATCGGACTGGCCCGACCGGCGCGCGCCACTGCCCAAACTACCGCCGCATTGCCGTTGTGGTGGTATGGCGCGCCCGGGTGTGGTGTGGTTCGGCGAGCCGCTGCCTGCGGGCATGTGGCTCGAGGCTGAGCACGCGGCAGGCGACGCTGAGGTCCTGCTGGTGATCGGTACTTCGGCGGTGGTGTATCCTGCGGCGAGCCTGGTCACGGTGGCGCGCGCGGCCAAAGCCAAGGTCATCGAGGTCAACGTCGAAGAGACGCCGATTTCAGGCGATGTGGATTGCTCGCTGCGCGGTCTCGCGGGCGAGTTGCTCCCCAAGCTGGTGGCGTAATTTCCGTGGGAAAAGCGCCCGCCTCGAATATTGAAAAGCTGTACCGGCTTCGTACATCTTCGCGACGGCTCGCCCGCGTCGGCCGCTGGCTGCGCCCGCCCGATCCGCTTATCGGCAACCCGCGTGAATTCGATGTTGCCTCCCCGCTGGGCCGGTGGAATTTATATCTCGGTGGCGCAGCGGCCCGCGTAACAGGATTTGTGAACGTCGATTTGTTCGCCCTACCCGGAGTTGATGTCGCAGCTAATGCCGAGCAGTTGCCTTTCCGCGACGGTGTGTTCCAGCGTATCGAATGCGATGCCGTCCTGGAGCATGTGGAGC
>Ga0310810_10005592_pt1 | contig 14088 bp, 14 predicted proteins | sample NCmetagenome_FD_207641 | JGI IMG/M metagenome (GOLD analysis project Ga0310810, IMG submission 207641) | Soil microbial communities from experimental microcosm in Duke University, North Carolina, United States - NC | ecosystem: Engineered > Artificial ecosystem > Soil microcosm > Unclassified ... | reverse complement strand
GTGTTGAAATCAGTCGCGGTATCGAGAGCTGGAGTGACCGGAATCCGAACTGCTGCGCCGCTTCGTCGGACGTCCAGGACAATCTCCTTGTTCGCCGACGAGCTGATCTTCGTGACGAGACTGTCCCATGACCTGAGCGGAACCCCGTCGATCGCAACGATGCTGTCACCGGCACGCAATCCGGCCAACGCCGCCGGACGATTTGCCACGACGGAATCGGTAATGGTCGACACGTAAGGCAAACCGTATCGCAGCAGCATTAGAATGGTTACCACGAGCGCCAGAATCACGTTCATCGTGACGCCCGACAGCAGGATGAACATTCGCGCCCAGAGCGGCTTCGATTCTAGCCAGCGATCGGGCGGAATCGGCTTCGGCCCGAACGGGATCATTGCATTCGGATCGAGCGCTTCGCCGTTCGTCGCAACCTGAGTTGCAGAATTCTCACTGCCGCCCTCGATGAATGCCGTCGCTTCGTCGTCCTTCGACGCCATCCGCACATAGCCACCGAGTGGCAGCGCAGCGAGAACGTATTCGGTTTCGCCGATGCGTCTCTTCCACAAGGATTTTCCGAATCCGATGGAAAAACGCGGGGTGTAAACGCCCACCGCTTTTGCGGCGAGGAAATGACCGAGCTCGTGTACGAAAACCACGAGTCCAAAAACAACGAGAGGTGCAATCCACGCTAGCATTCGAACAGCTCCATTACATGATTCCGCGCGCGCATGTCCGCGTCGAGTAATTCTTCCCTGGTCTCGGACGGCAGGCCGCCAAGCGCATCGAGCGCGGACGAAATCGAAAGAACGATGTCCGCAAATTCGATTTTTCCGTCGAGAAATAATGACACCGCCTGCTCGTTCGCCGCATTGAACACTGCGGGAGCTGCGCCACCATTACGGCCCGCCTCGATCCCAAGTCGCAAGGCCGGAAACTTGTCGTGCGCAACAGGCTCGAATGTCATTGGCGACAACGCCACCGGATCGAACGCCTGCACACCACTGTCCGGTGCACGCTCGGGATGCGTCAGCGCATACAACACCGGCAATTCCATCGACGGCACGCTCATCTGAGCCACGACACTTCCATCGACAAACTCGACAAACGAATGAACGACGCTTTGCGGATGCACGACAACTTCAATTGAATCGTACGGAAGACCAAACAGGAAGTGCGCCTCGATCACCTCGAGCGCTTTATTTGCCAGCGTAGCGCTGTCGATCGTGATTTTACGACCCATCGTCCACGTCGGATGTTGCAGCGCGTCGCTCACAGTGGCCTTGGCAAGCCTGGCCTTACTCCATCCGCGAAACGGACCACCGGAAGCTGTGAGAATTACGCGACGGATTTCGCTCAGATCACGTCCTGCAATGCATTGAAGAATCGCGCTATGCTCGCTGTCCACGGGAACGATCTCTCCGCGACCCTGAGCAGCAGCTCTCGTTACAAGCTCGCCAGCAACAACGAGCGTCTCTTTGTTCGCGAGCGCAACTCTCTTTCCACTGCGAAGAGCCGCAAGCGTCGCATCGAGACCCGCAGCCCCGACAATCGCATTCAATACGATGTCCGCATCTTTACGCGTCGCCGCTTCAACAAGCGACTCTGTTCCGCGACGCCATCCATCTCCATTTGCCTCTTCGCAATTCACAAGTCCCACATAGCTCGGCTTGAACTCACGCACCTGCTGCCGAAGTAACGAAGCATTGCTGTGAGCAGTGAGCGCGACAACTCGAAATCGATCGGGCTGGCGCGCGATCACTCTGAGTGCCGTCGTCCCGATCGATCCTGTTGAGCCGAGGATTGCGATTCCACGCGCGCTCATCAGGGCACCGGAATCAGTAAGTAGCCGATGATCAAATATGCCACCGGCAATGCGAACAGCTGACTGTCGATTCTGTCCAGAATGCCACCGTGACCGGGAACCAGCGCAGACGAATCCTTCACTCCCGAATCGCGCTTGAACAGTGATTCGACAAGATCACCGATTTGTGCAGCAATACTGATCGCAAGGCCAAACAGGATCACTCCCTGCAACGTGAGTGAGAGATGAGCATAGGGCTGCAGCACGAATCGCGTAAAAATCCAGCAGGTGACCACCGTCACAAACGCACCGCCAATGGCTCCTTCCACGGTTTTTTTCGGACTGACGGCGGGCATCAGCTTGTGTCTCCCGAACATTCTTCCAAACGCGTACGCGCCAGTGTCGGTTCCCCACACGGCGAGTACAGGAAACATCACGAGCGCCGTTCCCGCCCCCGCGCCAATCACATATGGATGGTAACGCAGTGGATAGATGAACGTGATCATCCCTGCGTAAAGAATTCCGAAGACTGTGATCGCGACCGCGACGAATGGACGGTCCGAAACCGCGCGCAGCCACAGCACGCTCGCAAGCAAGCCGAGAAAAACGACCGCGCCGGCGGGAATCGAAAGTGTGAACACTCCGCGATAATGCGCATGTACGACGAGCGGTATCAGAGCAGCGAGAACAATTCCGCTTCGCGCCATGGGATTCGCGCCGCCTGCACGCGCCATTCGAAACACTTCCCACGCCGCGGTCGCCGCTACTGCGCCTAGCAGCGTAGTCAAAACCCATCCGCCGAGGTAAACGAACCCCACCGTCACCGGCGCAGCAATTACTGAAAAGATTACGCGCCGCGTGAGCTCCGACACGAGCTCAGACTTCCATGATTTCTGCTTCTTTCCCCTTCAGCAGATCGTCGATTTTCACGATGTACTCATCGTGCAGCTTCTGCAAATCCTTCTCGGCGTGTTTTACATCGTCCTCTGAAACCTTGTCGAGCTTTTTCAGCTTGTCGCGTCCTTCGGTGCGAGCGTGACGAATTCCGATGCGCGCTTCTTCTGCGAGCTTGTGCACGACCTTCACGAGATCACGGCGTCTCTCTTCATTGAGCGCGGGAATCGGAACGCGAATCACGCCACTCTGTGTAGCGGGATTCAGTCCGAGATCCGATTCCCGCAAGGCTTTTTCGATGGGCTGCGTGAGTCCTTTGTCCCACGGCGTCACGGTCAGGAGCCGCGGCTCGGGAGCGGATACGCTCGCGACCTGATTCAGCGGCATCGTCTGGCCGTAGGCATCGACTCTCACCGTGTCGAGAAGATTTACGGTCGCCTTCCCCGTACGAATCGATGACAGCTCGCGCTTCGACGCATCGAGCGCCTTGTCCATCGCTGCGCGGGAATCCTTCATGATCTGCGGTATCGTGCTCATTGAATGATCGTTCCGACTCGCTCGCCGCCCGCGGCGCGAGCGATCGCTCCCGGTGTGTTGATGTTCAGGACGATGACTGGAAGATTGTTCTCTCGGCACAGCGCGATCGCGGTCTGGTCAAGAACCCCGAGCTCCTTGAGCAGAACGTCACGATAGCTGATCGCGGTAAAGAGAGTTGCTGCAGAATCTTTTTTTGGATCGGCGGAATACACGCCGTCGACACTTGTCGCCTTGATGATTACCTGCGACTTCGTCTGAATCGCGCGAAGCGCAGCCGCTGTATCGGTGGAGAAGTACGGATTTCCTGTTCCACCCGCAAACAAAACGACCCGCCCTTTTTCGAAGTGACGGATCGCGCGCCTGCGAATGAACGGCTCGGCAATCTGCTCCATGTTGATCGCGGTCATCACTCGTGTTTCCATTCCCGCGCGCTCGAGCACATCCTGCATTGCGAGAGCATTGATCACGGTGCCGAGCATTCCCATGTAATCCGCGCCGACGCGATCCATGCCGACTTTCGCGAACTGCGCGCCGCGCACGATGTTGCCGCCGCCGATTACCAGACCGACACTCGTTCCCGCGTCGAGCACTTGTTTTATCTCGCCTGCAATTCGGGAGAGCGTATCAAAATCGAATCCGGTGCCTCGACCTCCGGCGAGAGCCTCGCCGGAGATCTTGAGCATTACTCTCGCGTAGGCGACCGGACTCGCCACGACTTTACTCCTCTCCCATCTGATAGCGAACGAATCGCCGGACCTGAATGTTCTCGCCCATTTTCGCCGATGCTTCCTTGATGAGATCGCCGATCGTCTTCTTGGAATCTTCGATCCACGGCTGGTGAAGCAAAGTGGAATCCTTGAAGAACGCTTCCACTTTTCCTTCGGCAATTCTCTTCACGATCGCCTCGGGCTTGCCGCTCGCCTTGGCCTGCTCTTCAGCAATGCGGCGCTCCACTTCGACTTTGTCCTGAGGAATGCCTTCTCGATCGACGGCAATCGGCGACAGCGCGGCAACGTGCATCGCTACCTGACGTCCGAGCTTCTTGAAGTCGTCGGTGCGCGCGACAAAATCAGTCTCGCAGTTGATCTCGACCATCACGCCCACTTTTCCATTGTGATGGATGTAACTCGTGATCTGGCCTTCGCTCGTCTGCTTGCCCGTTCGCTTTTCCGCCTTCGCAATTCCCTTCACGCGAAGATACTCCTCCGACTTTGCCATATCGCCGGCATTTTCCTGAAGCGCTTTCTTGCACTCCATCATTCCTGCGCCAGTTTTCTGGCGCAACGTCTGAACATCCTTTGCGGTAAACACTTTTCCACTCCTGTAATGAACTCGCGCCTTGATCGCGCGTCTGTTATCGGCTTATCGGTCTATCAGTCTATCGCTCTATCGGTCTTACAAAAACGCCGCCGGCTTTCGCTGCCGGCGGCGGGCTCCTACCCGCGGGTAGGTTGAACTTAACCCTCTGCGGGCTCCGCGTTAGCTCCCGCGTCACTCGCATCACCGGCTGATTCACCAGTCGACTCTGCTTCAGCCGACTCGGCGTCTCCGCCACTCTTGAGACGTGCCGCAATTGCTTCCGGGCGAGCCCGGCGGCGACGCGGCCGTCGCTTTCTCTTCCTGTCGCTCTCGCCTTCCGGCTCGGCACCCCGATCGGAGCTGTACGTGTACGATTCCGCCTCTTCCACTTCCTCGCGCACGGGCGCTTCGCGTCGCGCTTCGACAATCGAATCCGAAATCGCATGCGTCACGAGCTCGACCGACTTGATCGCATCATCGTTGCCGGCGATCGGAACAGTGATGAGATCCGGATCCGCATTCGTGTCGACCAGAGCGATGATCGGAATTCCGAGCTTGTTCGCTTCGGCGACTGCGATGCGCTCCTTCTTCGAATCAACAACGAACATCAATCCCGGAAGCCGGGTGAGATTCTTGATGCCCGAGAGATTCTTCGAAAGCTTGTCGCGCTGACGTGCCATCATCAGCTGCTCTTTCTTCGTGTAGTTCTCGAAATCGCCACCTGCTTCGCTTCCCGCCTCGAGCTCCTTCAGGCGACGGACCTGCTTCTTCACCGTCTGGAAATTGGTGAGAAGTCCGCCAAGCCAACGCTCTGTTACATGCATTGCGCCGCAACGTTCGGCTTCTTCCTTCACGATGTTGACGAGCTGTCGCTTCGTGCAGACAAAGAGAACTGAATCACCGCGGAGAATGACATCGCGCGCCAGCTTCTTCGCCAGCTCCAGCTGTCGAAGTGTTTTCTGAAGATCGATGATGTGAATCCCGTTGCGCTCGGCGAAGATGAAACGGCGCATCTTCGGGTTCCAGCGACGGGTTTGATGACCGAAGTGAACTCCGGCGGCTAGCAGCTGATCGAGATTAGGCTCAGACATTCAACTAAGTAAAGGTTAACGCTTGGAGAACTGGAATTTCTTTCTGGCTTTCGGACGACCGGGCTTCTTGCGCTCGACAGCGCGAGCATCGCGAGTGAGAAGACCGAGATCGCGCAGCTTGCGGCGATGTGACTCATCGACCTTGACGAGAGCGCGAGCAACCGCGAGACGCAGCGCACCGGCCTGTCCCGTCAGCCCGCCGCCTTCGACTTTCGCGACGATGTCGAACCGCCCGAGTGAATCAGTTGCAGTGAACGGCTGCTGAATTGCGGCGACGTGCGCTGAGCGCGGGAAGTAATCCCCGAGCGTGCGTCCGTTCACTTGCCACTTTCCTGAGCCTGGTTTGAGATAGAGTCTGCAGCGCGCTTCTTTTCTGCGCCCGATTGTGTGCGTGGTGCTATCGGCCATTACTTCTTCTCACTCTTCTTTCCGAGGTCCAGGACTTTCGGCTGTTGTGCAGCGTGGGTGTGGTTTGCGTTGGCGAACACGCGGAGCTTGCGGCGAAGCGACTGGCGTCCGAGTGCAGTTTTCGGAAGCATGCCGTATACCGCCTTCTCGATCACGCGCTCGGGATGTTTCTCGAGCATCGCCGCGTACGGCGTGAATCGCTCGTGACCCATGTAGCCCGTGTGATGGAAGTATCGTTTCTGCTCTGCCTTCCGTCCGGTGAGCTTCACTTTCGCCGCGTTGATGACGATGACGTTGTCACCGGTATCCATGTGCGGCGTGTACATCGGCTTGTGTTTCCCGCGGATGATTTTCGCGACCTCAGCAGCCAATCTGCCGAGCACCATTCCTGATGCGTCGACGATGTGCCACTCGTGCTTGATGTCCGAAGGAGTTGCGGTGTAAGTCTTCATTTAGCGTGCGTTAAGCCCTGCCCCCGATTTTCTTCTCGCGGGCTGAGGCTTTTTTCGTTGATGATAGCGATCGGGGACAGCCTTTAAACGTACCAACCACATCGACTTACTGCAAGTCTTAGGGGCTGGGTCAATTGGGGATTCGGCGTTGCTTGACCGGCACTAATCGTTGGCTCAGATTCGCGTCCCACTTTCGAACAGGATCAAACGATGCACGTGACTCTACGCTGGTATCAGGAAGGCTCTGCACTCGCAGACGCGATCAGGAAGAACACCGCCGAAGTGAAAAAAATTATCAGCGACGTTCCCGGATTTATTTCGTACTACGGATTTACCAACGGCAACACGTACACGAGCGTTACCGTGTGCCAGGACAAGGCGGGCACGGATGAGAGTACGCGCCGCGCCGCCGCCTGGGTTAAGGAGAACGTTCCAGAAGGAATCCAGCCGCCAGCGATCAACGAAGGCGACACCATGATCGGATTCAACAAATAGCTGCCATCGGCCATCGGCTGTCGGCCATTGGCGAGGTTTTCAGCTGACGGCCGAAAGCTGATGGCTGATGGCCGTGTCATTCCAATTCGACTAACACCAGTCCTTTTTCTACCGGCGCGCCAACCTGCACATTCACCGCTTTCACTCGCCCGCCGGCAGTAGCACGTAATTCGTTTTCCATCTTCATCGCTTCCATCACGATCGCGCCATGGCCCGGCTCGATCGTATCGCCGACTGCGACATTCACTTTCACAATCAGACCAGGCATTGGCGCCACGATTGGCGCCGGACCAGTAGCCTTCGCAGTCGCCGCCGTGATGTCACGAATCGCTCGCGCCCGCTCATCGAGCGCCTCGACATCGAATCGAAACCCATCCACCCAGAGCGTGTAAGCACCACGCCCTTCCCTGCGACGAACAACGATTCGATGAACGCGATCTCCGATCGTTACAAGCCTGACCGGAGTTCCTTCGACCGCCTCGAGGTTCACGGCGACATCCTCGTCACCAACCTTCGCGCGTCCGCCCTCGAGCTCCACGTCCTCTCGCCGGCCGTTCATTTCCACGACGTACTTCATGCGGCAGGAACCAGCTCGCAAACAGTTTCTACGTGCGCGGTTTGCGGGAACATGTCGAACGCGACAACAGACTGGATTGTGTACGACGGAAGGCGCGCCAGATCACGTGCAAGAGTCGCTGGATTGCAGCTGACGTACACAATCGATCGCGGCCGCTCCGTAATTCCCTCGAGAATCTCCGTCACACGGGCGTCAACACCCGCCCTCGGTGGATTCAGAATCACAGCATCAGCCGGCAGAGTCTCCTCGAGCACCTCTTCGACTCGCGCGCAAATTACACTCGATGATTCGGGTAAACGCGTTCTCGAAAAATCCGACGCCTCACGATCAACCTCGATTGCCGTGACATTCACCCCACGATCGCTCAACAGAATCGCAGTGTCACCGCTTCCCGCGTAGGCATCGATAACATTTTTCGGAGCTGCGGCACTCACGCGCTCGACGACAAAATCGCGAAGCCGCTCTGCGACCGGCGCGTTGATCTGCACGAATGAAGCTGCGGCGGATTTTCGCGACCTTCGATCGTGAAGCAGCCGGCGCATTCCCTCATCATTCTCCCACCACAGTGCCGCGAGCTCCGGCAACGAGTCGAAGAATTGCGCGGAATGAGAAAAGCGCATTCCGCCAATCAATGTAAAAACCGGTCCCTCGGCAGTGATTCTCACGCTTCCCCGTAACGACTGAGATCCGGGAAAAAGCTCTGATTGCGTCATGATGTCGTGCCACGCCGCAACAACTCGGCGATCGGTTATCGGGCAATCAACAAGCGCGAAAATTCGGCCGGGATCATCGTACTTGTGCAATCCCGCGAACCACTTGCCGGTCGATCCCCGCTTGAGCGTCAGCGTCAGCTTCGTCCGATATCGCCACTCATCGGGACTTGGATCGATCGACGGGAGGTCGATCGTCCGGCGTCCGATTCGCTCGATCGAATCGCGAACGATTCTCTGCTTTGCATCCAGCTGCCATTCGTACGCGACATGTTGAAGCTGGCATCCGCCACAATGGTCTCTCGTGTAGTGAGGACACGGCGGATCGATTCGCTCACTCGACGGTCGCGTGATTGTTCTGAGTGACCCCCGCGCGAACGTTCCCTTTCCGGCAATTCGCGCGGTGACGACATCACCGGGAGCTGTTCGAGGCACGAAGACCACGAGGCCATTGTTTCGTCCAACCCCGTCGCCGCCCGCTGCAATCGATTCAATTTCCAGCGAGACCATTTGGGCCATCAGCGCAAGCCTTCAAGTCGTGCCGCGAGTCGCCAGCCGCCGGCGGGCTCTGGCTGCCCATATACATTAGATAGGCCGGTCGCCCGCCAGCCGGAGCTCTGCGATGATCCGTTGGCCGTCGACCCAGCGGCAACCTGAGGCAGCGACGGCCCTCGGTTCCTGTCACGCTCGGCGAGCAGCGCAGCCGCAACGATTGCAGCATCCACGGCGGCCCGCGGCGGCTTTACCTCGACCAGAGATTTGAGGCGCCGCTCGAGCCACTGTATTTCAATTTCACCGCGGCGAAACTCGCCATCTTCCATCAATCGCAAATGAAAATCGCGCGACGTTTCAACTCCGTCGATTGTCAGCTCGAGCAGCGCGCGATGCATTCGCTCGATTGCAAGCTCGCGAGTGGCCGCCCACACAATCAGCTTCGCGAGCAGTGGATCGTAGTGAAGACTGACCTCGCTCCCGGTTTCGATTCCGCCATCCCACCGAACACCAGGGCCACTCGGCACATGCAGGTATTCGATGCGACCGGTCGATGGAAGAAATCCGTTGTACGTGTCTTCACTCGTGATGCGACATTCCATTGCCCATCCACGGGGTCTGATCTCCGGCTGAACGAATGGCAATCGCTCACCGGCCGCGATACGTAGCTGCCACTGCACCAGATCGATTCCTGTGACGTATTCGGTTACCGGATGCTCGACCTGCAACCTCGTATTCATTTCGAGAAAATAAAAATCGTCGTTCTGGTCGAGGAGAAACTCACACGTGCCCGCGTTCACGTAACCCGCGGCGCGTGCAAGGCGCACCGCTGCTTCACCCATCCAGTGTCGGAGCTGCGATGACACCGCAACGCTGGGCGCTTCTTCGACCATCTTCTGGTGGCGCCGCTGCACCGAGCACTCGCGTTCGCCGAGGGAGAAAACATTTCCGTGTTTGTCAGCGAGAACTTGAATCTCGACGTGGCGCGGGCCTTCGATGTACTTCTCGATGTAAACTGCGTCGTCGCCGAACGCATTCTTTGCTTCGCGCTGCGCAGCGCCCAGTGATGATTCGAGCTCAGAGTCATCGCGGACTACGCGCATTCCCTTCCCGCCTCCACCGGCGGCCGCTTTGAGAAGAATCGGATAACCGAAACCCTTCGCCAGATCGTGCGCGACTGCTACATCCGTAATTGCCTCGGTCGTTCCGGGAACGACAGGAACATCGTTCTGCAACGCGAGGGTTCGCGCCGCAGTCTTGCTTCCAAGCGCGGCGATTGCTTCTGCGGGCGGTCCAATGAAAACGAGGCCCGCGTCGCGAACGGCGCGCGCGAACCATTCTCGCTCGGAAAGAAATCCATATCCGGGATGAATGGCCTTGGCACCGTGTTCCTTTGCGACTTCGATGATGCGATCACCGAGGAGATAACTCTCGCGCGAGGGTGCGGGACCGATGTTCACTGCTTCGTCGGCTTCGCGCACATGCGGCGCAGATACGTCGGCGTCGCTGTACACCGCGATAGACCGCACGCCGAGCTCGCGGCATGCACGGATGATTCTTACGGCAATCTCGCCTCTGTTGGCAACGAGAACTTTCGAAAACAGTGGTCCTTACCCTCGGGGCGCTAGGCGGCGCGAATCTTCGACGACTGTTTCGATACGATTGAAACCGCGTCGCGCACCGCGTCTCTGATGCGATCGAACTGAAGACCGGAAATCCAATCCGAGGGTGTCATCCACGGGCCACCGCACGCAACAACGTTCGGCAATTTCAAATAATCTCCGAACGTCGATCCGTCGAGACCGCCGCTTGGATTGAATTCAACTCCGGCGAACGGTCCGTTCAGAAATTGCAGATATGGAATGCCTCCAAGCGTCGCGATCGGCCACAACTTCAAAAGATTTACTCCGGCGTCGAGAGCCGCCTCGATCTCACTGGCTGTCGCAACTCCGGGATACACAGGGAAATCATGCTCGAGACAATAGTCGACAACCGCGCGACTGAAGCCAGGTGAAATTGCAAATTTGCCTCCCGCCTCGCGAACCTGTTTCGCCTGCGCAACGTTGAGGACGGTACCGGCACCGGCATTCATTTCCGGCTTCTCGTCAGCGATTCTGCGAAGCGCCTCGAGTGCCCGCGGAGTTCTGAGAGTTATCTCCGCTATCGGCAGCCCCCCGTCAAGCAATGCGCTTGCCAACGGAACCGCGTTCTTCGGATCATCGATCACGATGACGGGGATCAGGCGTGCCCGTCTAAGCGCGGCGGTCACGGCGGCTTGCCGAGTGGTCATTTCTTCTCCGTCGGTGGTTGACGTTCAACCTGCACGATTTTCGTTCAGCGAGGAAGGCCCGTCTACATGGCCTCGAGAATCCGCTTGAAGCGCGGGAGCTCGCGGACCGGATCCAGATCGGAATCATGCTCGACCCAGTCCCTTTGCCCGTACCCTTTGTCCACTGCTTTCTCGAGACAATCCAATGCTTCGTTGGGATTGCCGAGGAGCGAGTACATGCAGGAAATGTTGTATAGAAGGAGCGGATCATCAGGGTTGATCGTCAATGCCCGACGGGCATAATCCCGCGCCATTTCGTTCAGTCCGAGACTCGCCGAGACGGTCGCACCCAGTTGGCAGGCACGTGCGTCATCGGGGTTGAGGCTCAGCCGCTCATCGATCAAACGGAGCGCCTTTCTCGCGATAGCTTCGCCTTCTTCTTTTTTCCCCAGCGTGTTGTAGCATCGTGCAAGAAATGTCGGCGCCTGAAAATCCTCGGGCCTCAACGCGCACGCTCGCTCGAAAAGCTTTACCGCCTCCGCGAATTCTCCCTGTGCGATTCTCGCGCGTCCATAGTGATAAACAGCCTCGAAGAACTTCGGATCGAGCTTGATCGCAAACTCGAACTCGCGCTCAGCTTCGGTGAAGCGCATGCTGAGAGAATGCACGAGCCCCGCTGACAAATGGGCTTCGGCCAATTCAGGACCGAGCTCGAGCGCGCGACGGCTTGCAGCATTTCCCTGAGTGAGGTTCTGCTCGCGCGCATCGCAATTCATGAACAGAAGCGAGCAGCTGTCCGCGAGACCTGCATATGCCAGCGCGTATTCAGGATCGAGCTCGATCGACCGCCTGAACATTTGCCTCGCGTACTCGAGTCCGCTCCGGCTCCATTGGTGAATGAATTGCCGGCCGCGCAGGTAGTACTCGTACGCCTGCACATTTACGGCGCGATCTCGTTCGATTGCCTTCTTCTCACCTTCGCTGAGTATCACCCGAAGCGCGTCGAATATTGCCTGCGAGATCTCGTCCTGAATCGTGAACACATCTTCCATGTCGCGGTCGAATTTTCCCGACCACAGCTGATATCCGTCAGCGACATTGATCAGTTGTGCGCCAATACGCAGCCGGTTCCCAATCTTTCGCACGCTTCCTTCGAGAACCGTTGAGACCTTGAGCTTCCGCCCAATCTCGGTGATGTCCTCGCTCTTTCCCTTGAAGACGAACGAGGACGTGCGGGACGCGACGCGCAGTGACTGAATCTTCGCGAGAGCATTGATCAGCTCTTCCGCCATCCCGTCAGTGAAGTATTCGCTCTCGGGGTCTGCGCTCATGTTGGTGAACGGCAACACGGCTACGGATTTCGCCGCAGACATGGCGATTTGCGGCACCGTTGCCGTATCGCTCGGCGTAGCGAGCAACTCTGTGCCGAGCGCCTGAGCAAACTGCGCAGTTGTTGTGAATCGTTCGGTTGGCGCAGCCGCCATTGCTTTCAGTACCGCAGTCTCAACGTGCTCGGGAACACTTCCCCGCACCTGTCGGAGCGCTTTCGGCTTCTCCGTGAACCGTTTTGTCATCACCGCTTGCGCAGTCGGACCAGTGAACGGTCGCTCACCGGCAAGCATTTCGTAAAGAACGCAGGCGAGACTGTACTGATCGCTCTGACCGTCGATGTTCAGCTCACCGGATGCTTGCTCGGGACTAACATAAGCGGGCGTGCCCACCATCATGCCCGTCTGAGTCAATGTTTCTGTCGCCGCCGAGCTGACGGCTTTGGCGATGCCGAAATCCATCACCATCGCTTCGCCCTCATACAGCATCACGTTCTCCGGCTTGATGTCGCGGTGAACGATATTCTGCCGGTGGGCGTAGTCGAGAGCAGATGCAATTGCTTTTGCATGGTGAACCGCTTCCGCAATTGGTATCTGCTTCTCGCGCTCGAGCCGCTCGCGCAGCGACTCGCCTTCTACATACGGCATCACATAGTAGAGAAACCCTTGCGTCTCTCCACTGTCATAGAGTGGCAGGATGTGCGGATGATTGAGCCGCGCAGCGAGTTTTATCTCTCGCAGAAAACGCTCCGGGCCGAGTGACGCGGCGAGATCCGGATGAAGGACTTTTAGCGCGACAACGCGGTCATGCTTGCTGTCTTGCGCAAGATAGACCGTCGCCATTCCTCCTTTTCCAAGCTCTCGATCGATAGCGTAGGAGTCGGAGAGCGCGGTTCGCAATCGCTCGATTGGAAGAGCCAGATTCACTTCACGGAATTGTGGGGAGGGCGCAAACCTGTTCTGCGGATATCGCCGCGTCAAGACAGACGCGATGCCCCGTTTATTCGCAGCAAATCCTCAGCCGGAGTTTACAGCGGAATATTCCCATGCTTCTTCGGTGGATTCTTGTCCCGCTTTCCCTCGAGACTTCTTAGCGCTTCAATGAGACGCGGCCGAGTGTCGCGAGGATCGATGATATCATCGAGATAGCCGCGACCTGCCGCAATGTACGGATGCGCGAATTTGTCGCGATACTCCTGAATCTTTTCATCGGTCGCTTTTGCCGGATCATCACTCGCAGTGATGTCCTTCCGAAAGAGAATTTCCACGGCACCCTTTGGCCCCATTACCGCAATCTCTGCAGTGGGCCAGGCGACATTGAAATCGCCGCGAATGTGCTTCGAGCTCATGACGTCGTACGCCCCACCGTACGCTTTGCGCGTGATCACCGTGAGCTTGGGAACTGTTGCTTCACAGTAAGCGTACAGCAGCTTCGCGCCGTGCTTGATGATTCCGCCGTGCTCCTGCGCGACGCCGGGCAGGAAACCGGGAACATCCTCGAAGGTGACGACGGGAATGTTGAACGCATCGCAAAAGCGAATGAATCGCGCGGCTTTGAGTGACGCTGCGATATCCAGCACACCCGCGAGAACAGCAGGCTGGTTCGCAACGATTCCAACGCTGTATCCGCCGAGGTGCGCAAATCCGCAAATGATGTTCGCCGCGTAGTCGCGCTGCACTTCGTAGAACTCGCCGTCATCGATGACACGCTTCAAGACGTCATGCATGTCGTACGGCT
>Ga0310810_10005591_pt1 | contig 14090 bp, 6 predicted proteins | sample NCmetagenome_FD_207641 | JGI IMG/M metagenome (GOLD analysis project Ga0310810, IMG submission 207641) | Soil microbial communities from experimental microcosm in Duke University, North Carolina, United States - NC | ecosystem: Engineered > Artificial ecosystem > Soil microcosm > Unclassified ... | reverse complement strand
CCTCCGCGACGCCATTTATCACGGCGCGGTAAAACGCGTCCGTCCCAAAGCCATGACCGCCGCGGTCATCATCGCCGGCCTGATGCCCATCCTCTGGAGCCACGGCGCCGGTGCCGACGTCATGAAGCGCATCGCCACCCCCATGATCGGTGGCGTCGTAACCTCCACGGTCATGGAACTCGCCGTCTATCCCGCCATCTTCTATCTCTGGCGCTCCCGCCGCCTCCGCCCATTGTAGGAGACAACGTCAGGAGACTCTAATCCCCTATTGGGCGGCATGAAGCCAACCAACTTCTCCAGGCGTCCGCAGGTTTCCCCCCTCCTTGGGGAGAGGGATAGGGGTGAGGGGGATTTCTTTTGCGATCGATCGTTCGTGGCAGACTCTAATCCCCCTTAAGCGCGGGCGGGATTCCTACAGCTTCAACCAGCGTTTGAGGGCAGCGTCCACTTCGCTAATGACACGAGCATCAAATTTTCCAGGAGCTTTGCGGACGAATTCTGTGAACTTCACCGGCTGGATGCTCTGGACATTGATGTAGCTTTGCTCCCGCAGCCACGGTACGCGGGGCAATGTGACCTCGTAAGGCTGTCTTCAAATTGCCTGATGATCAGAACCACGCTGGCCAGGGCCAGGCGGGCATCAGTTCGAGCCGCCAACACCAGCGCATAACGCGGCTTGCCAACCATCCCCAAGTCAATGAACCAAACTTCCCCGCGCAACGGGACAGTTCTCATGCTTAAAACTCATCAGCCAGCGGATTGCGGCGGGTGGCAGGGCTCAACACGTCATCTTCCGGGCTATCTGCCTGGACAGGGAACGGGATTGCCCGGCGCTTAATAATCTGTTTATAAAAAAGTTCCAATGCGGCTCGTGGTTTCAGCCCGATCTCTTCCAAGACGGCTTCCGCCTGGCGTTTGGCCTTCGGTCAATCAGCGATGCGGCAGAAGACAGTGTGTTTGACGTTTTTATGCTTCATTCCTGTTCGTTTTCTCTGCGTCTTTCGCGTCTCTGCGGTTTATGTGGCCACTCGGATACCAGAGAGCAACCTCAGAGACGCGAAAGACGCAGAGAAGAAAAAGCAGACGAACCTCTCCTGCAAAGCTGTGACCTTAACCGCTCGTCTCCAGCCCGCCTCCTGATGTTACTGCTGCCGCACGCCGAGTGGACTGAAACTTTGAATGCTCACCGCCGGACAAAAATACATCGGTCGGCCGCTGACCACCATTTGGACTTCCCGAGGGGCCGTCCCATTGTCAACTCGCTAAAGCAACTGATCAGCTCCCGGGTTCAGCCACTCAACGGTTGGTCCTCTTCAGCCGAAAAAGCACCGTACCACCCCCGGAATTAATTAAAACCGATTTCGTTAAACCATCATCGATTGGCATTTTCGCTACGCTTGTCCAATTAGTGCCAACCGCGGGCAGGTTTTGCTCCAGCACAAAGCCATCACCGGAAGAAGGCCAGGAAACGATTACCCTATTGTCTTTTGTGAGGTAAGCGGTCAACCGCGGTGCAGGGAACGGCACCCGGACATACCCTACGCACGGACCGACTTCCGACGTTGAGTTCTCCCTCGCGACGTTGTAGTGAGTGCCGATGATGGCCGCGTCGAGCGCCGATGAATAGACCGCGACTTCGTCCAACGCGCCGCAGAAACCCTCAAAGCCGAGACTGCTCAGGTATCCATCCGTTCCCATCTCTACCAAGCCACGGCTGCCCAGATGAGGAGCGGCGTCGAGGCCCATTGGAGTGCAGTTGTGCGGGGCAGTCACTCGCCCGGCCCCATCGACGTACAAGCCGATGGTTCTACGGGTCATGTCGTGCTCCGCGACAAGATGAAACCAGCGATGGGAGTCCACATCGGCCTGGGTCACCACGTTCGAGCTTGCAACCACATCTCCAAATCCGTCGCCGCTTGCGTTCCGGCCAACAACAAACTCGAAATGGTTGCTGGCATTGATTCCCAAAAGGACGTCCACACCAGCGGAGGTGCCATCGTCGTGCGCATAAAACCACTGGTTCGAGTTGTTGAGCTGATCGATCCGGACCCAGAGTTCAATTGAGAAGTTGCTTGCGCTCAGGCTTGTCAAAGGGCTGTTGGTCGGGATATGGACGCGGTAAATTGGACTGACCAGGAGCGTCGAGGCGCCATTGAATTTCACGGTCGTATCCGGGTCGCCAGCGACAACCCCCGGGATACCGAAAATGAGTCCCGCCATTTGATTGGAATCGCTTCTATTCCACCAACAACTCTGCAGCTGTTGCATATCGACAATCTGCTGGTAGCTGGCCTGGGAATCCATCCGCCAGTAACTCATCAGGTTCGATTGGCCGGTGATCAGATTGGCATACTTCGCTGGATCCCAGTGCTGGGTGAGCTGACGGGCATCAATTGTGGGACAAATGTAAGCTTCGATGCTCGCGGTCACCTTGCGGTGGCCTCTGCTCGGCGTCATTGTCCCATCAATGTTCGATTCCCTGTCATCATCACCTCCTTTTAGGCGCCCATTTAAGCTCATCGAATCTGTGAGGTTCCGAACCATGATAGGCTGCAAACCGCAGTATCGCTTCATCGGGATCATGCTCATTTCGCGAGTAAAGCTGACACACATGTTCGCCGCGACACCCATGTAAAGGAGGTAGTGGATGCCGTTAGCAGAGCAATAATTCCAAATCTCCTGCCGGCTGATGCTAACGAGGTCGCCCGGCTTCACCACCAAGTGAGGGTGCTGGCTGGTCGGATAGGAGAAGGTCGGAGCGTAAGCTGCATGATAAGGAATCGGCACCATGTCCCCTGCAACAGCTCCAATGTAGGGCGGCAAAGGAGGACTGAAGCCATTGTCTCTCTGTGGGACGTCGCGTAGATTTCCAAAGATGGAATGATCCGCCTCATCCGGCAGCGGCACCTCATTGGGACAAAAAATCACTGGAATGCCTTGCGCGCGCGCTGCATCCAGCGTCTGGTTCATCATTGGAATCAAGCCTGCCATTGCTGAGGCCTCACCCGGGTCGGGATGTGAATCCCACATGTCAACGACCAGGATCGCCATTTGACTGCTATTGATCGTTTGCTTCGCATGGAGGATCCGGCCAGATGTAGGATTGCGTGTCTGCAAATCCAAGCTCAGCGGGCGCCACGCGTTGGTGACGCCTTGGCCGGCCAACGGAATCCGCACCGTGTTGACGCTGCTGGTAACGGAAAGCGAGCCAAGGAAAACTCTGGTACCGTCCGGTTGAAAGTATAGAGGCACGGTGACGGCGTTGTTCGTTCCAGGATGGAGGATGAAATTTCCTGCCGGGGTGAGCAGTTGAAACTTGTCGGCGTCCGGTCCACTTAATGTCGCAGTTATAGCCAGATCCTTGGTTCCTAAATTGGTGAAGACCGCTTTATTGGTTTTGGTTTGCCCGACAGGCACCCTTCCAAACGAACCGACAAGGTGAACGTCCACAGAAAGCGATTCCAGTTTGTACAGTGCATAAATTTGCTCTGGACTCAGGGCGACATTGAAAAGGCGGACGTCGTCCAAAGCACCGTTCCAGGTCGTGTTCCAATCCCATCCAATGTAAAGGGGAGCCTTGCCAGCCTTGATTTTCCTGCGGTACGGGGTGCTCGCCCGCAACCGTCCGTCGACGTAGATGTTGAGGTTGCGGCGATCATAGACCCCAGCAATCAGATGCCACCCGCCCGGTTGTAGCGCGACAGGACTGACCACTTCCTTAAAACCGGTGGCGTGGCCGTCAGAACTGACCCAAAAACGAGGATAAAACCCCTCGGGAAACCGCAAATCCAGCCCGTAGGCCATCTGGCCATCATCCCAACGGGACGCCTTGTAAACAAACGAGTAATTGGCACCGACCGCATTGGCCTTGGCCCAAACCATAACGGTCAACGGGCCGGTAATGTCCAACGCAGGCGCATCCGGCACGGCAAGATACTGTCCGTTGCCGTTGAGGTTGATTGCCCCCCAGCCGGAATGGCCTCCAGTGACTGTGGGTGGCGGCTTGCCGATCAAAATGGCATTGTTGCCGCCCACCGAATCAAGACGAGGATTGTCAGCATCCTCAAAGTTCCACCAGGCCACCGGCGTCGCAGCTGTGGCATTCAAACCAAAGAGCACGACAGCTAATTCCAAAAGAATATTCTGTCGCGTGCGCCCATTGCCGACACGATCCGATAGACGCAAATGGGGATCCCAATCGTTGTGCTTCAACACACCCACCTTTTCCTAATTGAAGAAGAACTGTCAGTCAATGGTCATGTCACGTTTATTGATTGACTGTTTTTGTCTGGCCTTCGTGTGTCCTTGCCAATGTCTTGCGGCGATCATGTGTGGAGCGTCGGCGTAGGCTTTGTCATCCTGGTGCAATAGGCAGCAAAAACAAAGTACCCTATTTTCCGTGTTGGATTAACCGATCTGCTGCATATAGGCGAAAAAAATGCCGCCCCTCCTTGGAAAGGCGGCTGAGAATCTGTTGGCTGATACGTTTTGTACCTCACCCGCTCACTGGCGGGTATGGGGAATGTAACCCAAGGGCAATTTGGTCTAGTTCACCAACCGCAACGTCAGCGGATAGCGATAACACTCACCCTTGGAAGCCTTCACCGCTGCAATGATCGCCAATATTACCGAGCTCAGACCAATCAGGATGGCGAGCGGTATACCAATTAAAACAAACATCAGCGGTATGCAACAGAGCGCATAAATAATCACTGAAATGTGAAAGTTCAGAGCTTCCCGCGCGTTGCAGGCTGCGTATTCGGACTCGCCTCGCATCGCCAGGTAGACGACTAAAGGCAAAATGATACCCAGCCCGAACAGCGCCGAGAGATGACTCAACATGCTCCAAATCTTGTCATTGCCTCTGGGTTGAACCGATACATCCGCGATTGCCGTTGTTGTCATAGCTGTCGCCTTTCCGATCTCGCTTTATCGCAATCCTAATCTAATCGTAATCCTGCTCCAAGTCATCTGTATCACGCAAATGCCGCCAATCCCATTACAAATCGCTGCCTGTTATGTAAGCGTTCCGCACCGCATTCTTACCATTGTTCGGGTGGCACTTGTGCTAATTCTTTAAAGTGCTAACAACTCATCTTTTTGCCTCGCAGAGCTCCTCTTGAATCGCAGAGAGAGGCGAAACCCGCAGAGAACAGCGACCGCTCGTCAGTGGAAACCGCAAAATCAACAACCCTTTTCTCTGCTTCGTGCCTTCTGTACGGGTTTCGCGTCTGTGCGGTTCATTGCGAGCTTCCGGTTCTATCCGCAAGAGACCCGACAGATCTCCTCACTCATCCTCTTGATTAATTACTTAAATTCTTTAAATTAACTGTTCGATGAATGTCCCCGTTTGGCACGCCGAAAACCCTACTTCATTATTCATCTTTTTCAGCTCCGTTTCCAGGCGTCTCCGTCCTTTTGCGCTTCGAGTCCGCAGCATGCTAATTCCAAACTTATTGTTTGCCGCGCTTACGATTCCCGTCGTCGGGGCCGAAAACTCTGCGGCCAATTCATCCAAAGTTAGCTACTACCGCGACGTCCGCCCGATTCTGCAAGCCAATTGCCAGGGTTGCCATCAACCGGCCAAGGCCAAGGGCGGTTATGTTATGACCGAGTTCAAGCGCTTCCTGGCGGGTGGCGATAATGAAGGCTCCGCGGTAGTTCCTGGCCATACCGACCAAAGCTCCATCCTGAAAATGATTACTCCCAAGGATGGCGAGGTGCGCATGCCCAAAGGCAAAACCCCCCTGGCCGACCCGGAGGTCGCTCTGATTACCACCTGGATTCAACAAGGCGCCGAGGACGATACGCCCGCTGATGCAAAAAAGCATTACGACGCCGAGCATCCGCCGATCTACTCCCGCCCGCCAGTCGTCACCTCAATCGATTTCTCCCCTGACGGAAAACTCCTTGCCGTCGCCGGATTTCACGAAGTGCTGCTTTATGAAAATGAGGGAGCCAACCTGGCCGGCCGGCTGATTGGGCTCTCTGAGCGGGTCCAATCCGTGCGTTTCTCACCCGACGGCCAGTTCCTCGCCGTCGCCGGCGGCGATCCGGGGCGCCTGGGCGAAATCCAGGTCTGGGATGTTAGCAAGCTGAAACTCGCTATCTCCGTTCCGATCACCTACGACACTCTTTATGGCGCAAGTTGGTCGCCCGATGGCAAGTTGATCGCCTTCGGCTGCGCTGACAACACGGTGCGCGCGATCGAGGCCGCCACCGGAAAACAAGTTCTGCAAATGGGTTCCCACAGTGATTGGGTGCTTTCCACCACCTTCTCCGTTAAGGGCGACCACGTTATCTCGGGCGGACGGGACATGAGCGTCAAGCTGACTGAAGTCTCCGAACAGCGTTTCATCGATAACATCACCTCGATTACTCCAGGCGCGCTGAAAGGCGGGGTCCTCGCCCTGGCTACGCATCCACGGCTCGAGCACATCGTCGCCGCCGGTTCCGATGGCGTGCCGAAGGTCTATCGCATCTTCCGCGAGATCGCGCGCGAGATCGGCGACGACGCCCAATTCATCGCCGACCTGTTTCCCATGCCGGGCCGCATCTTCAGTGTTCGTTTCAGTGACGACGGACGGCGAATCGCTTGCGGCAGCGGCCTTGATGGCACCGGCGAGGTCCTCATTTGCAGCTACGACTATACCAACGACGTTCCCCGTAGCCTTCGCAAATTGATGGGCAAAGTGCCCGATACCCGCCGGCCGGAGGAGCAGAAGCAACTGGATGACTACAAGAAGAAGGGCATCCGGGAACTCGCTCGCGCCGCTATTTCGCAGTCCGCGATTTATGGAGTCACCTTTTCGCCCGACGGCAATGTTGTCGCTGCCGCCGGATCTGATGGCATGATCCGCCTTATCAACGCCACCAACGGCGCCGTCATCAAAGAATTCGCCTCTGTCCCTCTCAGCAAAGGTCCGATAGCCACGGTCCAACCTACTTGGGGAATGGGCGGCAAACAAATGGAAAGACTAGAAGCCGAAACCCTGCCGGAAGGTGCTCGTGTTGTCGGTCTGGAGATTGAGCCCGCGCAGGTGCGCCTCTCTAGTCGAAACGACTATGTGCAACTCCTGGTTACTGCCCGGCTCGATTCCGGCGATACCGCTGACGTGACTCGCCTGGCGAAGTTCACACTCAAGCCCCTGGTGGCAGAGGTTTCGCCGCGGGGAATCCTGCGGCCGCTCACCAATGGCAGCGCCAAATTGATAATCTCGTTTTCAGGGAAAACTGCGGAACTCCCCCTCGCCATTGGTGGCATGGGCCATCCCTATCGCGCCGACTTCGTCCGCGATGTCAGCCCGGTCCTCTCTCACCTCGGTTGCAATGCCGGCACTTGCCACGGCGCCAAGGAAGGCAAAAATGGATTCAAACTCTCACTGCGCGGTTATGACCCCGAAACCGATGTCCGTTCGCTCACCGACGATCTCGCCTCACGCCGTGTTAATTTTGCTTCGCCGGATGAAAGCCTCATGCTGCTCAAGGCCGTTGCCGAAGTCCCTCATGAAGGTGGCCGCCGCACGACCGTCGACTCCAAGTACTATCAAATCATCCGTCAGTGGATCGCCTCCGGCGGCACCCTCGATGCCAAATCGCCTCGCGTCACCAGCATCCAGCTTTTGCCCGAAAACCCGGTCGTCCAGAAACTTGGGGCCCGCCAGCAGATGCGCGTCGTCGCAAAATTTGCTGACGGTGCGACCCGCGATGTCACGGCCGAAGCCTTCATCGAAAGTGGCAACACTGATGTCGCTGCTGCCGAGACAGTCGGTCTCCTCCTGACTCTCCGTCGCGGAGAAGCGCCGGTCCTCGCGCGCTATGAAGGCAATTACGCCGCCACCACTCTGACGGTCATGGGCGATCGTTCCGGGTTCGTTTGGCAGCCGCCGCCGACATGGGGCAACGTCGACGAACTGGTCGCCGCTAAATGGCAGCGGATGAAAATCCAACCCTCCGACCTCTGCACCGACCTCGAATTCATTCGCCGCGTCTACCTGGATCTCACGGGCATGCCGCCTTCTCCGGAACAAATGAATGCCTTCCTAGATGATGAGCGCGACTCGCGCGCCAAACGCGACGAGGTCATCGATCACCTCATCGGCAGCCCCGAATATGTCGATTTCTGGGCCAATAAATGGGCCGACTTGCTCCAATGCAACAGCAAGTTTCTCGGTACCGAAGGCGCCGAACTGTTCCGCGCCTGGATTCGCAAGGAGGTCGAGAAAAACACTCCCTACGATCAACTTGCGCGCGAAATCCTGACCGCCTCAGGCTCCACACGTGAAAATCCCGCCGCCAGTTACTACAAAATCCTGCGCACACCCGGCGAGACGATGGAAAACACCACTCACCTTTTCCTGGCGACGCGCTTCAATTGCAACAAATGCCACGATCATCCCTTCGAGCGCTGGACCCAGGATCAGTACTATCACATGGCGGCTTATTTCGCGCAGGTCTCCTTCAAGGAAGACCCTGCCAGCGAAGGCAAAAAGGTCGGCGGCACCGATGTCGAGAGCGCCAAGCCGCTGTATGAAGTCGTCAGCGATGGAACTGAGGGTGACGTAAAACACCTCCGCACCGGGAAAGTCTCACCGCCCGAATTTGCTTATCCGGCCAAATATGAAGTCAAAGAGAAGTCGACACGACGCGACCAGTTGGCGGCATGGATCACGAGTGCCGACAACCGCTTCTTCGCCTCCAGCTACGTCAACCGGCTTTGGGGTTATCTCACCGGCGTCGGCATTATTGAACCGTTGGACGATACTCGCGCCGGCAATCCACCCCGCAATCCCGCCTTGTTGGAGTATCTCACTCACGAATTCATCGACAGCAAGTTCGATGTCCGTCACTTGATGGCCCTGATTTGTAAATCGCGCACTTACCAGCTTTCCCTGCTTCCCAACAAATGGAATCAGGATGACAAGGTCAACTATTCCCACGCCATGGCGCGCCGGTTGCCCGCGGAGACGCTTTTCGATGCGGTCTACAAAGTTACCGGCGCCACTCCGCATATTACCGGAGCCAAACCCGGCGAGCGTGCCGCCCAACTCGATGATGTCACCATGGATACCAGCAGCGGCCTCCTCGCCACCCTCGGCCGCCCCGCCCGGCAAAGCGCGTGCGAATGCGAACGCACCAGCGACCTTCGCCTCGGTTCGGTTATGGCTTTGCTCAGCGGTTCCACCATCTCCAGCGCGATTGACGAACCAACCAACGCCCTCGCCAAACTCGTCGAAACCGAGAAAGACGATCACAAATTGGTCAATGATGTCTTCCTGCGCGTTCTGAATCGCCCCCCGACCGTGAAGGAAGTCGACGAAACCCTGGCCTTGCTTCCTGCAGTTGACTCCGATCATGTCGCCATCACCAATGAACTCGGTCCGCTCGAAATAAAAATGGTCCCAGTCATTGCCGACCTTAAACGAGAACGTGAGGAAGCCATCACCAAAGCTAAAGCCGACTTAGCTACGTATGACGTAATGACCAAATCCCTGAAAGCCGAACTCGATAAGCGCCGCCAGTCACAAATCGGTTCAGCAGAAAAAGAGCTCAAAGAATACGAAGAACTTCTGCCGGCTCAGGCCGCCTTTTGGGAAAGCAAAAATCACCCCGCCGATACCAAGACCACTTGGACCCTGGTCGAGCCTGCGGAAATGTCCGCCAGCGGAGAGAACAAACTTGTCCACCAGCTGGATGGATGCATCGTTGCTACCGGCCCCAAAGGCGCCTCCGATTACCTTCTCCTGGTCCACTCGCCTCTAACCAATATCACCGGCGTCATGCTCGAAACGTTGCCCGACGACAAACTGCCGCGGTTCGGTCCCGGCCGTAACGACGATGGCAATTTCGTCCTCAGCGAAATCGAACTCACCTGGGCTGCGGGCACCAATCTCCCCGATACCACAGCCAAATTCTCTGATGCGCGCGCCGATTTTTCTCAAAACGATTTCCCCGTCAACCAGGCCATCGACGGGAAGGTGCTCAGCGGCAGGAACGGTTGGGCGGTCGGGGGTGCCCCCACAATTCAGCGACACACCGCCACCTTCAAACTCGAAGACCCCATCGTCACTACCAATGGGGCAACGATTCGCTTCAACTTGCAGCAGCATTTCGGTGAGAACCTGCTCCTCGGCCGCTTCCGCCTTTATCTCACCACTTCCGATGACCCGCTGGATTTTGGCATGCCGGAGACCGTCGTTCAGGCCGCCCGCGCTGCCGCCGGCCAGCGCACGGCGGAGCAGGCCGCCGCTATCGTCGCTCATTATCGCGCGTCAGATGCCGAGTTCTGGAAACGCAAAGACGCCGTCATCAAAGCCTCCGAGCCACTCCCGGCCGATCCGAAGTTTACCGAATTGAAAAATGCCCTCTCGAAAGCTGAAGAACCGATTCGCCTCGACCCGCGTCTGGTGCAATTGCGCGAAGACGCCAAGACCAGCGCCGAACAACTCGAAAATAGACGGCTTGTCGTCGTACAGGACCTCGCCTGGGCGCTGATTAACAGCCCCGGATTCCTCTTCAATCATTGATGGTTGTTCTCTCGCAAAAACATCTAACCCATAGGCCTTATGATCAAAATACCCGGCGGAACTTGCTCTGATCTTTGTGATCCCCAATTGAAACTGACCCGGCGCGATCTCCTCCGGATCGGCGGCGCGGGAATCCTCGGCTTGTCACTCGGGTCCATGCTCAAGCTCCAGGCACGCGCTGCCGAAGCCACCGCGCCCGTGGGTGGCCCCGGTTGGGGCAGCGCCAAAAATGTCATCCTGGTCTACCTCCAGGGCGGCCCCAGCCACCTTGACTTGTGGGACCCAAAAGAAAATGTTCCCGACAACATTCGCAGCCCGTTCAAATCCATTCCCACTAAAATTCCGGGTGTGAATTTCACCGAGGTTTTGCCGGGGCTGGCCAAGGTCAACGACAAGTTCACGATGATCCGCTCGATGAGTTATACCCCCAACGGGCTGTTCAACCATACCGCCGCCATTTACCAGATAATGACTGGGTATACCACGGATAAGGTTAGCCCGTCTGGCCAACTCGAACCGCCCGACCCCAAGGATTTCCCCAACTTCGGTTCCGAAATCATTCGCCTGCGTCCCCTCACTGAGCCGATGCTCCCGTTCGTCATGCTCCCGCGGCCCCTCCAGGAATCCAACGTCATCGGCAAAGGCGGCAGCGCCGGCTTCCTCGGCAAAGCCTTCGATCCCTATACCCTGTACCCCGAGGGGGATGACATGGACATGAACAAAATGGATCATGTTCGCATCGATGATCTCAAACTGCCCCCCGAAGTGTTCGCCCTTCGCCTCCAGCGCCGCGCCCGCCTGCGCGATGCCATTGAGGAAGCCATGCCCGAAATCGACAAGGCTGTTGAAAACTACAACCTCGATGACTATTACCAGCGTGCCTTGAACCTCATCATTTCGGGACGCGCGCGAAACGCGTTCGATCTCAACCTCGAACCCGATAAGGCCCGCGATAGATATGGACGAAATACCTTCGGCCAGAGCTGTCTCATGGCTCGGCGTCTCATCGAGGCGGGAACTCGCGTCGTCGAAGTCATTTGGCCTAAAGTCGCCAACTCAGACAACCACTCGTGGGACCATCACGTCGACCTGACCAAACGCATGCGCGATCAGTCCGGCCCGATGCTCGACCAGGGGTTGTCGACACTCATCGCTGACATGGAGGAGCGCGGCTTGCTCAAGGAAACCCTCGTCGTCGCCATCGGCGAATTCGGCCGCAGCCCTAAAAAGGGTGTCAGCACTTCCGGCAACCGCAACAGCTCCGACGGCCGCGATCATTGGCCCTACTGTTACACTGCAATTATGGCCGGCGCCGGAGTCAAACGCGGTTACGTCCACGGTAAATCCGACCAGACCGCCAGCAGTCCCGCCGAAGATCCCGTCCATCCAATGGAACTGCTCGCCTCGATGTACCACGCCTTCGGCATCGCCCCCGAGACGATCGTTTACAATCACCTCAAGCAGCCACGCGAACTCGTCAAAGCAAAAGCCATTACCAATTTCTTCGCCTAGCGCGGACTGCTCCCCGCAACGCGCGTTTCATTCGCACCTCGTAACGCAGAGTTTTACTCTGCTGTACCGCAAAGTTCCACTCTGCGCCCCACACCAGGACCCCCTCGCCGAGCTTGAGCTGTTGGCATGAACCACATCGGAAGGCCGAGCTCCGCGAGGCCCATTTGAATCCTTCTCTCACAAACAATGCCGACTACAAGTCGGCGGTACAGCAGAGTGAAACTCTGCGCTACGACCCTCGTCCGCCGGTTTAGCCTCTTCGTCCCGCATCTGCCGGTTCTTCGTCACATTCCATTCGCAAGCGCCACTAGCCGGTCGAGAATAGGGCGAACAAAAACGCGAAAAACAACAACGATGAAAACAAAATATGTTTTGCTCTTGACCGGCGCGCTCATCCTGCTTGCCGGAGTCTGGTTCGCGCGTGCCGCCTGGCGCGTGCATCACGGAGTGGTCACCTTGCACGTTCGCAACGTACCCCTGGCAGAAGTGCTGCGCAAAATCGAGCGCCAAACCTGGAAGAAAATTGAATCGGAAAAAGGGGTTGATGCTCGGATCACCCTAAACGTAGTAAACAAACCCCTTGCTTACGTCCTCGACAGGCTTGCTGAACAGGCCGGCTCCAGATGGTCGACGGTCTACGCCGTGTACAGTAACCGCGGCGCGCTGGATAAGCTCGAAGCCGCCTTGCGCGGCGACGGCAAACTCGAACCCGCCGGATGGACCAAGATCGCGCCGGAGCAACCTATCTTGCAGGAACCGATCGATCTCGGGTATCAACCGCAACCAGGGCCGAACATGGAAGTGCAAAAGCTGCCTCCCGATTTCGCAGCCGGCGGTGTTGTCACTGCTACGGACGACATAGAGATCAAAAACCCAACCCCTGGCGGTCCGAAAATCAAAGGCAATCGCCCCGATGCCGCGTTCCATGCTCCGAAAGCGATCCGCGTGATGCGAAAAGGTGGAGACGTCAGCGGCGGCGTCGAGGAGGAAGTCTGGACGCCGGAGGAGCTAGTGCTAGAGACCGGCCTCAAAACACGGCTTGGCAACGAACAACCTAACGATGAGATCCCCACTGCCGCCACGGAAACCGCGCGAAAGGTGAATGGCCGTTGGACCAGCTATGTCGCCTTTCGCAAATCGGCCTTCGGCTTGTCATTTGGCGGTCCGCCCTTTCATCGATTCATGCGCGGCGGTCCCGGCCCGCAAATCCCCGGCACCAATTTGGCGAATGTGTCCATCGAAAGCGGCCCGCCTCCGGATTTCGAAGAAGCCGCGCTCCAGGACCGAAACAATGTCTTCGAGCGCCTCACCCCGAAGCAGAGGGTCCGGCGAGCGCGTGAACTGTTAAGCACAAAACAAAACTAAGCGACGTCTTTCGATGACCTGTAGGAGACGACGTAAGGAGACTCTGACCAAGCGTGTTGGGCGGAAAATCGGGCTGATCAGAGTCTCCTTACGTCGTCTCCTACAAGTCACGGTCCAGACGCGGATTCAAGAAAAATTTCAAACTCCTTATGAAAACCAAAAATTCCTTCGTTAAAACTGCAAATGTCGCATTCACTTTAATCGAGCTGCTGGTCGTCCTGGCCATCATCTCGATTCTGGCAGCCATGTTGCTGCCCGCACTGACTCGCGCCAAGGCCAAGGCCCAAAACACCGTCTGCGTTAACCAGCTCCGCCAACTGGGAATTGCCACACGCGTCTACTCTGAAGACAACGATCGCAAATTGCCCAGCGCCGAGATCCTGCCGACCGAGCCAATCGATCCCCAAAAACCTTTGCCCCGTATCTGCGATGTGCTGGCGCCCTACGTCGGCAAAGCCGCCGGCACCAACAGCTCTGCCGTGTTCAAATGCCCGAAAGACGCTTACAACCTCTTTGCGACCGAGGGCTCAAGCTATGAGTGGAATTCGGAACTCAATGGACATCGCATCGACGAAACCCAATCCCGCGATCTGCACATCGTCAAAGTAGTCGTTATCAACGGTGACGTCATCGAAAACACCAACACGAATTAGGTCCTCCGATTGGCGGCGGGGGGCGGGGGGGGGC
>Ga0310810_10005590_pt1 | contig 14091 bp, 14 predicted proteins | sample NCmetagenome_FD_207641 | JGI IMG/M metagenome (GOLD analysis project Ga0310810, IMG submission 207641) | Soil microbial communities from experimental microcosm in Duke University, North Carolina, United States - NC | ecosystem: Engineered > Artificial ecosystem > Soil microcosm > Unclassified ... | reverse complement strand
TCAGCGGTGGGTTCGAGGCGTCCGAAACACGCAGCCACCTGCGGCGGCGCCGATCGCCAGGGCAAAGAGTGTCGTTGCGATCAGTGGCAGGATGGCGTCGAGGCGCGCTGCGCCAACGCGCTCCGCTTCCGACATCGTCACGAACTGTTCCGGCGTGGAAATATTTGAGAGGAATGCGAGGCCAAGGAGTGTTGCAGCAACCGCCCAGCCGAAAAACGAGACGCGGCTACCCTTGCCGAGCAGTGCAGCGACGACAATTCCGAGGACGACGACGACCTGGGGTACCAACAACACGAGGGGCGCCCCTATTTCGACATGCTTCGCGCTCACCGCATATCCCCTGTTCAGGTAGCGTGACGCGAGAAGGCCCGATCGCGACTGACATTTGTAGGCGCGAGGTGAGACTTGCGCCGGTCGTGGCGCTCAATGACGACCTGATTTGCAGTCAGCTAGTCCAAAGAGAGCAAGCATGCCACACGCCTTGCTGGACATGTCAGAGCCGCGTGGCAGGCGTCTGATCCCGGCCCTAATCTCCGATGATTAGCGCTCGAGTGCCGGGGTGTCGATGGTCTCGTCGGTTCTCACTCCAAACCGCCGGAACCGCGAGTAGCGAGCGACTCCCTTGACGATCTCGCCCGAGGCGGAGAAGGACTCGCTCATCTCGATCGGCACGTCTATGTTGAGGGTGTCGTCCATCCCGAACACCGTCGTCAGCGTCAGTGGCCTTTCACCCGCAAACTGCAGCTCTGTTTTGAAGACGCGGCCAGTCGTCTCGCTCACCCATGCCGTCCCCCGCGTCGGAAGATCGCGGCCGTCAGCGCGGCCGAGAATCGTCGGCGATTGTGTCTCGACAAAACCGATCCGCCTCACATCAGGTGCCACGGCAGGGTCGCGCTCGCCGATGGTATAGCGGAAGCGGGCCTGGTATTCGCGCTGGAGGAACACGACGGCCAGCAGGGGATCGGTCGTTGGAGGGAGGTACTTTTCACTATGCGCCGCGACAGCGCGCGCCTGCTCGAGCGGGGTTTCAGAGGGTTGCGAAAACAGTCTAGCCAGGCGTTCCTGCTGGTTTCGGAGCGGCTTCCCGTTGACCTCGACGACGTCTCGAAACGTTATGAAGTTGTCCTGATTGCCCGGCAACCGAACGAGCAGATAGTCCGAACGCAGCCGCTGTCGTCCGCGGTGGCCCGGACCCGGCTCATAGCGCTCCTCGGCAACGATGTTGGAGAACGCGTTCACGAAGCGTTGGACATAATCGCCCACTCGCACCATGAACTCGTCGGCCGCTGGAACCTGCGCATGAGCAGCCGCGACACTCAGCGCGGTAACCACCACAGCACAGAGCGGGACTGCCGACATACCTGGCACTACCTTACACCTGCGACGTCAGATCAGGTTGGTCAAGCGTGATGTCTATCGGAAATGCTGGCCCCAAGAACGGATTTATGACAGCGCCTAACTTCGGCCGGTAAGGGCTCTTGCCGGTTGCGCACTTCGAGCAGGAAACGTGTTCGACCTTACGGCCACGCTCGTTCTATCTCCTAGAAGCGGACGTGGAAGGTACCAAATGCATCATCTGTACACCGGCACCGGGACAACTTCTGACAACTCTGGTGGGACGAGAGCCCTCTCCGTGACGGCGTCGATCTCGGACGTCTTGCGCGACTGGCAGACCTCGGACCCAGTCACGATAACGCCCGGAACGGCGTTGCCTTCGGCGCTATACGCGTACGACATCGCCGGTTGGCAGATTACTGTCCAAGGCCTCGGCATGTTCATCGGCAGTCGCGGGCGACTCTACATAGAGTTGCTCGCGTCGAACGAACTCGCCGCCGTCGAGTGGTTTCTCGAGTCCGACGCAGGGGGTTGGTACACGTGGGCTGGGGACATCACGACCTTCGATCAACCCACGCGCCAGAACTGGCCCCTGCCAACCAACCCTGGCTTCGCGCAACTGCCACGAATAATCGGATGGGCGGGGCTCAGGTTGGGCCCGGCAATTGAGGGGTTGGTGAAGCGCCCAGACGGCATGTGGGAAGTGGAATTTACTCTCACCAGAGTGTAGTAAGCAGGGCTGCCCGCGAGCTCTTTCCCCAGTCTCGTCGCGTCGAAGAACCGCCGGGCTCGCTATCCGATTAGCCTCAGGTCCCGTTCGGAGCGTGCGGCCAGGCGCCGGACCCATCTGCCGTATGCAGGCTCGAGGTTCGCGCGTTGTATATATAGGCGCCATGTCTCCCAGCTTGGTTGCAGTCAGCGGTCCACTGAGCGGTGGAGCATTTTCACTCGATCGACCAGAGACCAGCATCGGCTGCGATCGCAGCAACTGCATCGCGCTGGCAGACGCGACGATCTCGCCGCACCATTGCGTCCTCGCGTGGAACGGACAGCAGATCGTTGTGCGCGACTTCGATCGCGGCAATCCCACCTTCGTCAATGGACTGCCCGCAGACGACCGGGCGTTGCAGCACGGCGATCGCCTCCAGATGGGGAGTTCGCTGTTCGTGCTCACGTTCGGCGACGTCTCTCCAGCGCACGAGGTTCGCGTCGCGCTCGACACTGCGGTGCCGCGTTCGATGCGTGTGATGCGCCGCGAAGACGCCTTCATGGGAGGCCCGCAACTGCCACACACATCGGCAGCGCGGTTGGCGCGCGATCTGGCTGGCTTGATGCGCATCAATTCGGCGATCAGCACAGTGCGGGGACTGGTCGTACTCGAGCGCCCCCTCATCGAGCTGCTCGCAGAGATCGTGCCCGCAACTCAAGGCGCGCTGATTCTCACGACTGAACCCGACGAGATTCCCGCCGTCGAGCGGGAGGGTGTATCAGATAAAGCGCGCCGGCTGCCCGTCAGCCGGGCGGTGATCGAGCGCGTGCTTCGCGAACTGGTCGGAGTCCTGGCTGACGCCCCTGACGACGCGGCCCCCGGTGGAGGTGAGCCGCCGCGCGTGAGATCGTTGCTGGCCGCTCCGCTGGTGGCATTTGAAGAGGTGTTGGGTGCCATCTACCTCGAGTCTGATTCGCTCGACCAGCCATTCGACGAAGGACACCTGCGCCTGTTGATGTCGATCGCTGCAGTGGCCGGTACTGCGCTTGGCTACGAGCGGCACGCCCAGTGGCTCACGAGCGAGAACTGGCGATTGCGGAATGAACTCGCCGGAAACCACAACATCGTCGGTCAGAGCCCCGCGATGCACGCTGTGTTTCAACGTCTCGCGCGCGTGGCCCCCACCGAGTCGACCGTCCTTATTACTGGAGAGAGCGGCACCGGCAAGGAGTTAGTGGCGTACGCGATCCACAGCAACAGCCCGCGCGCCGATCGTCCATTCGTGGCGATCAATTGCGCCGCCATCACCGAGACGCTGCTGGAAAGTGAGCTGTTCGGGTACGAAAAGGGCGCGTTCACCGGCGCCGTTGCCCAGAAGAAGGGGCGGCTCGAGAGCGCAGAGGGAGGCTCGGTGTTCCTCGACGAGATTGGCGAGCTGTCACCCGCGCTGCAGGCGAAGTTGCTGCGAGTGCTGCAGGAGCGGGCGTTCGAACGGGTGGGCGGCACACGGCGTGTGGCCGTAGACTTTCGCTTGATCGCCGCCACCAATCGGAATCTCGAAGAGGCGATTGAGCAGGCGACATTCCGACGCGATCTCTACTACCGTCTGAACGTCGTCGCGCTGGTCATGCCGCCGTTGCGCGAGCGCGCGGACGATATTCCCCTGCTGGTTCAGTACTTCATTCGCCGCCACTCCGGGCGCGTCAAGCGGCGGGTGACCGGCATCACACCTGCCGCTCTCGCGTGCCTGTCGAAGTACGACTGGCCCGGCAACATCCGCGAGCTCGAGAACGCGATCGAACGAGCCGTTGTACTGGGGTCGACGGATCAGATCCTCCTCGAAGATCTCCCGGACGCTGTGGTGGAGGCCGGCGCACAGTCGACCGCTGCCGTGCCGGCTTCAACGTCTTCGCAATTCCACGACGTGATCACCCAGGCGAAGAAAGACTTGATCATCCGCGTGTTCGAGAAGGCGGGGGGCAACTACACGACCGCGGCGCAGCTGCTCGGACTCCATCCGAACTATCTGCATCGCCTGATTCGAAATCTCAACTTGAAGGCGTCGCTGCGGAAGCTGCAGTAGCCGGATGCTCGCTATCCGATCGGATAGCGATCTCGCCATCTGGATAGCCTCACAACCACCCGATTCGAGCCGTCTTCGAGCATTTTCCGAACGTTTTGACGTCGCGTCCGGATGGAATCCGTTGTGCACTTGCGACCGCAACAATCTGGAGCGGAAGCAGGGCACATGAAACCAAGACGACTCGGAATCCTGGTAGTCGCTATCGCGGCCCTGATGTTGTCGAACGGACCTGCTCTACTCTTTGCGGCCCAGACGAAAGCCGGAACGAGCACGAAGGCGCAAGGGGCAGTGACGAAAGTCCCCGCGAGGCCTCTGCCTCCACCGGTAGCAGCGCCGCCGACGTCGCGGGTTCCTTCCAGGATCCCAACTCCCCCACCGCCACAGACTAGCGATGGCAATCCTGTGCCGCCTCCATCACGCCAGTACCCGCCGAGCGGGGAGATGCAGTGCGTGACCGTCGTGCCCAACCTCATTGGACACGACCTCAGGGCTGCCGCGTCGATGCTTGACGGCCTTTCAATCGGGAACGTCGCTCGACGACGCGCCACGGCACCGCCTGGATTCGTGATCGATCAGTCCCCAAAGCCCGGGACCCGGATGCGCTGTGGTTCCGCGGTCAACGTTCTGATTGCGGAGCAGGAACCAGAACGATGTCAGGTTCAGGTCCCTGCTCTCGTGAATGCGCGCGTTGACGGCCCGGCCACAGGAATCCTCGAAAGCCGGCGACTCAGGCTGGGGCGCATCTCCAGCCGGCAGGACCCTCGGCCGAAAGGAACAATCATCGACCAGTCACCGGAGCCAGGCGCCTCCGTGCCGTGCGGCTCTCCAGTCAACGTCCTGGTTGCCGTCCCGCTCCCTGCTGATGTCCAGCCAACGTGCCGAGTGCCGAGGCTGCTTGGTGCTGACGCACGCACAATCACGAACATCCTGGGCGATGCGCGTCTGTCGCCGGGATCGATCTCCTCACGTCAAGACACCAGGCCTGCAGGCACGGTCATCGCACAGCGGCCTTTCGCGGACACGCTGGTTTCCTGTGGCTCGCCGGTAGACGTCATCGTGGCCGGCGACGCGGAGTGCAAGGTTCCGTCGCTCATCGGGCGCGATGAAAAGCAGGCGATCGAACTGGTCTCCGGTGCACAGTTGCGCGTCGGCAACGTGGGTCGACAGGAATCCGACCAAACTGGCGGCACGATTCTCACCCAGTCGTTCGGGCCAGGAACCACAGTGAAGTGCGATACGGCAATCGATGTCGTGGTCGCGCAGCACGTGACGCGTGTGCCGTCGCTGTCGGGGAATGACGTGCCCGCTGCCGGCCGGCGACTCACGCAATCAGGCCTCCGCCTCGGGAAGACTCTCGAGCGCGAATCGACAGCAGCGCCCGGCACGGTAGTCGATCAGATGCCTGCCGCGAACACCATCGTCAACCCGGACAGTCCCGTCGATGTGTGGCTTGCAGTTCGGAAGCCTGTCCTGGTACCCGATCTCCAGGGACAGGAGCGCGCCAGAGCGGGCCAAACGCTTGCTGATCTTGGCCTCAACATCATCGAGCTTGGCAAGCGAGAGTCCAATGAAAAAGCTGGTAGCGTCGTCGGCCAGGTCCCGGCCGCCAATACGTCCGTCAGGTGGGGCGCCGCCGTTGGTGTCTGGCTTGCCACTCCAGTGCCTCCGCCACCGGTTGCTTGGGTTCCTTCGCTGATCGGCGTGGCGCAGACCGAGGCGCTCGGTCTCGTTGGTAACGCGAAGCTCACCCCAGGAGCGATTAGTCAGCGTGAGTCCAGCCAGACACCAGGGACTGTTCTCGATCAGCGGCCTACGGCGGGCACGCAAGTGCAGCCAGGTACTGCGGTCGACTTCACGCTCGCTATTCCCGTACGAAAGTCGATCGTCCCCGACCTGGTCGGTCAGCGCCAGGCTGGCGCAGAAGCGCTGCTCGGTCGCAACACGCTTCGAATCGGTGGTGTCGTTTCGCGAGCCTCCAGAGAGCCGGCCGGCGTCATCGTCGACCAGAGGCCAGCAGCCGGACGCCAGCTCGATCCCGGATCGACAGTGGATGTGTGGGTCGCGGCACCGCTGCCGCCTGCAACGGTGACGGTTCCCGATCTCAGCGGCAGCTCCCAGAACGAAGCGACGGCGTCAATCCAGAATCTGAATCTGCGTATCGGGCAGTTCGGCGAGCGCGAAAGCCGCGAATTGCGCGGCACGGTGGTCGCGCAGGATCCGGCGGCGGGCACGGTCGTCGAGGCGGGCTCGTTGGTTTCAGTCTGGCTCGCCATTCCAATCGTGCCACCTCCTGTCACCATGGTGGCCGTTCCGCGCGTGATCGAATCATCGCTGGACCGAGCAGTCTCGCTGCTCGGTGAAGCCGGCCTGCGGCCAGGCTCCGTTGATCAACGGCCGTCTGCAGCCACGAGGGGCACGGTGACGTTTCAGTCCGTGGAGGCGGGCGTCCTGGTTGCGCAAGGGACGGCGATCAACCTCGTCGTCGCAACGCCGCTCGCTGTGTGGTCACTCGTCCCGCCGTGGCTTGGTACTGGCGCATTGTTCGTACTCGCAGCCGCCGTGACCGCCACCGTGAAACGAGCACGGCGCAGCCGAATCATCAGTACGCCGACCCTCGTACCCCACGCCGACGCCGGAACCCAGTTCAGCGTTCCAGGCGACCGGGACTTGACGAACGTCGAGATGGCGCTCGAGGCACGGCGGGATCGCGGCGTGCAGACGCTGGACTGCCCGGAAGAATTCATTGCCGGCTATTGGTCCGGCAAACAGGAGCCGTCATGGTGACTCTCAATCAGTTCTTTCTCGATGACCAACCGGATCTCACCGCGCACATCACGACCGCGCTCGCTGAGCAGCATCTGGATGTGAAAGGCGGAAGCGGCGGGATGTTGGCCTGGCGCATGATGCCGAAAGCGATCGCCGGCCAACTGTCCTCGTTGCTGAACATCGGCTTTGGCGACATCCTGGTCGGCGCGTGGAACAAGTCCTACGCCTTACGACAACAGCTCCAGAAGAGCGCAAAGGCGCCAGAGAAGGACTTCTTCCTGGAACTGGTCGAGCACACGATCAAGTCTACGCACGATCCATACATCGCGCTGCTCAAGAACGGGCAGGAAATCGGCCGGTTGCCATTCTCGATCTCATTGGAGCTCGTTCTGCAGGGAGCAGTGCTGCGCATCCGCGACGGCGCCGTGCGCGAAGTTCAGACGGGCCAGATCAAGTGCAAGGGCGTAGTGAAGCTCGCCGGCGCCACGTTGATCGAGAAACAGCTCTCGCCGGTCAAGGTGCCGGGCACATTCGAAGTCGGAGCCGAGCCAATCAGCCTGCGCCTGAGCGCCTGAGTGCACCGACTCCGTCGCGCGATCTATTCACGAGGGGTGAGCCTGCCCTGGCAATGTCGCGATCCGACAGACAGAACGGCTGCTGCAAGGCTAAGCTCGCCGGATCTCGTGGGGCCCACGTTCGTCGCGCTCGCTATCGTCGTCGTCCTGGCCGTGTTGTGGCTTGCGTGGGAAGCGTGGCGCGATCCGGGTGCGTGATTCGTGACTACCGCATCACGAGCGGAGCCGCAAGGCGCACACTCGCCAGCACCGCTACTTCTGTGGCGAGTGCGGCAGGTGCAGTGACATCAACACGACGGTGCCATCGATCGCGCTGAACCAGTGCGGCGTGCCTTCGGGCACCATGATGAAGTCACCCTTCGCGACGCGACGAGTAACCCCACCCTCGATGCCGCTGCCCGACAGGTTCGCGGCATTCGTGCGGCTCTCGTTGGTCAGTTTGCCGCCCGTGACGAGCGTGGCGGATCCGTCGATGACGTAGAACAACTCGGCTTCGGTTTCGTGTACAGCGGCATTGGCAACCGCTGCGCGGTACTCGAGGCTCACGTTGTACGGCGCCAGCTGAATCATCGACTGCGCGAGCAACGCCTGGTTGTCCTTGCGTTCGGCCTTAGCTTTGGCGATGAGCGCCGTTACGTCCGCTGCCGACACCATGGTTCGCGAAGCGGCGGGCGATGCCGGCGCTGGCGGTTGTTGAGCGAATGCCGCAGACGCGGTCAGGATCACGACGAAACCAGCGATCAATACCCTCATGTGAGCCTCCAGGCGACGCATTGTAAGTGAATCGCCCGGCCACGAGATTGCGTCCTTCGGCTGCGAGAGCTGAAGAGCTGCACTATTTGCAGGTTCGGTAACTTGGAGAATAGTCCGGCCGCCATCACATCCCATGGACACGCGAGTCGTCTGGCATTGATCTTGAGTCGGCGGGGCGGCGTGACCCCAAACACGTCGGCGCCGACCCTAAGTTACATTCCCGGCGCGCCCGCGCGAGTTGATTGGGTCGACTACGCGAAAGGTCTCTGCATCGTCCTCGTCGTGATGATGCACGTCACGTTGCGATACGGTGCGGAGGCCGGCCGCGAGGGCTGGATGCACCACGTCGTTCTGTTCGCCCAACCCTTCCGGATGCCTGACTTCTTCCTGATTTCCGGCTTGTTTCTCTCGCACTCCCTCAACAAGCCGTGGCGGGAGTATCTCGACCGCAAGGTCCTGCACTTTGTGTACTTCTACGTGCTGTGGCTGGCCATTCAGTTGTCGATCGTGGAAGCCGCGCTCCTGGTCTCGCAGCCGGTCGCGTTCGCAGGCACGTTCCTGAAGGCGTTGATCGAACCGATCAATACGCTCTGGTTCGTGCACATGCTGGCGATCTTCTATCTGGTGACGCGACTCTTACGCTCGGCTCCTGTGGTGCTGGTGCTCCTCGCCGCCGCTGCCCTCCACACGATGTATATCGCTGGAATGATCCCCGCCGGGTCTGTCGTTGTCAGTGAGTTCAGCAACCGGTACGTGTTCTTCTACTCGGGATATGTCGCAGCACCGTTGATCTTCGAGTTCGCTCGACGCGTAGCAGCCCACCCCCGCCGCGCGCTCGTTGGGCTCGGCTTGTGGGCCGTCGTCAACGGTCTGATGGCCGCATACCGTCTTCACTTCTGGCCGGTGCTGAGCCTGGTCATGGGGTTCGCCGGCGCTGCCGCGATCGTGACCGTTGGATCAGTACTGGCTCAACGCCATTGGGCATGGCCGCTTCGCTACGCCGGCGTGAATTCGATCGTCGTGTATCTGACCTTTTTCTTCCCGAAGGGAGTGCTGTCCCGGCTCGCGCTCGCAACCGTGCCGGACTGGGACGTGGCGATCGTGAGCCTGGTCATCACGCTGTTCGCCGTCGTGACGCCGCTGATTTTCCACAGGCTCGTTCGCGACACACCCCTTGCGTTCCTCTACGTGCGTCCCGCTGCGCTGAGGCTGGTGCCCGCGCGCCAGCCCCTTCCCCCGGCCTCGTCTTCGCACACAGGAAACCGAGTCGCCCTTCCACCTGTGCTCGCCGAGCAAGCAGCAGCTCCGCCGACGCGGCCGTAAATCCCGATCCGCGCGACGACGTAGAATCGATCATGACTTCTGTGCGCGCCGCGATCGCTGGCGCACTCGTCGCGATCTCAGTGCTGGGCGGACAACGGCTCTCGGCGCAGAGTCCAACGGACCTGGCCGGCTCGTGGACGCTCAACCGGCAATCGAGCCAGTTTCCCAAGGAAGTTGGCTTCAGCGCCAGTTTCCTCCCGACGGAACCGGCAGACAGCGACCGCGCGGGTCGCCGCCGCGGTATCCAGAGCGAGACGCAGGAGGACGCGTCGCGCGTGCGCTTCCTGACCGACGAAGTACGACTGCCACCCGATCGACTCACCCTCGAAGTCACCCCGGCGCTGGTGACGATCACCCCGGATCCTGGCGCTCCACGTACGGTGCAACCCGGCCGGCGTGACCAGGAGGTGAAGATCGGTCCGGCCACGACGATCACGAACGCATCCTGGGATGCGAGCCGCCTGACGATTGCCTACGAGGTGGGTGGCGGCCGAGTGATTCGATACACGTATTCGGTCGGTCAAAGCCCGATGGCGTTGATCGTTGACGTCGAGTTCATCGACACCAGGGGCGTCGGAGACAGAGTACGGCGCGTCTATGACAAAGCACTACCCGCCTCTGCGCCTTCGACGTCTGCTGCGCCGCGCGATGTCGCTCCGCCGCCAGGCACGTTCCCGGCTTCATCCTTACCAGCGTCCACCGCCCTTGATCAACGCCCCGACGCTTCCCTCAAAGGACTCACTCGTCTCGGTGTGGTGGTGGAAGGCCTCGGCGCGGAAGCTGCGAAGTGCGGGTTGAAACCCGAGACACTCGAAACGGCGGTCACGAAGCGGCTGACGGACGCCGGACTTCGCATCGTTCGAGATTCCGACGACGACACCTACCTGTACGTGAACGTCAACACCGTGACGGCCTCCGGCGCCCTGTGCGTGTCGCGCTACGACGTCACGCTGTACTCACATGCGGCGGCGCCACTGACACACACGGCATCGCCGGTGCTGCTGCAGGTGGAATTGCTGCACAAGGGCGGGCTTGCAGGCGGGGCCCCTGCCGCACACGCGGAGGGCGTGCTGAAGAGCGTCCTGGAGTACGTCGATCAGTTCTCGACACGCATTCGCGACGCAAATAAATAGAGACGCGAGCAGCGTTTTTTGATCGTTTTTGGCCGACACGGAGCACGCTTCACGGCTGACGTGAGACCCCGGTCAGGTTAGGATTGGCGCGACGCGAGGTCTGATGTCCAACTCCCGACACGCCCTTTTCACTCTGGCCGCGATCCTCGCTCTCGTGCCTGGCACCACCCGCCTCATCGCCCATCACTCGTTCGCGATGTTCGACACTGCGAACCCGATCACGATTTCGGGCGTGGTCACGGCATTCGAGTGGACGAATCCGCACGTCTACATCGAGGTCGATGTGCCAGACGGTCAGGCCACGAAGCACTGGGCCATCGAGTTGGGCAGCCCAAGCATCCTCATGCGCGGTGGCTGGAAATTCAGCACCATCAAGAAGGGCGACAAGATCACGGCGGTGGTGAGCCCGCTTCGCAATGGCGAACCGGGAAGCCTGTTGAATCGCATCACGCTCGCCGACGGCCGCGTGCTAGGCAACGGCGGACCGGCGGGCATCGGACCCGGCACTCCCCCACCGGCAAGCGCGCCGGCTCGCTGACACGAGATCGATGACCACTCGCACTCGAATCGTCGGATGCGTCGGCGTGATCGTGCTGTGCGCGCTCGTGGTGGCATCGCCAGCGGCCGCACAGACCCAGTCCCGTCCGAGTTTGACAGGTGTGTGGGCGCCGTTCGGCGCAGGACGCGGCGCCGATCCGGCTGTCGCTCCACCGCCTGCGGGACCAGTCGTCCTGAAGCCGGCGTACGCCAAGGACTATCTCGCGCAGCGCGCTGCGGATGCCGAAGCGACCAAACGTGGCGAGCCGCCCGCCAGTGCTGCCGTCGCATGTGCGCCATACGGCATGCCACGCATGATGGCGGTGGCCTCGTATCCGGTCGAGATCCTCGAAACGCCAGGACAGTTCACGATCATCGCCGAGGCGTTCAGCGAGGTGCGTCGCGTCTTCATGGGTCAATCGCAACTTCCGATCGACGAAGTTCCTCCGGGCTACTACGGTCACTCGGTCGGCCGCTGGGACGGCGAGACGCTCGTCATCGATACCGTCGGGATCAAGGAATCGATACCGGGCTACCAGAACATGCCTCACAGCGACCAGATGCGCATCACCGAGCGCCTACGCCTCGTCACAGCTGATGTCCTTCACGACCAGATCACGATCGACGATCCGATCGTCCTGGAGAAACCAGTCGTCTATACGCTGGCGTATCGCCGGATGCGTGACTACAAGATGGTCGAGTTCGTCTGCGACAACAACCGCGAGTACGTGGACGAGAAGGGGCGCGTTCGTATGCGGCTCGGCAGCGGCGGTCGCTGAACGACGGCAACCATCCAACTTCGAATAATGACGATGATCAAGATCTCAGCGGCAACACTGGCAGTCGCCATTCTGCTCGTTCAACCCATGCGCGCACAGGCGCCCGCGCCACCGGCGCAGGCACCCGCGCTCCCGCTCGGCGCGCTGGCGCCAACCAACCTGGCCAAGCCACGGCCGAAGCCGCCGTTCGATCTGACCGGCGTGTGGCTCCATGCCGGAGGGCCGAACAATGGGTTCCGCTTTTCTCCGCCACCCGGTTTCAAGCTGACACCCGAAGCCCAGGTCCACTACGACGCGGCGCAGAAGGCGCAGAAAGAGGGCAAGGTCTATCGCGATGACATCGGCCAGTGCTGGCCGGCCGGACTGCCGGTCATCATGACGCGCGTCTGGCCAATCGCGATGATGCAGTATCCGACGGTCATCTACATGGTCAGCGAGTTCATGAACAGCTTGCGCATCGTCTACATGGACGGGCGGCCGCACTCCGATCCCGATGTCGTGGTACCCAGTTTCAATGGTGAATCGATCGGACGATGGGACGGCGACGCGCTGGTCATCGATACGATGCACTTCGTCGGTCACCACCACTGGATCGACTCCGGCATCCCTGCCAGCACCGCGCTGCACATCGTCGAGCGGGTTCGCATGATCAACGAGGGGAAGACACTCGAAATCGAGTACACGCTGAGCGATCCCAAGAGCTGGGAAGGTGAATGGAAGATGACCAAGCGGTGGAATCGCCAGGACGATCGCGACATTGCGGAAGTCTCGTGCCTGCCCGATCTCAACGATCACATGCCGAGCACACGTTCTCAGGACAACGTTCGCTAGTGCAGTTGTGAGTTATGAGTTTTCAGTTGTGAGCTCACCGCTCAGGACTCAAGACTCAGGGCTCCGAGTATGAGGAGATTGAGATGATTCGTTCACTTGCCGGACGGGTATGCGTAACCCTGCTGTTGATGTCCGCGCCTGTGCTGGCTCACCACTCCGCCGCAGGAATCGATCGCACGAAGACGCAGGTCGTGACCGGCACCGTCAAAGAATTCCGCTGGACCAATCCACACTCCTGGATCGATCTCGATGTGGCCGACGACAAGGGTGTGACACAGACCTGGTCCGTCGAGATGACATCGCCGGCCTTCCTCGTTCGTGCCGGCTGGAAGTCCTCGACGATCAAAGCTGGCGACAAGGTGAGCATCACGCTCCGCCCGTTCCGGAACGGGGACCCGGGCGGATTGTTCGTGTCGGTGACGTTGCCCGACGGTCGCGTGCTCGGCGAGCGATCGGCTGCCCCGCCCGCGCAGCCGTAGTCAGGCGGCGCGCGCGAAGCCCGCGAGCATCCGATCAACGCGTTCATCAGAACGTGCAGTTTCCAGGGTCTGGGGCGTCGATGCGCCGCACGGCGTCCGCCGGAATCAGTTGCACGGTGATCGTGCGTGCCTCGACGGTGCCCTCGTTCCTGAGGTTGTGCACATGGTCACCGCCGGCATCGACGAACCCCATCCCCTGCGTGTACACGTGCGGCTTGCACCTGCGATCGTCACCCTCATAGGCTGTGATCGTTCCCGCCGTGACCGTGATCAGGCTGTGACCCGGATGCGTATGCCAGCCCGTGCTTCCTCCGGGCTGCCAGACGTTGCTTTGCACGTACAGGTCTGACGGCCCCTTGGTCTTCTGGAGCGAGAGCCAGACGTCGCTCTCGTGCCGCGACTTCCAGAAGCCCGCCGGAATGGTGTGATTGAATGCGTTGATGTCGCCGAATCGGCCCAGCGCGAGCGTGGTCCCGACGAATCCAACCGCCGGCGTCGCCAGAACAGGTTTGGCATACGGCGCCGCCATCATGATCGCGGCCCCCATCAACGTGACCCACGTCAGCTTCAGTCTCATATCCGCCTCCTTGTCGTTGCGATCTCCTTCGCGAAGACGCGCGGATACGATCGATGCGCAGAGAGCGCCGTTCAAACGGCAATGGGCTGAATGTCGAACAAATCCGCAGGTTGCCGTCGAATGCCGTCCTTTGCCGTCACGTGGAGGGACGCTACAATTCGCCCCTCGACGAACTGAGCCGGCCATGGCTAGACCCTTCGACGACGCATCG
>Ga0310810_10005589_pt1 | contig 14092 bp, 9 predicted proteins | sample NCmetagenome_FD_207641 | JGI IMG/M metagenome (GOLD analysis project Ga0310810, IMG submission 207641) | Soil microbial communities from experimental microcosm in Duke University, North Carolina, United States - NC | ecosystem: Engineered > Artificial ecosystem > Soil microcosm > Unclassified ... | reverse complement strand
CGGGCGAGCCCGCGGTATTGCCAACCCAGCGCACGGCCGCGGCGGAGTTCGATGGTACTTTCTTCGCGCCCCGCACGCTCCAGGAACTGGTGACCTTGCGCGCTCGGCATCCCGATGCGCCGTTGCTGGCCGGCGGCACCGATCTCGGTCTGCTGGCCAGCCGTGCCCGCACGCCGCCCAAGGCCGTGATCCACGTGGCGCACGTGCCGGAACTGAACCTTGTTGATGCCGGCAAGGATGAGATCACCATCGGCGCGGCGGTGCCCTATGCCCGCGCAATGCCTGTCTTGATCGAGGCCTTCCCCGCGCTGCGCACCTACTTCGCGCGGCTCGGCTCGCGGCAGATCCGCACCCTGGGCACGATCGGCGGTAATCTGGGCACGGCCTCGCCGATCGGCGACATGCCGCCGGTGCTGCTGGCACTGGAGACACGGTTGAAACTGGTCTCCCCGCGCGGGGCGCGTGAGCTCCCGCTCGAAGAATTCTTCCTCGGCTACCGCAAGACCATGCTGGCGCCGGACGAAGTGATCCAGAGCCTGACCATGCCGCGGCTGTGGCCAGGCGAGAGCTTCCATTGCGACAAGGTGAGCAAGCGGCGCGACCAGGACATCTCGACCGTCGCCGGCGCCTATCGCCTTCGCATCAAGCACGGCCGGATCGAGGACGTGCGCTTGGCTTTCGGTGGCATGGCGGCGATTCCCAAGCGTGCCGGCAACGCCGAGGCGGCGCTTTTGAAGGACGGCTTCGACGCCGCGCGCGCAGCGCTCGCGCGGGACTTCCAGCCGATCGACGACTGGCGCGGCAGTGCCGAATACCGCCTCCAGGTCGCGATCAACCTGCTGCGCCGTCTCGAGCTGCGCATCGCCGAGCCGCAGCGCCCCGTCGAGGTCGAGGCGCTGTGAAGGGCGCCGTCCACACCTCGCAGCGCCACGATTCGGCGCTGAAGCACGCCACCGGACAGGCGCTCTACATCGACGACATGGCGGAGCCGGCCGGCACGCTGCATGCCGCGCTGGTGCTGAGTCCGATTGCTCACGGGCGCCTGAAGACGGTCGAGGTTCCGGCCGCGCCGGGCGTCATCGCCGTGCTGGGGCCCAAGGACATTCCCGGCAGGAACGACGTCGCGCCCGTGGGCAGCGACGAGCCCTTGTTCGCGACGGACCGCGTCTCCTATGCCGGCCAGCCGCTGGCCCTGGTGGTGGCGACCTCGCTCGATGCGGCGCGCCATGCGGCCGATCGCGCGACGATCGAGATCGATCCCGAGCCCGCGATCCTCGACATCGAAGCGGCGCTCGCGGCCAAGGCCTATGTTCAGGCGCCCCAGACGCTGCTGCGGGGCGATCCCGACGCGGCCTTGAGAACTGCGCCACATACACTGAGTGCGGAATTCACCGTCGGCGGGCAGGAGCATTTCTATCTGGAAGGCCAGATCGCCTTCGCGCTGCCGGGCGAGGACGGCGATATCGTCGTCCATTCCTCGACCCAGCACCCGACGGAGGTGCAGCATATCTGCGCGCGCCTGCTGGGCTGCGACTTCAATCGCGTGACGGCCGTGGTGCGGCGTCTGGGCGGCGGCTTCGGCGGCAAGGAAAGCAACGCGTCGTGGGTGGCGGGCGCCGCGGCGCTGGCGGCGAACCACACCGGTCGGCCGGTGAAGCTTCGCCTGCCGCGGGAAGCGGACATGGTGGCGACCGGCAAGCGCCATCCTTTCCTCTATCGCTACACCGTTGGCTTCGACGGTCAGGGCCGCGTTCTGGCGCTCGATGCCATGCTCGCCGCCGATGCGGGCTGGAGCCTCGACCTGACGCCGGGCGTGATGGCGCGCGCGCTCACCCACACCGACAACGCCTACTGGATCCCGCACTTCCGCGCCGTCGGCTACGCCTGCAGGACCCACAAGCAGTCGAACACCGCCTTCCGCGGCTTCGGCGGGCCTCAGGGTGTGGTGGTGATGGAGGACGCGCTCGACCGGATTGCGGCCCACCTCGGCCGCGACCCCGGCGAAGTCCGCGTGCTCAATTTCTACAACACCGGCAACCAGACGCCCTACGGCCAGGCGGTCGAGGACAACCCCCTGCCGCGGATATGGAGCGAGATGACGAGCGACGCGGACATTGCGCGCCGCCGCGCCGAGATCGATGCCTTCAATAAGGCGAGCCCGGTCCTGAAGCGCGGACTCGGCCTGTTTCCGCTCAAGTTCGGCATCTCGTTCAACATCCCGCACATGAACCAGGCCGGCGCGCTGGTGCATGTCTATACCGACGGCTCGATCCGCCTGAACCACGGCGGCACCGAGATGGGGCAGGGGCTGTTCATCAAGGTCGCCCAGGTCGTGGCCGAGGTGTTCAAGGTCGATATCGATCGCATCCGGCCGAGCGCGACGTCTACGGCGGAGGTGCCCAACACCTCGCCGACTGCGGCCTCGACCGGGTCCGACCTCAATGGCTGGGCGGCCTACGCGGCGGCCAACACGATCAAGCAGCGCATGATCGCCTTCGCCGCCGAGCATTTCGGCGCGGCCGAGAGCGAGATCGAGTTCGCCGACAATACGGTCCGCATCGCCAAGCCGGGCAGCAACCAGGTGGTGAGCTTCAACGAGTTGGCGAAGCTCTGCCATCTCGGCCGCGTCTCGCTGTCGTCGACCGGCTACTACAAGACACCGAAGATCCATTGGGACGGCGCGGCGATGAAGGGGCGCCCGTTCTTCTACTACTCGTTTGGCGCAGCGGCGGCGGAGGTGGCGATCGACACGCTGACCGGCGAATCCCGGGTGCTGCGCGCCGACCTGGTGCAGGACTGCGGGCAATCGCTCAATCCGGCGATCGATCTTGGCCAGATCGAGGGTGCCTTCGTCCAGGGGCAGGGGTGGTTCACCTGCGAGGAGCTGTGGTGGGACCCCAAGGGCCACCTGCGCACCGTCGGTCCCTCGACGTACAAGATTCCCGGCAGCCGAGATGCGCCGGCGATCTTCAACGTCAGGATGCTCGACAATGCGCCCTCGAAGGAGGCGACGATCTTCCGGTCCAAGGCGGTCGGCGAGCCACCGCTGATGCTCGCGACTGCGGTCTGGAACGCGCTCAAGGACGCCATCGCCACCACCGCTGGGCGCAGGACCGCAGTGCGACTTGACGCGCCGGCGACGCCCGAGCGCATTCTGACGGCAATCGCTAGACTGAAAACCTAACGCGGAGGAGACAATGGACGTACGCATGGACGGCCGGGTGGCCGTGATCACCGGCTCGAGCACGGGGCTCGGCCTCGCGATGGCCAAGGAATTCGCAGCCTCGGGCGGCTCGGTGGCGCTGCTGGCGCGCAAGGCCGATGCGCTCGCCACCGCCAAGGCCGAGGTGCAGAAGGCGGCGGGCAAGTCGAACGGCCGGTTCGAGGCCTATTCCTGCGACGTCTCGAAGGCCGGGCCAATCAACGAGACCTGGAAGAAGGTCGAGGCCGATTTCGGCAAGGTCGACATCCTGGTGAACAACGCCGGCATCAGCCACGCCAAGGCGTTCGAGACGGTGACCGACGAGGACTGGCAGGGCGATCTCGACCTCAAGCTGTTCGCCGCGATCCGCCTGTGCCGTCTCGCGCTGCCCGGCATGAAGCAGCGCAAATGGGGCCGCATCGTCAATGTGCTGAACATCGGCGCCAAGGCGCCGGGCCCCGATTCGACGCCGACCAGCGTCAGCCGCGCCGCCGGCCTCGCGCTCACCAAGGCGATCTCCAAGGAGAACGCGCAGCACAACGTGCTGGTGAACGCCATGCTGGTCGGTCTGATCGAGAGCGACCAGTGGGCGCGCCGCCACAAGGCGCAGGGCGGCGGCAAGAGCTACCAGGAATTCCTCGAAGGCATGTCCAAGGGCCGCATCCCGATCGGCCGCATGGGCAAGGCCGAGGAATTCGCCCGCATGGCCTGCTTCCTGTGCTCCGACGCCGGCTCCTTCATCACCGGCGTCGCCATCAACGTCGACGGCGGTGCGAGCCCGGTGGTGTGACGGCGCCGCACCGCTTCATCCTGCGGGCGATCCATCCGGAGTACGCCTGCCCGGCGTTCGAATCGATGTTCACGGTCGAGCAGCTTGAAGAGTTGCAGGCACTGCTTGGGCCTGATGCAGAGGACGATCGGCAGCTTGACCAGAAGATCTACTGGCTCGATCGGGCGGACCTCGCTGCCATTTCGCAACGCTTCGGTATTCCGTTCGACGCGAACGCTTGCGAGGTGAATCTGACCAGGTATGACGAGCGGGAGGAGGAAATTCCCTACCTCACGCACACGGGCTATGAGCTGCCGCTGATGCTCGACGGGCGCAAGAAGCTCGCCCGCCTGTACTTCGAGTATCCGCCGCATCGGCATCCTTACGAAGACCAATTCGACCGCTTCGTCGCGCAGGGTTTTCTGCACAAGGAAGTGGACGTCGAGCCGTTCGACAAGCCGATACGGGCTGCAAGCGGGAAGGTCTTCGACGGTCTACGCACCGCCTACTACACGCCGAAGGGTGAAGAATGGCGCATCCAGGCATTTCGGCTGATTGAGAGAGCACAGCGCCACGGCGGCTGGAACGACACTCTCGAGCGCCTCGAAGGCATGCTCTACGGCTACGAGGATTGGCAGAACGATTGGTGGCTCGCCTATTGCCGCCGCAATCGGCAGTAGATCGAGATGATCAGCGACCCGGCGGCGTGATGTTCCACTCGCGCCTTAGGTCCTCGAGGTCGTGTTCGACCCATTCCCAGAAATTCCAGTCGGGCGAGAAGGTGTCGACCGTCATGTCGCGACCGCGCGCCCAGGCGTGCCAGAACTCGTCGGGATCGAAGCCGCCGGTGGTGTAGCGCGCCACGTCGTTGAACTTGACGCCGAGATGGCCGTTGAAGATCACCGGCAGGATGTGGCCCGCCATCGGATTGATCGGATGCATCGCGGCGGTGAAGGTCGAGACCAGGATCTCGCCGCGCGGGCTCGCGTCATAGCCGGAGATCACGTGCGTCGAATCGTGAGGCGTGGCGAAGCGCTCGTTGAGCGCGGTCGGATCGCCCGGGAAGGTGTAGCCATTGTCCTTGCTGAACTTCCAGTAGGCCTTGCCGAAGGTATTGTCGCCGAGCTTGCCCAACGCCTCGTAGCGCGCCGCCAGCTCGGGCTGCGCCTTGTCGCCGCCATAGGGTACGATCCAGGCGGCCGGATCGCCGCGGTCGCCCCACCGGCCGCTGACCACGCTCTCGGCGTTGCGGAAGGTCATGTCGGCGATCACCCAGTCCATGTGGCCGGAGGCGGCCTCCACGAGCTCGGTGAGATAGGCCGCCTCGATGTCGAGCGCGCGGGCATATTCCAGCACACGCGCGATCTTGGCGTGGTCCAGCACGCCGTCGACCAGGGCCATGACCGCGAGATACTTCACCGCCTCCTGGCCAAGCTCGCGTTCGCCCTTGAGCGTATCCACCAGATCGGCCGGCTCGACCGCTGGCAGGTTGCCCATGTCGATCCCCTCGCCGCGCCGCATGAGATAGTGGCCGGCGGCAGCGATGCTCGCCGAATCGGCGTGGCTGAGCGGGCGGCCGCCGGCCAGCGCGACCTGGCGCATCGCGCCCAGGATGGCGTCGCTCTCGCGCTGACTGATTTCCCGCATCGTCACCGCAGCGGTTCGAGGATGCTGACGTAGTTGGCGACCGCAGCCCCACCCATGTTGAACACGCCGCCGACCTTGGCCTTGGGCAGCTGCAGGCCTTCCGGCGCGCTGCCGTTGAGCTGCATCGCCGTCAGGACGTGCATGCTGACGCCGGTCGCACCGACCGGATGGCCCTTGGCCTTCAGTCCGCCCGAGACATTGACCGGCAGCTTGCCGTCGCGCTCGACCCAGCCTTCGTGGATGGCGCGTTCGCCTTCGCCGGGCGCCGTGAGCCCCATCGCCTCGTACTCGATCAGCTCGGCCGAGGTGAAGCAGTCGTGGCTTTCGACGAAGGAGAGATCGAGCAGATCGAGCTTGGCTTCGGCCAGCGCGCGCTTCCAGGCGAGCGCCGGGCCCTCGAACTTGATGATGTCGCGCCTGCTCATCGGCAGGAAGTCATTGACGTGCTGGCTGGCGCGGAAGGCTATGGCCTGCTTCATGCCGAGCGCCGTCCCGACATCGGCGAGCACCACGGCGGCGGCACCGTCGGTCACCGGCGAGCAGTCGGTCCGCTTGAGCGGGCCCGCGACGAACGGGTTCTTGTCGGACGGATTGCGGCAGAAGTCGTAGGCGAACTCCCTCTGGAAATGCGCATAAGGGTTCTTGGCGCCGTTCTTGTGCGCCTTGACCGCGATCTTGGCCAAGGCGTCCGACTTGTCGCCGTAGCGCTGGAAATAGGCCGAGGTGATCTTGCCGAAGATGCCGGCGAAGCCCGCCTCGATGTTCGCCTCCTCGGCGACGTAGCTCGCCTTGATCAGCACCTCGCCGGCCTGGGCGGAGTTGAGCTCGGTCATCTTCTCGACGCCGACCACCAGGACGAAGCGCGCCTTCTTCGCCGCCAGCGTATTGAGGCCCATGTGGATCGCCGCCGACCCGGTGGCGCAGGCGTTCTCGACCCGGGTCGAGGGCTTGAAGCGCAGGTCGGGGTGGGCCTGCAAGGGCAGCGAGGAGTGGAACTCCTGGCGCACGAAGCCGCCGTTCATGTTGCCGACGTAGATCACGTCGATGTCCTTCGGTTCGATGCCGGCATGGGCGATCGCTTCGGTGGCCGCCTTCACGACCAGCGATTCGCTGGTCTCGCCGTCGAGCTTGCCGAATTTGCCGTGGGACCAACCGACGATACAGGCCGTCATGGAAATCTCCTTTGTCGCGCCTGCCTATACACTTGAAGCGGCAGGCCCCGCCAGCAAGCAGGACGTGCAGGAGAATAGCTCATTGCAGCCCTATTTCCGCCGCTGCGAGGGTGTTGACTGGGGCCCTCAACCGGAGCCCAAATCCGAGCCATGGCCGACACGCCACCGCCGCTGCCTCCCGAGCGTCCCGCCCCCCGCTGGCCCCTGATCTTGGGCGGCCTTTTGGGCGGCTTCCTGCTGGTCGCGGCGGGCCTTGGGCTCGGCTGGTACATCTTCTATCGCCCGATCGTGAACGTGGCGGTCCAGCTGCCGGCGCCGCCGGCTCCTCCGGCCCCGCCCGGCCCTGACCAGGCGCAGGTCAAGGCGCTCGAGGACCAGATCGACAAGCAGAAGTCGGCCAACAAGCAGATCGAGGACCAGATCGCGGCGCTCAAGGACCGGCTGCGCCAGGACGTCTGCACCATCAAGGATCCGCTCGGCACCAAGGAGCCGGGCAAGGAGCCTGCCCAGACGCCGATGCCCGCCCCCAACGCCGGCCAGAAGACCTAGGCCGGCTGGCACTGTCATTGGAGCTGTCACGGGAAGTGACAGCCCCTAAGTGCAAGCGGGCGTACATTCCAGCGTCTTACTGTCATGCTGTCATTGCCCCTGTCACGGGGGCGCAAGCGAGCATTGCTGGCAAGAATCTCTGATTTTTGCAAATCCGGCAGGCAGATTTGCCGATCGACCTTTGCCCTAGACTAGAACAGGCAGTCGGTGCGGCTCGCCTCGGCGATCGGGTCGCCCGGCAGGTTGAAGCGGCAGTGATAGTCGAAGGCGGCGCGATACTTCGCGTTGATGCGCGGCTTGGCCTGGATCGGCAGCACGAACCGGTTGTTGCGGCGCACGATCTGCCCGCCGTAGCCGATCTCGTTGCCGTCGGGGAAATAGAGGCCGACGAACGTGTTGGCGGCGGTGGTGAATTCCACCGCCAGCACCTCGCCGCTGATGCACTCGAAACGCGGGCCGCTCTTCAGCACGGCGCTTTCGGTCGATCTCTCGTTGCCACGCATGATGGTCCATGCGGTGCTCGAGCCGGTCCGCTTGGTCTCGGTCTTGAACGCCCCGCAGTTGAAATTGTCCTGGCCCCAAGCAGGACCAGCGACGATCGCCAGCAACAGACCGGCGGCCGCCCTCACTTGGGCAGGGTCTCCAGCGCCTTCTTTGCCTCGGCGTCGTTTTGCGTCGCCGCCTGCTGCAGCCAGCTCTTGGCGCGACCCTGATCGGCCGGCAGGCCGGCACCCCCCTTCGCCAGGAGCAGGCCGTACTTGCGCTGCGCCTCGGCGTTGCCGGCGAGTGCCGCGCGCTCGTACCAGTCGGCCGCGCGCGCACCGTCGGGCGTGAAGCCGCCCTTCGGCGGCGTAACCAGCGGATCGTAGAAAGCCGCCAGCTCGACCTGGGCGGAGGCGTTGCCGGCCTCGGCCGCGCGGCGCCAGACCAGAAAGGCGGCGCGGAAGTCGCCCGCCTTTGCGAGTTCCCTGCCCTGGGCCACCATGGCGTCGGGTGACGGGTTGGTCGCAAAATAGTCGGCCGCGATCTCGCGCACCGATCGGCTTGGTGCTGCGGTGGTGGACGCTGACGGCTCAGCCGCAGCGGCTGCGGGTGCTGCCGAGGCGGCGACCTCGTCGTGCTTCTCGATGAAGTTCGAGTAGGCGAAGTAGCCGCCGCCCGCGAGCAGCAGGAGGATCACCGCCGCGATCATCCACTTGGTGCCGCCGCCCGTTTCCTCGACCGGCACCGGATCGCGCTCGGCGCGCAGCTCGGGCATCGGCGTGGGTTCAGGAGCCGGTTCGGGCGGCGGTGGCTCGAACGGCGGCGCGGGGGGCGGCGTTTCGGGCAGGCCGCGCAGCCGGACCGTGTCGTCATGGCCGCGGCTCAGCGGATCGATCGCGCCCGAGGTCAGCATCTGCGGCCAGGCCATGACGGTCGCGCCGACCACGCCGATATCCGGCTCCTTCACCCGCAGCCGCACGGTGGCGATGCCGGCCAGGCGATCGCAGATCTCCGGCCCGAGCTGGAATTCGAGATTGCCCTTGAGGCGGACCACCCGCTCGGGCTGCAACCAGGCTTCGGTGCGCCGCCAGCCGTCATCGGCAAGATGGGAGTCCGGCCCCTGCTGGCGCTGGATCGAGATCGTCAGGCCCTCGGGCGGGGCGTCGAGCTCGGTGATGCGAAGCGTCGCATGACCGGGCTCGGCCAGAGGGAGGACAGTCGCGCGCATCGCTTCTCGTCTCAGGCCGCCATCTGGACCTGGCGCAGGATCGCGCCGAGGTGCTCGTTCTGCTCCGCCGTGATCTCGCGGCCGCCCTCATAGCCGACGTTGTCCATGGCGAGCTGCAGGAAGGCGCGCATCCAGTCCTTGCAGTAGTCGGCGTAGATCGAGCCCGGATCCTCGCTTAGCATCGGCGCGCCTTGCGGCGGCCGGGGATTCTCGAACACGCGCCGTGTCGGCGCGTGCGGCGGCAGGCCGGGGCGCTGATCGACCGGGATCTGGTCGAAGCCCAGCGCGCTGACATAGCCGTTGAGGGCCGACGCCGCGGTGCGCACCTGGCGCTCGGCGATATCCTCCCACTTGGCGTTGGCGGCGTTCTCGAGCGCCCGCACGTCGAGCGAGAGCTGGTCGATCAGGCGCAGGCGATGGGCGCCGACCACCAGTTCGTCGATCAGCCAGCCGAGATGCTGGCGGTCGACGCCGAAATGCGACAGCGCCTTGTCGTCGGCGCCGACCCTGCGCATGTTCTCGAGCCAGTATTCGGCGGCCTCGCGCGCGAACCGTTCGGCGCGGTCCTCGAGCACACCCGAAGGCGGGGCCGCGCGACCGTCTTCCTCGCCGAAGACGTCGGCGAAGATCGCGCCGAGATCCACCGTGGCGCCGCTCGACTGCGTGACCTGCCCCGGCAGCTTGCCGTTCTTGCGCTCCGGCTCCTCGGCCGAGCGGGCCGTCGCGATGCGCAGGTAGATGTCGCGCAACGCCGAATCGGCGACCTGCAGCGCGGCGACGAGCTCGCCGAACAGCTGCTGCTGGATGCAGGTCGCCAGCCCGCGCAGCACGGTGTGCACGAGATCGCGCTTCTTGGCGCGCGCGTCGCCGTCGGCGGCGCTGTGGAAACCCGCCAGCCGATCGACCAGGCGACGCAGCTGCACGTCGAGCTGGCCGCGCACCTGGGCGCGCTTGATCGCCGGATCACAGACCGGGATCAGGCTGTTCACGAGGTAGGAGACGCCGCCGTCATTGGCCTTGAAGGCCTCGTCCCAGGCGCGTGGCGGATGGGCGAAATGGCGCTGCACGTCGAAGTTCTCGACGAAGTGCTGGCGCAATTCGACCGCACGCTGGGCGAAGGCCTCTGCGACGCCGGTCTCGCGCACGCCGTCATGATCCATCAGCCGTTCGTCGAGCACCGTCGGATTGCGCAGCCAGAAGGTGTTGTCGAACGGATGGCCGTTCCAGTTGGCCGGCCATTCGCCGCGGAAATTGTTGATCAGCGAGTTGTTGAGCCGCGCCGACCAGCGCAGCTTGCGCGACTCCTCGGTCTCGCCCGCCTTCTGCTCGAACTCGCGATCCATTTTGGTCAGCACCAGGAACAGCGAGTTCTTCTGCCGGGCGCGATCGGCCGGCGTGGCGCCGATCGTCTGGTCGATCCACGCCGTCATCATGTCGGAGAGGTCGCGAACCTCCTGGTTGCCGTCGGGGATGCAGAGCAGGATCGCGCTCAGCTCGCGCTCGGCGGAGTAGCGCTGGAACAGATAGGCGACCTTGCCGCGCAGCAGCAGCTCGCGCAGCGGGTTGGCGCCCTCGGCAACCCCTTTGGCCTTGGCGACGTCCTCGAGGTTGGCGAGCTTGAGCCGCGAACGCGCGCCCGGGAAGTCGAGCAGGTCGGTGTGGTCGAAGAAGTCCCACGGCTTCTCGGCGATCGCGACACTGAGCTCGGCGGTCAGCGCGCAGATCAGCGAGCGCGGCAGGCGGGTGTCGTCGACGGTCTTGCGGTCGGCCAGCCGCGGCCGCACCAGCAGGGTGTCGGCGGCATCGGTGCCGAGCTTGTCGAGCGTGAGGACGTCGATGATGCTCTTCGCGCGCGGGATCAGCGCGTCCATGCCGAGCAGTGCCTCGGGCGCGAAGCTGAGCTTCTCCAGGCCCTCGTAGAGCATCAGGTAGAGATCGGTGAAGGGCTGGAAGTCGTACCACAGCACCGACCACAGCTTGGCGCGGTCGCGGCCCGACAGCCGCGGCGCCAGCTCGATCGCCTCGCGCCAATACTCGGTGCGCAGCTCGGCCGTGACGCCGGCGAAGAAGGTGTCGAAGTACTCGATCAGGTCGAGCACGTCGTCGGCATCGAGGTCGCCCGGCGGCTTGGGCAGCACCTGGGTGCGCAACTCGGCGAGGCGCTTGCGGATCGCCGCGCCGTCGGGCCGCTCGAACGCCGCCTTCTGGTGATCGAAGTCGAGCAGGAAGGAGTTGCCCAGGATCTTGACGATGTCGGTCTGGGTCAGCAGCCGCACGCGGACCGGGAAGTCCGGCGTGACGTCGCTCAGGCCGAGTCCAAAGCGCGTGACGAGGCCAGTCGACTCGCGATTGCCCGGCGGATTGATGTCGCGCAGGAAGTCGTAGGTCTTGTCGGCGAAGCGCGCCTGCAGCGGACGGCCGTCGCGGCTGGCCAGAATCGAGACCAGGTACGACTTGCCGGCCTGGCTCGGGCCGAACACGCCGACGCACATGCGTCGCCGCGCGGCGCGGGCGAGCTTGCGGCTCTGGTTGCGAACCTTCTGCAGCTCGCTGATCAGCGAGGGCGCCTGCTGCGCCACGGTCGGCGACTGGTTGGCGGCGTCCTTGAGCCAGTTCACGCCCTCGCTCGCGGCGACCGCCAGCGATTCGCACTCCTGGGCCAGTTTGAGATCGACGGTGTCCATACGCGTTTTAACCTGTCTTGAGCATGCCGGTGTCGAGCCAGTAGCCCTCCCGGCGCGGCAAGGTTTGAAGACGAAGCGTGAGCCGATCGAGAGCCACGGCGCGGCCATCTCGGTTGGTCACCTGGCGGAGGCGGAAGCGCTCGACGTCGCCCGAGTCCTTGTCCTTGGGCTTGACGCGAGCCAGCGCGATCTTGAACGGAGTCTCCTTCGAATGGCGTTCGGCATATTCGGGCCGGGCGAACTCCAGCGCATAGAGCCGCGCCGCCGGCCAGCGCACCAGGTCGAGCTGGCGCGCGCCGAGCCACATGGGGCCGCGGAACTCGAAGGCGACCTCCGGCAGCTCGTACTCGCGGTTGTCGAGATCGACGTCACTGTACACCAGGTCCTCGCGCTGCAGGCGCCCGCCGCCGTCGAGCTTGCCGATGAACTTGGCGATGCTCTTGGAGCGCAGCAGGTCGGAGCGGAAGGAAAAGTCGGGCAGCTGCGACTGCGCCAACGCGGCGATCATCGCCCCGACCGCGACCGTGGTTTTGGGATCCTCGACCCGCAGGCGCGCGTCGCGGAATGGGTACCAGGCGCCGACCCGATACTCGTGCAGCGCGATCAGCCTCTCCGGCGGCAACGGCAGGAGCTCCATCAGCAGCGCGCGGATGCCGGGCAGGCGCGAGGGCCGGCCCGACAGCAGCAGGACGTCGCAATCGTAGGCGTGCACGATCTCGGCCAGCGGCGCCAGCACGCGCGCCATTTCGGCGCGCACCGTTTTGTCGAGCCCCGGCAGGTCGACCGGGAAGATCGTCGCCTTGAGGTCGAAGTGCTTGGCGCCACGCTTGCGGGCCGCCTCGTTGACGAAGCTCACGACCTCCTGCGAAGGCTTGGCGCCGCCGGGGAAGAACGTATCGTAGGCCCGCGGCTCGGCTGCGACCACGCCCGAGGTCGGATCGTAGGTCTCGCCGGCGCGCAGCAGCTCCAGCGCGATCGGCTGGGCGATCTGCAGCGCGAACTGCTGGCGCAGGTTGCGCTGGATCACGTCCTCGCCGCCGCGATCGCCACCCACCAGCTCGGCCATCAGATCGGCCGGATTGGCGATGCCGGCGGCGCGCAGCGCCGCCTCGATCGGCGGCAGGACATGGCCCTGCACGACGCGCAGCAGGATGTCGTCGCCCGCGACATTGAAGCCTTCGCGGAAGTTCTGCTCGGGGAACAGGGTCACCGACGTGCCGGCACCTTCGAGGCGGTACTTGTTGATGATCAGGTCGGTCGTGCCGCCGCCGACGTCGATGCTGGCGATCATGAGCGTGCCGTCGGCCGGCTTGCCGCGCTTCTTGCCGGCGACCTGGAAGAAGCGTCGAGCATCGCCGCCAAAATTGCGCGCGACCTCGGTGTAGAGATAGACGAGCTGAGTGCACGAGGCCTCGTCCCAGTCGGTCAGCACGCGCGGCGGAGGGGCTGCGGCATCGTCGAGCTTCCAGCCCAGCATCATCCACACGAGATCGCGCGCCGCGTCGGCGCGCTTGCGGAAGATGAGTCGCTCGGCGAGCGGCATGCCGGTCGGCAGGGTGAGGACGATGCGGCGCAGCCGGCGCGGCGTCTCGGCATGGGCGCGTCGGCCGCGCTGCTGCGGCGAGTTCATCAGCGTCAGCGCCTGCAGCAGGATTTCCGTGAGCGCAAAGGTCATGATCGAGGAGCGCGAGTAGAGCGGCTCGAACACCGGCAGATGGTCGGCCGAATCGGCCTCGGGCTCGACCAGATGCAAGGGCTCGCCCTTCTGGTTGACGAGCTGGGCCATCGGACCGGCCGCGGCGGGCATCGCCGTCTGGTCCTGAGCATAGGCGATGTTGAAGCGCCATTCGCGCGCCTGGGGCTCCTCGTCCCACAGGTAGCGCTTGGGGCTCGACATGCCGGTGTTGCCCTCGGTGCCACGACGGCGCGCGGCGAGGCGGGTCGCCTCGGGACCGACCCGCGTCATGGTCGGCCAGACGAAGGCATCGGCACGGCCGCCCAGGCGCGACAGATGGTTCTTGCCGAACCAGGCCTGGGCGAACTCGACGCGCGATTCGAACGGCCGCGTATGGACGCTCTCGGGATGCGAGAGGTCGCGCAGCGCGAGCTCATAGGAATCGTTGAGATTGACGCCGAGCTCGCCGGCCGCCTCGATCAGCAGGCCGCAGGTGCGCGAGTTGCCCACGTCGAGCACGAGGTCGACCTCGATCGCGCCGCGGCCCGGCCGTTCGGCATCGCCGACCAGCTTGATCGGCGGGAAATGGATCGCGTCGGCGAGCAGGCCGAGGAAGGCGAGATAGCGCGCGGTCGCTTCTTGCGGCTTCTGCTTGATGTCGTTCTCGATTTCCTCGGCGGTGG
>Ga0310810_10005587_pt1 | contig 14093 bp, 10 predicted proteins | sample NCmetagenome_FD_207641 | JGI IMG/M metagenome (GOLD analysis project Ga0310810, IMG submission 207641) | Soil microbial communities from experimental microcosm in Duke University, North Carolina, United States - NC | ecosystem: Engineered > Artificial ecosystem > Soil microcosm > Unclassified ... | reverse complement strand
TGTCGGCATTTGCGCACTTTTCGGTGGCACAATCCGCTCCGGCAAGCGACCTCCGCATGGCGAGAGTGGAACAACAACTCGCCGATGCCAGAGGTTCGGCGGACAATGCCTGGATGCTGATGTGCTCCGCCCTGGTTCTCATGATGACAGGTCCGGGCCTGGCGTTGTTCTATGGCGGTCTCGTCCGCAAGAAGAATGTGCTTGCCACGATGATGCAGAGTTTCGCAATGATGGCTTTGGTAACTGTCTTGTGGGCGCTGGTGGAATACAGCTTGGCCTTTGGTCAGGGAAGTAGCTTTGTCGGTGGACTGCAACATGTTTTCTTACGAGGCGTCGGATCTCAGCCCAATGCAGATTATGCCCCCACCATTCCGCACCAGACGTTCATGATTTATCAGTTGATGTTCGCCATCATCACTCCAGCGCTCATTACCGGTGCGTTCGCGGAAAGAATAAAGTTCAGCGCGATGGCCATATTTATGGCCCTCTGGTCGTTGACAGTTTATGCCCCCATGGCGCACATGGTGTGGGGCAAGGGTGGTCTGCTTAATGCCGCGCTCGGTGGCCGCTTTCCCACGCTCGACTTTGCGGGAGGCACCGTTGTGCACATAACGTCTGGAGTCTCCGCACTGGTCTGTGCGCTATATCTTGGTCGCCGGCTCGGATATCCCCAGGAGCCCATGCCCCCGCACAGCGTCGTCCTGAGTTTCATAGGAGCTTGCTTGCTGTGGGTGGGCTGGTTCGGATTTAACGCCGGAAGCGCGTTGAATGCCGGCGGCCTGGCCACCAGCGCCTTCGTAGCTACTCACTTTGCAGCAGCAACGGCGGCAATTGGCTGGGCTTGTGCTGAATGGGTGAAAAATGGCAAGCCAACCATCCTGGGCGCAATTTCCGGGGCAGTTGCGGGCCTGGTTGCGATTACACCGGCGGCGGGTTTTGTAGGTCCGATGGCGGCGCTACTGATCGGCCTCATTGCCGGGGTATGCTGCTACGCCATGGTTGCTAGAGTCAAAGCCCGCTTCGGTTACGACGACTCCTTAGATGCTTTCGGGGTATTTGCCTCCAGTGCGGTAAATCCAATCTTCAAAGATGCCTCTGGGAATGCTCTGCCCACCGGGGTGCTGGAAGGAAACGTTCATCAGCTATCCAATCAACTGGTCGGAATCATGATCGCCTGGACAGTGGCTGTTGCCGGGACGATTCTCATTTTGAGGTTAGTTGACGTGGTCATTGGCCTAAGGGTTCCAGATGAACATGAGGTGCAGGGCCTGGATCTCACGCAGCATGGCGAAGAGGGTTATTATTGGGAAGCATCCATTTCGCAATACTGATTGAACCTAATGACGAAACTTGAAGCAGTTATTCAGCCTTCCAGGTTGGAAGCCGTTAAGGATGCGCTCCATGAAATCGGAATTGAGGGGATGACCGTAATTGAGGTCCGCGGCCATGGCCGTCAAAAGGGTCATACCGAATTTTATCGGGGGCGGGAGTACACGGTTGATCTGCTTCCGAAGATGAAGCTGGAAATGGTAGTCGCCGATGATCTTGTTGACAAGGCAGTGCAAGCGATCACCGCAGCGGCTCGTACGGGGAAAATAGGCGACGGAAAGATATTTCTCTCGCGCGTCGATGACGCCATTCGCATTCGCAACGACGAGCGCGGAGAAGCGGCCCTATAAGAATTGCAGATTTAAGATTTTAGATTGCAGATTGCATATTGAGTTCACGTAATATTGTGCGTTCAATCTTCAATCTGGAATCGGAACTCTGCGATCACTATGGCAGCGACGTCTCTCGTTACTCAACTCCGAGATGAGTACAGCGCTTCCTTTGCCGCCATCCAGCAGGAATTCTCGACGAAACCCAACGGCCGCTCCGTCGTTCTACAGCGAAGCCGGCTTGTGGATTCAATTGCAATCCGCCTGTGGCAAGAGCTGCTTTGCGATAAGGTTTCCGGAATCGCGCTCGTGGCCATCGGGGGGTATGGCCGCCAGATCCTGTTTCCATATTCTGATATAGACCTCCTCTTTCTGTGTCAAGAACAGCCTAGCCCTCGGCTGAGAATTCAAATCCGGGATTTTTTTCAGGAATTGTGGGATTTGAAGCTGCGTCTAAGTCCCCAGACACGAACCTTGGTCGAATGCGACCGCTTCGACCCCGACAATCCCGAGTTTACGATTGCGATTCTGGATAGTCGCTTCATTGCCGGCGATAAGGAACTCTTCAACCGCTTGCATCACTCTTTCGTGCCCCGCCTGGTGATGCGCGAGGCTCAACAAATTGTGCAGAGCCTGGGGAATGTAACCCGTGCTCGACATGCAAAGTTTGGTAAGACGATTTTTCACCTTGAGCCGAACGTCAAGGATGGTCCTGGCGGCCTCCGCGACTACAACGTCGTGCACTGGCTTGCCCTTGTGTCGGCGATCGAAAAGCAGCGCGACCTCGCCGACACCGACACAGTTCTCATTACACCGGCCCTTCGGGCCCAATTTGATTCTGCTCTGGACTACCTCTTCGCTGTCCGCTGCTTCCTTCATTTTCGCCATAATCGTGACGACAACACTCTCTCCTGGGATGCACAGGCCGACGCTGCCAAGCTCGAGATCGGTCTGAACGGGGTGGTTGTGGAAAATCCCGAAGAGTGGATGCGCACTTATTTTCGCCACGCCCGTTCGATTCACCGAGTCGCTACTCAACTACTGGATGAAATCCCTGCAGCCCGCTCTTCGCTCTATCGCGAGTTTCAAAACTGGCGCGCACGCCTGTCAAACAGCAATTTCTCTGTTGTGAATGGGTTTATTCTCCTACAGCAGCTTGGAGGCGTAAAAGATCCGGACCTGCTTCTGGAAATGTTCTGCTTCATGGCGAAGCACGGTCTAAGACTAAGCCGCGTTACCGAGCAAAGGGTGGAACAGGCCTCGCCTTTTCTCGCGACTCATCCCCCCAAACCATCGGTTGTGTGGAACCATCTTCGTGAGATTCTGACCGCGCCACACGCTGCCGACGCCCTCCGAGCCATGCATCATCTCGGGCTGCTGCGCATCATTCTCCCCGAGCTGCAGGCTATTGATTCGCTCGTGATTCGCGATTACTACCACCGTTTCACCGTCGATGAACATTCGTTCCTAGCCGTAGAAACGCTGCACTGTCTTGAAAACCCGCAATCCGAGTGGGAGAAACGTTTCCGCGAACTCCTCGCGGAGCTGGAAAAACCTGAGCTTTTGCTCCTGGCAGTGCTGTTGCATGATGTCGGCAAAGGTTTGTCCGGTTCCGAGCACGCCAAATCCAGTGTGGATGCCGCCACAACGTGTATGGCGCGCATGAATCTCGCCCCCGCCGATCGCGACACGGTGTGCTTCCTGATCGCAAATCACCTCGAACTCTCTAAAACCTTGCGAAGAGACATTTTCGATAAGCGCACGATTCGAGCCTTCGCGAACCGCGTCACGACGCCCGAGCGTTTGAAGATGCTGACGCTGATGACATATGCCGATGTGCGTTCGGTTAATCCCGAAGCACTCACACCGTGGAAAGCCGATCACATTTGGCAGCTTTATATCGCAACTGCGAACTGGCTGAATCACAACGTGGATGACCGCCTGCATACCGATAGCAAGGACGAAGATCTTGTCCGTATCCGCGCCCTGGCATCCTCGACATCAGATTGCGATCGATTTTTGGAGGGCTTTCCCCAGCGTTATCTCAAAGTCTATGAGGCAGAGTCCGTGCTTGGGCACGCAACAATGGTCTCAGCGCTCCACGCAGAGCCGATACAACTTCAACTTAAACATGGCCGCCACTGGTTTGAATTGACGTTGGTGACGCATGATAAACCCGCGCTTTTCTCCAAAATTGCCGGCGTTCTTGCCGCTTGGGGCATGAATATCGTGAAAGCTAACGCCTTCTCCAATGATGCCGGCATCGTGGTAGACACGTTTTACTTCACCGATCGATTTCGAACTCTGGAACTCAATGCCCCGGAGCATGATCGCTTTCTGAAAACCATACGTGGCGTGCTGACCGGCCAAATCAACTTGAACCGCCTGATGCGCGACCGCTTTCAGTCCGCCAATTTAGCCCCCGCGAAGGTCAAGGTCGAAACTCGCATAGAGCTGAACGATGCGTACTCTCCTCATTCCACGGTTCTTGAGATCACTACTCAGGACCGTCCCGGTCTCCTGCATCAGATCTCGTCTACGGTGGCGGAAAATGGCTGCAACATAGAGATTGCGCTAATTGACACAGAGGGCCAAGTTGCGATTGATGTCTTTTATTTAACGTGGAAGGGCAAGCAACTCAGTTCTGATCACCAGGCGTCTTTACGTGCCGATTTGGCACAGAGCTTAGTTCTGAATAGGTAGGGTAGGCTCTTGTAAGCCCATGAATTTTCTTGATTTACGGGAACCCTATCTTCTTCCGAACTAATTCGCCCCCGGTTCAGCACCTTTCGTTACGTGTTTTGAAGACGCGGCAACGCGATACTTTAGTTGCGCGTCCGTGGAGCTATGCATACTTGGGGTAAGCCTGAAGGGCCTGTCAGTCTTCGACTCAGCTTCGTGCTGAGCACCGTCGCGATGATAATTCCCGCGGCCGGTTTGCTGTTGGCTGTCAAGCCGCCCGACGCTGTCTCCGTAAATCTCCCGGTCCTTCACACCCTCAGCGCGGAGTCTTTCCAAACGAAAATTGGCCAGTTGGAAAACCTACAGGGAAAGGGAGATTCAGAGTTACGCCTGACCGGCGACGAAGTCACCGCCGGCTTGTCCCAGAGCACTACGATGACTGTGGCCAGTGACCCGGTCGTAACTTTCGAAGCAGATATCGTGAAGGGCCGCTTTGTAGCAGATGTCATGGGACAAAATGTATACGTCACCGTGGCTGGTCATCTGGGAGCGAAGAACGGGTATGTCACGTTCCACCCCACACAGTTCGAGGTTGGCCATCTGACAGTTCCTGTGTCGCTGGTTAACGCCGCTTTGCAGTCTAAAATGCGCGAGGCAGGCGAACAATTGAGACTTCCTGAATACGTCAGGGACCTGCGCGTAGAGAATGGCGAACTAGTTATTAAAGTCAGATAGGCCCAGAAGCGAACTTTCCTAAACCTTAGGCCGGTTGCCGAACTGCACTTAGCTGGTCCATTATTCCAAGCGAAGTCAGTGCTGCCCTCGAGGCTTCGTATCCGGAGCGAATGCAATCGGGCACCCCGATGCCCCGGTAACTATTTCCCGCTAAGAATAAACCCGGCGTTCGTGACCGCAGTTGCTCGATGCGGTCCAGCCTCTCGAGATGTCCGACTCCGTATTGTGCCATGGCTCGATTCCAGCGGTGTACCCTGGTAAATACAGGTTCGGACCATAGGGCCAATATTTCTGCTAATTCCCTACGAGCTACGGCGACCACCGACTCATCGCTAGCCTTCATTAATCCTTCATTTCTGGTCCCGGCAATGAAGCACCTCAGTAGAGCGCGATTTGGAGGCACGCGGTGGGGAAACTTAGTATGCACGAACGTGCAGGCGAGTAAGTTCCTCGATTCGCTACGGGGCACCAGGAACCCGAACCCCGCCGGCAGTTGGGCTCGGACCTGCCCGTCGTATGCCAAATTGATGGTTATCGACGATGTGTATTCGATCCCGGCAAGTTCATTCGCCAATCCGGGATTCGCCTGGTTCAGCAAAGCACACGCGGAATGAGCCGGTACAGCCAGAATGAGGCAATCAAAAGTTCTTGAGTTCCGGTTGCCGGCGACCTCCCATACGCCATTCTGTAAACGTAGCGATTCAATTTCTGTGTTCACAGCCACGCAGTCTGGATTGAGTTGCGCAGCGATTGAATCGGTCATCTGTTGCATACCACCTTTTAAAGAAGTGAAGAGCGGATGCGAGGTTGTGTTGCTCGGCATCTTTCTCCTTGCCGCAAGCATGGCACGACCCAAGCTTCCGTGTTTTGCCTCCATTTCTGCAAAACGCGGCAGCACAGCGCGGACACTCAACTTTGTAGCATCACCGCCATAGACACCCGAGAGCAGCGGGTCGGCCAGACGGTCAACCATCTCCGGCCCGTAATGCCGCTCTACCATTCCGGCCACCGACTCATCTTCATGGGCTTTGTGCGGGGGATGAAACCACTCTAACGCCATCCTGATCTTCGTCTTGATACTGAAAAGCGGCGTTAAGAGCGTAGGCAATATTTTGGTGGGAACCATGAACATGAGCCCGTCAGGGATTTCGACGAGCTTGTTATGAACCAGGATGTACGTCTTGCGCTCTACATCGTTTGACCCGATCAATTGCTGGCTAAGGTCCAGTTCACGGCATAGATCGCCGGCCCACGGTTTTTCAGTTAAAAACGAGTCAGGCCCGGCCTCTATCTGGCATCCTTCCACATGCTCGGTACGTAGTACTCCGCCAAGTCGCGAACTGGACTCAAAAAGCGAGTACTCGAACGCGGAGGATTGTCGCCGCGACTTTTCTAATGTGAAAGCTGCCGAGAGGCCGGCTATTCCCCCACCTACAACCGCGATTCTCTTCATGCAGTACCCGCGCCCTGCAGTCGTGAGCGACTGATATCAGCCAGAGCTTTCGTCAGAGTTGGCGACCCATTTAATGATTCAGCACGCCACAATCGCATCCCTTGTTTCTCAGCGTAATCCTTGAACGCGATATCTATGTCATAAAGCACTTCGACGTGGTCGCAAAGGAAACCGATTGGATCTACAAAAACTCCCGTGTGCCCTTTTCGCTTCAACTCTAAGATTGTCTCTTCGACTGTTGGGCCTATCCAAGGTCCTCCAGACATCCCCTGGCTTTGGAAGGCAAAGGTCCAACTCCTCACCCCTGCCTCACGCCCCACGAGATCAGCGGTTTCGTGAGCTTGAGCCTGATAGGGGTCGCCGTCGGCAATGGTTCGTTGGGGCACGCTGTGGGCAGTAAAAATGACTGGAACTTCAGACTGAGCTTCTTGGCACGCCGTCTTCCAGCTAACCTGGAACTTCTCTACGAAAGCTCGTATGAGAAGCGGATGCGCATGCCAGGATTCAACAAAGTCCACTTTGAAAGGCGCTGCAACATTCTCGACGGCCCGACGGTAGAGCCCAACACTCGTTCGTGAGTTTTGCGGCGCCAGACAGATGGCCAGCACGTGCGTTATCCCATCCTGCGCTATTTCTGCCACAACGTCCGGAATAAATGGCTTCCAATTTCGCATGCCCATGTAAACCGGCAATCCGAGCATGCCGGCCAATTGATCTCTCTGCTGCCGAGTCCAACAGGTAAGGGGGGAAGAACCCACTAGCTTATAGCGATGTCGAATCTCTTCGACTACTTCGGCGGGGAGTGGGCGTCCACTGGTCACATATTTCAGATATTCGGGAACTTCATCGGCCGAACTGGGACTGCCATGTGCCAGGAGAAGTACCGCTGGTTTCGGCGCGCCCGTACTCACGTCGCGGCCCCCACTCGGCCTGCCACGTGGTGTGAGTAATCATGCACAAATTTAGCCAATGCCTTCACGTTTTCGACCGGCGTCTCCGGCAAGATGCCATGGCCCAAATTGAAGATGTGTCCACCATGCCCCTGGGCGCGGCCAAGAATATCTTTCGCTCGCCGCTCAATTTCCTTTCGTCCAGCAAAGAGCACAACCGGATCGAGATTTCCTTGCACAGCTCCTTTGAACCCAATACTTCTCCATGCGTCATCAAGCGGAATTCGCCAGTCAACACCAATGACGTCGGCTCCAGTTTCTTTCATGGCAGGCAAAAGAGCCGTGCTGTCAGTCCCAAAATAAATGATTGGGACCCCGGTCTGTTGAAGCTTCTTGATGACTTGCGCGGTGCGAGGGAGGACGTATTCCCGGTAATCTTCCACGCTCAAGCATCCGACCCAACTGTCAAATACCTGGATCGCATCCGCGCCTGCCCGAACCTGCTCCGCGGCATATTCAGAGGTCACGGAAACCAGCTTGGCCATCAACTCGTCCCATGCCTGCGGCATTGTGTACATCATTTTTTTGGTCTGAACATAGTTCCGCGATCCGCCGCCCTCGATCATGTAGCTGGCAAGGGTAAATGGCGCTCCACAAAAACCAATTACCGGCAGGGTTGAGCCGAAATGATCGCAGACTAGGCGTACTGCCTCGGATACGTATCCAAGTTCAGCGGCCCGATCTGTCCGTAGCGTCTTTACCTCAGCCGCCCCAGTCACCGGTTTTTCTATCTTAGGGCCCTCGCCGGCAGAGAAATGGAAGGGAAGGCCCATCACTTCCAAGGGCAACAGGAGATCGGCGAAAATAATTGCTGCATCCACGTTCAAGGCCTCCGCCGCGGTGATTGTCACCTCCGCTGCGAGTTCAGGCTTTTTACAGATTTCTATGAGTGAATGCTGCTTGCGGACAGCGCGGTATTCGGCCATGTAACGCCCCGCCTGGCGCATAAACCAGACAGGCGTAACGTCCACTGGAAGTGACTTGCAGGCTCTTACAAAGCGCGACTCGGGAGCAGCCATGAGTCTTTTAATTTAACATCTTTGCCCGAATAACATCATGTGGGTGTCCCGAAACTCATCTCGCCGATTTTATGGCAAGCGCCAGACTACCGGCTGCTTACAACGCGACAACGAAATATATAATGGCCATCATCTTTCCGGAGGAAGAATGTATTCTCGGCGTCGCTTTCTGCAATTGGGTACATTCGCAGCGGGAACTGCTCTGTCGTTTGCGCAAGACACTGCTGAGAACGGTTGTTCTCCACTGCCGCCCTCGATCTCCGGCCTCAAACCCATGAAGGACGAGGTAAAGCCAATCACGTCCGAGGAACGCGGGGTTCGCCAGGAGAAAGCTCGCCGCCTGATGCGCGCCAACGGCATTGATGCAATTCTCCTGACCGAAGGCACTTCGCTCGCCTACTTCACCGGAATCCATTGGTGGGGCGGCGAACGCCTGTTTGCGATGGTTTTGCCGGCCAAAGAGAAACCATTTTTCGTTTGTCCCGCCTTCGAGCAGGGTCGTGCACAGGAACAGATCTCCAAGGGTCCACAGGGCAGCTATGCCGATCTCAGAATATGGCAGGAGGATGAAAACCCCTACCAATTGCTGGCCCAGGGTTTGCGTGACCGCCACATGTCCAACGGGACACTGGGCATCGAAGAAACGGTGCGATTCGTCTTCAGCAACAACATCTCAAAAGCCGCCCCGCAGCTAAAGCTCACTAACGCGACACCAGTTACTGCCGGCTGCCGCATGATAAAAAGCGCTCACGAGATCTCTCTCATGAAGCTGGCCAGCAAGGTGACCTTGACAGCTTATGAAGCCGCGTATGCCGCCCTGCACGACGGCATCACGCAACACGACCTTTCAGATTTGATCGAAGCAGCCCACAAACAACTCGGATTTGTGGGCGAAGCTGACGTTCAGGTAGGCGAGCACACGGCATTTCCGCATGGTTCAACCGAGGCTCAGGTGATTCGTGAGGGCACAATCCTGTGGGTTGACGGGGGATGCAAAGTAGAAGGGTACGTCTCCGACATCAGCCGCACCTTAATCCTCGGCAAGCCCACCGGCGACATGAAAAAGGTTTTCGACATCGTACATCGCGCTCAGCATGCCGCTCTCGCCGCTGCTCGGCCTGATGCCGAGTGCGGCAGCGTCGATTCTGCCGCCCGCAAAGTTATCTCTGACGCAGGTTACGGCCCGGACTACAAGTATTTCGCTCACCGCGTCGGGCATGGGATGGGCATGGACGGCCACGAATGGCCCTACCTGGTTCGAGCTAACAAGACTCGACTGGCTCCCAACATGGTCTTCAGCGACGAACCGGGAATCTACCTGCGCGGCCAGTTTGGAATTCGTTTAGAAGATGATATGCACATCACAGAGAACGGCGCCGAGTTGTTCACCCGTCCCAGTCCATCTCTGGAAAATCCATTCGGTAAGTCCTGATGATAATGTAGAACTGAATTGCTGTTACTTAGAGGCTCACGTCCGCTGTTTGACGCTCTGCAATCTGCTGTTTCACTGCCAGCGACAGCCGCCGGATGCCCTCACGAATCTGTTCGGGCGTCGCATTCGAGAAATTCAACCGCATGTGTGGAGTTGCAACGTGGTTGCTGGCGTAGAACGAATCTCCCGGTACGAACGCCACATTGTGCTCCAGCGCAGTCCGGAAGAGCTTCTGGCAATCAATCCCCTCGGGCAGGGTAACCCAGAGAAAGAGTCCTCCTTGGGGATGCGTCCAAGTCACTTCCGGCGGAAAATATTCCTGTAGAGCGGCTAACATCACATCACGCCGTTCGCGGTACACGTTTCGGATAGTGCGAACGTGCTCATCTAGGAAGCCATCCCGGGCAACCTCATAAGCCACAATCTGTGCAAATGTGGACGTATGGAGGTCGGCTGCTTGCTTCAGCTGCACGAACTTGTTGATGACATCAGGAGGGGCCACAATCCAGCCCAGGCGAATTCCCGGAGCCAGTGTCTTGGAAAACGTGCTCAGGTAGATTACGTTGCCGATGGAGTATCCGTTGTCTCGCCGCAAGTTCTCTCGGTCCAATACGAGCAGGGTTGGCAGATGCTGCCCTTCATAGCGAAGCTGGCCGTAGGGATCATCCTCCACAATCGGTATTCCGTACCTGTCAGCCATTAAGACCAACTCGTGACGCCGCCCTTCTGAAAGCGTGGTCCCGCCCGGATTCTGGAAATTCGGGAGGATATACATGAACTTCGGTCCGGAGCGAAGGGCTCGATCCAACAGCTCGGTCTGCAGTCCGTCCTTGTCAATCGGCACCGAAATATATTCTGCCCCGTACACGTTGAAAGCCTGTAACGCGCCAAGGTAGGTCGGAGCTTCGACCATCACCCGATCTCCCGAGTTGATCAGCAACTTGCCAATCAGATCCAATGCTTGTTGTGATCCGGATGTGATCAGCACATTCTCGATTTGCGCCTTAATTCCGTAACGCGCGATGTGACGTGCAATCATTTCGCGCAAAGGCTTGTAGCCTTCCGTGGGACCATACTGCAGAGCTGCCGGTGCATTGTCTCTCAAAGCCTTTTCGCAGGCCTCTTGGAATCGTTGAGTAGGGAATACCTCCGGCGCGGGCAGTCCTCCGGCCAGCGAAATCACTTCAGGATTTTGGGTGACTTTCAGCAGTTCACGGATAGCCGAACTCTTGAGTCCCTTTGTACGCAAGGCATACCGCGACGTCCAGGCAGTCGACATCGTATTCCCTCCAGCATCACTCTAAAGAGGATGCCCTGCCATTGGCTGTGACGTGCGCCATGCCGTAAGTGACGGAAGTCACGTTTAGCCTGTGACCTTTCCGACAGCATAAGGTGTAACGGAAGCTAAGGGGTCAGAGCTAGAAGCCCCTTCTCTTCAACACCACCGCCCCGATCACCCCACCTAAAGTGGAAATCAAAAGGAATGCCAACAAAGTAAAGATGGTTAGAAGCGCCACAAAGAGCGCCCATCCCTGCGCTGATTGAAGGTACTGCATCATCTGTTGTGCCTGAGCCGCGGGATACTCCGCCCTCCAGTCCAGAATTCAGATCCTTACCGAGGTTACGCCGGCGATAAAGGGCGACGGAGACAAGACCGCCCGTGAAGATCCCAATCCCAAAAAACGTGAAGAGTGCCTCCAACAGGCCCGCGAAGATGGCAATCGGAAGGAGCCTGGGACCGCTTGCTTCTTCTGTGGAAAGAGGTAACTCGAGAACAGGCGATTCGACTGGCGGTGGCAGGGGAACGCCAGGCTCGACTGATACCCGGATCTGCGGCGCGCCACAATGGCAAAAAGCCACTCCCTCTTCAACGGGTGCGCCACAGCGATGACAAGTAAGTTCCACCAAGATTTAACTTATCGCAGGTCCAGAGACGCGCGCAAATCGGGTATTCTCGCGGAAATGATCTAAATAGTATCGCCTTTCCCGTGCACCTGTACGAGGACCAGCGAAAACTTCGATCCCTTGCCCTCGGGTGCGATCGCGACGAGATGCTGGTTCTCTTCCGTTCCCACTTTCAACTCGACCGTATCACCGGAGTTCTCTTCGCATTTCAGTTCTCGTGATTTACCTGAACTCCGATGGTCGATCCCTGCGTGGCTGCCCCTATCCCAGGATCCTCGGCACTCAAGAACTTTCCCGAACTTTCCTAATTGGCCGCTGTAATACTTGATGAGTTTGTCGGGTGGATCGTCTGACCGAAATTCCTGCGCAACCACCTTGAGCCCGAAAAATGCAGTCGAGATATTTACATTAGCGCTCTTCTCATCTTCGTTACTATCTTTTTCAGCCGGCTTAGCGCCCGGATATACCTCCATGCCCGTCGCTCGAACATCGGCTTCCTTGCTAACGTGAATCCCGCCCAGAGGGGTCGTGATATCTACCTTTTTATCTCCCTCTTCGCCGTCTTTTTTTACATTCACGTGACACGCCGACAAGAGCAGGAGAGAGATGACTCCCGCCAAAACGCAGCAGTTAACGTAGAGTTTTGGGCTGTACACTTTGCAGACCTCCCTTTTCTACAGCGGCCGGGCGATCTATGCCTACTCCCCGCTGTGCAATGCCAGGAATCGTAACCGGAAGATGTCCGTGGATAGGAATCTCACCGAATAGCGCCTGTACCGCGCTCGCCTCAGAAACGGTCGCATTCGAAAAAGTGCAGATGTAATTTTGTACGTTCCGGAAATCGCTGGCCAGGTATGGGTTCCCCATGGCCAGGACCACGGTCTTTTCCGCTGCATGAGCCAGAATTCCCTGCAAAAGGTTGCCCGTAGCATCTGCCATCGCCACAGAGTTGGTCGGACCGGTCGGACCCGCTATCGCCCTTCCGGCCGTGGGAATTACATAAACAGGGGCGATAACAACCTGCGCGTTTGCGACCGCCTTCAGAACCTCTTCCGACATAGCTGCCGCCGTTCGCGGATCGACATACACGATATTCGCGTCCGGAACGCGTTCCCGCAGCTGACGCGCCAGTACGCGACCTGAATCGCTCCTCACGTCCTCGGAGAAGATCACCGCAACCACACGATTACGCACCTCTTCCACAAATTGATACGGAAGTCCTGACGAAACAGTTCCCACACGTTTCAAAGGAAGTACTTTTCCGTTGTCGCGAACCAGGGTTACGGCATCGTTCGCAACCTGCTGTCCGGCGACGACATTCGCGGGCTGATCTACGATTTTCGGAATTGCCTCAATGTCCACCAACCTTTCCTTATGCAAGCCCACAGAGGCCTTAGCCTGCAGAATTTTCAGGACGGAAGCGTCCAGCCGCTCGCGTGGTATCTCTCCACTCTTCACGGCATCCAGCATCGCGGTATAAGAGGCGTCCAGATCGGCTGGAATCAATAGAAGATCATTGCCCGCCTTGAACGCCTCTACGGCGGCTCGCCCGATGTTGTTGGCATAAAGTCTGGTCAACCCTGCCATATCGAGTGCGTCTGTTACCACAATTCCGCGAAATCCAAGCTGTCCTTTTAAAAGATCAGTCACAATTGCGGGAGAGGTCGTAGCCACCCGGTTAGGATCAGATTCCAGCGCCGGAACTGAAACGTGCGCCACCATCATCGAATCCACGCCCGCCTCGATTGCCTTACGAAACGGAGCTAACTCGACTGATTGCAGACGGGCCAAGTCGCCCGTGACCTTAGCTACCCCTAGATGTGAATCGGTTGCCGTGTCGCCGTGCCCCGGGAAGTGTTTAGCGGTGGTCAGCATCCCATTCGCTTTGGCTCCCGCGATATATGCTGCCAGCATCTCCCCCACTTGGCGCGGATCCTCGCCAAATGACCTGGTGTTGATGATCGGATTTGCCGGATTCGAATTCACATCCGCGACCGGAAAAAAATTCCAGTCGACTCCAATTGCACGCGCCTCTTGCGCCGTGATTCTTCCGAAGGACTCAGCGTATTCTGGCTTTCCTGCCGCGCCGAAAGCCATGGCGTGGGGAAAGCCAGTAGCGCCGTCCAGCCGCATGGAAAGTCCGCGCTCAAAATCCGCGGCGATCATCAGAGGCAATTTCGAATCGCGCTGCAATTGGTTCAGCACCATCGCCGCCTCGTACGGCCCAGTTTTGATCAGAAAAGGACCATCAACCGGTAC
>Ga0310810_10005586_pt1 | contig 14093 bp, 10 predicted proteins | sample NCmetagenome_FD_207641 | JGI IMG/M metagenome (GOLD analysis project Ga0310810, IMG submission 207641) | Soil microbial communities from experimental microcosm in Duke University, North Carolina, United States - NC | ecosystem: Engineered > Artificial ecosystem > Soil microcosm > Unclassified ... | reverse complement strand
CGTTCGTCAGCGTGTAGAGGTAAACGGCGGTGCCATCGACCTGACCGAACGGCGCGCGTGTGAAGCCGCCCTTCTTCACGATCGCGGGTTCACCGTCGGCGGGCGGTTGTCTGCAGCCAGACGTCATCAGAAGCACCAGCAGAAACAGGGCGGTTCGCTTCGTCACGGAGCCGTATAGTATTACGCCGCAGGGCTCATGGGACGACTCGACGGACGAATTGCATTCGTGACCGGGGGTGCTCGCGGCATCGGGCGCGCGACCGCCAGGAAGTTCGCCGCGGAGGGAGCAACGGTCATCTTCGCGGACCTGGACGAGGCCGCGGGACGGGAGACAGCCGCCGAGCTGGCGGCGGCGGGCCTGCCCGTCAGCTTTTTCCATGCGGACGTCACCGTCGAGGCCGACGTGCAGCGCGCGATCGATGATGTCGTAGCGCGCCACGGCACCCTCGACATCCTCGTCAACAATGCCGGCGTGAACGCCTACTTCGACGCGACCGCGATGACCGGCGTCGAATGGGACCGGGTGTTTGGCGTCGATCTCAAGAGCGCATGGCTGTGCGCGAAGTACGCGCTGCCGCCCATGAAGCGCGCGGGGCGCGGCTCGATTGTCAACATCGCCTCGATTCACGCGGTGCTCACGATCCCCGGGATGTTCCCCTACGCCGCCGCGAAGGCAGGCTTGCTCGGCCTGACCCGCAGCCTCGCGCTCGAGTACGGGCCGGCAGGCATCCGCGTCAACGCCGTGCTGCCCGCCTACACGCGCACGCGGCTCGTCGAGGAATGGCTGCGCACGCAGCCCGATCCGGTGGCCGCGGAACGGCGCGTGCTCGAGGTTCAGCCGCTGCGCCGGATGGCCGAGCCCGAAGAAATCGCGAACCTGGTGGCGTTCGTCGCGTCCGACGAGGCGTCGGCAATCACCGGCGCCTCGCTGGCCGCCGACTGCGGTCTCGGCGTGATGTTCGCGACCTGACCATGGACTGCGTGCTCGACGCGAAGGCCGAGCTCGGCGAAGGCCCGGTCTGGGATCCGGACGCGGGATGCCTCTACTTCGTCGACATCGAGCGGGGGGCCGTGGACCGCCATGATCCCGCGACCGCGACATCACGATCGTTTCAGATCGGGATGATGGTCGGCGCGGCCGCGCTCACAGCGGCCGGCGATCTCGTGCTCGCCGTGAGCGACGGCTTTGCGCGACTCGATCTCGACTCGGGCCAGGTGCGCGCGCTCGCCGCCGTCGAAGCCTATAACGTCGACACGCCGACGCGATCGATCGACGTCTTCGACTTCGACGTCGCGACCGGCACCATCGCCAACCGCCGTTCGCTGGCGCGCGTCGAGCACGGCGAGGGATGGCCCGACGGCCTGACGCTCGACATCGACGGCTACATCTGGGTGGCACTCTGGTCTGGAGCCGCGGTACGACGCTACGCACCGGACGGCACGCTCGATCGCGTCGTCGCGATTCCCACAATGTACCCGACGTCCTGCGCGTTCGGCGGCCCGGACCTTCAGGATCTCTACGTGACGACAGCCGCGACAGCGTTGACGCCTGACGAGCGGCTCAGGGAGCCGCTCGCCGGCGGCGTGTTTCGCTGCCGCCCCGGCGTCCAGGGCCGGCCGCCCCACCGATTCAAAGGTTAGCGTGCAAGCCGTCGCCTTCGAACACATCGACAAGTCGTTCGGCGCCGTCGCCGCGTTGCGCGACGTCACGTTCGCGGTCGCGGCCGGCGAGTCCCACGCGATCGTCGGCGAGAACGGCGCCGGGAAATCGACGCTGCTCAACATCCTCGCGGGCAGTCTGCGGCCGGACCGCGGCCAGGTGACGCTCGGCGGCACGCCGGTGACCCTCGCGAGCCCGCGCGATGCGCTGGCGCGCGGCATCGGGCTCGTGCACCAGGAGATGCTCGCGTTTCCGAACCTGTCGGCCACGGCGAACATCTTCGCGGGGCGGGAGATCACCGGCCGCTTCGGCTGGCTCCGCGAGTCCGAGATGCGCGCGCGCGCCAGCGATCTCCTCGCGCGCCTCCAGTTGCCGATCTCGCCCGACGCGTCGGTGGAGTCGCTGCCGGTCGCGCACCGCCAGCTACTCCAGGTCGCCCGCGCCCTCGCGTTCGACTGCCGCCTGCTCGCGCTCGACGAGCCGACGACGTCGTTGACGGCGGCGGAAACGGATCATCTGTTCCGCGTGCTCGGCGACCTGATGCGCGCCGGCGTGACGATCGTCTACGTGTCGCACCGGCTGCCGGACGTGTTCCGCCTGTGCGATCGCATCACGGTCCTGCGCGATGGCCGTCTCGTGGAGACGTTCGCGCGCGACGCGGTGTCGCACGACGAGATCGTGCGGGCGATGGTCGGCCGCTCGATTCCGCAGCGGGCACCCGCGCCGCCGCCGGGAGCCGCCGGCGAGCCGCGCCTCCGCGTCAGCGGCCTGACGCGGCGTCCATGCTTCGAGGATGTCTCGCTGGCGATCGCGCCGGGCGAGATCGTCGGCCTGTTCGGGCTGGTCGGCTCGGGGCGCAGCGAGCTGCTCGAGACGCTCGTCGGCGTGCAGTCTGCCGATCGCGGATCGATCGCCATCGATGGCCGCCCTGTGCTCGCGCGATCGCCCCGCGCCTCCGCCCGCGCCGGCGTCGTCCTCGTGCCGGAGGATCGCCAGCGTCAGGGGCTCTGCTTCAATCTGTCGCTGCGGCACAATCTCGCGCTGCCTGCTGCGGCCACGCGCGGGACCCTCCTCGTCCGCGACGCCGAGATCGACGACAGCGAAGCGCTCGTTCGTGACTGGCGGATCGCGGCGCCGTCGACGGCAATCACACCGGACAGCTTGAGCGGCGGCAACCAGCAGAAGATCGTTCTCGCCAAGTGGCTGGCGCTGGGGCCCCGCGTGCTGCTGCTCGACGAGCCGACCAAAGGCGTCGACGTCGCGGCGAAGTACGACATCCACGGCATCGTCCTCGAGCTGGCGGCGCGCGGCACCGCCGTCCTCCTGGTATCCAGCGACCTGCCCGAGGTGCTGGCGCTCGCCGATCGCGTGCTCGTGATGCGCGAGGGGCGCCTGCAGGGCGAGCTCACCGCCGGCGCCGACGAAGAGAGTGTGATGCGGCTGGCGACTGCACCGCTCTCGGTACGCGGGGTCCGCCTTCCCTTCGACGGCGCTCAGGGCAGGCAGGGGGACGGAGGGACCGCGTCGTGAGGACGCTGTGGCGCGTACGCGAGTTGAGCACCGTCGCGATTCTCGTGCTCGAAATCGCGTTCTTCACCTGGTACCTGTGGCCGGCGGGCGGTCGATCGCATCCCTTTCTCAACGCGGCCAACGGCCTGCTCGTGCTGAAGTACTCGTCGATCTATGGCATCGCCGCCGTCGGCGCCGCCATCGTGATCATCTGCGGCGGCATCGATCTGGCGCCCGGCGCGATCATCGCGCTGTCGGGCGTCGTCGCCGGCGGATTGTTCGTCGACGGGCATTGGGGCCTCGCGTCCAGCGCGGCGGCCGGCCTGCTGGCGGCGATGGCCTGCGGCCTCCTGAGCGCCGCGTTGATCGTCCTGGTCGGCCTGCCGCCGTTCATCGCCACGCTCGGCGTCATGGGCATCGGGCGCGGTGTGGCGTTCATCATCACCGAAGGGCGATACTTCGACGTCTCGGGCGCGTTGCCTCCAGGGTGGCGGCTCGCGGGGATCCCGCTCGACTGGACGTCGCCGATCCTGATGATCGGTCTCGCGCTCGCGTTCCAGATCCTGATGACGCGCTTTCAGTGGGGACGCGCGGTGTTTGCCATCGGCGGCAACGCCGTGGCGGCGCGGTTCTCGGGCGTGTCGGTCGGCCTCGTGCAGGCGTCCGTCTATCTCGTGTCGGCGGCGCTCGCGGGCGTGTCCGGCATCGCGCTGACGGTCGTGCAGGGTCAGGGGAAAGCCGACCTCGCGATGGGCTACGAGCTCGACATCATCGCGTCGGCCGTCGTCGGCGGCGCCAGCCTGTCGGGCGGCCGTGGGTCGGTCGTCGGCGCCGTTCTCGGCACGCTGATCTTTGGCGTGCTGCGGAACGCGCTCCCGCAGGTGCCGGGCGCCACGTTCTACGATCGGCTCATCGTCGGCCTCGTCGTGATTGTCATCGTGGTGATGGATCAACTGCTGCAGCGCCGCAAAGGAGCGAGCTCATGAGACAGCTCGGTATCGTGCTCATCGTCGCCGCGATCGCCGGCTGCGGGAAGGCCCCTGTCCCCGCCGGCAATGGCGCGCCAAGACTGCGCTTTGCGGTGATTCCCAAGGCGCTCGACATTCCGGTCTTCAACTACGCGAAGGTCGGCGCCGAGCGCGAAGCGGCGGCGCGCGGCAACATCGACGTGATCTGGCGTGCACCGGAGACCGCCGACCAGTTGCGGCAGAAAGAGATCCTCGAGTCGTTCATCACCCAGAAAGTCGACGGCATCGCGATCTCGTGCCTGAACGGCGACTTCCTCACCGAAACGATCAACCGCGCGGTCGACGCGGGCATCCCGGTCACGACCTGGGACGCCGACGCGCCGAAGTCGAAGCGGCTCGCCTTCTACGGCGTCGACGATCTGGCGGCCGGCCGCATCCTGGCCGAACAGGCCGTCTCGCTGCTCGGCGGCAAGGGCAAGATCGCCATCATCACCAGCGTCGGGGCCTTTAACCTGCAGCGCCGGCTCGACGGCGTGAAGGAGGTGCTGGGGCGGCACAAGGACATTCAGGTGGTCGAGGTGTACGACATCAAGGAGGATCCCGTGCACTGCGCGGAGATCATCGCGTCGGGGACGAACCGCTATCCGGATCTCGCCGCGTGGATCGCGGTCGGCGGCTGGCCGGTCTTTACCCGGAACGCCCTTGACGCGGTGCCGGCGCGCACCAAGGTGATTTCGTTCGACACGATTCCGCCGGCGCCGGATCTGCTGAAGGCGGGCAAGGTGCAGGTCCTGCTCGGGCAGAAATACTTCGGATGGGGCAGCGAATCGGTGCGCCTGCTGGCCGACATCAAGGCCGGTAAAATGCCGGCCAACCCGATCATCGATTCAGGTGTCGACGTCGTGACGGCGGCCAACGTCGACCAGTACGTGATCGGCTGGAAGGCGCTCGAGAAACCCTGACGGCGCCTGAGCCCGAACATGCGATACCTGACACGTATTCTTCTCGTGCCGATCCTCCTCGTGCCGATCCTGTGGGTCTGGCCGCAACGGGGGGCGACGGTGAGCTTCTACCCCAACAGGCACTGGGTCACGCCGGCCTTTGTGCGCGTCGAGCGCCACATCAATCTCGACTTCATGACCGCGGCTGCGGCGTCGTTGCCGCAGCAGGACTTCAGTGTCGAATGGAGCGGCTGGCTGCGGGCCGATCGCGATGGGCAGTACGTTTTCAGCCTGCGGAGCGACAATAGCTCGACCCTCGAGCTTGACGGGCACCTCGTCGTCGACGCCGGCGGTGTTGATTTTCCAACGACTCGAGCTGCCACCATTGCGATAACTCGCGGACTACACCAGATTCGGCTGCGCTTCGTGCAGACGGATGGCACCTACGAGTTTTATGCGAACTGGACGCCGCCGGGCGAAGCAGGCCTGGCGGCGCTTCCCACGCAGCAATTGTTCGTCGAGCAACAACCTGCCGTCATCGTGTTTCTCACCCGCCACGTCTCTCTGCTATGGGCGCTGTGCTGGTTCGCACTGGCGTTGGTGATTGCGGCCCGGATTGCGACAAGCGCGCGCGAGGTCGCCAGCAGGAGGCGCCCGTTCGCACGGCGTCTGACGCTGGCGCTTGTGTCGACCATCGTGGCATTACTCGTCGCGGAAGGGATCGTTCGGCTGGCGTACTACCTCCGCGAGGATCGGCGGCCCCTCGAAGTGCAGCTGCGCGGCGCCGGCGCCCAGGCGCCGTTGTCGATGCAGAGTCTGAGGCTCGGCGAGATTGTTCAGCCGAGCCGGTACGCGGGCATCGTGTACGAACTGAAGCCGAACGTCCGTGGACGATTCATGGGCCAGCCGCTCCTCATCAACTCTCAAGGGCTTCGCGATTACGAGTACACGCGTCGCAAAGAGCCCGGCACATTTCGGATCGTTGGCGTGGGCGACTCGTCGCTGTTCGGGTGGGGTGTGCCAATCGAGGATAGCGGCTTGAAAGTGCTGGAACGGCGCCTTAATCAGGAATTCCGAGCGCGAAAATTCGAGGTCGTCAACTTCGCGGTGCCGGGCTACAACACCGCGATGGAGAGCGAAACGTTTGTCCAGAGGTGCCTCGAGTACGCGCCCGATCTCGTTCTCCTCAACTTCAACACCAATGACTACGACGTGCCGCAGTTCATGCGGCGCCCGAACGACCTGGCAACGTTACGCACGTCCTACCTGTTCGATTTGGCGTACTCCGTTTATGACGGTGTCATGGCCGTTGAGCGGCAGCCACTCGGCGTGTTCGAGTTCAGGCATCGTACGATTGCAGAACGTCAGGCCGCGCGCCTGGATGAAGATCCGGCACTCCCGGACGAATATCGGTACATGGTTGGCGCCAAGGGCGTTGTGCGTGCGCTCGAGCGGCTGACTGCCGCGGCGCACAAGCGCGCCATTCCATTTATCGTGTTCGATGTGAAGCCCCAGCCTGGCTTTGACCCAAAGTACGTGCGCGACGAATTGCGTGATGGGCAACGCGAGCTCCTCGAGCGAGAGAGCCGGCGCCTGGGATTCCACTTCTTGAATACCTATCCCTACTTCATGAATTACTTGAAGCAACATCCGGACGCAAGTGTGCAGCCGGTGTTCGCCGTGTCGGCAGCCGATGGCCACCCAAACACGCTCGCGCACTCAATCAACGCCCAGGCGCTGTTCGATTACCTCGTCGCTCATCAGCTGCTCCCTTCTGACAAGGCGTCCAAAGATGATCACTGAGCGCTACTGGAAGGCGCTCGAGAAATCCTGAACCCGGAGTTTCCCGGCTTCGCGCTACACGCCTGCTCGTCTTTTCGCTTCCTGTATCACCGCATCCATCTCGGCGCGATACGTGTCGAACGTGTCGTCGACCACGTTGAGGGTCGGGATGGTGTGCTCGGTGAGCGACAGCGTCTGCGGATTCCATCGGCCGAACCCGGCTTCGTGCACGCCGGTGCTGCCGCGGCCCGGCGCGGGATGGCTCAGGTGCTGGAAGAACCTGGCGTGCCGCTGCACTTCGCCGGCGACGAGCGTCTGCCCGAACGAGTGATACATCGGGATGAACTCGAGCAGCGCGTCGTAGTGCATCTCGCCGATCGCCGGGACTCCGGGAAAGCGGCGGCGCAGTCCGGTAACGAGCTGCCGCGTGCCCTCGTGCATGTCGGCCTTCGGGTTGTTCACCCACCCGCCGACGATGTCGAGGAAGTACGCGTCCACGCCGTAGCGCTGGATGACGTCGGCGATGCGGCCGCCGAGCCACGTCCGCCACGACTCCACGCCCAGATTCATGTACGAGAGCCAGCCGTCCTGATGACGATCGTTGTCCCAGTCCACCCAGTTGAGGTCCATGCGATCGCCGTCGATCTTCGACGTGGCGGCGTCGGCGACCTGCGAGAACACCGGCTGCTCCCGGTTCGCGGTGTTGGCGCCGAACATCGGCATCATGCGGAACCCGAGAGAGCGCGCGCTCTCAATCAGCATTCGGAACCCCGCCTCGCCTCCCATGCGATCTGACGGCTGATACAGCGGGTAGTCCCAGTAGTAGCGGCCATCCCAGGACGCCAGGAACACGAGCACGCGGCCGGCAGGCATCCGCGTCGCCATCCATCGCAGAATCGCGAGCATGCGCGCGTAGTCGTTGAACACATAGCCCGAGTAGTGCATGCCGTGTAACGTGACGACGAGGGCAGTCTGGCGGAGCCAGTCGGGGACATCGGGGCGCGCGTCCCAGCGCGGAATGCGGAAGGCGCGCGCGAGGTGATCGTAGTGCGACACCGCCGCCGCAGCGACCGTCGTGCCGCGCGCGATCCGCCACGGCGGCGCGTCAAAGGATCGCGCCGCCGTCCAGCCTTCCGCCTCGACGAGCATTTCCACGCGATAACCGTGTTCGCCGGGCTGAAAGTAGAACCGCTTGGTGCGCACGCGATCGTCGAGCGACGACAGGGCCAGCACCGCCCCTTCTCCCTGCTGCACCAGCACGAGCGGTGTCGTCAGGCCGCCATTACCCTGCGGGCCGACGAGATCGCCGCCGGAAAACGGGTATCCCAGCAGCACCTCGTCGTCGCGCGGATCGAAGAACGGCGCGCCGCCGGCGGACAGACGCCCGCGCGGGACGCCGCGCACGACCGTCGCCACGGCTTTGATCGGGCGGTCCATCTCCGCCTCGACGCGGCATTCGACGGCGGAGTCGCGCTTCGTCAGCCGCGCCGTCAGGCGGCCAGGCCATCGCTGCTGCCCGCCCGCCCAGATCAGTTCCGTGCAGGTGAGCTCGAGCCCCTGACCCACGGTCCGCACGGCCAGGTGGGCATTCGACAGGCTGTACGTATTTTCGTGCGTGAACACGCGGAACCCGAACTCGTAGCCGTCGAAGGCGACCGATGGCTCAGGGAAGTCGAAGCTGAACTTCTGGAAGCCGCGACCGCGCGGCGGGACGAAGATGTCGGTCGTCGAGGTCTTCGCGACGATGGCGCCGTCGGGCTGAACCGGCGGTGGGGATGGCGCGTCCTGCGCGGATACGCGCTCGCCAGTCAACGCGCCACCCGCGAGCACGGATCCCGCGCCGGCCGCGCTGACTTCCTTCAACCAGGCACGCCGCGTCAGCCCACGGCGCTTGCGTGTCATCGCGCGACCTGGTCGTACTGCCGGCGGTTCGCGTCGGTCCACGCGACCAGCCGCTGCCGGAGCCGGGCGGCGCGCTCCGGCTGCTCCGCCGCCAGGTTGCGCTGCTCGGACGGATCCCGGCTCAGATCGTACAGCTCCTCGAGTCCTTCGCGCAGATCGAACATGTACTTCCAGTTGTCTTCCCGCACGCCCAGCGTGAAATGGTCCTCGGCGACGTAGAAGTACGCGCGCGGCGCGCGCGCCGTGGCGAACAGGCTGCGCCCCTGCCAGTCGGGCGGCGCCGGGAAGCCGGCGAGGTCGGCAATCGTCGGCGCCAGATCGACATGGCTGCCGATCGTCGCCGATCGCACCGCCGCCTTGTACTGCCGCGGATACCACAACAGCAGCGGCACGTTGACGTCTTCCTCGTAGACCGTCCGCCCCTGCATGTAGCTGTCGTGCGGATCGCCGAACGCCTGCCCGTGATCGCCGGTGACCACGACGAGCGTGTCCTGCTCGAGGCCGGCGCGGCGGATCGTCTCGAACAGCCGCTCGATGTGACGGTCGGTCTCGTGCAGCACGTTCAGGTAGCGGCCGAGATCGTAGGCGTCGGTCACCGACTCCCGCACGAACTCGATCAGCGGAACGCCCGGCGTCGGCTCGTACGGGTGATGCGTCTGCTGCGTCCACGCCATCAGGAAGAACGGCCGCGCCGGATCCTTCTCGATGAACTGCGTCATGCCGTCCACGGCACAGCGATCTTCCATGCCCCAGGACGAGAGCAGCGCCGGGCACGGCAGCTGATGATGATCGATCACCTCGCCGAAGCCGCGGCGATCGAGAAAGCTGCGCCAGTCGGCCCAGTCCAGATCGCTCGGCGTGACGAACGCCGTGCGGTAGCCGCGATCGCGAAACGCCGAGGCGATGGACGTGCCCGGCAGCCGCGGGTACTCCTCAGTGAGATCGCTGAAACCGAGCTTCGGGAACGTCGACAGCAAGATTGAACCCAGCGAGTTCGAGCTGCGTCCGATGTGCGCGTAGAAATTGTCGAACACGATGCCGCGCGCCGACTCGGCGCGGAGGTTCGGCGTCGAGTCGTACGGACCGTGGTTCAGGCTCGCCCACCGCGCCGCCACCGATTCGAGCACGAGCAGGATCACGTTCGGCGGCCGCCGTGCCGCAATCAGACGCGGGCCGCCGCTCGCCTGCGACAGGGGCCCACGCATCAGCGCCTGGCGCAGCGGCTCGAAATCGGCCAGATCCTCGGCGCGGAAGGATCCCGCCATCCGCACCGGGTTGTTGCCCTGCCACCAGGACGTCACGAACACCCACTGAGCGTTCGCCGCCACCTGCCGATCTCGCCTTGTCGTCCACTCGCGAACGAACCAGATCTGGCCGCCGGCCACCCAGGCGATCAAGAGCGTCAACGCGATCGCGCGGGGACGCCACCGCGATCCGGTGTATGCCGGCACGAAGCGGACCGTGCCGGCAACCAGCGCGAGATAGAGCAGCGGCAGCAGCGCCAGCGATGAAAGCGTCACGGCCGACACTTGCGCCGCCACCGACGAGCGCAACATGTGGACGTCGCCGACGAGCGCGAGCAGCGGATAGGTCAGGAATCCGCCGAACACGTCGAAGAAAAAGACGCTCGCCAACGCGTACAGGCAGGAGACGACCGCCACAGCCCTCACGGCGAAGACGACGACGCGGGAGGCACGTGCGCGATCGCCGGCGAGGAGGAGCGCCGCGTTGCCGCAGATCCAGAGCAGTGCGGCGAACAGCACGTCGACAAACGAGATCGCCGCAAGATCGCGGACGTAATCCCAGACGGCGCGCGGCGTCGGCGCCGCGGGCACTCCCAGGTACACCGCCTTGACCGCGACGAACACCACGGCGAGCCAGGCGGCCGTCCAGAACAGGCGGCGATGTTCCCGCATGTGAGCCTTCAGAATGCTTTCGTCCCCGATGCGGCCGGCGGCGCAACGGACAGCACGCGCGACACCGGCAGGCGCGCACGATCGACGACGCGCCCTTCCTTGATGACCGTGGCGACCTTGCGCAGACTGCCGATGTCGGTCAGCGGATCGGCTGTCACCAGCACGATGTCGGCGAGCTTGCCGGCCTCCAGCGTGCCGAAGTCCTTCAGGCCGCGCGCCGCCAGCGCACCGTTGCGCGTCGCGGCGACGATGGCCTGCGACGGCGTCATGCCGAGCTCGACGAGCCCTTCGATCGCCAGAATCGTGCCGATGCCGTGATCCTGGTCGATCGGCTTCGGCGTCCGCGTGAATTCGGGCGCCGCCGCCCAGTAGCTGTCCGTGCCGGGCGTCACGCGGCAGCCGGCGCGAATCAGCTTCTGCGCGTTCGCGCGCCGCATCTCGAGGTCGGCGCCAAGGTCGGCCGCATCCTTGCGGCGCTCGGCGGTCGTCTTCTCGCGCGCCGCCGCGACGGCCCCGCCCTTCTCACGTTCCGCCTTCCCTTCTAACTTCTTCCTTTCGACTTCTTCCTTGCTCTTGATGTGACGCTTCCAGGCCGGCCCGGCGATCGTGCTCGCCAGCATCGAGCAATTCAGGCCGCGGTCGACGATGACCTTGACCAGATCGTCTGGCATCTCGCGGCCGTCGAGCAGTTCGGGATGCTGGATGCCGTCGATGCCGGCGGCGATCGACAGGCGGAGCCCTTCGACGCTCGTCGAATGCGTTTCCGCCGCGCGATTCCGTTTGTGCGCCTCCTCCACGATCACCCGCTGCGCCTCGGCGGAAAAGCCGATGAAGGTCGGCTCGGAGAAGTGGCTGGTGCCGCCGAACTTCAGAAAGTCCGGCCCTTTGTCCAGGTACGCGCCGATCGCCTGGCGCAGCTCCGGCGGCGTCATCGCCATCAGTTCCTCGCCGCCGCCCTGCGCGATGAAATCGTTCATCTGTTCCTGAAACAGCGTGAGCTGGCCCGTGACGCGGCTGAACGAGAACGAATACGGTCCACTCCAGCCGAGAATGTTGCCCGCGGCGAGGATGCGCGTCCCGACCTGCTCGCCGCGCGCGATCCGGTCGCGGACCCTGGTCAGCGGCACGAGCGCGCCGTAGCTGTCGCGCACGGTGGTGATGCCGTACGAGAGATCGATCTGCGCCGCCTCGAGGACGATCTCCTCCTGGCGCGGCTGGTACTTCGCGAGCGTTTCGTACCGATCGTTCTGCCCGCCGTAGAGCGACAAGTGGACGTTGGTGTCGACGAGCCCGGGCAGGAGCCACTGGCCGCGCGCGTCGATCTGCCGCGCGTCGGCCGGAATCGGCACGGTGCCGCGCGATCCGACGGCTGTGATGCGCGCGCCGTCCACCAGCACGACGGCGTCGGCCAGCGGCGTTCCGCCGTTGCCATCGATCACGACCCCGCCGACGATCGCCGTGCGCGTGCCCGGCGTCTGCGCGAGCGTCGCGGGGTGCGCCACCAGGACGGCGGCCGCGACGATCAATCCCGGGAGGATCGCGGAACGGACCGTCATTTTTTCGTGGCCAGCGGGAGATCGTCGCGGTTGCCCCACTCTTCCCACGCGCCGTAGTAGTTGCGCAGCTTGTCGTAGCCGAGCAGATGCAGCGCGAACAGATCCACGGACGCACGCATGCCGACCTGGCAGTAGGCGATCACCTCCTGCGACGGCACGATCCCGCGATCCTCGTAGATCTTCTTCAGCTCGTCGGCCGGCTTGAACGTCTTCTTCTGCGGGTCGAGCAGGTCTTCCCAGTAGATCGGGACTGACGAAGGCACGAAGCCGCCGCGCTTGATGCCGCGCAGTTCCTTCCCTTCGATCTCCGCGGCCGTGCGCGCGTCGACGATCTTCACACCCGCCTTGTCGATCGCGCCGACGACGTCGCTGGCCGTCGCGATCCATTTCGGCTGCGGCCGCGCGGTGAATTTCGCCGCGGCGGGCGACGCCGGCACCGTTGACGTCGGCCGCTGCTCGGCCGACCACTTGATCCACCCGCCGTTCATCAGGGCCACGTTGGTGTGGCCGTAGTAGTTGAGGATCCACCAGAGGCGGGCCGCGTAAATGCCGCCGCGCTCGTCGTAGACCACCACGCGCGTCGCGTCGGAGATACCGAGCGTCGCCATCATCTCCTCGAATGCGGCCGGCGTCGGCAGGAACGTGGGCGGCGCCTTCGCATCCCGAATCGCCACCGGCGAGATGTACACCGCCCCGGGGACGTGGCCGTCTCCGTATCCGCCCTGCCGCATGTCGACGACACGAACATTGGCGTCGGCGGCATGGGCGGCGACCCAGTCGGTCTCAACGAGTTGCTCCGGATGTGCGTAGGTCATGGCGAGCAATGCCAGCAGGGGAAGCATGAGGAAAGTTTAGCGCATGAGCCGGCGGTTTCCCCGTACAGTGGAAGTGTGAACGATACGACTTTGAGCGGCGTCTCTGTGCTGGTCGCCGGCGCCGGCCTGGCGGGGTTGGCCGCGGCCCGCGATCTCATCGCGCTCGGCGCGACCGTGACGGTCATCGATGTGCGCGACCGCGTCGGCGGACGCGTCTGGACGATCCGCGACGGCTTCGCCGAGGGGCAGCACGCCGAGGCGGGCGGCGACTTCATCGACGAGGAGCAGCACGAGATCCGCAATCTGGCCGGCGAGCTCGGGCTCGAGCTGGCGCGTATCATCCGCGGCGGGTTCGGCTACGTGCGGCCAGACCAGAGCGGCCGGCCGAAGATCGTGGCGCGCAACGCCAGGCGTGGATGGGAACGGCTGTCCAGGGAACTGCATGCCGTCGGCCGTCCGTATACGCTCGCGGAGCGGCGATGGGATTCGCCGATCGCCGGCGACATCGCCCGGCGGTCGACCGCCGGCTGGCTCGACCAGATCAAAGCCGACGCGGAACTGCGCGAAACGGCGACCGGGTTGCGCGGGTTCTTCCTCGCCGACCCCGACGAGCTCTCGCTGATCGCGCTCGTCGACCAGTTTGCCGACAGCGACGCGCCGGCGCCGGGGGCGATGTATCGCGTCAAGGGGGGCAACGACCGCCTGACGGCCGCGCTGGCGGCGCCGCTCGGCGACCGTCTGCATCTCAACACCGATGTCGTCGCGCTGTCGCACCGCGGCAAAGTCGTCCGCGTCAGCGTCAAGAACAACCGCGCGCTGGCGCAGATCAACTGCGACTACGCGATCCTCGCGCTGCCCGCGACGCTGCTGCGCCGCATGCCGATCACGCCGGCGCTGCCGGCACAGCAGCACGAGGCCATCGTCCGGCTGAAGTACGGCCGCGCCACCAGGACGCTGCTGCAGTTTTCGAAGCGGTTCTGGCGCGCGGCCGGACGGCCCCGGGCATTCGGATCGCCACTGCCCTTCGGCGCTGTGTACGACGGC
>Ga0310810_10005585_pt1 | contig 14094 bp, 12 predicted proteins | sample NCmetagenome_FD_207641 | JGI IMG/M metagenome (GOLD analysis project Ga0310810, IMG submission 207641) | Soil microbial communities from experimental microcosm in Duke University, North Carolina, United States - NC | ecosystem: Engineered > Artificial ecosystem > Soil microcosm > Unclassified ... | reverse complement strand
AGCGTTTAATAGCGCGCGATCCGCAACGTGAATACGCACCAGGCATTCTCGCCTTTTCACGTCTGCAATGCTGCGACTGGAGCAAGCTCACGAACGACCGCGAACGGATAGCGTCGGGTTTGCGCGCTGGCCGTCGGGTGATCAATCCGTTCCAGAACCTTGCTCTCTCTCGCTCTCCAGAGGAGCAGCGACGATGCGCCGCGATCTGGGCCGCCGACAAATACAAGCCGTCGCCGCGGCCGGTTTGGACCGGTGAGCGCTATCACCATGATCGGCTGCGCGTCGCGTATGTGTCCGCTGATTTGCGCAACCACGCGGTCGGCATTGCTATGGCCGGCGTACTCGAACACCACGACCGCTCGCGTTTTGAAACGACGGCGGTCTCGTGGGGCGGCGACGACGGAAGCCCGATGCGCACTCGCCTTCTGCACGCCTTCGAACGCGTGGTCGACGCCGACAACCAAAGTGACACCGACGTGGCCCGATACTTGCGCGAGATGGAAATCGACGTTGCCGTCGATCTGATGGGCTACACCGGCGAGTGTCGGCCCGGAATTTTCGCAGCGCGCTTCGCGCCGGTGCAGATCAATTTCCTCGGCTACCCCGGCACCATGGCGGCTCCCTACATCGATTACCTCATCGCGGACCGCACCGTCGTTCCGGAGGGCGAGCACGCGCACTACGCGGAGAAGATCGTTTGCCTGCCGGGCACATATCTCGCAGCCGACTCGAGCCGCCGCATTGGAACTGTTCCTCCGCGCAAAACGATTGGCTTGCCCGAGAACGGTTCCGTCTTCGCCTGCTTCAACAACAGCTACAAATTCAGCCCCGAGCTGTTCGACGTCTGGATGCGCCTGCTGCAAACGGTTGACGGCAGCGTGCTGTGGTTGTCGTCAATGAACGCCGTGGCAAAACGCAATCTCGTCAACGAGGCACGTTTGCGCGGCGTGGACGCGGATCGGATCATTTTTGCTCCGTTTGTAGATGACCCGGCGGACCATCTGGCACGGTTGGCATGCGCCGATCTGTTCCTCGATACGCTCCCCTACAACGCGCATGCGACAGCCAGCGACGCGCTCTTCGCCGGACTGCCGGTGCTGACCTGCAAGGGAACAACGTTCGCCGGCCGCGTGGCGGCGAGCCTGCTCCACGCAGCAGGGCTGCCCGAGCTCGTAACGGATTCATTGGAGGCTTACGAAGCGGGGGCGCTGAAACTCGCGCGCGACCCGTCGCTGCTGACTTCGTTCAAAACTCGGCTCGCCGAACAACGCGCCGCTGGTTCTCTCTTCGACAGCACAACGTTCACGCGGAATCTGGAAAGCGTCTATCTGGCAATCTCGGAAGGGACGAAACGAAGCGCGTAGAACCGCTTTACGGCAGACGCGGCTGCGGGACGGCCGTCGGCGCCTGATCGGGCGGCGTCTGATCACGCCGGAAGCGCCCGCCGCGGCCAAATCCTGGACCGGGACCCTGGCCTTGTCCCCGGAAGCCGCCACGCCCGCCGAAGGGCGGACCGAAATTATCACCGGTGAATCGCAGCGATTGCTGAAACCGGATCGCGTCGCCCGAGCCCGGATCGTCGCTTTCGGGCAGCACCGTGCCCTTGATCTCATAAAGTTTGCCGCTGCTAAAGAAGATCGCCACCGCCGAGTGGCTGCCGTCGTTTCCCGTCACGCTCAACTGACGGCCGCGATGCCGAGTCACGCGTGCCGGAATGTCGAGTTTGATCTCACCCTGTTCGCGCAACTGCGCAACCGCATGCTCGAGAGCGGTCGCGTCATCGATGCCCGTGTTGGAAAGATCGACCACCGACGCGCTGTAGACATCGGCGCCGTCGCGCACCGAATAGCGGATCTCGTTAGCGAAGCTGCCATCCGCGGCCGTATAGGGCAGCATTTCCACAATCGGGTCGGCCGGGAACGAGACGGCAAACCCGAGGTCGGGGTAGTCGTATTCCTTCCACGTGTCGGCCGTCGCGGCGGAAATCCACATCGCGAACAAAGAGCCCGCGGCAATCGCCAAGCGCATCGGCGCCTCCAATCCTTGAGTCCATAATCGATAAGTCGCGGAGTGGCTCCGCGTTACGATCCTGCCTGGGTCAAGTTGAACCGGCGATGAATTACATAAATGCAATCTTTCGCGCGCCCGAATTGAGGCATGATTGGTGCTTCGGTAGCCGGCTGGTACGCGGGGAGGCCTGTCGATGGACGCGTTGCTTTCCTTCTTTTCCGTTCTCAAGTCCGAGGTCAATTGGCTCATCTCGCTGGTGCTCGGAAGTCCAGATGCCGATCAGGCTCAGGCCAACGCAGCTCATGATGCTCCGTCTACGGAGCACATAATGTTTTCCCACAAGGGCGCCCTCCCTGTGCAGACTGTCGACGCCTCAAGCGACACGACGTATCACCACGCCAAAGACGATCAACCGCAGCTGCCGGACAAGGTTGCGGACAATCCGGACGATGAGATTCATCACGCATTCGAGGCCGCTAGCGATGCAGACGCGATCCAGACGCACATGGGCGGCTCGCTATTCGCGTTCGACGTACCCGTCGCTTCCGATCACATCGCCCATGCTCCATCGGCGCCAATTACAATCTCTTTTGCGCCTCTCCCCACCTTCGGAATTCCGGCGCTGGCTGGCGACCTCAGCGTCCACCCGCTGCCGAATTTGGGCGTTTCGGATGACGATGTGTCTCCACTCGTTTCCTTTGCAAACGGCCACTCGGGAGGACCTTCCGGCGGAGGAGGCACGGGCCCTTCTTGGACGGAGTATGTGACGGCCAATGTTATTTCTAATTCAAATCCGGGCGCCGAGGGTCTGACGTTCAAGCTGACCTTCGACCAGTCCCAAACGTATTTGCAGTCCCAGGATGCAGACTTCCAAGGAGCCATTGAAGCTGTCGCCAAGCACCTTGCCCAACAGTTCAGCAATCACGTGACGGTTTCGATCGATGTCGGATACAACGAGGTCGAGGGCTTCAAGCTCGGCGGCGCGCTCGGCGAAAGCATCACCTATTACACGACGGTCGCCGGCGGCTACTCCGCACTTCACGCTGCAAATGGCGGGGCATATGGGAATTTGCTTGACGCGGCATATGGGAATTTGCCTCCAGGCCAGGATCCCATCACCGGCAAGCACACCTATTGGGTCACGACCGCAGAAGGAAGAGCTCTCGGAGTCTCCAGCAGTGCACCCACCTACGACGGCTACATCGGCATAACGGGTGGCGGCAAGCAGGACTTCAATCTCACCGACATATTGACGAAAGGCGCCGTCGCCTCATCGAACCAGTACGACGGCATTGGCACAATCGCGCATGAGTTCACCGAGGTGATGGGCCGTGTGATGAATTTCGGAGCGAAGTCGAGCGGCATCCCGGGTTACATGCCGTTCGACCTGTTCCATTTCTCGTCCAGCCAAGTCGGAAGCCACATTTATTCGGGGACGGCTGCCGGCTATTTCTCTCTCGACGGGACGTGGAATCCCGACACGCAGCTGTCCACGGATACTGCGAGAAGCCTCAATACTAACTCCGGCGATCATTCCGATTGGGCATCGGTGTCTAACGGACCGGCTGACGCCTACGATGCCTCCGGCGGACAGGGGTCGGTTTCTCCGATCTCCCATGTGGATTTTCTCGCCATGGAAGCCGTCGGTTGGCACGGGGGTAATTTCACCGGAGTCTGGGGCTAGACGGATACCGCGCCGTCTTTTTGCAGCACGGCGAAGAGGCCCGTCGTAGGCACGCCGTACTCCATGCGTAAGAACGCTTCGTTGATCGCGGCCACGCGCAGTCCCGCTGCTGCCGCCGCCTCGCGCACATGATCGGGATGATGCGCATAGCGGCCGGTGTCGGTTAAGGAAAATGGATAGCGGTCGGCCAACTCCATCGACAGGGCAAAGATGCCGCCCGATTTCAAGCGCTTCGCGGCTGCGGCGACGATCTTATGCAGATCGCCGAAATAGATAAGGCAATCGCAGGTCGCGATGATGTCCCACAACTGCTCGTGTCCTTCGAGCCACTGCGTGATCTCGCCGACTTCGAGGGCGTCGTAGATGTTGCGCGCCCGCGCCAATTCGAGCATCTCCGGCGACAAATCGACTCCGATCAGACGCGCCGCACGGGGCTTCAGCATCACGCCGGAGAAGCCCGAACCGCAGCCGAGATCGAGCACCTCGAGCCCGCTCCGATTGCCGATCACCGACGCGATCGCCTCACCCATCCGCTCCGGTCCCTGATATTCGAGATCGTCGCGCATACGCACCTCATAGGTGGCAGCGAAACCTTTGTAGATTTGCTGAATGGTCCGGTCGGATGCGCGCGGGGGCGGGGTGTCGTCGCGTAGCGCGACGAGCAGATGTTCGATTTCCGCGTCATCCGGATGTGAATCGAAATAGGTCTGGAACGCGATCCGCGCTTCTTCGCGGCGCCCCACCGACTGGGCGATGTCGCCCAAATCGTACCAGCAGTCCCAATCTTGCGGGTTCAGCTCGACCGCGCGCTTGGCGCAGAGATAGGCCGTCTGGACCTTGCCATTGTCCTTCAGGCGCTTGGCAAGCGCATACAATTCCGCAGCCGTGAGTTCCCGATGAGCGGCTTGCGTGTCGCCCGCCCAGATCAGGAATCCTGCCTTGACCGCGTCGTCGATCCAGCGGTCGACCTCGGTCGCCGTGCCTTCCGGCATCAGGGGTGCGACTACGCCGCGGATCTCGTCGACCGATCGCGTGCCGTCGCTGAGCTCCGCGAGCAGAGCCGCGAAGGGATTGAGCTGATGCAGCCGGTCGTTGATGGGATCATACGCAACGTACCCGCTCTCCACCGGCGACAGCAGGATGACGGGATTCACGACCGGGTTTGGCATCTCGGAAAGCGCACCCGCATAAGGAAACGACCGCACATCCCGTGGGGACGTGCGGCCGTCTTCTCACAATTCAGATGACAATTCAAAGAGTCAGATGATCAGGACGGCTTATTCGCCTTCCTTCTTCTTCTTCTTCTTCTTCTTGCCCTCGTCGCCGCCTTCGCCTTCAGCAGCCATCGCCTGAGACGTCATCAGCGGAAGCGCTGCAACGGCCGAGCCGACAAGCATCGTCTTGAGAAAACCGCGACGGTCCTGTCTGACCTGCGCAAGAGCGGCATCAAGTTTCACTTCATTAGCCATAAATCGGCCTCCCTGGTTGAGGCCTTCAATATGCCCAGAACAAGCTGCGCCGCCTTGTTACTTTTTTTTCATCTTTCAAGCCACAAATCCGTGAGGTTCGTTTCGCCGAGGTAACTTTTCCGTCACATCAGCCACTTGCGACCAGAAACAGGCGCAGGAACCGGTGGATGGTCTTGCCATCCGGTTGGGCAGGATAGGCAGTCGCGAGCAGTTGTTTGTACTCACTCGCAAATTGCTCTGCGTCCGCGGCATTGAGGCTGCCAAGGAAGGGTCTGAGGCTCGTCCCCAGCATCCAGCGAAACACGGCGTCCTCGCCTTCGAGGATGTGGAAGTAGCGCGTCTCCCAAAGATCGATGCGGCGCGCGCGGGGCGAGAGCAGATCGTAATAGCGTTCGGGTGCCAGGCCGTTCCACCAGTCGCGCACGCCGGCCAACTTTTCCGCCCAGCGCGGCTCGCCGGCAAGTTTGCGCACCAGCACCTGACACAACTCGTCGTAATTGCGCGGGACCTGCACCGCCAGCACCCCGCCGGGAGCCAAGTAAGAGAACAGCCGCGGAAACAGGCTCTCGTGGTCGCCCAGCCACTGCAGCGCGGCGTTGGAGAAGATCACGTCATAGGGCGCGTCGGGGCGCCACGCGGCGATGTCGCATTGGCTAACGCGAGCACGCACACCCGATGCGCGCGCGTCCCGCAGCATCTCAAGCGAGTTGTCGATCGCGTCGATCTCCGCGTTGGGCCAGCGGGCGCGCAGGAGTGCTGTCGAGTTGCCCGGCCCGCAGCCGAGGTCAGCGACGCGCCGCGGCGACTCCAGGCCGATGCGGGCCAGAAGATCGGACGCGGCACGACCGCGCTCGGCGCCAAACGCAAGATAGGTTTTGGGATCCCATGCCAAGGGCGAATCAGCACCTTCGGTCGGGGACGTTCAGGCGGAAATGCGTGCCCTTCTCTCCGCTGGACACCAGCACAAGCTCGCCGCCATGGGCTTGGATGAGTTCGCGCGAGATTGCGAGGCCCAGGCCCGAACCGCCCGACCGCGTCGAACCGGAAAACGGTTGAAACAGACGTTCGCGCACGGCCGAAGGAATGCCGGGCCCGTTGTCGGCGATATCAATCACGACGCCGTCGTCTTTGCGGCGGCCTTCGATCAAAATCCGTTTGGTCTTTTGCGCGTCCCCCTTCATCGCCTGCAGTGCCTGGCGCGCATTGCTCAGGAGATTGAGCAGCACACGGAACACCTGTTCGGAATCGGCATCGATTTCGAGGTTTCGCGGGATCCGCTTTTCCAGCGTGACCTCGCCGCCCTCGGGCAGCGCCGAAGCCGACACTTCGTCGATCAAGGGGGCAAGCGGGAAGCGCGTGCGCTGCGGCTTGCGCTCTTCGGCGCGGCCATAACGCAGGGTATTCGTCGCAAGCGCCACCGCGCGGTCCAGCGCATCGACGAGCCGCGGCGCGACGCGCTTGACCACCGGATCGTCGGAATCGGCAAGACGGTCCGACGCGATTTGCGCGCTCGACAAGATGTTCCGCAGATCGTGCTGAATCTTCGCAACAGCCAGGCCCAACGCCGCCAGCCGCGTCTTCTGCTGCAGGAAGCCGTACAACTCGTGCTGCAGCGTGGAGAGCTCGCGCTCCGCCGTGCCGATCTCGTCCCGGCGCGCCGTCGGTTCGAGAATACGCGACGGGTCTTCCGGATTGTTGCGGAAGTTCTGCATCGCCGCGGTGATGCGCTGCATCGGCCGCACCAGGATGAAATAGAGGCTGAGAAACACCAGCAGCGAGGTCACGGCCGAAACGAAGATCGACAGCGCCAGCACGCGCGCGGAGAATACAAACAGCGCGGCGCGAATCGGTTCCTCGTTGGCAACCACGATGATGCTGCGCCCTTGCGCGAGCATCGCGTCGATGCGGATCATGCGCCCGGGCGGCGCGAACAAGGCACGAATGACGTCGCGAATTTGCTCGATCAGGTCGGTTTCACCACCGTCATATACGGCCTGGATCGGCGGCGGTTCGGGCCCGACCAGAAACAGCTCGTGCTGGCCGCCGCCACGCAGAATCACCGCATCCACGCCGGCGCGCGCCAACAATTGCTCGCGCAGATTGGTCGACAATTGTTCGCCCGGAGCTTCCGTAAACGGAAGAATCGCCAGCTGGGCCGAATTGATCCGATCCTGCAGCAATTGATGATGGTAGCGGGCGACCGAAGGAAAATAGATCAGCGCCACGCTCAGCATCACGAACAGCGTGGTGAGCAGCAGCAACCGGCCCGACAGGCTATAGGCGGCAAGCCGCCAGCCATGCCTTGGCCGTTCCAGTTCCTTCAACATAACGTCAGGTAACACCAATTTCGGGGCAAAATCATGCCCGCATCCGGAAGGTTTTTGAACACGGGAGCCTTCATTGCGCTGCCACGTTGGCTTCCACGGTAAAGAACCTACTGGAGGAAGCCATGGATTGGGGCGGATGGATGTGGTTCGTCATCGACGTCGTCGCCGTGGCGATCTTGGGCGGGGCCATAGCCTATGGGGCGGCAATGTGGCACCAGCGGCCGCGCGACCCCGAGACCGAACGGCGGTCCGATCAAGCAACGCGGGACCTCTATCACCACGGCCATTAGGGGCAGGCGCCAAGCGCGCTTCACCTGGCTGTGAGCAGAAAATAGGCTTAATCGGCAACAACCCTGCCGGGAAGGCCAGCGGACGCTGTGTTGCATATTGGCAGCGCGGACGCGTTCCACTACATTCCCGCCGCTTCATTCGAACCACTTCGCAAGGGGACCCCTATGCAGAAATCCGTACTCGTGGCTGCAGTCGCGGCTGCGGCTCTTGCCTTGCCCGCAATCGCGGCCCAGACCGCTGACCCCGATGTCAACAAGCTGCCGGCGGGCCCTGAAAAGGCGATCGTCGCGGAAGCCTGCACCGCCTGCCATGAGCTCGGGCGCATCGTGAACGGCAGCTATGACGCCGCCGGCTGGCGCAATGCCGTGCATATGATGATGAATGCTGGCGCCGCCTTGACCCCCGACCAGGTCGACCCGGTGATCAATTACTTGATCAAAAGCTTCCCGGAAAAGCCCGCCAATCCGTTCAAGGCCGTAGCCGGCCCGGCGAAAGTGCAGATCAAGGAATGGGAACTCCCCGTCCCGGGCTCGCGCCCGCATGACCCGCTGGCCGCTCCGGACGGGACCATGTGGTACACGGCCCATATGGGCAGCTACATCGGCCACCTCGACCCGAAGTCCGGCAAGATCGACGTCTACAAGACGAAGACTCCCGTGTCCGGCCCGCACGGCCTGACCATGGATAAGGAAGGCAACGTTTGGTACACGGGCAACTTCAAGGGCTACATCGGCAAGCTCGACGCCAAGACGCACCAGTTCACCGAATATAAGACCGGTGCGGCCCGCGATCCGCACACGCCGCTGTTCGACAAGGACGGCATCCTCTGGTTCACCTCCCAGAACAGCAACATGGTCGGCCGTCTCGATCCCAAGACCGGCGCCGTGAAGCTCGCCGTCTCTCCGACCGAACGCTCCGCGCCTTACGGCATGGTGTTCGATTCCAAAGGCAAATTGTGGTTCAGCGAATGGCAGGCGCCGAAGCTCGCCTGGGTTGACGCCAACACCATGGAAATCCACGAAGTCGTGTTGCCGAACACGGCCACGCGGCCTCGCCGCATCGCGATCGATGCCAATGACGTGATCTGGATTTCCGACTATTCGCGCGGCTATCTCGGCATGTACGACACCAAGACCGGCGCGATGAAGGAATGGCCCTCGCCGGGCGGCCCGAAGTCGCAGCCCTACGGCATCACCGTGCTGAACGGCGTCGTTTGGTATGACGAAGGCAACACCAAGCCGAATGGGCTGGTGCGCTTCGATCCCAAGACCGAGAAGTTCCAGACCTTCCCGGTTCTGCCCTCGGGCGGCGGCGTTATCCGCAACATGATGCCGACCAAGGACGGTTCGGGTCTCGTGCTGGCCGAAAGTGGCGTCAACCACGTCGCCATCGCCACGGTCAACTGAGGCCATCTGCTTGCTTCACCGGAGCGGTCCGAATCCAGGCCGCTCCGGTTGACAGCCCCGCAATCGCCCCGTAGAAGCACGGCTCTTTCGGGGCTTTTTTTCGTGAGATCGCCGTGAAGCGCACCTATCAGCCGAGCCGACTCGTCCGCAAGCGCCGCCACGGCTTCCGCAAGCGCATGGCCACCAAGAAAGGCCGCCAGGTGCTGGCCCGCCGCCGCGCCCACGGCCGCAAAAGGCTTTCGGCCTAACCGCCGAAAAGCAAGCGCCCGTGCCACCCGGCGCTGCCGTCACGATCCTCCTCGACCGAATGCAAAAACGCGCCGATTTCCTGCGCGCGCAAAAAGGCCAGCGGCGCAGCCTGCCTGGGCTGATCCTGGAAGCATGTGCTTCACCGTCGGCCGCGCTCCAGCCGGGCCACGCGCGCGTCGGCTTTACCGCCAGCCGGAAAATCGGCGGAGCAGTGGAGCGGAACCGGGCCAAGCGGCGCCTGCGGGCCGCGGCTGCGGCGGCTCTGCCCCTTTCAGGACGCGAGGGCCATGACTATGTTCTCGTCGCCCGAACCGCGACATTGTCGCGGCCGTTTATCGAACTGACCCGGGACTTGGAGAACGCGCTCACGACCGTCCATGCTGCGCTGGAACGCGCTCCCAAGGTCCAAACGACGCGGGACATGGCTCCGGCCCCAGGAAAGTAAGGGCATTATGGCTCGCATTTCCCGAATAGCCGATTCCGCCGCCGTTGCTGTCTTGAGCGCGCCGATTTTGGCTTATCGGTACTTGATTTCGCCCATGCTGCCGCCCCGCTGCCGGTTCGCGCCCTCCTGCTCCGCCTACGCCTTGGAAGCGCTGCGGCGGCATGGCCCGATCAAAGGCACGTGGCTGGCGATGAAACGGCTTGCGCGCTGTCATCCGATCGCATTTCTGGGCGGCGGCTCGGGTTACGACCCGGTGCCACGGCATACCCAGTCAAAGCGTTAAGTCCCCAACCGGAGCCGCCATGTCCGAACAGCGCAATCTGCTTCTCGCCATCGTGCTCTCGATGGTCGTGGTTTTCGGCTGGCAATATCTCGTCGGCACGCCGCAACTGCAGCAGGAGCAAGCGCGTCAGGCCGAGCTGCAGAAACAGCAGCAGACGAAACAACCGGCCGCCGGTCCGCAGGCGGCACCCGGTGCAACCACGCCCGCCCAGGCGACCCGCAACTTGCCGCGCGCCGCGGCACTCGCCCAGTCATCGCAGCGTGCCGGCATTGACACCCCCACCTTGGACGGTTCGATCAATCTGACAGGCGGGCGCTTCGACGATCTGCGCTTGCGCAAATATCGCGACACGCCCGATCCCAACAGTCCAGAAATCGAGCTGTTGTCGCCTTCGGCAGCCGAGCATCCCTACTTCGCCGAATTCGGTTGGATTCCGGCCGAGGGCTCGGGCAATACCGTTCCCGGTCCCAACACCGAGTGGAAACTTACGCAAGGCGATAAGCTCGCGCCCGGCCACGATGTCGAACTGACATTCGACAACGGCCAGGGTTTGACCTTCACCCGCGGCATTTCGGTCGATCAAAACTATATGTTCACGATCACCGATTCGGTGCACAACAACGGCGCGGCGGCGGTGACTCTTTTCCCCTACGGGCTTGTCAACCGCAGCAATCTGCCGAACACGACCCATTATTGGGTGGTGCATGAAGGCTTCGTCGGCGTCTTCAACGGTACCGCCGATTATGAAACCTATGCCGATCTCGCGAAGAACAACGACACGCGCCATTTCGACAGCCAGGGCGGCTGGCTCGGCATTACCGACAAATATTGGATGGCAGCTGCGGCGCCGCCGCAATCGGAGCAATACAGCGCGACCTTCAAGGCCTACGACCTGAACGGTGTGAAGGCCTACCAATCCGACTTCACGATGAAGCCGCGAACGGTGGCGCCGAATGGCTCGCAGACCGTGATCCACCATCTGTTTGCCGGCGCGAAGGTCGTCGACCTCGTCAACGATTACGCTAAGACGCTCGGTATCCAGCGCTTCGACATGGCGGTCGACTGGGGCTGGTTCGCCTTCATCACCAAGCCAATCTTTCAGGCGATCGACATCCTTTACCGCTATGTCGGCAATTTCGGCGTCGCGATCCTGATCTTCACCGTTTTCGTCAAGGCGCTGTTCTTCCCGCTCGCCAACACGTCGTATCGCGCGATGAGCAAGATGAAGAAGCTGCAGCCCGAAATGGAGCGGCTGCGCGAGCGCTTCAAGGACGACAAGGTCCAGCAGCAGCAGGAAATGATGAAGCTGTACGGCAAAGAGAAGGTAAACCCTCTGGCCGGCTGCTTGCCGATGGTGATCCAGATTCCGGTGTTCTTCTCGCTGTACAAGGTGCTGCTCGTCACCATCGATATGCGGCATGCGCCGTTCTTCGGCTGGATCAAGGATCTCTCCGCGCCCGATCCGACCTCGATCTTCAATCTGTTTGGGCTCATTCCCTTCGCGCCGCCACCGTTCCTCATGCTCGGCGTGTTTCCCATCATCATGGGTTTCACCATGTGGATTCAGACCAATCTGAATCCGCCGCCGGCCGATCCGGTGCAGCAGAAGATCTTCGGCTGGATGCCGGTGCTGTTCACCTTCATGCTGGCGAATTTCCCCGTCGGCCTGGTCATCTATTGGAGCTGGAACAACCTGCTCTCGATCATCCAGCAGGTTGTCATCATGCGCTCGACCGGAACGCCGGTGGATTTTCTGGACCGGGTGCGCGGAATGGCGGCGCGCTTGCGGCGCGGCGAATCGGCGGAAAAGCCGGCCGGTCCGCCGGACTAGATGACGCAGCTCGAAGTCAAAACCCTCACGCAGGCCGAGGAAGCCGGGCGGCTTCTGTTCGCGCAGGCGTGCGATTTCGTGCTCGGCGCAGCGACGCTCGACAACATTCCGCAAACGCGCCTTCCGGAAGTTGCGTTCGTCGGGCGCTCCAATGTCGGCAAATCGAGCCTCGTCAACGCGCTCACCGGGCGAAAAACGTTAGCGCGTGTCTCCAACACGCCGGGCCGCACGCGCGAGATCAATTTCTTCAATCTGGGCGGGCGGCTCATGCTCGCCGACCTGCCGGGTTACGGCTACGCAAAAGTGTCCAAAGCCGAGCATGCCCGCTGGACCGAACTGATCTTCGCGTACTTGCGCGGCCGGCCGAATCTGCGTCGCGCCGTGGTGCTCATCGATGCGCGCCGTGCGCCGCTTCCCAACGACATCGAAGTGATGGAGCTGCTCGACCGCGCGGCGGTGTCGTATCAGCTCGTTCTAACCAAAGTGGACAAGCTGAAGCCCGCTGAACTCAAGGATGCGGCAGCGAAAACGGATGCCGAATCGCGCCGCCACGCGGCGGCCCATCCTGAGCTGATCGCGACCTCCGCCGAGACCGGAGAAGGAATCGCTTCGCTGCGCGCAGCTTTGGCGGCACTGGCCTCCCCGTAAATTTATGGCCGCTGGCAAACCTTTGCGTTATAAGCCGTCGCCGCCTCGGGGAACCAGATGAGCGTTCAGGATGACACCACCCGCGACGGGAATCTGCGGCAGCTGGCACGCTGGCGCGCCACCGCGCGCGTGCTGGTCGAGGCGCTGCCTTTCATCCTGCAATACGACAACAAGACCATCGTCGTGAAATATGGCGGCCACGCCATGGAAAGCGGCGTGCCGCAGGAATTCGCCCAGGACATCGTTCTGATGAAGCAGACCGGGATCAATCCGGTCGTGGTTCACGGCGGCGGGCCGCAGATCGGCGCGATGCTGAAGAGGCTCAACATCGCCTCCTCCTTCGTCGACGGCTTGCGTGTGACCGATGCGGCCGCGATGGAAGTGGTCGAGATGGTCCTTTCCGGCACCATCAACAAGCAGATCGTCGCCGGCATCAACGCGGCAGGGGGCCGCGCCGTGGGCGTTTCCGGCAAAGACGGCAACATGGTGCGCGCGCGCAAGATCGAGCGCACCAAGATCGATCCCGTTACGAAAGAGCGCGTCAGCGTCGACCTCGGATTTGTCGGCGAGCCGGAGCGCGTCGACGCCGAAGTGCTGCGCATGATCCTGAATTCAGACCTGATCCCGGTCGTGGCTCCGATCGGCGTCGGCCCCAAGACGGAGACCTACAACATCAACGCGGATACGGTCGCTGGCGCGGTCGCCGGCGCGATTGTCGCCGAGCGCCTGATTCTGCTCACCGATGTCGAAGGCGTGCTCGACCGCGAAGGTAAGTTGATCGACCGCCTCACCGTCAGTCAGGCGCGCGCGCTGATGACCGACGGTACCATCTCGGGGGGCATGATCCCGAAGATCGAAACCGCCATCGATGCGGTGGAAAAGGGCGTGCGCGCCGCCGTCATATTGGACGGGCGCATTCCGCACGTGCTTTTGCTCGAACTCTTCACCGAGCACGGCGCCGGCACGCTGATCGTCGCGGGCTGACGCCTTCGCGGCGCCTCTCCGGCGCGCAACCCGAAATAGCAAATCCAACCGTTCGCGGCCGGCAACTCCGGATGTCCCTGAGCAGTGCCGAAGGCGAAAACGGCTGCTTGGCTCCGAAAGCGCCCAGACGTTAGGATCACTGAGGCGTGTCACTCCTCGACAGAAGGGAGAGCGCCGGTTGCCTCGTTTGCCTACCCCACGTCTGCCACCTTTAGCAGGGCTCCATGCAGAGAGCGCTGAAACGCTGCGCCATTGTGAACCGCACCAGAGATTCCGGTCCCCCGGGGATGGCGCTTGCAATGGCCCTGGTGCTGCTCGTGCCGGGACAGGCCTCGTTCGCGGCAACTCCTGCGCGCGCGGTTGCCCTCTCGGGCGCAGATGCGTCGGCGCCGCTTGCCGGGCTCGTTCGGCCGAGCGTGGAGGCGGTCCGCATCGAAGCCTCGGAAGCCCCCATGATCGACGGCAAT
>Ga0310810_10005584_pt1 | contig 14095 bp, 8 predicted proteins | sample NCmetagenome_FD_207641 | JGI IMG/M metagenome (GOLD analysis project Ga0310810, IMG submission 207641) | Soil microbial communities from experimental microcosm in Duke University, North Carolina, United States - NC | ecosystem: Engineered > Artificial ecosystem > Soil microcosm > Unclassified ... | reverse complement strand
GGTGAGCCAGGCGCCAACGCGGCTCCACCACTCGCGATGTTCGTCCAGCAGATTGCGCCCCAGCACGCCGATCTTGAGCACGATCACGAGCGACATGATCATGATCATGGCCGGCAGACCCCACACCGTTGCGATGGAACGCCGCCGAATCCCCTGCCGGTCAGCTCGCGCGGAGCTCGACGATGATGCCGTTGTTATCACGGAACCGCACGACGTCGGGCTCGTCGGCCGACGGGAGGATTTCTGCCGACAACTCCCGCAGTCGAGTCGTCAGAGTGTTGCGATCGAAGGCCGCGACCTTGATCGCATAGTGCGCAATCGTCGGCTTCTCCCCCGCAGCCACCTGCTGAAGGCCGATGCGGGTGCCACGCTCCAGTTGAAACCAGACACGTCCGTTCGCGTCGCGCGGCCGCTCGGCGGACTGCCCGTACAGCTGACGGTAGTACGGCAGGGAGCGCTCGAGATTCGAGACGAGCAACAACACGTGATCGACACCGAGAGGAGAGACGACGCCCTGGCCTTCGACCGGTAAGGGGGAATTCACCGCTGCAGTGACCAGACCGGCGGGAGGTTGAAAGAGCTGCAGCTCGAGTCCATCTGGATCGGGCCACATACCGATTGCGCCGGGCCCGGTCGCCACAGAGGGCAGACCGGCCTCCTTCAGCGCGGTCTCAAAACCCGCTCGCTGATAGACCTTCGCGAGCACGCAGTAGTGGCCGATCGACGATGGCCGATTCCCGGCCGCGCCGATCGCAATGTACCCCACCTGACGATCCTGCGGCAGATCGCCGAGCAGTACGAAATAACGCAGGGTGTCACGCACCGGCTGCTGATGCAGCGTCGTCTTGAAGACCCGCGCGTAGAACTTTGCCGACGCCGCCGGATCGGGAACGATGATGTCGAGGTGCTCCAGCCCGAGATTGTCGAGCGGTAGCGTCTGCGCGACCGGAGCCTGCGCCTGCGTTGCTACCGATAGCATCACCGTCGCAGACACGATCACAGCGCCAACACGTCTTCGCGTCATATGGTCTCCGCGTACCCTCAGATATCGAGCACTCCGCTCCCGTCGCCAAATTTCTCCGTCGGCACGTCGAGCTTGTTCAGAATCGCGGCCAGCAGATTCGACATCCGCGTGTCCTTAGTGAACTGCAGATGCCGTCCGCCCTTCAACTGGCCCGATGCGTTGCCAGCGAGCACGATCGGCAGCGGGCTGAAGTTATGCTGGTTGCCATCGCTCAGTGAACTCCCGTACAGCACCAGCGAGTGGTCGAGCAGCGTACCGTCTCCGTCCGGCGTCTTCTTCAGCCGGTCGACGAAGTAGGCGAACTTCGTCATGTGGTACGCGTTGAGCTGCGCGAAGCGATCCATGTTGCCGCGGTCGTTGGAATGGTGTGACAGGTTGTGGAACGGGTCGCGAATGGTGGTTTCGGGATACGTGGCCGTGCTCAGCTCGCGCGCGAACATCAGCGTCGAGACCCGCGTGATCTCGGCCTGGAAGGCCAGCACCTGCAGATCCATCAACAGCTTGAGATGTTCCTGGAAGGTCGGCGGTACGCCGGTCGGCAGTTCCGGCAGCTGCAGATCGCTTTTGACGCTCGCTTCGGCTCGCTGAATACGCCGTTCGACTTCGCGCACATCGTCGAGGTATTGCGTGAGGCGGACGCGATCGCTCGAGCCCAGGTCCTTCTGCAGCGAGCCGATCTGCCCCATCACCGAATCGAGCAGGCTGCGCGATTCCTGGCGGCGGGCGCGGCGCTCCGCATCGGACCCGCCGTCGCCAAACAGCTTCTCGAACACGAGCCGCGGATTGTTCTGCATCGGCTGCGGGTCGCTCGGCGACTTCCACGAAATGGAGTTGCGGTAGGCGCAGCTGAATGTCGCTTCGCAGGCGAGCACGGCTTCTTCAATCGAGAGCTCGAGCGACGGAAGCGGCGTGTCCTGACCGATCTGTCTGGCCGCAACCTGATCGACGGAGACACCGAGATGCGCGCGCGCACCGCGCTCAGGCACGGCGCCGGTGAGGAACACGGCGGCCGCGCGCGTGTGATTTGCGCCGGCCGATACGTCGGCGCCACCAGCTCCCGCGACGAACGGGTGCGCCAGACCGCTCACGATGTTGACGTGCTCGCGGAATGGCTCGAGCGGCTTCAGGATCTCGGTGAACGCAAAGCCGCTCCCCTCGGTCGCCGGCGTCCACTTGTCCATCGTCGCGCCGTGCGGCACGTAGAAGCACGCGAAGCGGTTCTTCGGGCTCGCGGCCGTCGATCGCACCGGCGTCTGCGCGGGAGCCATCGCGTCGAGAAATGGCAGCGCAATCATCGCCCCGGTCCCGTGCAGGAACGTCCGGCGCGACAGCTGTCTCTTGAAAATGAACATCGCGAGCGACCTCCGTTACGAACCCGTCTTCGTCCGCATTTGAAACTGCGGCGTCCGAACCACTCCGAGCACCATCGACGAGAAGCGATTGCCGCTCTGCGCCATCGCGCCCGTGATGCCGCGCACGGCCGGCATGTCTTCGGGTCGCATCGCACGTCCGGTGGCGTAGGTGAGCAGCTTCTCGGCCATCACCGTGACGAACACATCCGACCGCGCCAGCAGTGCGCGCCGCAACGACTCGGGCCCATTGATCTTCGTGCCGTCGGCCATTTGCGACGATGCATCGATGGGCGTCTTGCCGTCCATCGTGCGCCACTTGCCGGTGTTGTCGAAATTCTCGAGAGCAAGACCAACCGGATCGATCAGCCGATGACACGCCGCACACGTAGGACTCGCACGGTGAAGCTCGAGCCGCTGGCGCAGCGAAGTCACCTTCACTTGCTCGGGATCCTTTTCCAGGTTGGTTTCGACACCGGGCGGGGGCTGCGGCGGTGGCGCCCCGAGCACATTCTCGAGAATCCACTTGCCGCGAACGACGGGCGACGTGCGATTCGCCGCCGAGGTGAGTGTGAGGATACTTCCCTGTCCGAGCAGCCCACGACGCGGACTGTCTTCCGGCAGCGCGATGCGGCGCATGCGCGATCCCAGCACACCCGGGATCCCATAGTGACGCGCGAGGCGCTCGTCGACGAACGTGAAGTCGGAATCGAGCAGATCCACGACGCTGCGATCCTCCTGTACGATCGTGCGGAACACCATCTCGGTCTCACGCTGCAGAGAGCTCCGCAGGTTGGCGTCGAAGTCGGGCGAGTCGGGACGGGCATTCTTCAGCTCGCGCAGATAGAGCCACTGCCCGGCAAAATTGTTCACCAGCGCCTCTGCACGCGGGTCCGCGAGCATTCGCCGCACCTGCCGCTCGAGCTCCGCTGGTTCCTTCAATACACCGCGGACCGCCGCCTCGCGCAATTGATCGTCCGGGATTGAGCTCCACAAGAAGAACGAGAGCCTCGATGCGAGGTCGAGCTCGGTCAGGCGATACGCCGCGCCCGCAGCCACGCCCGCCGGCTCGCGCTCCATGCGGAAGAGGAACTGCGGATCGACCAGCACGCGCGCCACCGCGCGCCGGATTCCGAATTCGAAGCCGGCACTCTGCGGCCGAGCGCGGAAGAACTCGAGGAGCGTCTGCACGTCAGCGCTCGACTCCGCGATGGGCCGCCGATACGCACGCGTCGCGAGCGTCGAGAGAATCCGCTTCGCGCACGATTCCTCGTCGGCAAGCGATGTTGGCGAGCAGATCAGCACACGCCGGCGGCTCGGTGTGTCGCCCGGGCCGGTCACGTTGAACGGACCACTGATGACGACCTGTGTAATGCCGGGGGTACGCGCATTGACGTGAAAGATCCCGTCGGCGCCTGTCGTGCGCGTACGAACGACAGGTGCTGCGGCGAGCGTGTGCGCGCCCGCCGGAACACGAATGCGCGTTGCGCCGCGCCCCTGTATGGCGACCCGCGCACCATCGATCGCGACGTATAGATCTTCTGCGCGCGGGCCTGCCGCCGGTGGCCCGCCAAGGCGTGCCCCGCCTCCCTGCGCCACCTGCAGGTCGTACTCCGCATCGAGCGGGAATGTGTGACGCACGATGATTCCCCCTCGCGTGCCGAGGGGAAGACCATCGAGATGCACGTCCTGCGACAGATCGCCGGGAACGCGATAGACGGCGCGATCGAGACCGATGGACGGATCGCCAAGCGCGAGCCGGCTGATCTTTGCGGCCGCTGCGATGTAGCCCTCGATCAGGGCGGGTGACACCGTGAGGACATCGGCGATGTTGTCGAACCCGGCGGCCGAATCGTCTGGCGGGAGGAGCGCGCTGACGTCCACGTCAAGTGCGAGCAGGTCGCGAATCACGTTCGCGTACTCCGCCCGGTTCAGGCGGTGCAGCGCCGGTGCGCCCGGGTCGAGCTGACGTGCCGCCAAACGATCGAGCGCGGACTCGAGCGACGCGGCGAATGTCTCGCGCGCGGCTGCAGCCGGCCTGGGCGCACCGTCGGGAGGCATCATGCCGGTCCGCAACTTGCGGACGACTTTCTCCCACACGTCCGCGTGCCCGTCGAGCATCCGCGGGTCGAGCGTGTCCAGAGCGAGCCCGCCGCTTTTCACCCGCGCGTTGTGGCAACTGACGCAGTACTGCTTCAGGAACGCGGCATCGGGCGGCGCCGCGGCAGACGTCCGGACGTCGGGTCCCTGGCTCTGTGTGAGCGCAGGCGCAGTGGCACATGCGAAGACGATCGCGGCGCACCAGAGAACTCTGCTCGTCACTTCCGTGCGTCTCCCGTGGGCCCGCCACGCTCATTTGCCAGCTTCTTGATCAGCGCCATCGTCGACGGCTTCGCGACCGGCGAGTTCGTCGCCAGGAACACGCCTTCCGCCCAGACCAGCGGGGTGCGGCCCTCTTTGTCGGGCACATCGATCTTTGCACCGTGCTTCACGAGCAGCTCGATGATGTCGTCCGATCCGCGGTTGGCCGCACCATGAACCGCCGCCAGCCCCATGGCGTTCACCGCGTTGACGTCGCCGCCGATCTCGAGACAGAGCTGGACGGCCTCGAGCCCGTATGCCGGCGATTCCGAGAACGTCTGGCCGGCCACCCAGTTGACGCCGGCCGCCGCCATCAGCGCGGTCGTGCCGTTGAATGTCGTGATGTTCGGATCGGCGCCCTTCTCGAGCAGACGGCGCATGACCGGAACGTCGCCCGACTGCGCCGCACGGATGAACGCCGTCTGGCCCGTGAAGTCCACCCACTCGAGCGAGCCAAGCGGCAGCATGTAGCGGCGCTGCGGAGGAAACTCCTTCACGCGCGCGTTCACATCGACGCCTTTGTCGAGAAGCATCGTAATGATCTGCATCGCCGCGTCGCGATCGACGCCGTTCTCGGTTGCGCCGCTGCGGATATCGAGATTGCGGATCTCCACGGCCGCCCACAGCGGCGTGCGACCGTAAGCGTCTGCCTTGCGGACGTCGGCACCGGCCGTCACGAGGTAGCGGGCCACGTCGAGCTGGTTGTTGGTAATGGCCATCATCAGCGGCGTCATCCCGTTGGGGTCGGCCGCGTTCACGTCGGCGCCAGCCGCAACGAGCGATTCAGCTGACGCACGCGCGCCGTCGCGCGCGGCAAAGAGCAATGGCGTCATGCCGCCAGGCGTCGGCAATTGCTCACCCTGCGGAGGTACTCCGCCGCGGACGATCCCTACGCCGTGGGAACCGCCGCCCGCACCGGGCGGGCGCACATCGGGCTTCGCGCCGACACGGGTGCGTGCATCCACCGCCGCACCATGCTGAAGCAGCATGGTGACGATCGCCCCTTTGTCGTCCCGCACCGCATACATGAGCGCGGTGTGGCCCAGTTCAGGCTCGGCGGCATTGACCTGCGCACCGCGATCCAGGAGCAGTCGCACGACGTCATCATTCCCTGCGCGGACTGCCGCCATCAGCAGTGTGTCTCCGGTGCCATCAACCGTGTTGACATCCGCACCAGCGCTCAGGAGCCGCGTCACGATACCAGCGTTGCCCTGTTCGGCAGCGATGTAGATCGGCGTGATGTGGAATGCATTGGCGGCGCGGACGTTCGCACCTGCCTTGATCAACTCGTCAACGGTGGCCAGATCGTCGGACCAGACAGCGAAATGGAGCGCGGTTGCCCCATCCGCGTCCACGGCGTTCACGTCCACGCGCTCCCGCAGCAGCAGACGGATCGCGGCCGCGTCCCCGCGTGCTGCCGCCTGCACAAGACGCTGATCGGCATTCGCCGTGCCCGGCTGTGCCAGTAGAGCCACCAACGCCAACCCAGTCAGGATCTGTGAATTGCTCACGTGGTAGATCTTAAGGTCCGAGTCGCGCAAAAACCTGTCAAATCTCGCTCAGCGCTCCGGCGCTGCCGATCTGTGCGTCTGCTGATCGTCAGGACGTCGAGACAACGCCCGCGCTCGGTGACGGGGACTCCATTCGGGTGGACGGCAGTGGTGTCAAACGCCCTGCCGGCGACTCGAAGTAGAGGTCGGTGGCTCACGGCTCTGCGATGTCGTAGAGGAAGCGATATCCTCGCAGATAGATATCGCCGTCCACGAGCGCAGCGGACGCATCGAATTCGTCGTCGAGCGAATTCCTGGCCAGTACCGCGAAGGCCGCACCATGACGGATCACAAGCGTGGTGCCGTCGCGGCTCGTAAGATACACGCGGTCACGTGCTGCGACCGGCGACGCGTAGATCTCGGAGATCCCCGCCAGCCGCTGGAGCTGATAATGCGGCGTGCCCGTGCTCGCATCGAGCACCGAGAGGATTCCCGAGTTGCTCTTGAGGAAGTAGAGAAAGCCGTCGTACAGAATCGGCGAGGGAACGTAGGGGGTGTCCCGCTCGAGCGTCCATGCGATCGCGCTGGTGCGCGTGATGTCGCCTCTCGCATCCGCGAGGCGGACGGCCGTGAGCTTGCTGCCTTTGAACCCGCTCATCGCGAACACCATCCCGTCGCCCGCCACGGGAGACGGAATCGGGTTCATCGTGAGGCCGCCGCCCTCCCACACGAGCCGGCCGGTTTCGAGATCGTAGCTTCGGATTCGTTTTTCGCCGGCGGTGACGACCTGCGCGCGCCCCTGGTGCGTCACGACGAGGGGCGTCGCCCACGAGTCCACTTCGTCGCGGCGCACGCGCCACAACTCTTCTCCGGTCCGCGCATCGAGCGCCATGATGCTGGATTCACCCTGGTGATCCCACACCACCACGAGTCGATCGTCGTGCAGAACAGGAGTGCTTCCCGACTCGCCGACGTCCGCAAACATCCTCTTCTCGCCGAGCTGCTTCTGCCAGAGCAGGACGCCGTTCATGTCGTACGTGTAGAGGCCGCTCGAATCGAAGAACGCGTACACGCGCTGCCCGTCGGTGATTGGGGAGCTCGAGGCCCATGTTCCGTCCTTCATCGAAGGCTGGCGGGGACGCTCCTCCTGCGCCGTCCGTTCCCATACCGTGCGTCCCGTCCGGCGGTCGATCGCCATCACGACGAAACGATGGACGTCCCTTGGCTGCAGGCTGGCCCGCGACTCATGGGCGGCGCCGCCATCAACACCCACCGGAACGGCCGACATGAGGAAGATGCGATCGCCCCAGACGACCGGCGACCCCGATCCGCGTCCCGGAATTTCACGCTTCCAACGGATGTTTCTCGTCTCGCTCCACTCCAGTGGAGGGGTAGCCGTGCGCGAGATGCCCGTCGCATACGGTCCCCGCCACTGTGGCCAGAACCGCTCCGCGGGCCCGACCTGCGCGATCGGGAGCGAACCAAGAGCCGCGACAAGCGTCATCGCGGTTCCAATGCTCGAAGCGCGACCACTCGCGGCGTGGACCTTCGACCGCGACGATGACATGGGCGATCAATACCACACCCTGACGTCTCGGTCCTGCCGTAGATGAAAGCGCGCGGCGTGTCGATCACCGGCGCCATCCGGTCGATCCCGAAAGACCCGCGCGCCAACCATCGCACCGCCGAACGTGCCAGGCAGCACTGGCTCGCCGGCCAATCCGCTGGCGATGTTCTGAGCGCGGGCCTGACGCGATAAGACCTGTCGAGACGTCGCGCGGACGTTCTGGAGCTACTTGGACAGCGGCCCCGGGTTCTCGGCGTTCCGCGGGACGGGCTTGCCCCAGACCTCGAACTTGGAGACGGCGACGAAGCCACCGACGCCGTGGCCTGAGCCCGGCATCAGCTGCGCCCAACCAATCTCGTCCACCTTGGACAGGTCCGGCTTCTCCACCCAGCTCCCGCGGGTGACCGTCTGGGGCACCTCGAGTTTCAGCCACCGCAGCGACGACAACACAATCTCGTTCTCGACGTGAGAAACGTCGGGTGTGCCGGTACCGGGATCGCCCACAAGGAACGTCCCGTCCGCCAGCTTGACGACAAGTCTGGCCACGTGAAACCCCGAGACATACGTGCCCCAGATGACACGACCGCGGTTCGACAGATCCACGAAGTTGTTCTTGTGACGCAGCGTCACGGTCACGGCCCCACACGAGCCGGCCCAGAGCTCGGGCCTCTCGATACCGTAGATCATCAGGCAGGTTGGACCGCCCCAGTCCTCCGCCCACGAACCAAAGCGCAGCGTCTTCCTGTATTCGGGGATGTACTTCGCGTTCGGATCGTAGACGTTCAACACCAGGTCGGGAGTCGTCACGACCTCCGGGGTCACGCTGGTGAGCGGAAGCGTGTTGGCATCGTAGGTCTTCGGATTCCGCCAGGTCTCACTGAAGAACCGGGGGCCCGGGTCCGGCGGTTGGGGAATCCCCCTTGGACGGGGAGGGGATTGCTGGGCCAACACAGACGTCGCGACGCAGCCCGCGAACACAACTGCCACACACAGACGAAGAAACGTGGACATGAGCTTCCTATCCGTCTTCCTCGAGCGCCCGTCAGAAGTCGAACTGCGCGTTCAGTCGCAGGGCGCGCGGATTGAGCACCGCCGTCGGCTGCATCCAGCGTGCGCCGTTGCTGGCCGGGTCGTACACCGACTCGTAGGTCGTCGCGGGGTTCGCGTTGAACAGGTTGTAGAGATCCAGGCCGAGATTCAGACGCTTGCCGCCGAACCGCAGCACCTTGGCCACTCGCAAATCCGTGACGTTAATGCGATCGCCGTAGAGATCGCCCGGCGCGAGCAGGTCCACGCTCTGCTGGGCCAGACCAGGCCGCAGGGGCACGCCCGTCGCTGCCAGGAACTGTGCGGGGGTCATCTGGTAGTTCGCGGTCCGGGAACCGCCGTTGGTCGCGACGGTGGTTGCAACGGGCTGCGCGTTGGGCTGCGACCGGAAGATGGTGCTGACGAGCACATCGATCTTCGGCACCGTGTAGCTGGCCAGACCGCGCACCTGCGTCAGCCACGGCTCTGCGAAGTCGCATGAGGGCTGACCGTTGACGATGCCCGACGCGATCACGGGGCCGTTCGTGGGGGACATCGGGCGCCCGAAACGCGCCGTCAGGATGTCGCAGGTGTCGTTCACGCCGCGCCCGGTGCTGGTGCCGGCTTGCAGGAACAGCGCGTCGCGCACGCGTGCGCTCAAGGACAGATCCACACCGTGCCAGTAGTGCGTTTCGTCGCCGAAGTCCTTGTTGGTCGTGTAGTACGAATCGGTCACGCCCACCGCCTGGCGGGCGTTTCGCACGAGGAACGTCACGGGGTAGCCACCGCCACCGGGCAGGTTCGGGTTCCGTGGAGCGGTGAGCGTCACCTCATCGAAGTCGGCCGGCGTCAGCGCGGCGTTGTGCGTGGTGAAGAAGTTGTTCCACCACCGCCGGTTGTACGTCACGTCCATGGACATTCGCGGCACGATTTCGTGCTCGATACCGATGCCGAACTGCCAGTCGTTGTTGCGCACGCCCCAGCCCTCGAGCACCTCGGGATTCACGCGCGTGGTCGCGACCGACGCGCCCCAGTTCAAGTTCGACCAGGGGCCGCACTCGAGGTTGGCCTGCGGGTTCATGAAGTCGCATTGCGCGATCCGGTCTCCGTTCGGATCGGTCCACTGCCGGTTGATGCTCGAGACCAGCGTGGTCGCCGGATTCTTGATCGTGTACGCCTCCCCGGAGAACGCGCCCTGCATGTACTGTCCCAGGCTCATCTTGACGGCGGTCTTGCCGTTACCGAACAGGTCGTACACGGCGCTGCCGCGAGGTGAGAGATCCTTGTAACCCGTCACGCCGTCGGTTCGGGGAAAGATGTTCGCTGGACCGAACTGGTGAGCCTCGAGGACGCCGTTCTCGCCGTCGGGGGCCCAACTCGAAGCCGTCTCGAAACGCAGCGCACCTTGCAGGGTCAGGCGCCCGCGCGTCCACGCGTCCTGGACGTAGACCGCGTTGTAGAGGATGCGGTCGCTGACGCGGGTCGGCCCGACGCGCGTGCTCAACTGGATCGGAGTGCCGTTGTTGAACGTGTAACTGAGTTGCTGTGCAACTTGCGTGGTGGTCTTGGCCACCATGAAGCCGGCTTGATAGCCGAACTTCAGGTTGTTGCTGCCCGAGACGTAGGCCAGCGACGATCGCCAGGTGACATGTTTCTGCCACTGAGACGGCTGCGCGAGCCAGCCACGATAGAGATAGTTGGCGAACGGTACGCCGGCGTTGGTGGACTGCTCGGTGACCGGAATCAGGTTGGTGACCGCGCCTTCCGGCATCACGTCGCCCCACCTGGCCCGGAAGTCCGAGTAGCCGCTCTCGAACAGCATGCGATTCGAGATGGGCGATGTCCACGTGGCCTGCATGATGCTCAACGGGGCGTTCCAGATCGTGCCGGACTCAGGCGACGTCGTGGCCACACCCGGGCCGATGCCCGGACCAGAGGCCGTCCAGCCGTTGCCGGGGCTGCGGCACTCCCCGCTGTCCTTGACGACTGACGAGCCGCTGCAGTTGACGGTGTAATCGGCATAGAAGCCCACCTTGTTGCGCGGGGTGACCTGACTGGTCAGGCGGACGCTGTTGACGATCCGGCTCGTCGCGTTTCGGACGCGCACGCCCTCGTCCCTCGCCCAGGTCCAGGCGCTGGCGTTGCCCACGTTCTTGTTGGCGTACTGGTTTTGTGTCTCCTGGTGGTTGCCGGTGGTGCGCGTATTCGCGAAGAACCAGATGCGGTCGCGCTTGATCGGGCCGCCGAGCGAGAAGTTGGCATCCCAATTCTTCACGAGGGCGGGTGCATCGGCGAATCCGAGCGCGCGCAGTTCATCGTCGATGTTCGACGACTGACCCCATTGCCCGGCCCAGCTCGCGAATGCGTTTCCGCTGAAAGTGTTGCCGCCCGTCTTCGGGATGATGTTGAACGAGGGCGCTCCCCTGTCGGCATCGCCCAGGCCACCCGAGATCGACACCTGGACTTCGAGCGCGTTGTTCATGTCGTAGGCGTAGTTGGACACGCCGCCGCCGTTGAATGGCGACCCGACGGTCATGCCGTCGATCTGCACGACACCCTCATTGGCGCGGCCGCCTCGCGCGGTGAAGAAGTTGGTGCTCGTGGCCACACCGGTGTTGAAGCCGGTGGCCTGAATCGCCGGGATGGCGGCCAGGTAGTTGCCGTAGCCCCGTGATGCCGGCAGCGCCCGCACGATCTCTCCGGCCATGACCGTCTGCTGTCGTGCCGACTGCACGTCGACCACGGGCGTCTCGCCCGTCACCGTGATGGTTTCGGCGAGGGCACCCACGCGCATCTCCGCGTTGATGCTCGTGACACCGCCGCCAGTGAGCTCCACCCCCTCGCGCACGACGCTGGTAAAACCGGGGAGCGTGAACGTGATCGAGTAGGTTCCTGGCGGCAGGTTGGTGATCTGATACTGCCCGCTGCCGTCGGCGACGGCGGTGCGCGCCTTTTCGATGAGCGCCGGACTGGATGCTTCTACCGTGACCCCTGGCAGGATGGCGCCAGACGTATCACGCACGGTGCCGGCGAGAGTCTGGGCCGAGGCCACACCATTTGCGAGGAAAGTGAGACCCGCCGCCAGCAACAACGTTCTCGTGAGAGTTGTCATAGCACCGGCTCCGTCACTGTTTCGTTGAGCGTGAAGGGTTCCGTGGGCAAAAACAGCGCGACCGTTGTCGAACCACCGAGTGCGCGGAGCATCCTAGGCGGGCCACAAGCGGGATCGCGTCAAAGTTCTGTCAAAAACACCAACGGCGAACGCCTGGCGACTTCATCGATTACTAGCGAGGCTCGCCCCCAGACCACCGAGCATGCTCGGCCTCGCTCGTCGCAGTGTTGGCTTTGCCCGCGCTCCGCGCGGGCGAGCGTCCTGACCGGGGAAAACCTGACTCATTCGTCAGCAATCCAGCCGGTCAAGCCGGCTAGGCCGTCCTCGGGCGAAGAACTGAGAGAAGTTTTTCGAGGCCGGCCGATAAGCCGCAGGAAGAACTGCCTGCGGCAATTACCGATATCTTCGGGAAACAGCCCGACTGCGCTCCACAACCTCGTTGAACCTCGGATCCATAAGACCGAGAGCTGTTGTGAGGGGCATGCTGGCAGCCGGCGGCCGCACCCGCCAGCTACTGGAAGTACGGCTTGACGCCCTGCGGCAGCGGCGTCTTGTCCAGCGCCACCATCATCGACGAAATCTGATACAGCCCCATCGTCCCCACCAGATCGACGATGCCGCGATCGCCGCCGAGGACGTCACGCGCGGCGTTCAGCGTGGCGTCGCTTACCGCATGCGTGCGCAGGAACTCGTCAGCGAAGTTGTAGATCGCCTGTTCGTCTTTCGGCAGGTTGGCGGGTCGCACGCCGCGGCGGATCGCCTCGACCGTCTCGGCTGCCAGTCCCATGCGCACGCCATAGGCATGATGCGCGTTCCACACATACTCGGCCGACCACAGCTTGCCGACCATCAGGATGGCGAGCTCATTGAGCTTCGGCGGCACCGACGAATACCCCTCGCGACCGGAGAAGCGCGAATAGGCCATCGCCTTCTGCGTCAGATCGCCGAGCGCCGGGCTCACCATCATTACGCCCAGCGGACCGCTGATGTCGGCGCGCGGGCCGGAGAGGATGCTGGCGACATACGCCTTCTGCTCGGCGTTGAGGCGATCGTAGTCAGTGGGCGTCGCGATGCGGCCGGCGCGCAGCTTCGCAACGGTTTCCCGCTGGCGAGCCTCGGGCGGCGGGCCCTTCTGATCGCCGCCCTGCGCTGCGAGGTACGCCGCCCCGAAGATCACCAGGCCACAGGCCACCATCAGATATCGCCGCATGATCATCTCCTCCGTCGGATTCTTCCGAAGCGCTCGCCTCAGCGCCGCTTAGGGTAGCGCGAACGCAACCAACGAGTCAGTAGCGACAGCAGCGACGAACTGACGGCCGCTCTTCCCGCGGTAGACCATCGGATTCGCGTTGACCTGCCCCTGCAGCTGCGTGGACCACAGCTCTTTCCCGGTCTTCATGTCGAATGCACGCAGCCGCCTGTCGGTGGTCGCCCCCACGAACACGAGCCCGCCGGCAGTCACGCTCGGGCCGGCGCTTCCGCTGTTACCGGTCAGGCGCTTTCCTTCGGGCAGCGCGTCGGTCAGCCCGAGCGGAACCTCCCAGGCGACCTCACCGGTGTTGGCGTCTACGGCAACGAGCTTCGCCCACGGCGGACGCCAGCACGGCAGGTTGGCCAACGTGCGCCCAGTGTCGTCCTTGAGCGGCGCCTGGAAATTGAAATACGGTCCAGGGCCGTTCACCGACGCGCGATCGTACGGCTGCGTCGATCCCTCGGTGTTGCGCCCGTAATTCAACCCGGGCTTCTTGCGTTCCATCCAGCCGACGAGCGAGCTGTCATGCGCGTTGATGAAGACCATGCCCGATCGAGGGTCCGCTGCGGGACCACCCCAGTTGACCCCGCCACCCGCGCCCGGGAACTGCACCGAGCTGCGCGGCGGAGCCCCATCGTCGTGGAAGACCCAGGGCGTGAACGGACCCTTGTTCTCGAATCCGCCGCTCTTGTCCCACAGCGCCTGACACTCGGCGACGTGCTGCGCCGTCGTGTCCTCAGGGCGCACCATGTCCATCGCCTTGTCGAACTCGACGCGGCCGAACGGGCGCGACGGCTTCACGGGGAACGGCTGCGTCGGTGAATACCATTCGTCCGGCACCTCACCCTTGGGCACGGGACGCTCCTCCACGCCGAAGATCGGCTTCCCGGTGACGCGATTGAGGATGAACATGT